>Ga0193743_1000054_pt1 | contig 79358 bp, 89 predicted proteins | sample L2c2metaG_FD_143038 | JGI IMG/M metagenome (GOLD analysis project Ga0193743, IMG submission 143038) | Soil microbial communities from a riparian zone of the East river system, Colorado, United States - L2c2 | ecosystem: Environmental > Terrestrial > Soil > Riparian zone | place: USA: East River... | reverse complement strand
TTCAACTGTTTCATTAAGGGAACACGTAGGTAAAACAGAGAAACGATTGTGATATGACAACGAGGGCGTGCTGTTCACTCGTTGCGACGGGAAAAATCCTGCTCCTCAACCTCCGCTGCGGGCTCCAGGTGTTTCGCATCAAGTTCCGCAAGGCGATCTTCCAAGTAGGTCTGGAGGTCATCTATACTTAACTCTCGGATGTCGAATCGGGTAGGACAGTCGGGTGCCTTGTGTCCTGCCTTTCCGCATCGGTAGCACGAGAATGGGAGCGGCTGTGTTTTCCGACTGGCATCAATGTCCATTGGAACAGGGTTTCCGGGGGTCGGAGCGTGTTGATGGTTTGCGCTCCGCTCCGGAGCCTGAAATCAAATGGTGTTAAAGGTGGTCGGACGGGACAGAGTCGGAGCAACACTCGGAGTTCGGTAGGAAGATCGGAAGGCTTCATTAGTGGCTCGGTTCTGGTCAATGGTCCTGGCTGCAGTGTACCAGTCCATTGGAACCATGTCGGAAGGACGTCCAGAAGGCATGGTTGCTATAGCATTCTGAATTTGAGTGTCTAGTCCTCGACGGAATTTCACCACTATGGTCTTCGGATCGGAGTAACCGGCTTCCGTGATAAGGTCTTGGAATTCATTGAGGTATTCATCCACAGAGCGACTCTTTTGGAAATAAGCTGTGGATTCCAATCAGTTGATGGCTGCTGAGTCTGCATAGACTGGACAAAACTCTCTTTTGAACTCGTCTCGGAAATCTTCCCAATCAACAAATTTATGGTAGCCAATGTTTTCCGGTTGTTCCTCCCATCAGAATACGCGAGCGGACCACTTGGCTGCTTGTCCAGCCTTCATGTATGACATGGCCCAGACGATTTTGGCTTGTTCATCCGTAAAGGAGTTCGGACAGAGACGGGTATAGACCTGGCAGGAGTTAAGGAAGGCCATTCCTTTGGTGTGGTCTCCATAAACTCCGATGGAAGGGCCGGTTTTAAGCCATGGGCCTTAGGAGTGACTGATGTGATTTGTGTAGATGGGATCGGATTTTCGGATTGTGGAATATGGGAAATAAGAATGTCTAACTTGTGTTGAGTGTTTGCATCCTTTGCCTGTAATTCAGCAAGGGCTTGCTCCAGGGTCGCGAGTCGTTCGCCTTCCATGGAGTGCAACGGATCCTTGTCGGAGATTACGGTTTCGGGTAGTGCTGAGGAGGGATCGAGAGCGGAGGAGTACATGGAGTCGGCGGAGTCCAAATCGGAACTGCAAAAGACGACTATGGTGGACTAGCTATCTGCTGGGATCAGTCCTCTGGGAGATCCTTTTCTGATGTTAGGGCAACTGTGGACGACTTAGTCGAGATCTAGCAGGGGATCCTAAACATATATATAAACATAAAATACAACAGGAAAGTGCACCTAGCAGGGGATCCTAAAAGAAAAGGATAAAGCCCTGCTAAGGTGGGATGCATGTCTATATACCAAAAATTGGAGTGGAAATAATAAAATGATGAAAAATGATGAAATGATGAAAAAGATGGAGAATGGTGAAACAGTGATAGGAATGTTGTGTCACATGATCATTGGACTCCGGTATCGGAGCCGCGAGTGCACTCTGTCTTGGACTGGCGACGATGAGGAAGAATATACAGAGGTGACAGAGAAATATCGGAGGAAACATCGGACAAAGCGGAGCGTCCCCTAACACTGATGACTAGATAAAATAGATAACAAGATAAACTCGAAATCTCTCAACAGGGGGTTATTTTTTTGATGTATATAATTATGTAGTGCCCTCCCTCGCAAGGGAGGTTAATTAATTAATTTCTTTGATCAAACTATATTGAGCCGCCTCTCTTGTGTGCTAAAAACTTATTCATTTGACTGTGTGAACAACCTTCCTTTTCTGGATGTCAGTGTGGGGGAGAGTAAGGATACTTCCCCTACCTTAGCCTAGAAGTTTTCTGGGCAGTCATAAAATAGTTATATAATTCTGCACATTCAAGTGAAAAAATCTAGGGGAAAAATATTTACAGGACCTTAAATATACTTTTGGGCACATTGATTTTGAATATAAACATATGGGGATTTATTCAACAGACGAACCGCCATACCTGCAGGATTTGGTTGCACTTCTCGTTTTTTTCCTCGATATTTCGGTCATTGTCCGACAGTCCTATTTCTTATTGTAAAAATCTGAAAAATTCAATGACAATTTTGAAAGTAGTAGAACATGATTTTAATTTACAGGGGAATATGTTTCGCCTTAGATTGCAAAAGGTCGATTATTTGCACATATATGGTCCATATCGGCAATTTCCCATCAAACATGTAACTTTTTTTAGCAGGGCTTTTTTAAAAAAAAGTCAGGTCATTCCTGGTCATTCACCTCTTCTCTCTCTCACCCCACTTGATTCGAATTGTTGTAGCTCCAAAATGTCCTCCACTGGTGTCAAGCGTAGTGACGGGCGAGTCAACGACCGCATAGAGAACTACACTAAGTTCTGGAACGCGGATCCCTTGAAAGAGCAGGAAGTTGACAATGCAAAACGTCTCGACAGCTACACCGAGGTTGTTAACGGTCAGCTCCACCTTTCCTTTAATCGTTGTCTTTTTCATTTTTCTGATGGTTGCGTTAGGTTACTACGACGGCGCGACCGAGCTGTACGAGTACGGTTGGTCACAATCCTTCCACTTCTCTCGTTTCTACAAAGGAGAGGCTTTCCTTGCTTCCTTGGCCCGTCATGAGCATTATCTCGCCTCGCACATGGTCCTTCGTCCCGGTATGCGCGTCCTCGACGTTGGCTGCGGTGTCGGCGGCCCCGCACGTGAAATTGCCCAGTTCACCGACGCGCAGATTATCGGACTTAACAACAACGACTTCCAGATTGGCAGAGCGAGGAAGTACACGAAGAACGCTGGTTTGGAGAACCAAGTCACCTTTGTGAAGGGTGACTTCATGAAGCTCTCTGAACAATTTGGAGAAAACTCCTTCGACGCTGGTAGGGTTTTTTCACTTTTCTGTTCGTCTCATCTATAAAATTTCAGTTTATGCCATCGAGGCTACCGTTCATGCTCCGTCTTGGGAAGGCGTTTATGGTGAAATTTTCAAGGTCCTGAAGCCAGGAGGAGTCGTAAGTTCCGGTCGCCATTCATGTTATTATTCAACCTCAATTCTTTTCCAATTAGTTTGGTGTCTATGAGTGGGCCATGACAGATGCTTGGGATCCTTCCATTCCTGAGCACAAAGCTATTGCTCATCAAATCGAACTCGGCAACGGCATCCCCGAGATGCGTTCCATTAAGCGTTCTCGCGAGGCTCTTAAAAATGTCGGTTTCCAAATTGAACACCAGGAGGATCTGGCAGACCGACCTGACCCCGTTCCATGGTATTACCCGTTGGAAGGTGATATTGCGAAAGCGCAAACGGTCTGGGACTATTTCATGGTCTGGCGTATCAGCTGGAGTGGAAGGTTTATCAGTCATAACGCCATTTGGTTGATGGAACGTGTCGGTTTGTTGCCCAAGGGCACATATGATGTCAGCGAGTCGTTAAAAGTTGCCGGAGAGTCGCTTCTTAAAGGTGGACAGAAGAAGGTTTGTAATATTTTATCTGCTTCAATGGCACACATGGTCGCTGAGCTATTTTGTTTGCAGTTGTTCACCCCCATGTACCTCGTTATAAATCGAAAGCCCAGCAACTAGTGGATTGGATATGATAGATTATACCACATATTTTACATATATTATTTGAGTCTGGATTTTGTTCCGTGCAACCCGGCAAGTTCCGGGAGTGTGTAGGAGATCTTGTTGTTCTGGGGTTTTCAGTTTCGCCCTGGTCTGAGAGATGTCGAGCGATCCCAGGGTACACAAGCCTCGTTTGCCGAAAGCTTACACTGACCAACAGCTTACTTTTCTCAGAAGGTACTTTCCTTATCCCATCCTTACTTTCTCTTACAGCTGCGAGCAGCAGTCTACCAGAATTCGAACGGCGATCTCAGGGATCCATACGTGGAGATGCGAAAAAATTCGCTTTGGAGCGAGCTCAGGATTTCATCGTGCGTTTTGGTCTACCCGATGAATTTATTGGCGTAGAGGAACCAGAATCGCGGTTCAAGGAGGTAAGAAATTTTTACTTGTGTAGTGACAAGTCTCCTCATGATCGATGCTTCTCAACTAGCAAATTTACAATTGGTTCAAGAATACTGTTGGGCGAACCCGTCGAAAACTTGAAGGTCGCCCCCGATCTGCAAAGAAAGCAGCAGAGAAAGGTAAGGTTTCGAAAACCCAGAGTACGAATGCAGTTTTCTCATTATTATCCCAATAGCTGCCGCTGCTCTCGCAAATGAGTTGGCTTGGAGCTCAAGTGTGGCCACTCCAAACGTTGTGCCATACTCGCATGCTGAGAGTAACACCGGTAGCCCAGTAAACTCAGCTCAGACCTTGATATCACCCATCCAATACGGTGGTCTGCAACCCAGTTCCTCAATGGCCAATCTATCACCCCCCGCATCAACCCACAATCTTACCACACTAAGTCTCAGAATCAACCAAACAACCGTCCGTGAATCTTTTGTGCAAGGTTTGGATTCATCTACAATTTCTACTATGATCCAAAGCTTCGTCGCCGCAAACCCCTCTCCAACTCCACTCACCCCGGTTGTGGACGCTTTGTTTGAAGCTATTTCCTCTGAAACATCTCCCGACACTTTCGACAGAGACGCCATTGGTTACCTACGCAGATTCCTAGATGCGTCCACTTATTTCCCTCCTTCAATCATCCACGCCGGCATCGCAGGCCCGCTCGCAGGGCCCCGTGCTATCCAAATGCAAATACGCAAATATTCAACATGGATGCCTACTGTACCATCACGTATGACGAACCCTCAACAGCAGCAGCAGCAGCAACAACAACAACAACAGAGGTCGACACCTCAAGCTTCCTCGTCATCCACAACCTCCAACTCCATCTCTGACGAAATGCAACGCATAGCCACCGACAGACAACGTCGCAAAGATCACATCCAGTGGGCCCGGATTCACGCAGCAGCTCTCGAACTTGATATGCTAGCCATGGGTCGTGTAGGTGACGCCGATAACAGTGGTTATGCGTATGCTATGGGTAGAGCTTTCTCCGAGATGATGGCCAGGGACGCTGTTTGGGAATCGGATGAAGTGGAATGGGTTGCGGGTATTTGTGTGTTGCGGGCTGTTATTAGGACTGCTATGAGAGGTGATAGGAGGCAGAGAGATGAGTATGATGGTCTATTGAGGACTTACGAAGGTAGATGGAAGGAGATCAAGGATGAGGCAAGGCAGGCACTTGTTACCGTCAGTCATCTTTTTTCTTCATTCAATAACTCTCTTTATAAAAATTTATGGTTTTCACTTTTTTTCCCTTCTTCTAGGAGGTCTTACTTTCCGCCAAAGAAGACTTGGCAAGGTTAGAGGAATCTATGCACTAAAAAAACCAGAACTCTTTCTCGCTTTCGTTGCTTTTCCAACCGTATGGTGTTTTCTATCTCGTTGACGTTCTTAATCACTCCGTGTATCATTTTACCCTCTACCCCCTCATGTCGATGTACTATGTACTATACTTCCACTCCACCCCTTGCAACGTACTTGATGTATAATTTATTCCATCCTGTATGTACTCAGGTTTATCGGACGCTTTTTTGGGTACATACTGCTAGGAAATTGTATTTATTTACACAACGATTGGACAATTACATTCCTGAATCCTAAGTGGGAATGAAGAGACGTCCAAGTCTTCCATTCCTACTTACTGTACATCGAACCTTAATTCCGCCAGACTAGCTTTCCAGGTGAAGTTTACTATATAATGATTCCGTACTGAGTTATAATACAATATAATGACCGAATAATATACAAAATGTAGGGGCAAATGGAATATTCTAATGCAAAAAAGAGAACAAGGGAAAAAAAAGAACGGATTGAATAATCTACCAAAACGAAAAGCTACCTGCAGCCGAGAACGGGATTCAAGTGTACATCCCAAGTCCTCGAGCCTGAATCCCGTCTCATCTCATCATCTCTTCATCCTCTTCACATTCCCACCTTCCCCAACCTCAAGTCGTCCAAGTATCTCTCTAGTCCCAGTCGACACGCCAGGACCTGATGTGGATTGTTGAAGACCCATGCCTATACTCGGACGGCCGCCGGTTCTGTAAGTGTGAGTTGTATTAGACCTAGAAGAAAGGGGAGGAAGGCGTGAAAAGAGGAAGGGATGGAGGTGAGTAAGATATCAAAAGGGGGGATCTGTTGGTTAATACTTACGCCAAAGCTTCGGCGGGTCGTTTTACACCTATTCCCGAGCTTGATGATGAAGTGGAAGGTGCCAAATTGATTTGTTGTAATGGATTCTTGAGAGGAAAAAAAGCTCAACAATAGGTACGACAGACAGATTAAATGAGAGAACGTACAACGCCAGGTGGGAAGTGGAATCCCCCTATTGACGATATCGGAGGTCGTTTTGATTCTTCCCCAGTTGACGAGGATGCTGATCCTATTTGGTTCTGGTTCTGGTCTTGTCGTTGGGCCATATGTCGTTGATGTCTTTGTTGTACTAGAGATGTCAGATTCAAACCAGAGTTCTGGTTCTGATTCTGTCGCTGGTGTTGACCTGCATTGGCTTTTAGTAACATCTTGCTGTGCATCCCAGGCGCTATACCAGTCTCAGTTCCAGATCCTGAAGCTTGTCTCTCGTCTCCGTTTCCATGGCTTTGCAGTGAATCTGAGGTGCTGCTGGCTTTATTTTCAGCCGACGATAGAGCAGCGGCTATCATCTCCTGACGAGACAATTTAGGGGCCGAGACGACGGGCGAATCGATCTTTTGCTGATGTTGGTGTTGGTCAAATACATCCCCTCCAACCATCGTAGTAGCTGCAGCTCCTCCGAAATGGCCTTCGTCTGGATCAATAGGTCTCCCTTCATCGCTATCGATAGGTCTTCCCGCATCGGTACCATCTGCGTCAATGGGTGGGCCCAGATCAGCAAGCGCAAAGAACGCATCATCGTCCGAGTTGAAACCGAAGGATTCATCTACTTCGGAATCTATTGGCTTTGGTTCTGGTTTCACTGACGTAACGGCGGCGGAGGTAGTTATTGCTTGTGGAGGATGTTGATGATCAGTGAAGGAGACTTTGCGGTCCGTTTGATATTGTGGGGGGTTCAAATTTGGACGCTGCAGCGGGGGGTGTAAGGGTGTAGTAATAGGAGTATTAAGGCCCGTCGGATGTGCCGGTCCCTTCCCCTTGACGTCGGCCAGCATAGCATTGCTTGTGGAAGTCGAGCCTAAGCTGGGAATTTCATAGCGAACATGCGCAGGGATGGATGATAACGGTTTTGGTTGATTTTGTTGCATAGGTTGGCGGGTAGGCGTTACAACGTTGGCTTGGTATTGATTGGCATAGAGAGGTTTGGTTGATGTGTTAGCTGAAGTAGACGAAGACATTGAAGGCAAGTCTGGTTTAATATCGTGGAATTCTGGTAGTCTGTGCAGTTCTTCTTTTTTGAATTTTACCTGGAGACCACAACTGAGTATTGTGAATCGGATACAGCATCAAAGTGACGCACAGGAGGTACTTTCATTTTCACAACTTCCGATGTGTATGATTTATCATATAAACAGTTTCCGAGAACATTGCCAAAATTTCTAAGCGCACGTTTGATCGCGTCCGTTACGGCTTCCTTCTTTGACTGTCGGGTTCATGTCAGCATTATTGGACGTTGAAGATATTTAGATTAACGCACTTTGTCAAGAGCCGCCCCTTTTTGTCTGCCGTTATCCAATAAACCATATCCGATGTCTTCATGAAATGTTCCGTCTCGCAAGGTGACTCTCACGATGGCGGTAACACCAACGTTATATTTCCCAGATGCCTCGATAAAGTCAACAAAGTCCGTGTTGAGACTAACAATACTGGAACTCCAGCCATTGAAGCCAAAGACCTCGTTCGCCAAGTTGATAACTTTCCATCCCTCAGCATAAGTCAACTTCGGGCCGCCTCCTGGACCTGGTCGTTGAGAAATAAATTCTGGACCCAATTTCTGGTTCAATTTGACCTGAAGAGAAGCGATCTTCTTAGCAGTCTCTTCGCTAATAGAATCATTGGCAAAGGAAGGTTGCTGAGAGCCAAAAAGAGAGAAAGATTGTTGAGCAAAAGGTGTGCCGTGCATGTTAGGATTGAATGACATTGATTCGTGAGTTACTATCGATGAATTGAAGGGGCTGTTGGGTTGATATGCATTAACCAGACGGCCACTGAATGCACCTGCCATTGTTGAGCAGGAACAAGAAACGATTTCATGTCACATGACCGTTCCCTTGTCACGGTCCGGACTCGAGGCTCTTGAACCAACCAGTATCTGTATGGGATGAGTTTTACTCTGACCAATGGTGCAGAGACATCGACTATCCTGCTCTCCCCATCAAAGATAAGACATGTTTCGTCTGTGGAATCGCCTTCCATCAAGGAAATTTGGGCATGGACTTTGACTTCAGATGCTGTAGCCTCATGTTCAGTCCGAGATGTACTTCAATTGAGGGAGAACGCGAAAGATCGTATGTTCTGCACTTGAATCGTATAATTAGGGTTCATACTGAGTGTTTCTTCGTCAAGAGTATGATTTCTTCTGGCTGGGGCGGGTTCCTTGCCGCAGTGTCAAGCTGGTCGGTATGGTCGTAGGCGTTATAGTGTACGAGAAGCGGATCATATACACGGGTAAATGCCATCCCGTTACGTATGCATTACTTTGGAAGGTTGACTGTTTTTCTTTCTCAAGTCGATGATGGATCCGCAGTTATCGATTGTAATCATCCTCAACCCACACAACCGAAGGTAAACACGAAACGTACCTCATCAGAGCTGTCAGCAAAACCAGAACTACCTCCTGTGTTGAAACCTGTGGCCAACGTTGGTGACTTTGTTCGAGTCATAGGCAGGGTCCGCGCAGTGTATGGCTCAAGACAAATCGTTGTGGATCGAATTGGTCTGTACATGAATATCGCTTCGCAGGTTCCTACTGATAGAGTTCCTATCGGCAGAGACATGCAGTTCCCCAAACGACGAGCTCGTGCATACGAGAACTGTTCGCCAGTTGCATCGGACGTCTTATTCTTTAAGCGAGCCCTTCGTCATTCCACCACGCACATATCAATCAGCTTTTACAACACCAACCAAGAATCGAGCCATGGTCACGCAAACTCCCTCAACCATTCGTTCCAGTCCTCCTTCATCCATATCATCTAGTCCTGTCAAGCCAGAACTGCCAGAACACATTTACAATGTACGTCTGCATTCCAATAAAAAATTAAATCACACAACTTAACTTAAGCCGCCTATATCTAGCAGTCGCCTCGCAAATTACGCCATCCTTCTCGACTACATTCGCAAGATATCACTTCTAATACATTTCAAATATATGTCAAACATTATATGGATCATGCTTCCATAACATCAAACATCCCAGAATCGGAACCAGAATATGATTGCGATGACGCTTTTGCAACGTCTATGGCTGCTAGACCCACTAAACTATCACGATACAATTACACTGACGAAACACCTCGCCCAAATCGTTCTCGACATCAATTAGATTCGACTCCTCGACCTCGTATACCGCAGCCTAATTTTGGTACTTTTGTGGCTTCTTCATCATCCCATGCCCAGCATTCTTCAGCACCTGACATAGGTCGACAAGGGTTTTCATTATCCTATCTACGTCGAGTTCCCGAACTCTCTCTTCTCGCTTCAAGAGTCGTTCAAGCTGTAACCCGAAGACGATTACGCGAAGAAAGGAGGAAATTCAAGGAAGCCGGGATGCTCAAGTCTAAAACACAGGTTTCGTCTGCTATTCCGCCGGACAAAGTTGGGCCTAAGATAAAGAGACTCTTCCAATGGGCTATTATTCAACTACTTAAGGAAGGGTGTATCATCCTCTGGGACGGACCCGTTCGAAAATGTTCGAATGCTTCGATCGCCGATACCAGTAGACTATGGAAATCCGCTACGAGCTCTACTTCCACTTTTGGCGGTCCAAGCACATTGTTCGGGACAACAACTGCCTCTCACCTGAACAACACACACCGAGATGTCGACGATGAAGCAGATCTCTCCGATCCTTCCCCTGACGAAGAGGCCTACATATCTTTAACACCCGAATTCTCGGCAGACTACATTGAAGCTGCCATCAAAGTATTATCAGATCGCCAAGTAAAGATGGACAAACCGTATGCTGGGACGACTATACGAGACATTTTGGCGTTCATGCACGCTGATGATAGGTGGTGTTATTTGGGCGATTGGATTGTAAAGGATGCGCTTGATGTATTGAGTAAGGAAGGAAGGGTTTGGAAGACTGGGAAAGATTCGTGGGATGTTACGGTTTGATTCTATTTTTTTCCCCTTTCTCTCTGCTTTTAGGCTTTTTATTTTATTTCCTGTTGCTTTTTCCTTTTCATAAATGCTACTAGTCACGTTCTGGAGTCTATACATCTGTTAACTGTGAGTTAACCTCATCATGGCTCGATTCCAATGACTAATGTCGTTTCCACAGGTATTATATCCATGCGTAATATCCTCCTTCAAATTTCGTATTTAGTTATCGTACGATTCAAATTCCTTTTCCAGTGTCATATATACTATACTTACACCGAAAGACGGTAATGAAAGGAACTTCCAGATCTGCACGTTTCTGCATCTCCTTGAAACCAGCGCAAGGCCGGCCGCCTTGTAGATCGATGATAAACAAACGGGTCAACAGTCGAATTAGTCACATCTCGATGCATGCTATTGATTCAAATCTCATACTTCAGCCATAGTTCTGTCCCTTTGTCAACCAGGAAACGATTCCAGACCCTCATCTAGCCAACAATTTGGACGGTCGATCTATGATATAAGGCTACGGGGGCTTTTCACCCTACTACGTCATACACGTTCGCCGTCATCGTCAACATCTTGCATGGTGCACACGTATACGCTCCTTCCGTGATGAGGTGGCATTGCTACCGCATGAATTCAATGACCATGTGAAATTTCAGTTTAGCATCAACCCTTCATCCGCAATTCCGCAAGATAAACTTAAGTCGAAGGTGAAAAGGCTTTCTCAATGGGCTACTACTGTCCAGTTAACGTTATTTGCATAGTCCATTCCTTTGCATAAAATACATACATTGATTGCATACTGAAAAGAACTGTAAAGGCAAAATTTTCAGGGTCGAACGATGGTATCTGAATAAAGTAATGTTCATGAATAAATGTGAAACCTCCCTTTTCGTAAACTGCTTTGAATAACAAAGCAATGATGCGCCAGAGCCCCGGGAGTATGTATATAAGATAAAGGGGCAAGCCTCGTCACAAGGATTGGTTGTCTGAATAAGTGAACCCTGTCAGACCCAGGAAATCGCCAAAGAGAAGAAGCTTGAACCGGTCCTACTCGTTTGTCCTCTTTATAGCGATTCGTACAATCACATCGATGGGAGTTGATAGATAGGGACCATAGGAAAGAGCATGGCATGTCAATCTAGAATCCAACCCAGCGCCCAGAACCCGATTCAAACTGGTCATCAGGCGGGGGGACTCTACATTGGCGTCCGGGAACTGGTCTTTATGGTGGGATGTTGAAACTATCATCATAGGCCGGAGGTGGCACATTCTCTTCCTGGTGTTGTCCCTGAGCCGACGATGAATTTACAACTTCCATTTTGAGTCTATTGTTTTCATGTTCCATCGTCGCAAGCTTCTGTGTTAGCTCCTCGATGCTGGTTTGACTGCTGGATTGGAATTCAGCAAAAGCACGATGTCCCGTGTGCAATTGAGCTTTTAGTTGTTCATTTTCTCTTGCTACTTCTTCTAAAGCCTGCTTGTTTTGCTGTGGCTGGGTTGCTGAATCGTTGGCGGCGGACGATTGTAATTGGGTGGCTAGCATCTCTAGTTCCTGGACATGAGCTTTCAACCTCCGATTCTCCCTTTCCACCTCGTCGAATTGGGCATGCAATTTGGTAGACAATAGGAGTTGTTCCATAGACTTTTGCATATCCCGTACTTGGCCTTTGAGCTTTTCATTCTCCCGGGTGACATCTCGGAAAAGCACCCGTAGCTCGCGATTATCGCTTGCTGACGCTGGTTCTTCCGCCATCGCTCTCCCCATATCCGATAGTCGTGTGCGAAGATCAGTTATCTGTCCCTCATGAGAGGCTACGTTTTGCCGGAGATCTTCAACTTCACTTTTGGCCTTGGCTGTCGCCGCCTGCGATTCACGCAGTTGTCGCCTGAGTTCTTTGTCTTCTTCAGTAAGGGCAGCCAACATCCTCTGAGCACTTTCATGCTGTGCTTCCTTATTCGCAAGCTCTGTCGACAGTCGACCGATTTCTTGGATATATTGTTCCTGCGATCCATTCTGGTCATGCGCCGATAGAACCTCTGAGACAGTTCGTTCCATGTCCCGCATTTGAATCTTGAGTGAGTCTCTCTCCTTCCTCAAACTTTCGTTGGCATCCCGGAGGCCGCCCTGAGCTGTGAGTTGAGAAAGTAGACTGTCAACTTGAAGTGTTAGTCGTGATGTTTCCTTCTTAAACTCTTCCAGCGCTTCGTTGTTTGAATGGTCAGGAGGCGGTGCTCGTGGAGGAGAATGATGTCTGGGTGTCGAAGTGCCATCTGCTGGGTCCTCGAAAGGTGAAAAGACTTCAGGAGGATGGGATGGGCTAAGAAATGAGGTAGAAACACTGGTTGGCAATGTTGGAGAATTTATTGGGTTTGGAGGTAGTGGGGGTGCAGGGTCGTCTAAACGGGATATATGGTTCGAAACAGTTGAATTAGTTCTGGATACAGAAGAAGTATGAGGTCGTTTATGCGACGGTTCACGTTTTGGAGGAGGTGGGGGCGGCGATTTGAATTTGGCAAGCAGCTTCGGCGACATCGGTGCCGGAGTGGGTGAAGAAGTGCCTTCGGATCGCATGGAGGGCGGGATTAAAGATGGTGGAAGACTCGCAGGAATTTCGTCGCCAGCTATTGTGCGGTTGATGAGATACATGGCCACAGAAAATTCATCTTTTGTCAGACGATTGTCGCCGTTCAGATCAACTAGGTTCCTGGGGTGATGTAGCGGATCAATGTCCAATATCAGTGCACGCTTGTCTACCAAACGCACCATATGCGGGCAAGGTCTGCTGAGGAAAGCCTGTAGCTCAACATAAAATTTGCGGCCGTTTTTCCTTCAATGTACCCATTGCGATCGAGGTCTAGCTTCCGAAAATGTTTGTCAGCTTCAACCCTTTCGACGGGTGGAACATCCCAATCATCTGCAGGAGGGTTGTGGACTGGGGTCAGAGGTATGTTGCTTCCAGGTACAGAAGGTAAAATAAACGACCCCGAAGGTGATAAATGTAGACCTGGAGACTTGGACCCATGTGCATGTGATGGCCGTTGAGATTTGGGGCGTAAATCAAATAAGGTTGGATCTGAGAATAATTCATGAAGTTCTGGCGGAACCGTAGAAGGGACTGAGAGTATGAAACATGACTGAAGTGCTTGAATGAGGTACATTCCCATAGCGAACTCGCGGAAATCTAACGCTCCCCGTTCTGTAATATCCACAAGTTTTCTGCATGTCCAGATATGTTTTATAAAATCAGAACTTGTAAGGAATTTAATCAACCCACCGTATTTTCCATAGATCGCCGTAGGAAAGGTTCGATGTCATGTAGATCTCTAGCACAATGTCTCCTGCTAGACGGTCGGTATCACATCTCGAGGGAGATAATTAGAACCGCGTACCATCCAGAAAACCACCAAGAGGACCAGCGGCATTGAAAGTCCGTTTATAATGACGCACATCATCGTGATTGACTGGCAGAAATCGAGAAGTTGGGCGGTTAACAGTACGTTTCACAACCGCATCTGTGACTCCGTCGAGGGTCGGAAGAGGCCCAGCTGATATAAGGATGAGTGAGTTGTTTATGAAGACACTGAGACCACTAGCGCACATCTAATCAATAAAGACTCCTCAAGTGGTTCCCCTGCCTGTACCCATCCCATCAGGCGGATAGCGGCCGCCAATTCGTGTATCGTGAGGTCCCCACTTGCATTCTCGTCCACCATGCTCCATATATCACGAAGAATGGTATACGACAAACCACTTCTCTTGAAAATATCGATTGCTGCATCTGATTTGAGCGCACCACCATCACGACAGTCAGAGAGGAGAATCTGATTGGCTAGTTGCATTTCATCTTCAGAAGCAGAGAAAGCTTTTAATGACATTGGCAGGATGTGAAAGCGCTGGAACCACGATATTGATGAATCCCGTTACACATATAAGGAGGACGCACAGCTACTAGTAACCAGTGACACAGGTTATGATGTTATCAAACTTGAAATGCTGTGGGCTCAAACTGACAGCATATGTGTTTTCAAGGGTGCTGACAGATCCAATATACGGTTTCCAACAGAATAATAAAAGAAACGCAGCAGCCTGATAACACACAGGGATCAGCTTTGTCAGCAATTGCCATACCTAGTCTTTTGCGTGCGCACCGAATAGCCTCACGTGAGGAAAGAGACAACACCAAACAAATGAGACAGAACACATCACATGATTCATATTTATCTACATGTTGTGGATGCCACTCAGCTCTGACCAGCTTCATCCGCAACTTCAAAATGATAATACACCAGCAGGTCGTGCCATGGTTCGGAAGATCCTCGCTGAGTGTCTCCCACCCTCATTTGGGCCTCATGGTTACCAGGTTGACGGCATCTGCCGTTCAATGGACGTGGAAGATGCTTTGGCAACCATGGCAACGGGGACAGGCAAAAATAGAAATTTTCATTTTTCTTATGCTTGTCATCCGAGCGATCTCCCAAGAACCAAGCCTTGCACTTAACGGACTCAGTTTCCAAAAGATCCAAAAATGATAGTGGTCTGCAGTATGGTAGGACAGATCTATTTTAGCCGCGAGAGGCGTCCAAGAACCCACGGAAGCAGGGAGTTGCGACAGAAGTTCAAAAGAAGCCGAAATGATTGTCGAGGGCGTATGTAGGCTGTTACGAGGGTTACGCGCAGGGAGTGGGTGTAGGCTGCTCGCCACATATGCTCACTGTTATCTTATCAAGAATCGCCTTTTAAGGCGATTCTTGATGTTCTCACGGTTCGAATGTGGCGTACGTGAAAACAGACTATAGCCCAAAAAAAGGCACGAATATTTTTAGTCTGTCTACGGCAAGTCTACGGGAGACTAAATATACTTCGAACCACAGCGAACGTGTTGAGACGGCTGCCGACAGCTATGTAGCCAGGGATTCGAGGACCCATTCTGGATTGGTTTGGCAGGCATCTAATAATCGAAATACACTTGGAGTCCCCCAGACTAAGTATGTGTATTTCATGATAACAAATGCATGTAGAGGGGTGTATGTTACAGATGCAGTTTATGTACAAAGATGATGGAGATGTAGATATGCGTAAAATGTGATGAAGATGATGCCCAAGGTGTGTGTAGGATGCAATGAGAGGAAATGAAGTAGTTGAAGGATGAGTGATGGAGAATAAATAATTTGGCGTCCAGCGCTCACTAGCGCAAGGTGGAAATATGAGATGATGAATTTGAAGGCGAAAAGAGTGGCGAATTATCATCATGAACCCCCTCAAAGTTGAAAATTGAACCCATAAAAGTCATGTCCTTTTCCGACTGACACATATCTTCAGAAAGCATAGGTGTATAAAGGAAATTGTCGTGGTAAGATGACCATGCGAAACCGGGGACGTGCTTTCGAGGTGTCTCAGCATAATGAACAGTGGGTTGCGGCCAGACCTCAGTGATATTGCCATCGGACGAGAAAACGTAAGGATCGTCATTCGTGATGCGTACGGCAGGAGGATCAGCAGGAGGATCAGCAGGAAGACAGGAGAATTGGGAGAACAGTGAGGATACATCTCCAGCGTACACCATATCCTCGTTGGTGTTGGGCATGGGAGGAAGATAAGCAAGCAAGGCAGTGGAGTCGCAGTGATATTTGAACCCAAACTGCTCAGGAATAGGATCGAGATGTGGAGGTCGCATGGTGAGATCAAATTGAGGTTCAGACTCCTGCAATTGTGAAGTAATATCGGTATCAGCAGCGGCTGCATGAGATGGTCGTTGAGCAGGTGCAGCAAAAGGAATTTCGGGAAATGTAGATTCGGAGGAGGCGCTTGAAGATGTGGTAGACATCTTTCTCTTCGGTCCACTGGTATTTTTGGTATTCTTGGGAACCCTCTTTCCTTTCCGTCTAGCAGTGCCACGTCCAGGACAGTAGGTGTAATTAGGATACATTGCCTGATGCCACTTCTTCTCAGCGACAGCTTCAGCAACAAATGGCTTTTTCTCATCCTCTGTCATTCTATTCCAGACCTTCCCCGCCTGCTTGCTCAACTCGTTCTGTTGACCCTCGCCTGCAGATGCGCGGCCATTGATGTAAGAAGAGCGGAAGATGATAAAGGCATTGCGAGGGCGGGGGATGTGAGACGGCTCAGGGCGGCGGCTGTGACTTGCCCGAGGGGAGGGGAGACACGAGGCATTGATGGTTGATGACTGGGAAGGGACGCAGGGTCTGCACTCTTGTTGACGAGAATGGCAATAAGAACGATCAAACGGAGGGACAGTAAATGATGATGACGAAGAGGAGCCTTCACCTTGAGTGATAGATCAGAAAATGGGATGTATGTGAATTATAAATTTATTTACGTACCATTATAGATAACCGGGGTCTGGTTTCCAAGTCTTCCTGAGTGGCGGTTGGGATTAACGTTACGAAAAACAGGCATGGCAGTGTCAGAGAATGCGTATTCGGAAAAGCTCGGTTGCCACCAGTCTACAGGTGACCTAGAAAATCTGCATTCTCTCGATTTATGAAGCTTAACTGCGACAATCAGTATATTACCAAAGTTGTAGCGTTAGATATTTACCCCTCACTAATATCACCTCATTGCGGCCTCGAGGTGAGCGATGATACTGACCTTGGCTGCTACGATCGGTAGCTCCATCATAGATCGATCATTTAAGTAGCTCTGGTTTGCGTGGACATGATTTCAATTTGGAGATTGAAATAATAGCTGATTATCGTCTTTCGTGCCTGTACATAGATACTTAAGTAGTTTAAGTCCAGTGTGATTGTGATACCAAGACGGTCACTCACGGTCATATCAGAACGTTTTCTGAAAACGTGGCCAATTCCAATACAAAGGTACTAATCTGTGAGATTTCATGACGGATTAATCTCCACTGAGGAATGACCCTGGCCTGTGACCAGAACATAGGCAAAAAAAGGGTGTCTTTAAGTGCCAACATCCAGAGACAGAGGAGGCTTGCGATAAAACGGGAAGCTAGCACAAGTCACGAAAGGACTGACACCGTTGATCCTGTCACTATAAGTAGTATATGATGGTCTCCAGTAAAAAGCGGGTTCGTGGATTTAACTGTTGTGCCATCGTTACTTTGTCAAAGACTACATACTCCCCTCTTTCGTGCAGGTTACGGCTGCCTAAAGAATTGTGGCTGCAGAAAAACCGCTCGTTAAAACCTGTATCCCTTTGAGCTTAGATTAATTGTTGTTGTTTGTCGTCACCTAACGTCATTATCGGATATATACTTGGCGCTGCACAGGGCAGCTGACCGTGCATGCCTATGCCTATCTTCAAGTTATCGACCAATTCTCCCTGAAGACAATGCCTGGGGTCGAGTAAGTGTTCTTTGGTCATCAGTCGTTGGTCGTGATTAAATTTGACAAGAGTAGTTGTACAAGTAAACAAAGCCAAGCATCCTTGGACGATCACACCCACATTCAAATCAGAAATGATCGATGTGACTACCTCTGCCCAACTTGGGCCGCCTAGCGAAATCCCGAAGCAAACATGGGTGAGGTTAATGCCAAATCTACGCTCAGAACATTTACTGAGTGTTTGCTGCAGACAGTTCAAGGACCCATAACCTAAAGTTTAACTTGTCCATTACCTTCGGTGGCCTACAGCCCATATTGATCCTGATCAACTGACAGGCGCGACATTCAAAGCGTCCAAATTGAAGTCCAGCCCCATGCCACCCCCGTCGCATTCTGGAGCTCATTCAAGTTGCGGTGGCCTTCACCCTCCCATTCTTTCCTTGGCTTTGCTCTATCCGTAATCCGATAACCCAACCTATGATCTTGTTTACTAGAAACATCGCGGGTGTTTTGATCGTGGACCCCAAGTTTTCAGAAGGCGCTTTGGCATGACCGTAAGTACTGGTGAACGTTGTGGGAATCACGCTGGACTTACTTAAATTTTATAGTCAACTAAAATTTATGTCGATCCCTCCCATCGGCTTGGACGCATAAAATCGTGTTAACATCGGCATATCCACCCAAACTCCATATGTCTGACTCGTATCAACCCTGAAGAACAGCTCTTCTTCTGCCCATGGGAACAAAATTGCCTCCGTTTTTCAACAAGATCTGATCGAATTACCTGTTATGGTAGTCAGGGTCTACGGAATCTTACTTTTCTGCCTCGAGGCAACAACGAGGTGATATTAGCAGAGGGTAGATGTTCAACGCTACGCCTATGGAAGATAGTTTGAATTTACTGATCACCTCAGTTAAGCTTCATAAACCGACAGAAATGTATGATTTCTCGAGGCATCAACGACAACTGCGTACAATCTTGGCAAATGCCTGTTCTTCGTAACGTTAATCCCAGCCACCAGTTGGCAAGATTTGGAAAGCACACTCCGGTTATCTATGATGGTGAACAGATCGTTATTTGTGACGTTCACCCTATTTTCTAATTCATCAACTTCATCATTATCTCTAGACGATGGTTGGCCCATAACAGAACGCATCAATTCTATACCGAATGGCCAGCCGTTGAATAACTCCATTTCGCAGTGTATAACTTCATTCCTGTCTTCGCTAGGATCACTGCCCATCCCTCAGTCTGATCGCCAATATTCCCATTATCATCAACAAGAACTCAAACCCTGCATCTCCACTAATGGACGACTATATAATTCATCAACAATCAATGCCTCGTGCCCACCCTCTCCTCGTGGAAATCATACGCGCCGTCGCGAACCTGGCCACATTTCCCGTCCTCGCAATGCCTTCATCATATTCCGCTCTTCCTATATCCAGGGCCGCAAATCTACGGATGATGGACAACAAAATGAGTTGAGCAAGCAGGCGGGGGAGGTCTGGAGTGGGATGACAGAGGATGAGAGAGATCCATTTACTCACCTCGCTGAGGTTGAGAAGAAAACGCATCAGGCGATGTATCCCAACTACGTCTACTGTCCTCGCGGCTCTGCTAGAAGGATGAGTTCGGCGAGTACAAAGAAGGGGAGAAATACTAGTGAACTCACACCTCCAACCACCTCCTTGGTCTCTTCCAAATTTACAACTCCTGAAACTCCTGCTGCTCCTACACTACGACCACCTCGTGCAGCTGCACAGCTTGCGGTCCAAAGATTCCTTCAATTCCATTCGATCTCCCATTCTCCTCCCCCCGTATCTCCTTCCGCCGTGACTCCTCCACCAGAGGATTCCCCCATGCAGGAAAGTGCGTATCTCGAATCCGACCCTCCTGCTAAGATGGATGTCGTTATACCAATAATTGGTACACGAGCCTCGGAGCCCAATACTCCTATCGCAGAGGACGAGTTTGTTCCGACGGCCGATATTCCAGAACTTGAATTGACTCCGTCTAAGAAAGAGGTGATTTTTACTATTCGCAATTGTTTCCTGCATTGATGCTGATATTCGCAAATCCAGGGACCTGAACACGCATTTGACCTCTCCATGCGACCTTCACACCTGGATCGTATCCCTGAGCAGTTTGGGTTTAGCGATTCCATTGACATGCTTGCACATCTTCCTCCTATACCTGATCTCGATGATTTGGCATCCACCGGAAATGTGACCCCATCCTCTTATAGAACTCCTTCCCCTGCCAATTCTCCTATCACATCTGTATCTGAATATTTATTGACCGGCTTCTGGCAGCCGACCACCGCTTATTTGACAGTACCTCAACAGCTTACTTCTGACTTTGCATCCTACTCTCAAAGCTCTTTTCCTGCCAGTTTGACTACCACACCTATGTCATGCAATACCTCTCTTGACTTCTCGGCCGATGACAACGTTCCTGATTGCTGCCAGCAGCAGTCCACGAATAGTTTAGCAGCACCCCAAAAACCTGTCCCCGGTTTTGACTTTGAGAGTGACCACGATGACCCCATGTCGTACACGATGCTTGAGGACGACCTCTCTTTTTTGTCTTCCTTTTTCGACTGCAATGACGCTTTACCCATGTGCACTTCTCCGCCCCGAGTCCTACCTCACTTTACCGGATACGCTAGGTACTAGTAGAAAGCGGTCGGGATTTGATTGATTTTAAATTGCAACGCATCCCATTTCATTTTGTATATACCACACACTGTACATTTGTATACCCCTTTGCATTAATGAAACAATTTATATGAAGAGGAAGGAACTGTAACTAAGGTGCAGCACAAATGGATTTTCGTTCTTCTCCATCACTTTACGGTCACGGCCGTTTTAGGCAAGTTACGCTGCCTCCTGTTTACGTGACAACATACCTTTCAACGACGCCCCTACAAGGGACATACGATATTCATGACTGAAGCTCCGCAGCAAGCAGAGTCTAATCCGAACGGCAACATCATGCCACCGTCGATCGACACCGACGACCAACACAATCTAGGCAGTGTTTCCAGCTTCAAACAGCGTCGTAACAGTGTAGACCCAGACGCTCAAGAAATGTTGATCTCTTCTTTGCGTGGACAAATCCAGGATCTCTTTGCCCAGGTTAGCCAGCTCAACAGTAAACTTGTTAAATCATACGACCGTGTATCGGACCTTGAGGATGATCTTCATGTTGCCTCTGCCAACCTTCGTTCATCTTCTGTAAAAATCTCCCAGTTGGAGCTTGAGAGGACCCAGCATCTTTCAGCTTTGAATACTGGATTGCTAGTAGAAAAGTCTCATGTGACTACAGAGTTGAATCGATTGATGGAGAAAGCGACGGAAGAGGCAGCACAACGGGGTCAGGCAGAATCAGCCCGTATGGCTATCGAAAAGGACCTTGACGACCTTAGCGCCTCGTTATTTGATCAAGCCAATACCATGGTAGCTGAAGCCCGATTTGCGAAACATCTTAGCGAGAGGAAGGTGGAGGATGCCGAAAGAGCTCTGAAGAGCGCAGAAGAAGCTGTCCAGCTCATGCAAGTCCAAATGCAATCTATGCAGGCAGAGAAGGAGGAGATGGAGAAGAGGTCGCAAAAAATAGAGATGGGCAAAGGAAAATGGGATGAAAGACGACATGACGACACCCCAATCTCGCTGCGTTTGCTGAGCTCACATGCGCCATACCAAGATTATCTTGCTTTCCTATCCCACCTACGCGTCCTTCATCCTACCTCGCCAAGTCCACCAGCAATGACTACTCTTCTACCTCTGCCATTCCTGGCACGATTGCTAAATGAAGACTCGTACGTCTTTTGATATCCTCTTCTACATTTTCTGGCTATCTCTGATAATCACTCAACAGAGAACCAACCGTTCGGTTAGATCTCGCTCCTTCTCTGAATTGGCTTTCTCGTCGTTCTGTTCTGGCGGCCATTCATTCGGGACAGTTGACCATAGAACCCATCTCTGCTGCTTCACTCTTTGCCGAATCTGCATACGCATCCTCCACAACAATTGCTGGGGTGCACAGCAGTAACGATAATGTTTCATGTGCTTTATGTGGCACTCCCGTTTTTCCAGTAACGGAGTCTTCCCACCCGATTCGCCCACCTGTACACCCATCCAATCCTCACATCAATCCATCTTCATGGTCTGGTTCTTTTTTCAAGAGGACTCCTTCTATGGGATATCTCGGTAACTCACGGCCGCCATCTCCCATACATTCTATCACCCAATCTTCCATTGGCCCCACCTCCCAAATATACATTTTCAAGTTGGTTTCTCTACCCACAACTACAATATCATCCCTACCCATTACTTCTCTCTCAAAGTCGTCTTCGCAATCTATGTCATCTATAATTCCACAATCCGCTTCAATCCACAATAGCTTACCATCTGCGAGTCCTAATAATCAGCCGGTGACAATATACCCCCTATGTATGTCTGGTTGGTGTCTCTCGCGTCTTCGTACGACGTGTACTCTCTGGGCATTCGTTCGTACTGGAATCGTGGAAAAGGTATGGGAAGAAGAGGTTATAACTCCTCCTATGCCTCCTACTCCTCCAAGCCATGCAAATGGCGAGAAGCCATCTTTACCTCCGAGAAAGAGGGGATTATGGGGTATCGCTAGCGCAATAGGTGAAAGAGCGGTTAGCTGGAGTGAGGGTGATAAAGACAAGACCAAGAAACCTCCCCCGCTTCATCCTCAAGAGCAGAGGAGATTGCCTCCTCCTATACCACCCCCCCAACCATCTATTGTAGCGATTCCGCCCCCATTACCGAAGAGAAACGAAGGTCGAAGTCGTAATCCTGCAACGAAGTCACCTCCCCCTCGTGCTAGCATTGATAATCCTACAAATACGCAGGCTAGCCCTCCAGCCTCCGCTGCTGTCCATTCTTCCTCCGTGTCCACCCCACCTCCAGTCCAAGAGATACCTGTCCACGTTAGAACTTCCTCCTCCGACCTTACTGCCCTGCCACTACGGTCACCCATGCGCGCTTCACGTCTCCCAGATCGGGTGCGTACACCTTCCAATATCCCCCTTCCCGACTCGAGGCCACCAACGCCTCCTGTACTACCTTCTCGGACAACATCCCCCGCAGCTGTTGGTGGTGGCGGTGCACCGCCGCCCTTGCCAAGGAGGGCAGCTGCTCGAGGTGTGAGAGGCGCTGCTGCCACTAGTGCTTCAAGGCCCAGTACACCTGTGAATGGCCTTGAGACTGCTGTAGTTCATTCTCCATTGGCGACAGAGAAAAATTTTGCGGACCCGACCCCAAATGCCGATGAAAAGGTCAACGATAAACCTAACGGCAATGATAACGATGAAGAGCTTGCTGATGCGGGGAATGGAGTCATACCTGACCGACCTTTACAAGCATCCCCAGCTTCGGATATATTTGTAGATGCATCGAGTCCTAAGGGTGAGGATGTCCCGGCTGCTGTAGGACTGATGCAGGAAAAAGGAGTAAAGGAGGACAAAGTGGACGATAAAATCGATGCGCCTGTGCCCAGTACAGTTGAGCTCAACGTCAATGGACCGGATATTCCAGACAAGGCGAAGACAAACGGCGAGATAAATGGTGCCCATGTCAACGGCGTGGTGGAAAATGAAAAGGTAGATCCAAATGCGCAGGCGCTTGAAGAGAAGGAGATAGAGGAGACTGACAGACGACAGTATGTGGGTGATTGTACTTGGGAGGAGAAGACATGGAAGGAGCTTGTGAGGTTGAGAGAAGATATGTTTTGGGCGAGGGTTGGTGGGTTTAGAAGTTGAACGTTGAACTTTTTTGCACCGTGGATATTCGTATATATATCTATTTAAGTTCAGAGATGCATGGTAGGAGATCAACGACATTTCATGTAGTACATCAACATTATTCCAGTCAAACTCAAGGCCTCTGGACAGCGAGACTTTGGACTTGAAATTTTAAAAGCTTGAATAACTTGTCTATGAGCACATGCGTATTATTCCAATAATACAAGTGAGTATTTTTTTATCCCTTTCGCATGTCTGGTCACTAATTCCGAAACTAATCTCTCTCGATCTGCTCAAAATATAGGGGTGGCATCAGGGATATCTATTCGAAAGCAATATTCAATGAACGAATCCGAGAGGTTAGCAATAAGATATTTTTTCTATACAAAGACAACTTCAAATTTGCGGCGATGCAAATCATTGGCGATCACCACTTGGTGCCCGTAACATTCCAAGCGCGCTTTGTGCAGGAGAAGGTCTGGATCGGTTTCCAACTAATACCGAAACTGATAGTTCTTGGCTAACGGCTCGGAGGAGCCATAAATAATCGTTCACCGTCACAAAAGTGAGAGTGTGAAGTGTTCCAGATGCCTAGACACTCTTGTACGCGCCCAGCACCTCCAAAAGATATTTGACGTTTCTCTGGAGTAAGTTAGTAAGTTAGTAATAACCTATATCCGTGGATTTGGATCCGCCCGCTCGATTTCGAGGAAATCGAGGAAGGGATTGGTAGAGTGGGAATAATGCTTGCTAAAAGGCTGCAGACTGAACTGCATATCCTGCTTTGAGGAAGTATTCAGCAGAGGTAGCACCTCGCGTCCCTGGATAGTGTTTTTTGGATAAGACTACGAAAGACAGGGGTAAGATTTAGGAGCGTACCAACACTGAAGTTATCGAGGAAGCGACTAGAAGACCGCGACAATAGCTAATAATCGGAGTTCGTGAGTGTGAGTGTGAATGTATTTTATACACAACACTGTTTAAATCCTAGACCCGAGATTATCCCCATACATTGGTTAGCTACCATCGCATTCGCAAACTCAGAACGTCTAAGGCAGACCATAGATATGATATGTCATTGGAGGCAAGGTTGGCGCAGATGTCGTAATGTCGAAGAGAGACTAAGATTGCTGGTTAGTGAATTGAGCTCCTCAACAACACGACAATGTGATGAACAAGTCATCTCGACATGCTGATTCTTGCCCAGCGAGAAAGAAAATAGCGGAGCCCGTCAGCTGGAAATGCTTCTAACCCGGATGGATGCTAGATATGGCAGCACTCTAGAAGCGCCGTTAAATACACCCGGAAGGAGTTGTCCCTAACATCTTATTTCTTCTAGTCAATTTGCGAGCGCTAATCGCTGTCTTTTCCAATGAAACATAGATCTGAATTCCTCAAAAACGGCGTTCTATTTATTGATACCATGAAAATTTGACAATCCTGGCATTTTTGAATCCCCCAGTACCCACCCCCGCATGACTTGCATTGGTTTCGCCAAGTTCCGGAGTGACTGCCCTCTTCCTCAAGCGACATTCCCTACAAACGTCAAATATACGACAAGCGACTTGATGCCCGCGGTCTTAGGGTCTCGAGCATTTAAATCCCTTTACTCCGAACTGACAAATAGAGCGACAGGTAGGCATATGTGGCGGCTTGGCTGATTACTGATGACCTGTAGTGGTCGCCACTCGGAAGGAGAGCTTCTGATAAGATCATGATATCAGGATTGTGGAATCAACAGCTGGAAACTCTCTGCCCGACACCGACCTTCACTTGACAAGCATATGGTGGAATTTGCGCAGATACTATAAAAGGGTTTCACGTTAAAAAAAGAAAATGACAAGGTCATGAAGTTGATGTGCGCTGTCCAAATGAAGACGGGTGCGGGAGTGATGCAAGCATGACGGCGAGTGCAAGGTATTGCAGGCTAGCAAAGAATAAGTCACTTGTAATAACAAACCAGTTTCCTGGATATTCAACTTGAAAAATTTGACTCGGAGGGCATGTACAAGTTGGAACCTTTGAGAACTCCAGTGCTGTCGGTAAATAGTCCAATAAGTATTGGAGAAAATTGGTGTGTTCTATCAATGAGATGATAAAAATCTCTCCCCCCGGACAGTGGAGGCTAACACCCCTCAGAACCAAAGGTACAGAGTCGGCTTGAGCTATAAACATAGGTGCCGTGTTGACGGACGCTGGTGCGGCACCCGCTGAATGACATTTCGGGTAATAATTTCAAGCTGAGGATCTCATAGGTCCGGAGGGCCGGTCGTACTGCAAGGAGAGCTGTCGTGTCTCTCTCTTTCTTTCGCTCATGACTTCAGAACCCTTTCGCCCTCGCCTTCCCCTTGACCCCTTTGCCGCTATTGACCATAATATTCCCTGGTCAATTCCACAAAATCTATCTCTTTCACATCCTCAAATCATCCTAATTCTCGGAGGTCTTTCTCCTTTTTCTCGCTCATCTACTCATTTACTGATTATTTCAACAACAGAATCACCTATCCACGATCTTATTCCTTTACTTACATCGGTCCATCTCTCTCGTTCTCTGGTGCTTATTGCTACAGAAACTCCGCCACTCATCCCAGTCACCACGCGGGGACCAGCAGTTCGCATCCTGAGACTCTCACAACCCCTCGCTGCTCATGATGCAGGTGCACTCCGTCTAGTCAGCCTTTTCGAACGTGCACAGCGTGTAGCTCATCTCTGGCTCCGCAAACCCTCTCCACACATCATTCAATTAGCACAATCCTCCCAAAATGGTGATTTCTCCGTTATAGAGCCCGTCTCTTATAACCACCCTGGTCAAAAATCAGACATCACCGAACTTAAGCGGTATCCATCGCCAGCCCCTTCCACCTCAGAATCTGTCTCTTCTTCGAAATGGCGATCTGCCCAGTCCACTCCCTCACCTTCCCCACATACAAAACTTCACCGTACAAAATCGGCACTCAAAATTCCAGATGATAAAATGAACCGTAAACTATTTGACGCCATAATCAATTTTCTACCCCACGGTCTGCCAGATAAAGCCCTTCTTAAACATGCCATTCTCGTCACTACTCTGAGTGTACAATTCTTCGCTTCGCCGACTTGCATATCTACCACGTCTCCTTTTCCTAAAGCCGACTCCAAGGTCTGTTCTCACAGTCCAACTGCCATAAAGACACAGAAATCTATCTCCTCTATGCCTTTCTCATCTACGTCTTCTCCCTCCAATTCATATTCTTCTGCCTCGCAAAGTACCAGTTCTCCATCTTCTGGGAGCACACCAGATACTTCTCCTTGCCCATCGCCACCACCCCATCGCTTGTCCAAAAGCAGGTATTTATTGGCCACTCCCACTCCCACCTCCAGAGTTCAAAAACGTTTTTCGCTTCTTTTCCGCGCTGCGCCACCGTCACTGTCGCTGCCACCCCGGCCTGCCTCCGAATTTCGGCCGCTGCCAGAGATATCTGATCTAAACGAAAATATGGAAGGATCACGGAAAGTGAAAAACGCGCACTTAGTTCATGTGCTGCCTGTGGGTTGGAGACCAGATTCTGGCCTGGAATCTGACAGAGGCGACAGACGTGCGTCGTCATCTTCGTCTCCCTTGAGATTGGAGGGACCAAGTCGCCAACCTCACTCGGCTGGTTATCTTAAAACACCGAATGACATTGACATTGGTGGGACCTGCAAGCCAAAATTAGTTCAAAGCATTGAACAGTTTTTACTTTCGTTTGCCTACCCTTTGGGAACAAGTATTTCTGGTTCTAGTTTGCCTTCTACGTCAGCCTATTCGGGTACAGGCCTTTCACCGCTGTCATCACACTCGAACAAATGGCCAAAATCAGCTCGATTGCTTTCATCTACTTCAATAATCAGTACTGCCAGCCTGAGACCTAAAACTAGTCCCGGCTTGGAAGGCAATGCAATGGCCTATGAACAGGAGAATTCTCTTGTCCGCGTTTCTATTCGACCCTCTACGTCAAATATCGCGATCGCTTCAAACATCAACACACCACTCAAGCCTGCGCCTTACTTGCTAGCGCCCGGTGTTTTTGGTAGGTGTGTACTTGGGTCCAACAAGTCCAACAGTAGGTCGTCGAGTTCGTCGGGGTATGGTGTAGATGAAGATGACCAGAATCATGAGGAGGATACCCGATGTGGCGCATATATGGACCCACACACGGATCCAGAAGCGACGACATTGACAATTGGAGAAATTATCCTACTCGGGGCGTTAGATTTCGATCATACGCATCCTGGCACCGGGCCTGGGAATGGGAGAGCGTGGATTGGGAATGTAGGCGATGTGGTTATCGTTGGTGGAGGTCCAAATCCAGGTTTAAGTTCAGGGAACGCCGGAGTGGGGAAGGCCAAAGGACGGGAGGTGGTAGCTGTGAACACGGAGATGGCGAAGATCGCAAAGAGGAACGCCACCGCCAGTCTACCAACTCCGCCTGATAGCTTGAGCAGCAATAATAGTGCAGAGAGTATTGAGGAGGACCAGGGGGAAGGGACGAGTGGCGTTAGGCATACCCAAACATATGCGCGACATATCTCTGCAGCGTTGAACGTGGATTCTTCTCCAAGTCACCTGGACGACTTTGGGAACTTGCCCTGGCAAGATCAAGCTCGTACACCACCTGGAGCTCGGAATGGGAAAAGAGTTACTTTCAATGAAGGTGTGGATGAAGCTTTAGTGATGACTCCGACTTCGACGACTTTAAAGTCCAAGGCAGTTGGCGCGAAGAATGTATCGGCTTCTTTACACACCACCTCGACCTCGACGAATTCTGCACCTTTGCCCAAGTCCACGCCTACATCCCGGCCTACATCCCTTCCTGCCACGATACACGGCGGTAGCAACAGCATTCCAAATCCCAAACTTACGAAACACAAGTCCTCCTCATCCTCAATGTCTACACCTACACCCACGCCTGGATCATCCATTCTCAACCTCAAGCAGAGCAGCGACGCTTCTCATATACTCAAGGACAAGAAGAATTGTCTTTCCTCTCCTTCTCCGCTGCCTCTTCCTTTAGCAGTCCAGGTACCTCCTCTGGTAATCCACCGCGACAGGGCACGTTCACCACGTGGATCAGAAGATAGCTATGATCTTGGACTTGGACATGGGGTGCCGGTACCACCGTTGATAGTTTCTAAGAAACCTGGTTCGCGATCAGCTTCTGGATTGGGATTGGGTATGATACCTCTGCAGGCGGAGGCTCGTGGTGCGTATGGAGAGACTCGGTCGTCTATGTACTTGTTGGAGGAACATAGTAGGAAAGGGTCGGATCGGAAAGGTTTTGTGGCTACTTTGAGGAAGATGGGGTTGTGGAAGAGTGGTGGTAGTGGGGAACGTATGGGTGTGGGTTTGAAGGTTTGAGTCGAAATACCATTGGAACTGAATCTTGGAATTAGATGGAAACTCGAGTATTCCAGGAGAAGCCCCTTCGGTATATGCTCCTTTTTTTTCTCGCCCTCACGTTTGCTTCACGTTCACCATTTTAATTTGCTCTCTTTTTATCCTTTTTGCATCTTCCAATTTTTTCATTGGACTGGATTAGACTTGGACTTGGACCTTGGACGTATAAACGATTTCTTTTGCCAGCCTTCAAACGATTCACCCACTGCCCTCTTATTTCATTCTATAACAGTGTGGCTATTATACCTTCTACTATTCATTGTTGTCCTTGACATCTTAATCGTCATTCATTCACAATTCCATTCTTTCTATCTCCTCACATTCATCCTCTGTACATACACCCCCCATTGTAGATTTTTTTGCAACCATTCACCAGCATCATTTTTCTGCTTGTTGTACCAAACCTCAGACTTGCCTCACTTCTATTTTGTATCCTTATTATACAACAACTTCTTTCCTGTCTTTTTATCATTTCTATTGAATCCTGCACTTTTAAAAAAACAATATTTTCCTCTTCTCTTTACATATGTAACTTTATTTGTAATCCAACGCCTATACGGACTTGCACTTGAAGTGAATCTTTGATCTTGTGGTTGCTACTGGTCTTTTTTTGGGGAGGTTCCTTGTGAATTGCAAATGTAATTATTAGGCTATAGACTAGTATATAGTCCGATGGTTTACGTTTGTGAACTTCCAAGTTGTGTTGCGACCGGAGTTTGGATTACTAACTCTTGATAGAGCTATAGGAGGACAGTAGCACATACGGTGAGATGGCCGAGCGGTCTAAGGCGCCAGACTAAGGACTAGGACATTGGATGTCCACCAGTTGGGGTTTGTTCCCTGATATCTGGTCCTCCGGGGCGTGGGTTCGAATCCCACTCTCATCACTACTTTTTGGTTTTTTTTTGCCTTCCCTCATACATATATATATATATAGATATAATAATGCATGCAACTATTTTGTGATTAGAGAATTCAAGCACTCATACAGGAGTGGAGCGTTGATAAATCGGTTAATCCGGAGCCTCCAACAGCAAGAGCCTCGGCCTTTCCTAGCACAGAACAGATATTTGGAGCTGGACACACCCCACGCAGAAAAATGTCACGTAAATTAAACATTGAGAGGGGGTTTTCATGGATATAAACCTATGTAAGATCCACAGGACTTTGATGATATGACATGCCGCTCCAACATCCTTCTAGCACCATTTACACTCTCGGAACATAATCTAATATGGAGCTGCGGCAGCTTGACACTGTAGGAGCAATGAGTAAAAAAGAGAGCCCGATTTGATAAACTTCAACTTTTGCTTACCGCTTTGAGTTGCTCAAGATACCAAGTGCACGAATTAAGATCAGCCTTTTCGAGACACATTGTAAAGTCTTTCAAGGAAAAGCAGAATGAATGAGGTGAGATGATAAATCAGTAATGGATACGTGTATATTTACCCTTTGCCTGAACTTCACAGCTGATACCACCAGACTGTTGGTGCTGAGTCTGTTGCTGGACAGGAGGTGCCTGATGTTCGGCAGCTGCAGAGCTTCCTCCTCCACCAAAAAGCATACTTGAGAGACCATGACCAATGGTCGAACCTATAGCGACTGATCCTGCGGTGGCAGCCATTTGAGCAATCATTCCTGGCTGTCGTGGCTGAGTAGCAGAGGCTGCAGAGGCTGCAGCCGCAGGGGGAGCAGGTGCATGGGAGGGAGCATAACCAGCTGGAGCACTAGCAGTGTGAGCCCCACGAGATTGAGCTGGTGCAGCTGCAGGCGCCGAACGTGGAGCAGCTGAAGAACGACCGCGAGATTGACGCTACCCTTCAGTATTAGTGGTCAAATATTCCAAATATTTGAACATATAAGACTTACAGGCATATTTATGAGCAAACGACGATGGTGGTTTGAGTGGAATGGGCAAGAAATTTGACCGGGACGCGTGGCCGACACTTGCCGATTGATGCACCAAGCATCTGTAAATAAAGGTAGGCCATCTCTTTTGTGGAGGACGCAATGGCTTTGAGGGCTTACCTTGGCGTCGTAACGACCCAACGCGGTCTTTTGGGCTGTATCGCTTCTTCTTCAAAAATCTTGTCATGTTCCTCAGCTCGTGTTCAGTTTCATCCTAATTTTCACCATGCGACGCGAGGATATGCAGCCGCCAGTGCTTCTTTGACAAAAAAGACTCCAGTAACAGCGAAAGGGACCCGCAAAGATGCTCATACGCAACCTCAGTCACCACCCCGGAAAGTCGCTTCTCGAACACCCAAAAAGACGACCTCGTCGGAAATGGAAACGGCAATTCATTCTGCAAATGATATTGTCGCCGCGGAGCATTCAACAGTACAGGACCCAAATGATCCAAAATCCTTCCACGATATGACGGAAGAGGAACGAACCCAAGAGTTGGATCGAATGCTGGTGATGGCACAGTTTATACCTACATTGGATCCATGGGGACAAGAAGTAATGGATACGTTAGGTGGGTCTCGTTCTATTCAGTGAAGGACTCCTTTCACCATTGGCCGTTGGTCTAAATTTTAATCACCAATTTACTCATCGTACAAGAAAAGACGTCATGATACCCCACGATATCAATTACAAATCCTACACTCGACAAACCTACGAGCAGATTAAAGATAATCTCACAAACTCATTCAAGAATGCCGCCGCGTGCGTAATCTGATTCTCTATTTTTCATTCAAACTTTCTCTCTTACCCATTGTGTTTTTGTAGACTATCAACTTTGGCTTCTGCCAACTCCATTCCGGGGGTAACTACATTATATAGGAAGTCGTTAATTCAGAAAATTCTCGAGGTACGACAGATTTTCGGTACTCAGTCTGTCGAGTCAGACTCGTTGGTTGCGCCTTTGCGCGAAATGGCGCTTGACTTATACATGCATATGAATGACGCAGTTGCCAGGTTTGTCATCATTTCTGTCTTTCACTTGTGTGTTCTTATCCTCCGCGTCTTTCTCTCCAGTCGAAGCGAGAAGGATCTTAGAAAAATCACCACGTTCTCCCACCAAAAACACGTTCTGGAGATGTTAAAAACTTCTAAAACCAAACATCCACATGCGCGTCTCTTCTGGCAAATGCATAGAGAATATGAACCCACTCGCATACTCTCCCTACGGGTAACTCAGGGTCATCTGGGTGATGAAGAACCCAGGTTCGGAAACAGGCTGATGATTCATGCTCTTTTCAAGTTTGATACGGAGCAGGTACGACAGACTGCATCTCGGGATGAAACGGTTACTAATTTTCTTGTCCGGTTTCCATCCAGAGTTTGGAGATTTACAACCAGCAAGGTGCTGCCCTGCATGTCCCTGCGCCCGCTGCAGAGAAATCAAGAGATCAACGCATTCCGGCCCAACGAAAACGAGTAACCGAATACCTAGTCATGGAGAAAAGAATGTGGATTCAAGGGCCATGGACATTTAGAGAACAACTTTGGCCATCTGCGTCATAGACCTTGAGCCGTGAGTAATTATTGATATAAAATGTGGGCCTCTGCGCCCCTTAATTTCATAATTTGTCTTTGCTCGTTTGCATGGCGAGAGCACGGTATAGACATTACGCTCTTTGCACAAGAATAACACAGCATGACTGTACTTGATCGCTCTGTTCATATTGATATTCCGATAAATCTCCACCCTACCAGATCTTATTTGGCCTGATCGTTTTGTAGGGCCAGACGTGTTTCTCACGCGAACCGGACAATATTTCTCTGAGCCATTTGGTTTCATGACAAATAATGCTCACGTTCTTGCGCCGCACTCAAATTGTGCAGAAGGATAACTCCTAACAAAAAAAATAAGACCATTGTATTCTAATAACCCTTCGAGATATGACGTCACCTTTGTCCTTAGCTTTTAACATCGAGTCTCTCGAGGAACGGGTAGCTTGCATAAGCACACTGCCAGTGTTTCGAACCCTCCGTCACCTCCGGTGCCAATGCGTCGTCAGTTCCCTTTGGTGGTTCGAGGATCTATTTCCTGTCGCTGATAGATATCAAAACGTTAACGCTCCTCGGACCTGGGATCTATCCCAGTATACCTCATACCGTATCGCACGACTAAAGCGCGTATGGAGCGCGTATCCCGTCGGGAGTATTGAGTTACCAACAATTTTTTGGATCTGAACCCCTTCCACCCCCCCCTCCATTCTATGCCCTGGGCGCACTTTTTCCCATGGGGGAGGAACCCGACGTCGCAACCTTTTACTCGCAATTATTTTGCCAAGCAACCTAATTGTTTTTGTTGAGGCACAGACATGCTGTCAAATATCTTACGAACCGTCAGAACCGTGTCTTTTTTTTCTTTTTTCTTTTTTCTTTTTTTTCCTTTTTCCTTTTTTGCCATGTTTTTTCTATATTGTTGATATGTATAGGTGTACTTGCAAGAAGCCAACAATAATAACAATAAGGATGCTGAATTTTTAGCCGTGGCCCTAGCGGGACGAGTATAGCTCTCTCCCTCTCTAATCTCGGATCCGTCGTTAATAAATCCGATTATTCGAAAGATTCGCTTAAACAGTTTTACACCACCATATGGATGATAGAAGGATCAAGCAAATGGGAGAGGTCATCTCAGCAGATGCCAGATGCCAGATGTCGACCTCGAGCTCACGGAGTCCTTTCCCCTGTGACATGGAAGCGCAAACACAAGGATATAAATATACTTTTGACAAGCCGACCTCGGGAATGTGTCTGTGTGTATCTTTTGAATTGTTAAAAGAATTGGGATTTGAGGACGGCAATTAGAATATTATGTACAGTTGAACCTCTCTTGAGTCTTAACCCATACCCCGCCAAGGCTATGGGATGAGGGGCAGCTTTTGGTGCAAAATGACAATTTGGTAGCCCCAAAAGTTACGGGACAGGTGTTATGGATTTTCAGAGGTAGAGGTTCGACTATAGCACCGTAGATAAACAATGATGAATGGATAAACAATCAACCACGAATGAAATTGGGCTACATATAAATATGAAGTAAAACTGGAAAGTCTATGAGTGAGTAGGTGAAACAAATTTGAAAAAAATGTAATAAACGAGTGTAGTAAGGTAGTGTACTAGATAACTAAGCAAAGGCTATATAATAAAGCAGCGCAGATCAATGCGCAAGGGGAAGGGGAGGGGAAGTATAAAAACATAGATCGAAAAAAAAAAAAAAAAAAAAAAAAAAAAAAAAAAAAAAAAGAAAGCAATATAAAGAGTGTAGTTATAATCATGCGCAGCAGTAGTAGTAGTAAATTATCTAAGGAGAGTGATACTAGTGTATAGTGAGTTGGTTGTCTGCGCAATCCAAGAAGAGTAGCATATAGTGTCAGATACAGTGAGCTGGTCACCTAAAGCATGTTAGTGGCGAAAGCGAGAAGCCTTTCGAGTTGAAGGCGAAAGAAGTCGAAATGCATAATGGTTGCGGGGGGGACATATGTTGGGCATATTCAAGAAAATAAGAATATGGAGTTTTGGAAAAATCTGACAATACTTGTTCAGCGACTTATTCAAGAAAATAAGAAAATAAACAAACCTGCGTTTTCGACGTTGTTTACTGCACTCGTAATGGCAGGATATCAACTGTCCTTGTTGCTTTTACTTGAAGACCAGTTTTGCCGAAATACCTCTCCGATTCGAAGGACCAATGAAGAGAGCCGACAATCCAGTTCGCGAGGCCGTCCACATAAATGGCAACATCGCGGTCGATTTCGGGGCCCCAAGACGGCAGACGTGCTCGGTCTTCGTTGAAACGGTCAATCGACTGTTTGCACATATTTCCGACAAAGTCGACTGCTGTTTGGAGGTCGACACCCTCCTGATGCATGACAACAGGAATCATGTTATGGGTATCACCCTTGGACTGCTCGACATTGTACGAAAAGATATCCTGAATTGGCACTTAGAAAAATGTTTGTTTGAAAAAAAAAAGGAGTAGGAACACTTACGTTGGACCAAGTCACTAAATCGTTAGTTGCTTCTCCCAGACTGACAAGCAGGGGATGTTCCATGACTTCATCGGGGATATCCAGATTGTTCGCGTCTGGACAAAGGCATTTCATAAGAATCAATCTATGAATGGAAGCTGAGAAAACTTACATTCAATCAGTGCCCAGCAAGGCTTGCAACCTGAGGTATCACGGCGCAGAGCAATGTAGGATTCGAGATCGGGTATTACTCCTGAAGCACGGTCCAAAGCTTGTTGGGTCACGCTTTGGAAGAAAAAATCCATCGTCTCAATGAAACGGTGTTGTGCTCCAGGGGACGCTGTAAGAATGAGACGCTTATAGTAACTAAACGGCGGATATATCAGTTAAGGTGCGCCATGAGGTGAGGAAGAAGAAGACATACTCTCGAGCCATCTTCCCAACCTTTGCAGGAGAGCGCCAAGTATGGGGGTGATACAGAGAATTGAGAACTTCGTTGGCAACACTTTTCGTCCCCCTATTATCCATGTCGTCTGATAGGTTGTCGAGATGGAAGAGGTAAGTAAGGAAGTCGTTGCACACCCTCAGTTGAGGGCAACCCGCATCTGGATAGCACATGGCAGTGAGGAGCCCTGCATTGAGACCATGGTAAGCTGAGCGCTTCTGTCCTAGGAGATTCCCGTCTTTGAAAAGCCATTTCTTCGTCTCGGTCGTGATTTGTTTGCGGTGTCGATTAATACGAAGGGTGAAGGTGCAGTGCGAGACAAGATCAGGTATAATGAACTTTTTCAAGCGTAATGGGGTCATTGCTTGTGGGCGAGGAGCTGAGGGAGACATAGCGTTTAAAGGCGTCAAAGATGCGTCAAAAGCGTCGTAGGGTGGTTGAGGGTGGGCGAAGAGGAGATGAAAAAATGGGGAGAGATGAAGCAAGGAGGGGTAAGGATATGAGGTTTCGAGAGTGCACGTTTTATAGGAGGAAATATGAGATCGGTCGGGTTCTAATTTGGCAAATTGAAAACCACTTTAGGCGTACTGACTAGTGGGGACAGGGTTTCAGGCTTCGCCGAAATTTTCCATTTTAAATTGTTGCAAGGGCCCCGAGAAAATGGAAAGGGTCGCAGAGAGATTTCAGATTAGAATTGAAGGTGAGGAATCGCATGGTCGTCTGCCGAGAGCCAAGATCTTTGAGCGGGCGTAGATCTGGAATTTAAAATAACCATAAATTTTAAGGCATAATGTTTAGATCCGTTTAGATCCAAAAGTCGGTACACTCACTGACGGCGTCTACGTGGTACACTGGCAGTTCCTAGCGACATATGCGAAAATGTCGGCGGCTTGACGGCCCAAGGAAAACATTATGGCCTCGATGGCACCGTCTATTGCACCCCAAACCTAAGTAATGTCAAACCATGAGAAAATTATTCCTGGGCAGGTTTCATGTCTCGCGACACGCACAATGGCGATGGCTGCAGAACATTGTCATGATCATGTCACCACACTATTATGTAATTTCCATGGGCTCAGCCAACGGCCACCGCAACTCTGTATATATCATAATCAATAACGAGTCACTAGTCAGGCCTTCAGGGCCAAACAAGTCGATGCGAGGACAAGACACTGGACTCTAAGGTGATCGCCGTTTCCAAATGTCAGAGACACCTAACGCGCCGTCAGTTCCGGTCCTTCCGGCGTCCGGATTCCGCAATGTTCAAATACTTTACCAAAGCCTAACCGCATGAGCAATCCGGAAATGGTTTCATGGTAGTACATACTTACATTGTTATTTTCTATATGTATCAGGGACACAAGTAATTCTGCGTTCCAGGCTCAGCTGAGGAATTACTGTAGGCTCGTAGTTAGGCTATGCGAACAACGCGTCCACAGAAAAAAAAAGTCAGGGCTCTGGGTCGACGTCAATGTCGGCTGAATCGCGCATGATTCGGATCGGGTCTAGCGGATCTTATGTTACGAAACCTTTGTTATTATTTTAAGTAAGCGAGGTAAAAAATGCAAAGAGAAGACTCAAGAAGATGACAATTCTGACAGTCCTACGTTGGATTCTATGTTTATACGGTATAACAAATGGCTCTTATTGTTGTTATTGACCTGATTATCCCAAATGGTTTGAATTCCCTGATAATAAGAAAAAATAAATTTAATACGGATATAAACTTCAGAAGTCCAGACTTGCCGTCTAACTGCCTGTTACATGAGGCACGCTAGAAACACCATATGCCTTGTACCCCAATGTGGCTGAATAGCCATCTGAGAAATCCGACAGAGATCCAGGCAAAAAAGAAGAAACATAAACACGATGCAAATGTGCCGCCGGATACTATCCCAAAACCAGGGTACGGGTCGTCGGAATTCGTCAACTCGAAGTTCGTAAGTGACAAATCGGTAAAATAGCATCCGCCAAGTCCAAGAGTCTTGCTATTTGGCCCATATATCTGGTATGCACAAGGTAATGTAAATTCATGAAAATACTCTCGTTGAGTGTCTGTCGATCAGTCGATCGTGGACTGTTTGGTAACACGGCCATCAGGCAACATTGACAACTAGGCGTAACAGCAAAGGCCTATCTCTTCAGTTCTTCGCTTGCACATTCAGTCTGGCTAGCATGAGTGCCTTAAATTCTCGAAGCTCTTCGGTTCCCGTAAGGTCATTTGGGACGTTGGACTCAACAAACTTGGAAGGTGGCATTGGAAACCGAGAAACGTCAACTGTCCGGCGCTTTTTGGGCAGGATATCGTTGGGCAACCTTAGAGGCGGTCGTCAGAGCTTTGGCTCCTTCAGGAGGGATGGCGAAGCCGCCCCGCCTATCCCAAAATCAGACCGTCCCCCGATCCCGACGATGATGCAACCTTCGGGTGAGGCCTACTCAACACCATTGCCAAAGCTTTCCATGGTTGTCCTTTCTATCGTAAGCAATGTACAACTTAGGCTAAAGTGCTCCCAAACTAACTGTCATTTATTTTCTGTCATAAGACCATGCTTGGGGAATTTCTATCTGCGAATGTGTCGACTCCATTCTTGTTATTCATGGTCAGAGGTGTGTCTGTCTCATCTGCCACGGAAAATCCCCATCGATGTTAATTTCCACTAATCAGGGTTTGGGGAATTCAAGGATGAATCAGAGGTCGCCTTCTGGACTGGCATTCTAGGCAAGGCATTCAGGAGCAGCATCTTATCCGTTCTAACAACCGCCATCAGTTTCAACTTTCTTTTTAACGCAATTTCTGACGTCCTTGCTATGGGTATGCATCTAATATATCTATAAGGAATTCGGGTTAATTGCTCGTTGTTTATAGGCCACAGTCGCTGAAAAGCATGGCCGACGTGTGGTGTTAATGATATCATTGCTTGGTTCTGCCCTCACGTGTCTTGTCTTCGGCACGGCGACGACTCTTCAACAGGCTATATGTATACGCCTTCTTCAAGGCATTTTTGCTGGAGCTGTGGGTGTTGCTCGTGGATGTGTTGTCTTCGTCACAGATCCCAGTAATGAAGGACGAGCCTACGCAATTCTGGGGTGAGTCACATATCTCCTGGTCTTGACACTTTGCATTAAAATCGTGCATTACAGCTTTTGCTGGGGGTTGGGAGGCGTGGCAGGTGCTATTATAGGAGGAGCTTGTACGTTTCCTTTTTTCTTTTTTTCCAATTCCAATGTTCATTGGAAGCTTATTTGATATGAAGTTGAACGGCCTGTTGAAAAATGGCCGGGAATATTTGGCAATGTCCAACTCTTTGTCACCTATCCCTATTTACTGCCGTGTGGCCTTGCTGCCTCTATCACTTTCATTGGTAAGCACCCATAGGAGCCTTCTGCGTCGGCGATTCGAATAACACCTTTCGCAGGGTCCGTCCTATCCTGTTTTCTGGCACAAGATGGTGGTCCCCGTGAGGGTGCCATCAAACTGCAGCCAGAGAAACTTACTATCTATCCTTCTATCCCAGAAGTCCCAGAAGAGGCCGCCTCCCCCTCATCACCACTCGCTGCGGAAGAAGAGCCGCATGGCCTACTGAAGAAATTTCCGCGAAGATTTTCAGACTACCTTGCCCAACGAGTTCCTCTGTCGGAATCTCGCATGAACCAACCTGCTTTGCCGCTGGCATCACCCAACGCCCATTCTGAACGAAGTGTATCATTCTCACGGACAAGCAGAGTCAATGGTTCAGCTTATGGATACAACGGTAGTTACCGCAACAGACTCGCAAGCAACACAACCTTCAATCCAAGGAGAAGAAGCCTCAGTAATTCAATGAGGCGTAGGCGAGGAAGCACTTATGACAATACCAGAGATTCTCTAAATGAAGGAGGCGACCTGAATTTTGCGCAGCGTCTGTTACTGGCGAATGAGAATGCAGTAACAAACATTGCGGACCTATGGGTTGCCGCTGCTATGAATGTGGATAACGAAAATCCCTTTGAAATCGACTCTGATATCGAGGACGACGATGCCAATTCCCTGGACCTTGGCGTACCGCTGACAAGAACTGAGACTATGAACTCAGAGAATGACCAACTACCATTCGGTCCTGCCTTTGGTCGGACTCCAAGGTTTACGCGCCCCTTCTTCCCTGGAACAAACACAATCAATTCGTTACAACCTTCTTTACCGGTGTCTTCTCTACGTCCCTCGTCTTCCGTATCACACCGCCCATCTGTGTCTTTCATGGCACCCAATTCTCCTCGTCGACAATCTACTAATGTTCCAGCTATCTTCGCACACCCTGGTGTCAAAACGCCCGCCGTTCTTGATGCTCAGCAGCTCTTCAACTCTGATGTAGAACCACTTCCTGACTCCTTGCAAACCATCGCAGAATCACGACAACTGTCTCAAACTGATGCAGAGTCATTGGCTGAGAACCCGCCATCTCTGATGTCCCAGTTACCCATAATTATTATCTTACAATATGGCGTCATGGCATTGCATACTACAACTCATGATCAGGTTTTCATGTCCTATCTTGTCTCGTGAGTACACAGAGCGCCTTCTGATATCTGGGACTGACAGCTTTCAGCGGTTATAAAACCGGTGGATTGAATCTAAATGCAGGACATTTTGCGCAACTTAGTACGTCTGAACTATTTTCCACGTCAATTTCAGCTAAAAAGTTTGCGCACACAAGTTGCTCTCATGTGTCTCGCACAAATTGCCTACCAGTTCTATCTCTATCCGTGCGTACACTTTTCCATCTCAAAAGACCTTGGTGACTCACATCTATATCTTCTATAGTAATATCGGGTAAGACTATCTGTTGGGACTAACTTGTTCATATCTTTTTGATCTTTCTTTACATAGGCCTCCTCGTGGTCGTTTTTCCCATTTAGCAATGTTCCGGATTGGAACTGTCATGTACATCCCAGCCTACCTTACGGTCGTTCTATACCGGCCTCTTGCTAGCGCTGATAAAGATAAATCAAACCCAATTCTCATGCTCGGTATGTATCGTTATTATGTTTTGCAGCCATATACATACTTATGCTTTTCCTACCGTAGCTCTGGCTCTCAGCACGTATGTTCCATCGTTGCTATTCAATTATTCATAAACTCACATTTTCTTAGCGCCGTTCGATATTGCGGTATCACATTTGGTTACACTTCTATATCTATCCTTTTGAACTATAGTGAGTTGGACCTTGATTCATGCCCCCATTCAGAAACAGATCGATAAACCCCTACTTATAGTGACGCCGCCTAGCGCTGTTGGGTATGCGAATGGAATTGCGCAGAGCATAGTAAGTCTTGCTAGATGTCTCGGGCCCGTGATAGGTGGCTATGTGAGTTGGAATTGTGTTTTCCAGTTTTGTTTTACTGAAGTAAAATTATGCTTTGTAGCTGTGGGCTATCAGTGTTAAAGATAATCCATCAGGATACTACTTTGGTTTCGTTGTTTGTGCTGGAGTATGTGCTCTGAGTGTTCTACAAAGCTTCTTGATTCGTTAGACTTGTTTTTTGGACCCTTACAACTTACACCTGTATAATCACGGACTTGGGTTTACCGAAGCCACGCCATGTTTTTTTCCAACACTGGCATCTTCTTGTAATTTGTACACAAAAAATAAATAAATATGGACAATATTGTAGACGATTGTTCAAGATGACGAAGTAATTGCAATGGATAAAAGAAATGGTATCAAATAGCAAGCATGGTATCGTAAAGATTATAGAAGGATTAATCATATCTACAGACTACAGTATAAATTGGTATCGATTGGATTTTGCGCCAATGTTCGGAATTGCAGAAATTCAGTGAGAGAGAGGGATTGAATCATCCACGGACAGAGTCAAGGATCCGTTCACCCGCTAAAATGTGTAAAACCGCGTGACTTACTGGGTATTCTCAAGTGAAAAAGAGAAATGTTGGAAACTTACGATCGTAAACCTCATGGAACGAAACACCGGTCTTGTCAAGAAAGCGAATGCCGCGGATATTCCATCTTCTCCACCAGAAACGAAGCCAAGTTGAGTAATCTAATATGCTGCCAAAAGCGCCAATATTCCTGATGCGTAATTCACTGAGACAAGGAGCGACCATTTTTTCAACTGATTTGAGGACAGAATCGAGAGGCGACATGACGGCGTATTCGAAAACGCGCTGAGGTACATCGACATCTGCTTCAACCGAAGGTATGATGCAGATTTTTTGTAGAGTGGGATGGAAGACAGGGAAGTCTATTGGTTCACTGCCTTGGCTGATGACAAAGCTGTGAAGGTTTGGGCAAAGGGGAAGAGCTTCTGCGAGGACACCATCAGCTGACCAAGCAGTGGTGCGGAAGGAACGAATTTTGTGGCCGTGCATATGGAAGAAAGACATTGTTAGCAGAGGGAATATGTCGCACTCCAGACGTTCCAAAGCAGGTAGTTGACGCGGGTGAACAGACAGGTAATTCATTAAAGTGTCCCACGTCATCGCATATTCGGGTCTGAATTCGGGTGAGTCTGGTATCACAGCAAGGGATAAAGTGTTTAGGTTAGGAAAGATGAGCAAGGGCGGTATGCCGTCGGAGCGAACTGGGAAGGAGAATATGGATGTCAATCGTAATGTCACGAGGTTGGGAAGACCGTTGCATAACTGAACAAGGTCCTGGTACCTAGGCGTTTCGCCAGCACCACTCCACCCTAGCCGCCGCAGTTGAGCACAGTAGACGACCAAGGCCTTCAACACTTCTATGGGGGTACATTTTTCGGGAATAAGTGGAGGACCGTTCCTGATATCGTAGATGAGAATGTTTGGAGTGCAGCGCAGGAGCCGAATGACGTGTGGAACAGAGTAAGGACCTAGGATTCTGAAATCGATGCGAGACGTCCATTCGCCCAAACGTTTTCCGGTGGTTTTATTATGTTCCTGTGCCTCAAATTGCTTGACTAAAGCTTTGAGTTCCTTCGCTGAATATATTATGAGGTATTCCGCAGAAATTTCCGCTACGACTGAACGCCAGGATGAGCAGACCTGACGCAAAGCCTTGCGATCTTTGAATAGCAAAGGATCGACCTCTGGATGTTCTTCATTTTGGTAAGGCGGAGAAAAGGGATCATCGAGTTCAATAGAGACAGATCCAGCCAGCCTAACTGTAAAAGCAATAATTCGGCGCCATATTTCGTTTGGGAGATTGGGTAGAGTAGGTTGATCGAATAGTATTGGGGATGGTGGTGGTTCGACACGGTTGAACGGTTTATGCCAGGTAGGTAGAGAGAACTTCATTGGGAGAAATGTGGTTCTACAGATTGCCTGTTTCAAAGAAAAGATATGTTGACTGACATGGCTCGGTGCCAGTTTGATAAAGGAGGATCTGTCACAAATTAGCCGTCCGTCATATCAACATTGAGGACACTTACCAAGACCAACCACCACGACGACAAACTTCACCACGAAAACAACAAACTTGAAAAGGGTTCTGTCAAAATATGTCATTGTCCGGCAATCACCGGACGTATTATCTCCGCAAATATTTCAAGTCAACCATCTTAAGAACCAATGGGTACTTCAGATAGTACAGAAAAGTTCGGTCTCAAGCGTAAAGGAACAGCTAAATTATCCCTGCCTAGGAAAAAGGCCAAAATTCAACATCGTTCTGCCGACAATTTACCCTGGAAACTTGTTTCAAGGCCTTCCGAGGCAGGTATAGGATTTGACGATGGTATTCTTGAATTCGAAGAGGTAGAGGGGGTTGAGGTTATCTACGAAACTACGGGTGGTGGAAGAGTTGTCAAATTTAACGTGAGCTTCATCTCACTACATTTCTATTTAATTGACAGCATTATCTATCAGGTTATGGCTGGTGATGAACCCGAAGACGAATCTAATGAAAAATACGATGATATATTACAACAAGAAGCTGACCAGGAACTAGTAATAGAGCCCATTGCAATATTTGATTGTACGCAAACTCACGATACTGTTCCAAAAAGCATTCCGGTGCTAATTTTCGGAACGCAGCTAAAAAGTTACTGCCTGAATGGCATAAATATTCTCTTCATCCAAAAATTCTGTCCGCATTACATGAAAAACAGTTTTTCTCTCCTACACCCATTCAAACGTCTGCTTTGCCCTTTGCTTTCGCTGGTCGGGACGTCATAGGAATTGCTCAAACGGTAAGAAACCTTCTGTATTTTATCTTGCATTGATGGGTTGGATATTGCATAGGGGTCCGGAAAGACGCTAGCTTACGGTTTACCGATTCTACATCATTTACTTTCTCAGCCTCGACCGTCCCCATCCAAAAAGCGTCCTCTTCTTGCTTTGGTCCTAGCACCAACTCGGGAGTTAGCACTCCAAGTATCCTCCCATCTCAATTCTCTCCTAACATCTATTGAGTTTTCGAAAAATCCGGCTACAACCGACAAGGACGGTGCATTACAACTCAAAGCTGGGAATCTCCCTCCTCATGTGAGCGTGGCGGCAGTTGTGGGTGGAATGTCAGCACAAAAGCAAAAACGCATCCTTGACAGAGGAGTGGATGTGCTAGTGGCTACCCCAGGAAGACTTTGGGATATAATGCAAGACGTAGGTGAAATGTGTAATACCCCTTTTGGAGTATTTGACTTAGCTGTCGCATGTAGAACGACGGCTTAGCAAGAGAGATAAAAAGTCTACGATTCCTCGTACTTGATGAAGCAGACAGGATGATCGAAGCAGGACACTTCGTCGAGGTCGAAAATATTCTTCGGCTGACTCTCCGAGAAACAACGTTGGTTGCAATTTTAGTCTCTTGCATGCCTGGTCTGACCATATCCCCGGAACAGAGATGATCAAATACCGACAGATCTCGACGATGTCCCTGGAGATCAAGTCGAACAAGGTGAAGACAAGAAAGAAGGAATTAAAGATGGCCTTCAGACCTTTGTCTTTTCTGCTACTCTGAGTAAAGACCTTCAACGGAACTTGAAGAAAAGGTTTCGACCAAAAGGCAACAAGAAGCACTACAAACGTGACACAGCACCGGCTTCTACTCTCGGTATGAGAACTGTGCTTCAATATCATCCATTACACCACACAGCTTAGCTTGCCGGCTCTTCTCTCATTAATTTTAGACGATTTGCTCCTCCGTCTCGATTTTCGCGATCCAACCCCTGAGGTCATCGATCTGAGCCCCGTGGGTGGAGTCGTGTCCACTCTCCAGGAAGGCAAAATTGAATGTTTGTCCGGCGATAAGGTTAGACTTATAAACTTCTGAGCATGGTTTTTGTCCGACATACTGATTTATTCGGCACCGCATCCCAGGATGTGTATCTATATTACTTTTTACTTCGATATCCCGGCAAATCGCTAGTTTTCCTGTCGTCGATAGACGGTATTCGACGACTCATGCCGCTTGTCGAGTTACTCAATATCAACGCTTTCCCACTGCACTCTCAGTTAGAACAGCGTCAACGGTTGAAAAATCTTGACAGGTGTGTGGATACTTCTTTTCATTTTCATAGATCCAAATCCCGGTAACTCCATTTCATCGTCTTCTTGAACTCTAGATTCATGCATACACCAAACTCCGTGCTGCTTGCCACGGACATTGCAGCTCGTGGTCTCGATATTAATGGTGTAGATCATGTCATTCACTTTCAAATACCTCGATCTGCCGATACCTACATTCACAGAAATGGAAGAACTGCTCGTGCCATGCAAAAAGGGTTCAGCATGCTCATGTCGGCTCCAGACGAGAGACGGGTTGTAAAAGCGCTTCTTGGCAGTCTTGGTCGAGGTGGGTCTTCGCTATTCTCCGTTGATTGACTTTCAGATGTTTAATCTTTTTTTTTTTTACTTTTACGTTCCAGAGGAAAGTAGTATTCCAGAGATGTCGATCGAACTCAGCATGTTGGATAAACTGAAAGTTAGGGTCCAACTTGCACGGAAGATTGAGAATGCCCAACACAAAATCAAAAAAACTAACCATGACCGGAAATGGATGAAAGAAACCGCGGAGACCTTGGGTGTTGATCTTGACTCTGATTTTATCAGGTATTTGACAAGTTTATGCTTTCCTTTTCTATTCAGTTATTTCATTGATTTATAGTGATTCGGATGACGAAGGGAAAGTTTCAAATCAGAAACGCAAAGCGAAAGACAGCGCGATGACTAGTATGAAGGCAGAGCTCAAACAACTGTTGTCGCAACCACTCATTGCTCGAGGGATATCAACACGTTATATCACTTCTGGGAGTCGACCCATTGTTGACGACCTACTCGCTGGAAACCGTGAGTTTATTTTGAATTTACTTTCCATTTTTTCTGCTGGTTTGGATTTTTAACTCTTAATGTCGCAGTTAACGAGGTCATGGTGGGATTGAAGAAGGCTGAGGCTGGCAGTGATATGATGGTGGCAAAGAAAAAGAAGAAACAAGAGTGGGCGGTAGTCTCAAAGGAGGAAGAGTGGGCTGGGATTACTGCAGACATGTAGTACTAGTAGGTTTCCAACCAGTCAATACAGATCTACAACTACTTTTCACAGGCTATTAGACTGTCCACGGGCCGGGCCAGGGCCCAGCCCTGGTGAGGGTCGGTAATGTCACATATGGCCGTTACGGGCAATGTTTATCACGTCACACCACACTTCTGTCACAAAACCTGTTCTTAATGAGTTCTGCACTGTTTAACAAGATTTTTTAACTATATAAAACATAGTACAGTTATCTTTACAAGCTATAGAACACTTTTATATTCTCAGATAATGCCCATTGTTCAAAAATGTGAAAAGAATAGAAATCTTCATGTAACTAACCTACCAAAGCTTCCTGTTATTTATCTACTCATCCTCCCAGCCACTACCCCCATCTTGTTGGAATTTTTTTAGTGGTAATACAGTTGAGCCTTTCATAACCCATACCCCTTGGTGGACATCCCCAGGCTATGGGTTATCACAGGTTATGGGTTTTGAGAGGAGTGCTAAAAATAGGCTCAAAAGATTGCGAAAATGTCAGTAAAATTCAGTAAAATATTAGGAATACAGATTACTACCAGAATAAGTTGCTAATCTAAATGTAGGCTGAAACAAATGAAAAATCTATGATTTTTGGAAGAAATCAGTCAAACAAGCATTCCTCATACTTTGTCTTGTCAAGGCACCAACAGTGTGTCAAGTTTGGGTGCAATAGGGTTGATAGAGTCTTCAATCCACCTGCTGATGGTTGGTACTGCCTTGAAAACTCACAACAAGTTGGACAAGGCTCAATGACAATGTCATTGTCAACATCGTCTCCACCATTTGTTTTGATGTTCTCATGTGCCTTGATTGAGTCCATCACAGCATGATAAATGTCTTTGACAGATGTTTCTGCCAAAATGTGAGATTCACCCTCTGGGTTGAGAGGAATGTTGATGTCCATTCCATTCTTTGTCTGCAGCACCCCTGTAGCAACCAAATTGTCAAGTGCAATCTGAACTTGCTCCTCTGCTTCAACAATCAGATCCATTTGCAAGGATGTGTTGTGGAACAGAGAAGAAATGGGGATCAAAGGTTGGGTAGCACAAGACAAAGTGCAAGAATACTAGAGATCTTCTGGTGTATTGTAGTAAAGATCAGAGTACAACATGTTGGAGCTAAACTGGAGGAAAGGCCAGCTAAGCTTGAGAGAGGAGACAAGGTCTTTGTGGTAGCTGTTGAGGGTGAAGAATACCACAGACAATCAAAGGTACTAATGCATGCCACAAGCCAATTTGGCCAATGAGAGCCATTCATCTGATGAGACATATTTACCTACTGGTCAACTCTTGATGACCTTTTGTACCTACAACATAGATGCAAGACCAAGAATCACTACTCCTTTCATTGGCAATTTGACATCATGATATCTATTTGGGTAGACTAAAGTGATCGAATAGTGGCTGTGCAAGAAAATAAAATGAAGGCGAACTTCAAGGTAAACCACCATCCTTGCACATACCAGAATCTTTTTTTTGACAAGTAACTATCAGTTCTCCAACATATGTGGCACTGTATACAGACAAGGGAATGTTCTGTTTACTCCCGATGGCAACTCGCTCTACAGCCCAGTTGGCAATCGAGTATCAGTCTTTGACCTCGTAAAGTGCGTTTGATCCATATCAAGGCAATCTCTCTCTGAACATTCTCCTGCCTTTTATGCAATAGTAACAAGTCCTTCACATTCGCCTTTGAAAACCGCAAAAACATTTCCTCGATAGCTCTTAGCCCGGACGGAAACATTCTTGTCTCTGTAGATGAAGGTCAATCCAGCCTTTTTTTTTTTTCAGGTTTAAACCTTAGAATTGACCCCGTTGATTTAGACGGTCGTGCACTGCTGGTGAATGCGAAACGGGGGGTCGTATTCCATCACTTCAACTTTCACAAACCCATTAAAGATATACAATTTTCTCCCGATGGACTGTATGTATCGTGTTCATCCAAACGAATTTCTCCATTGACCAATTTCCACGCAGGTATATTGCTGTGACACACGGCGCACATATTCAAGTATGGAAAACTCCGAACCATCTCGTTCGCGAATTCGCCCCTTTCAATCTTCATAGGACCTATACGGGACACCATGACGATGTTCTAAGCATACAATGGTCTCCAGATTCAAAGTATGTGGTTGATTGAAATCCCAAAATTCCTGTATTTTCCGCTGACGTTTGTTACAGATCTTTTATTACTACTTCCCGAGATATGACTGCCCGTCTATTCACGCTGAATCCACTAGAGGGTTTCAGACCGAAAACCTTTGCTGGTCATCGAGATGCGGTATTGGCTGCATATTTTTCCGCAGATGGTACATCGGTGAGTGACCAGAGCTTTTGTTCTCTCACACACATACCTGAAATTTCCTCGTTTTAGATATACACAGTCAGCAAGGATGGCGCTGTATTCACCTGGAAAGCGAAAGATGCGTCCGATGATGAAAACTCTGAGAACTCCGACGACGAAGGGCCAATTGCTTCAACTTCCAAAGGCATTGAAAGAGATGTCACAAATCGAATTGCTAATACGCGCTGGGGGGTCCATAAGCGCCATTACTTCAACCAACATGGGACCAAAGTTGTCTCCTCCACATTCCACGCTCCTTCAAATCTTCTCGTTGTCGGTTTCTCAACAGGCGTCTTTGGGCTATGGGAAATGCCAGCGTTTTCAAACGTACACACTCTGAGCATATCTCAAGAAAAAATCTCCTCGGTTGCCATCAGTCCATCCGGAGAATGGCTTGCATTTGGGGCTCGAAAATTAGGCCAACTTCTCGTCTGGGAATGGCAATCGGAATCCTACATATTAAAACAACAAGGTCATTATTTTGACATGAACACACTTGCCTACGCGCCAGACGGACAAACTATTGCCACAGGAGGCGACGACGGCAAAGTCAAAGTGTGGTCGACGTACTCAGGTTTCTGCTTCATCACTTTTACCGAACACAGTGCACCGATCTCGTCTGTCGCGTTTGCAAAGCAGGGTAGTGTTGTGTTCTCTGCTTCTTTAGATGGTACGGTCCGTGCCTATGACCTCATTCGATACCGCAACTTCCGAACCTTCACATCCCCATCTCCTGTTCAATTCTCCTCCTTAGCAGTCGATCCATCTGGCGAAGTAGTGGCCGCAGGTTCGACAGATTCATTCGAGGTTTTTCTTTGGTCAGTGCAGACCGGAAAGCTGCTGGATGTTATGGCGGGGCATACTGCACCCGTTAGCTCTCTCGCCTTTTCACCTTCTGGCGCCAACCAGTTGGCCAGTGGATCATGGGATAAAACAGTGCGAGTATGGAATGTCTTTGGGCGTTCTGGCGCAGTAGAACCTTTCTCGCTGTCGTCTGATGTTCTAGCAATCGCGTTTCGCCCTGATGGGAAAGAAGTAGCTGTGTCGACCTTGGACGGTCAGATAACGTTCTTCGATATCCAGGAGAGCAAACAAACAAATGTCATCGAAGGTCGAAAAGACATATCTGGAGGTCGAAAACTGGATGATCGAGTTTCCGCTGCGAATAGTACCTCGACCAAATCGTTCAACAGCCTGACATATACTGCCGATGGACGCTGCGTTCTTGCGGGTGGAAATAGCAAGTATGTCGTCTTATACGATGTTCGAGAAGGTGAAGGCGTAATGGTTAAGAAATTCCAAATTTCCGAAAATCTGTCACTGGACGGAACTGAAGAGTTTCTCGATAGTAGGAAAGTCAACGAAGCCGGAATAAACGTTGACCTCATTGATGACAGAGATGGGAGCGATCTTGAAGATAGGATGGACACCAGTCTTCCGGGAGCGAGTCGTGGGGCGGGGGATATGTCCATTCGGCGTTTTCGCCAAGAAGCACGCACGAAATGTGTTCAGTTTTCACCAACGGGTCGTGCTTGGGCAGCTGCTTCTACTGAAGGGCTTCTTATCTACTCCCTTGATGAAACTGTTACATTCGACCCTTTTGATCTCACCCTCGATCTGACACCACAATCTATCTTAGAAGCCCTGGATTCACATGAATACCTTAAGGCACTCGTCATGGGGTTCAGATTGAATGAAAAGCCGCTCATTCAGCGTGTATATGAAAAAATTCCTCGAGGAGACATTCGCTTGATCGCACGACAACTTCCTGTCATCTATGTCCCCCTACTTCTGAGATTTGTCGCGGATCACCTGGACAGAAGCCCTCATCTGGAATTTGATCTTCTATGGGCAAACACTTTGCTCATGGTGCATGGCCGACTATTACGGGATCGTTCTGGGGAGTTTGCAAGTGTTTTTCGGGCCCTTCAAAAGGGATTAGGTGACCTGGAGCAATCAATATCAAAATTGTGAGTGACTAAGCTATGTCTAAAACCTGTTAATTTTTTCTCGCACATCACCAGATGTGAGGAAAATTCCTCGACTCTTTCATACTTGATCGACCAATATACGGTCAATCAAGAGAAGGATGATAGTATGCTAGTGTCATCATAGCTACGACCCGCCAATTTTTCGTAGTCTCCACAAATTATTGAGTTTTCTAGTACGTGGAATACGACTGCATTGCTACCCTTCATCTCGCTTGAAGTTGCGATCTTTCGGTCACTAACAAAACAGCCACCCGTGATAGATTCATCAACTAACTGGTGGTGGCGAGCATTCGATTCGCATTGCTGGCTAATGATACAAAAAATGTGGATGTTTTTTATAGGAGAAACCTTTCTTGTCTATCCATCAGCATCTCATCACACCAAGTTCGCGTCGCGCTTCGGTACATACCCAATTTGATAAAATGATTTCACTTCGCATTCTTCAGCGAGGAGGTTTCCGAAGCATCGACTAGAGAGACATACCAACCGACAACAGGTCAAACTTTTAACACTAAAGATCTAACTCGGATCCCGACCACTCACGAGGTTTTTTGCGCCGAGTGGAGCCTTCAGCCTTGTAACCAGCCCAATAGACCAAGCCTGTCAAGCCTGCCAAGGCACCAGCAGCATAGAGCTACAAAAAATGTATTTGCTTTTCTTTTCCCCCTCAGGATAAATAGTAAGAAAACCTTTACCATTGTTCTCTCCTTTGGACCAGTCTCGTTCATGAGTCTGTTACCTGTTGTACCCATGTTTCGAAGTATGCGTGAAGCAAACATTGTTGCAGAAGTATATTGATGTATTTTTTTTGGTTAGCGTTTATTGGCTTCTCGTGGTTGTTCGAGGTGAAGTTTGAGGGAAGAACATAATCGAGGGGTCCAAAGAGTTATCCACATATGACGACACAGTGATTCAGATGAACCCAACACAGATCTAATTCAGTTTCCTGTTTATCACGTGGCGGAACGCTTACCGAACATCTTAGTCTTGCCACATATCAGTATCAGTACTCGAGTCGTTTCGAAAAGGTTACAGCATTCTAATTGACGACAGGATTCTCAACTCGATTTCACGGTTCTACTATCAGATGTCTACTAGAGCAGAAATATTGATCCATCACTCATTGATCTCCCTCTTCCGACCATGTAGCAATATTAATCGGATGTAGGTATTTTTCATGAGTTTGAATTGTTATATGACCGGTATAATCTTTGAACCGTCAATTACACCAAGCTCAACTAGTCCTTAAATTCTAGAGCAAACTAAAACTGTAACAGTTAAGCAGGACACTGTGATGAGTTCGCGACTTTTATACAGTTATCGGGCAAACAAGCTTTCAGACTTACATCATTTGCAAAGCTCCCAAACGTCCAGGGACCCCTACAAGAATATGGGGAAGGACGGCTTCGATGGACTCATCAATACTTCCCAGTTCTTTTTCCTTCAGCTTGTCTCTGTCGTCGCCAACTTCGAAAACAATGATCAGTGCCAAATGGCGCTCCCCATGACTCGCTGGCTCATATCCCGTCGCGATGTTCATGTATGCTGAACGATTTAGTCGATCCACAACTACACGGATACCGACATCACTTTTCTGTCCCCTGCTTCAACTACGTCAGCGACCTTTTGCCTGTCAATCTTACAACCTTTCCGAGTCGTCATGATGTCAATCTGTAAATTGGGCTTGCGTACCAAGAACGCCAATGAACACCTCTTGTCAGAAACAAAGAGATCCAGTAGATCAGGATCGACACTTGAGTCTCGAGGTATGCAAAGTAGCAAGTGCGTGGTTATGAACCGGTGGTGGTACCGGTATCACTGCTAACAATTACTTCTACGTTTCTAAACGTATGGAAGCTGAGACAATTGTTTCTAGCTGCGACACATTTCAACACCGGTGTTATGCCGGTAGAAGGTATGTCTCATGCGAGGGTGTGACGGATCTTTTACACGGATGTTTGTCATTCTCCTATGAATCTCCTGAACCTAACCCTTTTTCCCTTTTTTCAAACACAATATTCAGCCACCATCTCTAACAAGTTCCACTATATCCTATAAAGCTTTCACATACAATGACCCAAATGCCCCACCGTGCTGTCCCACAGTCGGGCCCCGGTCGGGTGCGTGCCTACAAATGTAATTTCTCTTTTATGGGCGCGCTAATACTGTCGCATAGGCGCTTCTCGTTGGTGGCACAGCCGTGATCTCAGGGTTAGGCGGCCTGTACCTGATCATGCACCGTAACAAGAGAAGGCAAGAGGAACGCGGAACAAACCCATATCGTACGGAATCTCCTATAAAGAAATGATTCTCCCTCACAATTTCTATTCTCCAGACGAGCAGATACTGGCACACGTCGCCAAGCATGAGTCTGGGGATGCCCTTCCTGCCATGCACTCTCAACATAGCAATATCCCGCCCGCATTCCCAGGGAAGGACCACCGCAGCGGTCACTCTACGATAGCTAACTATAAAGACACTCCCGAGTACGCTGAGTGTGGCCCAGCCGCTCGTACCATGGTTCCTCCTCCTCAGAGAGGCAGGTCCGATGGCTCTGGAATCGCTTACACCAAATCTCCCGATTATGTCAAGAATTATGGAAAAACTGTCAGGCCAAATAAAATTCGCGAAGAGGTGTGATAGTGTTGCTGTGTTTTCTTCGAATGCTGTCATAGTTTCTGCATCTGCATATTCCCCATAAATGTTTACAAATACAGGATGTTTCTTTGGATACGAAAGTAGTTTTCGCCGACGAAGAATCAACTCTTGAAAGATAATGAGGTTCGATAACTAAACGGATAATTAAGCTACCCGTGTAAATTTGTCGACATAAGTTGATTGAGAAGGTGTAGAAGAGACTTGGTCAGGCGGTGTTCCCGACTCTCAGAAAAAATAAAATTCAAATGCGAATGCGACAACACATGACACGAGCACCGGAACACATTTCGGTAATGACCTAGTAAGCTCAACTAAGCTGAACGTCTCCACGCGAAATAACCACCTACGATTGATGACCCCGATAGATTAGGAAAAGTTGTTCGACGAGAGCGGACTCGGGTATCATTATCATTACTGGTACAGCCCACTGGGATGGGCTGTTCAGTCAAATGTCGATGAATCAAGCAAAGTCGATGGTATACTTATGGCACCGAAGTCGGAAGCTCCATGTACCATTGACTCGGACGATGAGGCGAATAGTGAACATGGATATGTTTTAGAGTCAGTAAACACCACAGCGACGAGGAACCTAGGGGGCGGGGGGGGGGGGGGAATTAATATGCAGCCAGGTTGAGTTCCAGCATACATAGAACTGAGAAAGCTGTTTAACCGTTACAGGACTAGTTGCTTAGCAACAGAATCATTCTACTGCCAATAGGCAACCCCACATCGGAGCTTGAAGCGGTGGGATGGACATGCAATATCTGGAGAGACGCGCAAGATTTCTTCGCTAAATTTTGCCAAGCTTTAGTAATGCCCTTGGAGGTTTGCATGGCGACTTTGAAGGACAGTCTGAGATGGACTGCAGAAACCGATGATGACCGTCATACAGGCTGATTTATCTAGAATGCAGAATAGCTGTTCTGCTTTGGAAGAGTTTCGAGCTTTAATGACCGAAAATTATCCAGAAGATTGAATATAAACAGAATCATGTCTTCAGGTACATAGCTCAATAAACGGCGAAGGAGCCATTTTTTTGCTGACGGAATTGTAGGTGGTAGGGTAGAGGAAATACATAGTCATCCAATGTCATGCATGTCATGTGAGGTGACTTTGTGTGACGAGGGGTTTAGCAGACGCACGTGCCAGGACCATCCTGAGACGTTTAGTGTGCGTTTCAACCAATGATGACTGGGGCGTGAGAGCAGCGTGCAAGTTTTAGCAATCAATCAAATAAATCTATACTACAACTACTAGGCTATGGTACAGTCAGGACATCCTGTGATTGCCATTCAAGTATTTGCGAAGACAGAATGATGGTGGTCATGAAACATACATTTTCCTTCTCTAATTCCCTTCTGAGGACTCCAGGTCCTGATCTTGTATTCTTCTCTTCTTTCCCCATCTCCCGAGGTTGAGAACTTTGGATCTCTTCCTCTTTGTCAGGCCCGCCATGAGCTGGTGCACTCATCGCGTCGAGTTAAATGAGATCACGTGTATGCAACTTAGATTTGTAGTTATCTTGTTTAATGAGATGCCAATTCCTACAACCACAAAGAAGAAAATGTGCGACCACCAAAAATTCAGAATTCATATTTAAAAATTATTGGTGGTTGTATATTTTCTAAAAGTGAGCTCTAATAATTTGTTATGTTGATTTAAGCAGTTTTGTCACTTTTTATCACACTTGGTCATGTGATATTGGATGTCGATGTATTTCCTGTTTCCCTTGACCACTACTGTCACCAGTCAGTCCAAGCATGTCGCGGGGAGATTATGAACGGCTTCCAATGTACGCGTCTTTCACATCCTTAGCTCGTCATTCGTAATCATCTGTCAGGTCCCGTCACTCACCGACAACCAGTACACGATTTCCAATAAAACCTCGTACTGTTTTCTTGATCTTAAAATATGCTATACCAACAACATTTATCCTTCTCTTCTTGGGCTTATATTTCTACGAACCTCATGTTCAAATCATATTTTACGACCGCTCATGGGTTCACAAAGAAATTGAACCAATAACACCACTCGCTGGGTGTTTCGACAAGACTCACGTTAGCCCGAGGTATAACGTTTCGGAGTTTGTCTATGGAACCAAAAAGAATGAGGTTCAAGCAGGCATGCCTCTCAGGATGGGCCTTGACTGCTACGACTTTGCGGGAACGATAAAGCAAGAACCTCGAACTGACCGGAAGGGCCAAAGTATTTCAGCAGAGGATCGCACCCAATTCCACACATACTGGAGAGTAGACTTGGCACCTTTTGGACCTCGACAAGAGTGGATGCTAAAATCTTTTTTTGCAACACAAGACGTGTCCTCATCTCGTTTGACTTTATGGTCAAATGGCGATTTGAGCTCAAACTCGATCCTGCAAACATATCTGAACCAATACCCTGACTCTTTTGCACTCAACGTGGTGAATATCCCTTTTCTTGCAAAAGGAACGGAACTCGAAGGTAGTGACCTTCTGACGAGGAAAGACGCAAAAGCCTGGGTCGATGGGGACCTCATAAGACTTTTACTCCTCTGGAATTATGGAGGGGTATGGGTTGACATGGACTCTTTGTTGACCAGAGATCTTGAACCTCTTCTCGAACACGAGTTTGTCACTCAGTGGGATTGCTACGGTATGATCTTTGCCCCGGGTTGAGCCTCCTACTTCTGAACTGACCAATTCCTGTCATAGACAAGATCTACCTTCCTCTAAACGGAGCTCTGATGCGCTTTCGACAGCACTCTCCTTATTTGTGCGAAGCATTCCATCTGATGGCCACCTCTACGCCTCCTCGTCCTGGCTCTACGGACTGGGGTGCTCTCCTTTACTTCAAACTCTGGCGTCGCCTCATAGCAGCATCCGTTCCACCGTTTCGAATACTTCCATTTTGTTTTAGTGACGGACGATCATGTAGGTTGGACAACAGACTACCAGATCCGTTCCTCCCCGACAACAGCGCAGGTAAATGGACCATGGGTCTCGGACTGGAAGAGGATGGTGGTTTGGATCAAGTTCTGCACAAAATCTTTGGCGTCCATCTCCACAATCAATGGGAGAAGTCATATCCCAGCGGAGGTTGGGTGGAAAGACTGTTATTAAAAAGATACGATAATAAACTCAGGGGCGGGGAACTTTGATTGCTTTCAGCTATGACGTTACAGGTGGACATACATTATTTAATCATGCATTCACGCTACATATCCAATGCTTTGAAGGCTACCACGGGCCAATGTTGTTGTGAAATGTGTGTATTTTTCTTGTCGGAGTCTAACAAATGATATCCGTTTTAGCTTGGCAAAAGTACTAACATAAGGTGTGTTGTTTTACAGTTGTTGTTTAAAAGAGACCACTAAACTTCCAATGTATTTGCTAGGTCTATTCTTGGCATGCCTGAGCGCAACATGATTATGATGTCCATCTACTGCGGGCCTTCAGGTTGCCAATCCTTTTTAAAATTCCACCGGCGCCAACTTCCGACTTGTGCGCAATCATTGGACATCGCATCGCCCTGTAATAGCGTATCTTCGTTAAAGGATTTCCCAATTGTGCGTAGTTATTGTACATCGCATCGCCTTGTAATAACGTTTTGAGGGATATCTTCATTAAATGGAGAGTCGAGGCTGATTTACAGGCAGTATAAAGCATCTTATTTATCAGGCAACACTCCGATCCATCTCAATATTCAATGGGTCGTTTCACTTCCCTTCTCTGTTTCTGCTTAGAGGTTATATGTTATACTCTGGCTTTCCCGCTCAACTCGAGTCATGGAGATTTTATCCTGCATGAGAAACGCCTTGACTACCCTGACTGGAAAGTCTCTCACAGACTTGAAGGTCATGTAAACATCCCATTACGAATCGGTCTCAAACAGCAAAATTTGGACAGTATACCCGACTATCTTATGGCCGTAGCTGATCCCGACTCTCCGACCTATGGACAACATTGGTCACAAGAGAAAGTGGTCGAAATGTTTGCTCCCTCTTCGCAGGCAAATGAGGCCGTCCATACCTGGCTTATGGACGCAGGTTTTGATCCAGCTAGATTGAGGCTCAGTCGTAACAAGGCTTGGATCGACGTACGTGGGGCCACGGCCATGGAAGTCGAGGGTTTACTGAATACCGAATATCACGTATACAAGCATGATAGTGGAGCTGAACACGTTGGTGGGTCCCTATATGCGCATTTTCTCCGATATATTGATCGACCAGGAGTCATAGCTTGCTCAGAGTATTCTTTACCTGAGAGAATTACTGAACATATCGAGATGGTTGCGCCCACAGTCCAACCTAACGTCAAGCTGGTCACGTTGGCGAAACCGGTCAATGAAGCTACGACGTCGATATACCGACGTAAGACTTTGGAGCATGGACAGGATCTCCAGTTGCGCTCTACGAATGCTACTACTACTACTACAAGCCCAGGTTCTCTCGAAGGTTGTGACACGACGATAGTACCCAATTGCTTAAAGACATTATACAACATGACTTATACTCCAGAAGCCACTGATCGCAATACCTTTGGGATCGGTTAATTTTTTTTTCTCTTCGTTTACAATTTTGCCATCTAAAGAATTCTTGATAGTCAGTTACTTCAGCAACACTTACTTGCAATCGGATCTGGACAGTTTCTTTGGGAACTTTTCACCTTCCTTGGTAGGCACATCGCCCACCCTGGTGTCAATCGATGGAGGTAGGACATCTCCGTTGTTCTGGTGACATCAATGACGAGCAAATATAATATCAGGTTCTATCGAAGTTGAGGCATCTAGTGGTGTTGGAGAGGACGGATTTATCCTCCAATATGCCATGTCTCTTGTTGCGCCTCAACATTTACAGTTCCTGCAAGTCGGAAACAACCAAACCAATCTCCCAGGTAGGGCTTTTTCCACACCCAACCCAACATCTGAATGATCCATAGTCTGCGAGTAGGCGATGCCCCTTCTTTCAACGAATGGCTCGACGCCGTAGATGGTTCATATTGCACTGCAGACGGAGGAGATGACTTCACCTACGACCCTCAGCTGCCCAACCCTCTTCCAGGTGGATTCGCGGACCACTCGTGTGGAACCGCCAAAGCTCCAAACGTCATCTCCAATTCTCAAGCAGACCATGAATATCGCTTCCCTCAATTTTACTTGGAAAGGCAATGCAATGAGTTTGCCAAGCTGGGGTTGATGGGTGTGACCATCTTGTATTCTGCTGGTAATTCAGGAGTTGCGGGAGCACAGAGTGGGTATTGTTTGGACGATAATGGTCAGTACAGACTCGTCGTTGTGCACTCGGACTGGCAGCTGAACGTAAACCTCGGTGGATGGTAGGTTCTATGAATCTCAACGGAACCCATTACAATCCTGCGTGGCCAGCCTCCTGCCCTTGGGTAACCGTCGTTGGTGGGACTCAAGTCAAGGCCAATGCCTCTGCTGGCGATGCTTCTCCTGAAGAAGTATGGAACCAAGACTTCACCCAAGGTTTCTTTCAATCTGGTGGAGGAGGATTCAGCAACCGTTTCCCGCAACCTGCGTATCAGAAAGCTGCATTGGCTAGCTATTTGAAATCATTGGCCGAGACCGATCCTCAGGCGTTCTCAAATTTGAAGAATTTCAATTCGAAAGGTGTAAGTACATACTTGTCAGATGCTGTCAAGCTCGAAGATTAAAATTGGGTCTCTTTTCTTGTGGTAGCGGGCATTTCCCGATATAAGCGCCAACTCGTGAGAATACTAGCCTGACTATCATGAATTCTGAAAAGTATATTTGAACAATCTGGCCTTTCAGGAATGCATTTCTCAACATCGACAACGGCTCGATCTCGATTGACAGCGGAACTTCTGGGGCAGTCCCCACCATCGCCTCTATCATCACTCTGGTCAACGATGCTAGAATTTCTGCTGGCAAGAAACCTGTTGGTGCGTACCGTACTAAAATACATACCTGCGCTTGATTGATATTCATGCCTTTGTCCTAAATAGGTTTCATCAATCCAACGGTTTGTAAATCTGGCTTTCGGTGACTATCTATGATCTGGCTGACTTTTGAGTGTCCAGATATACTCGACTAGATTCCAGAGTGCTTTTAACGACATCACTTCCGGCACGAGTCAGGGATGCAAAGGCTGTAACTATTCCTACAAAAAACCTCCATGATGAGCCCCTACTCAAGCTGATGCCTATACTACAGTGCAAGGCCATCGTGATGGAGGCTTCGTAGCGTGAGTATTGAACCCACTACTCTAGAGAGGTTTGATGTGCTAAAAATTCTTATTTCTGGCAGAACTAAAGGATGGGATCCAGCGTCAGGTATGTCTCGAGTTATTGGTGGTGTGAAGAATGATCCCTCTGACCTTATTATTATTAGGTGTTGGTAGTCCCAATCTTGGGATACTCATTGAAAAATGGGTGGCGTTGCCTTAGTTTTGAGCGATCACGAAGGTAGCGACCAATCCGGTCGGCTTCATACATATCATTCATTGATTCATGAGTAGTCTACATGTATTGTGATAGAAAATAATGCTGTGCTGCTATATGTAACGCAAATACACATATTCTGTCCTGGATAACCACATCGTGGATATATGGCTCTTCATCAAGCAAGAGGTGGCGAAAGCTCAATGTGGGTAGTGCCGAAGGAAAACGGCAGAGAGAAGTTGTAGACTTCCGAGTAAAACTTGTCAGGATATATAGCGATGCGGGGTAGTTGAGAGAAGATGTTGGCAGGAGGGTAGAGAGAGGTTTAGGCGAGGGTGCTATATGGATCAGGTGCTGCGGATAGAAGTTTAAAGGCTTGCTAACTGGATGTCAGATTGGACTGATCTGCCTCATTCCACCTTCCCTGATTACAGTATGTGCTTGCTAGATTTGCCATGCTTGTGAGGGCGTCTGGATGTTCCGCACCAAGCAACTTCTTCCCTTCACCAGGGATGACAATATTATTCTGGCAAATAGAATAAAGTACAATTATACGCAGCCTACGAGAGAGGCTTACAGAAGTGCCGCCAGTGACGAAAGTCCGAAGACCCAAGCCAGAATGCTGAGTCTGTTGATCATCAGCAAAAGCCGGGAACGTATGGTGTAAGCGACTGACCGAGGGATCTTGTCCTGATTCCAAGTTGACTCGCATCATGGCATCAGGCAAGGGCAATTGGACAGTCTGATCAACAACGATGATTGAGTGATTATGCCAATATTATCGATGTGATAGGTCGAGTCGAACTCTCACAGTAACGCCAATGGCTTGAATGACTCGAACGTTTGCAATCGCAGCACTAGGGGGAACAGATGGCATGGGATCACCGGCGCTTATTATGATGGCTGATGCTTAAAGTTGCTGGTTCGGGCCTCGTTAGGGGCTTAAACCAAGAGCACCGGCGACGGTCAAAGATGGATAGTTTGGTTCCTTGGACTTTAAGCGCTTTGTATCGTTGAACGGTGGGTTGTGGTGTTCGATGCACAGCAATCAAGGTGGGTGATAAGAAGGATGCTCTCGATTTACACTCCATTTCAACTCCAACTAACTTAGAAGCAACTCGGAAGTCTTTCCGAATTATTGCATTGAGAAACCCCGTATGTTGCAGAAACCCCCGAAAAAACCCCCACAGTCCCCCCATTATCGCGCGCGTTATCGTAAGTTCACCATGATTGGTGAGCGATATCAATATTTGCAGGAGGTTGACTGTCACGATGGTTCTACTTACAGCGTCACAACTCATAGTACATGTATGTCTTGTAAAATTATTTACCCAGTGGTGTAGGGAATAACAGCATTTCGCAAGCTCCAGCCAAGAGCAAACAGTTCCTGAAAAAATGTCCCGATTGCATGGGCTAAAAACTCTGCTGCAGCTGACTTTATGCTTTGTTATCGTTGAAAACCACAAAGTGACTGCAAAAGTCTCCTATGTCATGATTAAGATTTAAACCTATAATATTTCAATGAAGTACCCCCGTGGACTTGCAAAAAGAACCCAGGTAAGTACGTGGTGTTTTTTCGGGGGTTTCTGCGACATACGGGGTTTCTCAATAACTTTTTTCTCAATCATACTTAGCAACAACTTACTCGCTCGCTCATATCACAACAAAGGTATCTCAACTTCTCCTTGTTTCGTTGTGAATCAACTCAATGCGTCGGCGCTCATGGTTAATATCAGCCGTCACGTCCCGTTACATAAATCTATGCAGATATGCCACGCAGTGTTAGAGTTGAATGAACATGTGAATAGAAAATAAACATAGAAAATAATACATGCCCGTAAATAAATAGATAAGGCTCCACAAGTGTTAGTACGAACAATATGTGCGCCTGGGTTTCCGCCGTCCGCAATGACACAAACAGGGCCAAAACAAAGGTTGAAATAAATTGTAATGTAGTCCGGTTGATTAGAAAAAAAAGAAAAAAAAAACCGTCAAAAATATATAGCATGTGAATCGAAAAGAATACATCATGAGAAGGTATAATCTGGTATCACGAAAGGTGTGCGAGCATCAACCACACAAGAGCAAAGATGGAGCTCATAAATACCGTCGGCGAACCACGGTAAGGCGACACGGCAGCGCTGATGGACGTTATCGCAAATGGCGCACCGCAAAACTGGACTGCAATCTGGGCAGAGATTTGGTATGAACTTCTCAGCCCTGTCAATAGTGCCGCTTGGGATCCTTGGAGAGCAGCCGCGTAGATGTCCATGACGCCTCTCGAGCATGCCGAACATGTAGGCGTCGATGTATTTGGAAGTGGGATACCCAGAGGTAGAGAATAAAAGTATAAGTCCGACGGATTGCTGTTTTGAACGGCGCTTAGGAAGCAATACGAGTTGGTTGTGGGATCTACTTGACAAGCCGTGTCATGCATAACCTGGAACACTTGTAGAGCTAGATGGGCACAATGTCAGTAGCAAGATTCATACATAAGGGTGTTTATAAACACACCTGTGAGACTATCAACCGCCAATGAATTTCGCTTTTTCAACTCTTGAGAACATTCCGTCTGAAGTGATGATGCAAACGATGCCATATTAGTTTGACACTGACTGTAAGACAGTGTCGTATTACATGTTCCCCAAATGAGAGAATTCATGAGGGTCAAGTTACTCTGGGCCTACATAGATTTCAGTAAGAAAAAGACAGTGAAAATTGCATATGGAGGAAACTGACTTTCATGAAAGTCGAGGAAGTCGAAAAAAGGAAAGAAAATGGGCGACATTGACGAAAATCCGGCGAGAGGGTCATATTAGTGAAGAAGTTTGAACATGACGGAGTAGAGAAATTCTGGGTCAATGTCCCGTCAAAAGCCTGAGGGAAGGGGGTTGGAAGCGTGGGTGGAGAGGAAGGGACGGTCGGCAAGGCCTGAGATGCTGCAGGCACTGGCGCCGTTGGGCTCGCAGTCGTTGACGTCGGCGACGCTGACGATGTTGAAGAAACAGAGGGTGCGGGATTTTGAGGCTCTGGTTCTCTTTTCCAGATTGACTGATCGGAGACAAATCCGTGCTTTGAAAGAGGCGAGGAGACCAGGAATGATGTTTGGACAAGACTAGTTGAGAAGGCGATGCACACGGTGAATGTGATCACAATGAGCGGTACTAGAATCACCGCCCATAGAAACCGTTTGCCAGTGCGTCGTTTCGTATCATCTAAATTCCGAGAGTCACAGGAATTTTCCAAGTTGTGGAGCTCGGTAGATGGTATAGGTGCCGATGTGTTGAACCCACCGGTTCTAGATGGTTGAGGGGAGGGGGGAGGTGTAAACATGATAGCGTACAACCTTAGGAGTGAGTAAAATGAGCGTTAATGCAAATGAGTGTGATAGTTTGATGTGCAGCAGATACGAAAAAAAAAGAAGATTCGCGTGCAGTAGATCCGTGGAGGAAGATGCTGGCGACCTCGTACGCTGAGGATGAATATCAAATATGAAGCTGAAGGCCCTTGGGAACGTCTGTGCGTGGACGATGGGGCATGCCAAAGCAGGAGAAGTGGAAGGGGGTTCCAAAAACCGGAGACTTTATGACATGTCTGATTTTCGTGACCAGTGCAGGGTCGCAGCCGTGACAAATCTTATATATGGCATAATAATTTACGGACGGCGGGTTTAAGAATAACATACACAACACGAGAAGGATCGATTCTTGGGCGAATTTTAGCTGCGCCAGAGCTAAGTCCGGCCAGATTTGCATTCCTTTTTTTCTGGACACAAAGTGGTGTGGACAGGAATGCCAAAATCATGCTTTTGGGGGGCCGACTTCTGATGCATAGTATGTCAGGGGTCCTCTGGGCACTCGATTGACAGTTGATCAATCGCAACCTCTTCATCCAATGGACTTGATTAGAGATACGAGGTTGATACGAGGTAGTATAGATAGTTCGGACTGTTGGGGGTTATGACTCGGTTGGGTTTACTCATGCATGGTCACACTCCACTGCAATCTTTATCACGCTCCAATTTGCAGAGTCGAAGCGCTGTCTCCTTTTCAGTGTCAAACTCACACTCACACTCAAATCAACAAAGTAAAACGAGGGTCTTCCATCGGACGACACAGATGCGTAACTGCCCGCCCGACTTTTAAATAATTATAATTTAATGAAATAAGAGTAAGCACAAATTGTTACTCCCGAACCTGGACCCGTTGAAAGCCGGTACCTGATATAGTTCGAACCTTAGTGACCTTACCTCTGAAAGCCCATAACCCCTTATATCCCATAACGGGGCTACCAAATCGTCACTTTGCGCCCCTCATAAGTTATGGGTTAAGAGAGACTTCCCTAAATGTCGCAATGCTCAGTTGAGGCCGGCCGGCACCTCTAAACAGACTCGGACGTACGATTATATTGAAATGGATACATAGTAATCATATTTCTCTACCGGGATATATAAAAAATGACGGTGTCGTTACATTATATACAGTCGAGCCCCTTCTTAACCCATACCTCTCGTAACCCATAGTGGCCAATAAGTTATAACCCATGACGTTTTGGGGACTACCAAATCGCCATTTTGCACCAAAGGTTGCCTCTCATAACCTCCATTAACCCAAAGCCTTAGGCGTCCACTGAGTTCGACTGTATGTAGCAGCGTTTGAACGAGGCTCGTGTCTTTTTGGCACGCCCGTACATACCGTTAAACACGGAGACATCGGACACGGACTCCTGGTACCCATGTCACGCCCGACGCCATGCGTTCTTGGTATTTCGAAGCACAGCGGTGCGCCACACTTGTCAACCAACAAACACTGTCGCGTCAACGCATCATTAATTGATGTATTGCATTCAGCGCTTCAGCCTACAAAGCTACGATTTACTCACATCATAGAGATGATATTCCATAGACATATTGTTCGAGCGCATGGGACGTTTGTTGTCAGATTCATGTTTTTTTTATTGTAATTTCTCATCCTGAGCATGATGTGAGTAAAATTTGTCAAGGTGTGAATTTTTTAAAACCTGACTTCAGGATGACACAGATACCAAAGTGAGGAAGACAAAATCGAGTTGGACATATGTCGTCGATCTTCCGGTGTTCAATGTAAGTCAGCTATATAACCCCGATCGCTGTCTGTCGGGTATCCAAGTGGGTATTCGATGACGTTATTATATGCGCAAGGCAACCCATACAAGGGCAATAAGTGGTGATTGAGGCGGTGGTGATGATGCTTCCTCTTATCATTTGCTTGACATCCCTTGCAAGGTCGAATTCCTCAAGCACGTTGCTTACCGTCCAAAGGTTTGGGCACAGGGCCAGCTCCCAGTGGTATGGATACCGAGAACCTTTTAATATTTCCCATGAACTTCAGCCAACGAAGAGAGCCTTGCCATTCCAGAAAAACACAGAAGGATATTGAGGTGCCATAATTCAAGTGCACGTTGCTTCATTGATTGATGCCTGCGTGTGGATAGCGAGAGGCAGGCTGGACTTGTTCCTTAAGAAGTTATGATGCAGTACCAGCTGATGCGTGCGGTGTTTCATATTCCAGAACTGTGTCGGCATGAGAAGGTTAATAGAGAATTATTGGACCATCGTGATCGCGTGGCGATGGTTCCACACCGGCACTTGCCTGCAACTAGCGCTTCTTTGATTCTTCGTTCATGATGAACATACCGCCCATACAGAAGAAAAGAAGAGGCTCCAGAATCGTCCAAGTCATAAGAAACTGTTTTCTCCCGAATATTACCCGAATGCATCGTGAAAATTGGTTGCCTCCTTCAGAAAGGTTACTTTTGAAGACATGTTGAAAACTGCAGACTCAGAAAACGTGACTACCACCTAGGAACAGATCATCAAAACCACAGTCAGAGGAGGTAAGTAACTGACGACATCAATGAGCCGGTTACCGTGGTCAGGGGATACAGATCAATCACCAAATAGTCCCAAAAATATATCACAGATCTTGCCGAGGTGCAAGCAACTGGACATACTCGTGAAGTTTCCACATCTACTGATGATTTCTACGAACTCGTTACGAACCAGCATTTACAAATTGACCCTCTCAAAATTCTCATAGTACTTGTTGAATTTATCTAACTAAAGTGTTACCAATTCTTACTTTCTTTGGAACCTCTACGGAAGTGAACAAGAAATTATTCTTTCATAGAGACGTGTCCAACGGCTCGACCCAGGAGTTTTTTTGGTAAAATCCCTGTCGTTGGAGGCCGTCGAAATGGTCATCCGAGCCTTCTAGTACCTATACATAAAATCTAAATAATTATTTTCTCTTTGAGAATTGAATACATAGACCTGCTGAGGTTTTTTCTTTTATGTGATTTTTGTTTGACAGTCAAGATAAGCGAGCGTGTGAATTTTGTGGTCAACCGTTTGTTGTCTTTCCTCAAAATCGTCCAACAGTCCGTCCAGCTCTCAATTACACTCAAGCAACTCAATCAAATATATCTTGAACGTATCAAATTCAATAATTTGACACCAATACAAACGCTGTCATCGCATTCTCGTATAGCTCAACAATTTTGACACCGACTCATCTCAATCACTAGACTGACAGCATGGCTCAAGTAGCAACCTCTTCCTCATCCACGTGCGCCACCCTTTCACTTATAATTTGTTGAATGACTCATTACATTTCAATAGACCAGCAAGTAGTGATTCGTCATGGAAGGTCGGTCTTCGACCACCACCAAAAGACGTCCGACCACAAACAGAAGATGTAACAGCCACCAAAGGTCTCGAATTTGAGGAAATGTTTCTCCGCCGTGAACTGCTCATGGGCATCTTTGAAGCCGGTTTCGAAAAACCATCTCCCATTCAAGAAGAATCCATCCCAATCGCCCTCGCCAAACGCGATATCCTCGCCCGCGCAAAGAACGGTACAGGCAAAACAGCAGCCTTCGTTATCCCCTCCCTCCAGCAAATCGATGTCAGCAAGAACAAAATTCAAGCCCTTCTCCTCGTACCAACACGTGAACTAGCGCTCCAAACATCCCAGGTCTGCAAAATACTTGGAAAACATATGGGCATTCAAGTCATGGTGACTACCGGCGGCACTACCCTCAAAGATGATATTTTACGATTATCGGAGACTGTACATGTCCTTGTTGGCACCCCTGGCCGTATCCTCGATCTGGCTGGAAAGGGCGTAGCCGACCTCAGTGAATGCCCCGTCTTCGTCATGGACGAAGCTGATAAGCTTTTGTCCCCCGAATTCGCTCCTGTCATGGAGCAATTGCTCGCCTTCCTTCCTGCTGATCGTCAAGTGATGCTATTCAGCGCTACCTTCCCAATGATAGTTAAAGACTTCAAGGTAAGTCTTTGGACAGGTCCTTTCGTACCAGATCTTACAACTGAATATGCTATAGGAAAAACACATGAAATCTCCTTACGAGATCAATCTCATGGATGAGCTCACTCTCCGTGGTGTCACTCAATACTACGCTTACGTGGAAGAACGCCAAAAGGTCCATTGCCTGAATACCCTTTTTTCCAAGGTAGTTCTTGTATTTCAAATGATGTTTCAGACAAGATCTAACAGCCAAATCGACCTTTAGCTGCAAATTAATCAATCTATCATCTTTTGTAATTCTACCAACCGTGTCGAGCTCCTGGCCAAGAAAGTGACCGAGTTGGGCTACTCTTGCTTCTACTCTCATGCCAAAATGCTGCAATCGCACCGTAATCGCGTTTTCCACGACTTCCGCAACGGCGTGTGCCGTAATCTCGTCTGCTCCGACCTCCTTACTCGTGGTATCGATATCCAAGCAGTAAACGTTGTCATCAACTTTGATTTCCCGAAGAATAGTGAAACTTACCTTCATCGTATTGGTCGTTCTGGTCGATTTGGGCATCTGGGTTTGGCTATCAACCTTGTTACCTACGAGGACCGTTTCAATCTATATAAGATTGAGCAGGAGCTTGGAACGGAGATCCAACCTATCCCCCAGACCATTGATAGAGGACTATATGTTGCCCCAAGTGGTGGAGAGGAGACCACTCAAACGCAGAGGACTCAACCTTCGGTTCAGCCCCAACCTCAACCTCAGCCCCAACCAGCTCAGCAGCAGCAACAACAACAACAACAGAGGCACCAGGCACCAGTTCAGAGGAATGGCCAGCAGCAGCACCAGCAGCATTTCCAACAACAGCCCACCCAACAACAGCTAACTCGAAATGGAGCTTTTCCTCAGCATCTTCGAGGACAGCCTGCCTACCGTGGGGGAGTCCCTGTTGCCAGATGAACGAAGATTACATTTAGGTGTGAAGGATGGCGTGTTTGTGTCCGGGGGGGTGTAGGTGTGGGCGGTGAGGATAGAGAGACGGTGAGAGGTTTGGAGAAGGTCAATTGGAGAAATACCGCCAGTGGTTGGAAGGTGATACAGGGCGGCGGAGAAGAAGAAGCAACTCATACACAACAAATCAGACTCATCAGAAACACCTTTCCTTCGACCCTAAGACTCGCTCAATTCGGTTTCAAAGTTACCAAAGTTACCCAACAATTTTGCAAAAAGGCCACCCCGAAACTCTCCTCTTCCTTTAACCCGTCTTTTTTCCCCCAGAACAATGTACAACATCGACCAGCAACACTCACATCGGCATCCCCAGATTTCTTACAGGCCCGATCCATCACTCTATTCCAATCCGTTTTCCCTCATTGCTTGCTGGCTGCCATATCTATATGGTCGGGTCATTCATCCATCGTCTTTTCGGCCTTTTCTTTCTTTCTTTATTCTTTCTTCAAGGCTTTCGTTTATTGGTACTTACGAATTTCCTTACTATTCTGTTGGCTACTATACGTACATTCATCTGCGCGACCCTCTTAGCTTAAAATATTTCTCCGCTATAAAGGCTCTACTATCGATTGTACCCCATCCCACTCCCCCTCCCCCTCCTCTGCTCCCCCCTCCTTTCTCCCCAATTGTTGCGTTTTTGTTCCTAGGGTTAATTTTTGTGTGCGTCAAAGTGTGTTGTGAAGTTGGATGTGATGTTGGTTTCATTCTGAGTGAGTGCTGGTGTGGGTGTGCCGCGGTGTTCGGTTGGAGAAGAGCTTTCCAGGTGAAAATTCTTATAGTGGTGGGTTTGTCTAGCTTCGGAGTGCCTGCTGGATGCGTATCAGGCGCGATCATCTACTGTTGGATTTTGTTTCTTTTGTACTACTTAGTCAAGTTGGCAAATAAACAATTTCCTGCAGTGTTGTACGATTTCTTCAACGCGCACAGCTTAAACAATATTATAAGCTGCATTATTACTCGATGATGGTGGTTGCTTTCCGAAAGTACTGTGATAGAGAGAGAGCAATTAATCCAAGCTAATGGGAGTCGGAAACGGACAACATAGATAGAGAAGAGAGATGAAGTTTTTACAGTTTATGAGAATGACTTGGACAACTGAGGTTAACTTGGTGAGTTGGGGTATAGGTATGTAATTCAATTGTCTATGTAGAAACAATCTGTGTAATTTGTGATAATGATAAGAAAATGGTGAGCTTGATATAACCCCCCAAAAGATGTGAACCCGTGAAATAAGGAAAGGCTGAGCGAAGACAGAGAAGAAAAAAAAAAAGGGGGGGGGGTATATGTACGGAGTATTGAGACGATTCTAGGTCAAGCTGGCTTTTAGGATCGTGAGTCCTTCGGGCGAACGGGCGTCGGGCATCTCTGAGTATGGATAGTAGAGCCAGCTGGGGTTGCGCACGCGATGTGAATTGCGAAAGGTGGGAAGTGATATGTATGTTCGATCTTGAGAATATCCATCCGTTATTCCGCGATTGCTTCTGAGCACTCGTTGATCAACCACCTCGAGGCCGACTGTACTTTGTGTAACCATAAAAGGGTAGGTCCCTTCCTCACAAAACAATGTTCATACAACGGGCCTACCTGAAGGTTTCCGCCTGATGGTGACGGCCTTCCTCCAGGTGACCCGATTAATAATGAGAAGTGGAGATATGACCTATATGATTTTTTTATTTTTTGTTGGATGAGTTTTCTTTCATTTTTTGCTTTGACAACAAAAGGCTACGAAAGGCTTACAAATACATTGACCAATGTTTGAATGGGAAGAAGTGATGCGTCGCTTTGCTGAAAGTGCTGAATGAAAGAGGTCAAGCTGAAGACAACGACGAGTGCGGAAGATTTGACGCAAATAATCATAATCGTCATGTAGGGTTCGTTGCGTTCCTGCTCCACTGCTTTCCGGTTGTATCTACTAAAGTATAGGACTCGCAAAGTAATCAGGATGGCGGTGATGAGACTGAGAATGACGGTGACAGTGGTGACCGCCAGGAAGAAGAGGCGTCCATCGATGGTGATAAGGAAGGTCAGGCAGGAAGCTTGATAAATAGATGGCGGTGAGGAAAAGAACAGCATAATGCGATGACTCGATGCTTACCAAGTGACGTTAACACCATAAAGACGAAAACAGTGAGCAACGCTATCCTACGAGGTCGCGAAAGGCCCTGATATAACATCGCACATTGCCAGAGCTATGTCAATTAACGCACAGGAAACGAGAAACAGTCAAAACAACTTTCTCTTAGATCTTTTGAAATCTACTTACCATAAACCCGTCAACACCCCAACTAGCCAACATAATACACAATGCACCCGGAAGTTCATTCCGAAAGGACAGTATCACAGGCACTATTGCTGATGTACTACACCCGTCGTTGGTGCCGCCGAACATGCCATTCCTGATGGCGATAATCACCGTGAAGATGTACACGGAACTGACCACAACCATCGATGTAACGTATACCAGCAAAAAGTTCCGCATGCGCCGAGAGATGTCATATGAAGTTTTCAGCAGGAGAGGAGCGTAAGACAGAGTGAGGGAAAGCACGGCTCCATATATCATTGCAGAAACAACGACGCCCTTCGTCAATAGTTCAAAGTTTGGCGAATAGCACAAGATGTTAAGCACTGACATTGTGGAAGAAGGGCAACAACAACGAAGCGAGTTGTAAGTTTAAGCTTTTCAAGCCCAGGCACTGGGTGCCATAATGGAGTCATGAAGACACCGCCCCCCTCTAATACTAAATACCGTCATATTAGACAGGGATACGATTCCCGTCTTTTTTTTCACAGATAAAGGCACTTAACACCTGCGGATTGATGTGACTAAGTACAGTCACTTCCCTATTTGGAAATACTTTCTGAGATTCATTGAATATAACGACTCAAATCCAACTGCAAAGCGACTAGCATGGCACGGATGGCAAGATTTTTCATGGTCCGAATACTTGATAAAGTGTGCGCTGAGCACTGAAACTTGAAGCTTGAAGCTAAATAAGGCTCCGGATTTGGGATCAACATCTTCCTAATGTAGTCGATCATAAAGCCGCACAAATAGTGAAACAAAGTTTTTTTTTTCGTTTGGGTGAATCCTTTTTGTCTTCTAAGTCTCCAGGTTATGGTCCACATATTATGGGATTTTCGGCCTGTCTGAGTCAGGCGAAATGATGGGCATAGCCGCAGTTGATGGCTTTCAGCTGTGCAATTTTTCAAGATGCCCATAATACTTATCATACGAAGTGCATGAAGCAGAATTCATAATTGGCGTGAAAATAAAGTTTTATTACATTTGACCATGGTTAAATTAAAGCTTTTGAACACTATATGTATTTGGTAAAATTAAAAAGTGAAAATTTGATACAAAGCACAAGCTATATCTTCTAAGCTTCATTATTCGATGATAGTGGTGGCGGTTCAAAGTATAATGCTGATACAACGGGCCCATGTTCCGAAGGTCTCTGTCTGATGGTTGCGGCCTTCCCCTGGGCAACCCGATAAATGATGAGGAGTGGAGATAGGACCTATATGAATTTTGAATGAGTTTCTTCCTTGCTCGACCGCAAAGTCTAACAAAGCTAAGGCTTACATATACATGGACCAAGATTTGCATTGGAATCATTGATGCTTCACGTTGGCGAAAATACAGAACCCAATAGATCAAGCTGAAGATGATAATGAGCGCCGAAGATTCAACGCAGATAATTATAATCATCATGTAGGGACTGTTATGTTCCAATCCCACTGTCTTCCGGATGTATCTATTAAAATACAGAATTCGCAAAGTAATCAGGGTGGCGGTGACAAGATTGAGAGCGACTGTAACGGCGGCGAGGAGCCAGGTTCCATAATAGCTCAGGAAGGTCAGGCAGGGAACTTGATAAATAAATGTCAGCGAGGAAAGGCACAATATGGGACGACTCGTCGCTTACCAAGTGATGCTAACGCCATAAAGACGAGAAAAGCGATCAACGCTATTCGACGAGGTCGCGAAACTCCCTGATATAACATTGCACATCGCCAGAGCTATGTTACGCAGGAAACGAGAAACAGTCAAAATGCCTTTCTCTTAGATCTTTTGAAAATTTCTTACCATAAACCCGTCAGCACCCCAACTAGCAAACCTAATGCACAATCCTGTCGATATGCTCATAAATTGATCTTCAGGCACTGTCATTCTTCCAAACATGCTATTCCTGAGGTCGATAGTTGTTGCGATGATGTACACGGTACTCATTGCGACCATATAAGTAACGTATACCAGCAAAAAGTTCCGCATGCGTCGAGAGATGTCATGTGAAGTTTTCAGCAGGAGAGGACCGTAAGACAGAGTGAGTGAAAGCACGCCTCCATATACTATAGCCGAAACAATGACACCTATCATCCATAGTTCTAGCAGATGATACATCCTGCCGATGGTATTCGTGGAAGGAAAAGAAGGAGACAAGAAAACAAACGAGTTTATGTAGGCACCGCTCTGAGTAGGAGTACATCAATTAATTTCGTGATGATGTAAAGATTGAAAGATTGAAACGTGATATCCAAATTTACAAGTGCTCCGGAGACCTGAGTAAATTGGAAGGTAGCGTGGCGCTCGGTTCTGAGTTTGAATTTTGACACGAAGCTCTGCGCCTCTCTCTTTCTTCCTCTAAATAGGCGCTTCTATATTATTTTAGGTATGATTTATCAATCATCTTTCTTATTGTTTTCCTCCTCATTCCTTCTACATGTATGTCAATAAGAACTTATTTTTCCCCCGTCTATTTTACCCCCAGTTCATTTTCCATCATGCCCATCGCTCAGCATATTGTTTCATCTCATCCTCGGCTGTCTCGAATAAGGTCCTAAACCTCAATATCATCTATTACAGGCCCTTGACAGTTATATTCACGCATACCGCAACTTAGGTGCATAGCCGTTATCGTCACATCTATTATCACATTTACAAGATACCCTATCTACCTTTGCATCTCAAGGACTGACGTGGAAAATCCAGCCACTCACCGTCACATCGGTGTTGGAGAAATGTAAAAGTACATGGCACGAGACCTGAGTAAATTGAAAGCTCACTAAATGTGGATGATTTACATTGGCCGCTGCATTAATCTGTCCTCCTAACTTAGATGACATCAGTTAAATTCAGATAGAGCCCATCTCGTCAGTCTGGCTACCGTCAGGAGACTACTCCTAAGGCATCCAAATCACATCCAACATCATCTCTTTTCTTCCTTCTCCCATCTGCTTGCCAACCGATAAGAACATATGGCTTCCACCACCAATCTCGTAAACGAGGAACTTTAGAAAGCGATTTTCTCCTAAGCGCATTTCCACAAGATCATCTCAGTGTTACAAGGGGAGTTGACAAGGAGTGTGAAAAATAAGGATTGTTGGTTAAATGTACAACTATTTTTTATATTTTGTTTTTGTTTGAATCAAGGCTCCTTGACGAAGCAGTTTATTATTGGGCTACCGATAAGCGGACACCATCGGATCGTTGGGTCGATTCACCACTCCTAGAAAAGTTGTGGGTTCAACGTTCAACGTTCTTGCTTGGAATGAGGGAAAGGTCATTCGCAAGATGCCGCCGTTATAACGGACTGGGCACAGAACTGGGGTTAGCATACGACCACTATGAATAAGTGGTCAAGTTAGTAGCATGATTTACATACAAATTGACGGGTGCACCACCATCAGTTGTCAGTCAGTTCCTTCTCCACTGCATCCGCCATCGCCGCAAGTGTCTCAAACCTCCATGTCCATTTCTTCTCCGCACCCAGTCCTCCAGGCGTCTCATTACAAGTCACAGCACTCTGCCTATCAATCCACACACTGCTTAATCCCAACCTGGATGCTGGTTCATGGTCGTGTGTGAGGCTTTGTGCTACAGATAATACTTTGTCTTTGATAGCTTGCAATGCTATTCCTTCTCCATTTTCCGTTGGTGCAACTTTGCTGCTGCTAGCGATGTCCCCGAATAGGTCAGGTTGGTCTTTAATATACCTAAGCGCGGCCAAAAAACCACCGAGCGCAGGTTTATAACACCCCGTATCCTGAGCCGTAAGCACAAGACTAAACGGACTCTTCGATATTTGGCTCGTACTGGTAGCTTCAAGTTTCGGATGCCAATATTTATAAGGGTTGATCTCTGGGTACGTGTATAATTCGAGTCGATATTCGGGAGTAGGGTTAGGTTCACCAGAGAGGAGCGCATGAGTGTGACGGAAGGAAGTACGGTCGACGTTGGAGAGAACAATTAGTTTGAAGTGTGTTGAGAGACGGACGAGGGTTGAGCATGTGTCTGGGAAGAGGGGCCAGTGCTTGATGGAATTGCCGAATGTTTTGTGTGCATTATGAATTTCTCTAGGTGCGGTGCTGACTGAGGTAGACGTAGAAGTAGATGCGCCAGCACTAGACATGACGACAGGAACCGGATCACCTCCACGCACGTTATTCTTTGACTGTCCTCCCGAAAGAGCTTCGAATCTCTCTTCCAATGCCTCATGTACCTTTTCCAATAGATCTGAATAAAGCATATCCGGAAACTGAGTCTGAAGATTCAACTCGACAGATCCAAATGCGGTCAGTACATCTTTACGCGACCATTGTTTGGTTGATTCTGGGTAGCGGGAGAGAAGAGGTTGGAGGGCGGTGTATATGCCCGTCTCCCAATCCTAAATAAGAAAAAAAAAATTGGATTTGTGAAAAAACGATGAGCAACTGATATGATTGATTGTGGAATGCAGGGGCTTTGAGGGGGTTAGCTTACGACGAGAGTGCCGTATACATCGAATATGAGATAGTTATGGTCAGTTAACTTTTTTAAAGTGCCAGTCGACATGATGGTTCGAGGTCATGAATCATTTGGTGTTATTCGGCATGTATCGGGCCGGAGGCACAACCCGAGTTATTATAGTCAGAATTATTACCATTACCATTGATGTCTGCTTCACTCAGTATAGCTTCAAGAATTTCGGACTTGTCTTTTACTTATCAGTTACAGGCGGCTTGTTCAAAGCGACTACCCTACAACACGGTGAAATGTATCAGTGCAGCACGACGAAGGCATTCATGCACATGTACCCAATATAACTACGTATACCGAGCACATTCGACTTCTAAGATGTGGGGGGGTGACAGATGCATGCACAAAAAAAGCCCTTGCGAGTTCACAGGAAACGAGAAACAGTCACAATGGCTTTCTCTGAGATCTTTTGAAATTTGCCTATTATAAAACCTGTCAGCAACCCAACTCAGGCTAGCAAACATAATGCACAATCCATCCGGAAGTTCATTCGGGAAAGACAGTATCGCTGATGTCCTACAATCGTCCGAGTTGGGGCCTCCGAACATGCCACTCATGATGGCCATGATCACCGTGAGGATGTACACAGAACTGACTGCAACCATCAATGAGACGTATACCAGTAAAAAGGTCCGCAAGCGCCGAGAGATGTCGTTTCATCAGCAAACTCCAGAAGAGCGTAAGACAGTGAGAAAGCACAGCTCCATATATCATTGCCGAAACAATAACACCCATCGTCCATAGTTCAAAGTTTGACGAATAGTACGAGATGTCAAGCACTGACATTGTGGAAGCAAGGCAACAATCTTGGAGAACGAGGCAAGTTGAAGTTCAAGCTTTTCGAGTTTGGTTGCCACTGGAGTCGTGTAGGCACCGCGCCTCCTCTAGGTCACGATATATTCCCGTTTTCATAGAAAAAGGGCAGTTACAGTCGCTTTGCAGGCCAAACTTGTTGGAATTTGTCGGACTCGGTTAGGTAGATACCAATGTAATTCACGTTTGGCCAGCGCGGTACGAGCGCCTTGCAAACGAGTAAAGAAAAGAGTACTACACTATGGTACGAATTTCTTATTGTGATTATCTAATCCTTCCCAATTCGGTTGAGCTTCCGATGCTCGAAACTGCCAATATTCAACAAAACTGTCTACTAGTAACCTGCGGATTGAGGTGACCATATGCATCAAGACCGTATGTATTTGGTAAAAATCTTTAAAAAAGCATACAAAATACAAAATACAACCTATGTACCTCCTAGGCTTCATTCTTGTTCGATGATAGTGGCGACGGTTCGAAGTACAATGCTGATACAACGGGCCCATTTCCCGAAGGTCTCTGTCTGATGGTTGCGGCCTTCCCCTGGGCAACCCGATAAATAATGAGAAGTGGAGATAGGACCTGTACGAATTTTGAGTTGAGTTTCTTCCTTTCTTGACCACAAAATCTAACAAAGCTATAAAGGCTTACATATACATGGATCAGCGTTGGACTAGCTGACGATTCACGTTGATAAGAGAACAGAATCAAATAGATCAAGCTGAAGACGATAATGAGTGCCCAAGATTCAACGCATAACATAATAACCGTCATGTAGGGACTGTTACGTTCCAATCCCACTGTCTTCCGGATGTATCTATTAAAATATAGAATTCGCAAAGTAATCAGGGTAGCAGTGACAAAATTGAGAATGACTGTGAAGACGGTGACCGCCAGGAAGAAGAAGGCTCCATGGTCGATGATAAGGTAGGCCAGGCAGGGAGCTTGATAAATAAACATCAGCAAGGAAAGGCGACATCATGGGACGACTCGGTGGTTACCAAGTGATGCCAACGCCATAAAGACGAGAACAGCGATCAACGCTATTCGACGAGGTCGCGAAACTCCCTGAAATAACATCGCACATCGCCAGAGCTATCTTACGCGCAGGGGGCGAGAAACAGTCAAACTGCCTTTCTCTTGAATCTTTTGAATATACTTATCATAAACCCGTCAGCACCTCAACTAACAAACATAGTGCACAATGCAGTCACTGTGCCCGGATATTCATTCCGATAGGATGGTAACACTGTCATTCCTTCGGGAGGTCCGAATATGCTATTCCTGAGGGCGATAATTGTTGCGATAATGTACACGGTACTCAATGCGACCATAAAAATAATGTACACCAGCAAAAAGGTCCGCATGCGTCGAGAGATGTCATATGAAGTTTTCAGCAGGAGAAGACCGTAAGACAGAGTGAGGGAGAGTACGCCTCCATATATTATTGCCGAAATAATGACGCCTATCATCCATCGTTCTTTGGATGCTAGCAGCATGTACATAGACAGCATTCTATGAGAATGAGGCAAGGAAACGAAGGACAGAGGTCAAGTTTGGTAGATTGAATCTTTGAAACATAATATCAGTGCCGCAAGGTGCTGGACAATGTAAAAGTGGTATAGCGCGAGACCTGAGTAGATTGAAAGCTCACTAAATGTGGACACCTGTCACACTGAACAAGGCAGTTTGACATGCAAAACGAGTGTAAGTCATGTGTTCGAGGAGAAAATTGGGAAGCCTCCTCGTTCTCGCCTTCATAACGGTCAATTTAATTTTGTCTCGTGGAAGCTGCCAGAAGGGAACTATTCAACTATACCAAGGAGCTCGAATCCAGAATGATTAACGACGCACCCGAAATAGTCAAACAATTCCATCGAGAACACCCTCCCGTTCCACATCGTCTGTCCAGCACCGAATTTGATTCCTTGAAGTTTACAGAGCCTGTCTACAAATCATTACCTACGGAACAAGAACTCTTACATATATCTGTATCAATAAAACGGGCAAATGGGGTAACTTATCTATATCAGCAGTTATCCCAGCTAAAGGTTTAATTAGGCTTGAAAGAGGGGATAATGTCACGACCGTTTTTTCTTATGCTACCCTTCGCTCCCTCCTTCTCCACTTCAGTCTCATATATATACATTGGTTGTAGTTGATGAGCCTTAACTTCGACTTGGTTTTGCAATTCGAAGTCTGGTTCTCCTACGGATTTGATGTGACCTATTTGGACAGTGGAAAAATGACTGTACTTATGTACATATTCGGTAAAAAAAAGAATTAAATTATATCTTCTAGGCTTCATTATTGTTCGATGATAGTGGTGGCGGTTCAAAGTGCAATGCTGATACCACAGGCCCATTTTTCAAAGGTCTCTGTTTGATGGTTGCGGCCTTCCCCCGGGCAACCCGATAAATGATGAGAAGTGGAGATAGGACCTATATGAAGTTTGGATGAGTTTCTTCCTTTCTTGACCGAAAAGTTTAACAAAGCTGTAAAAGGCTTACATATATATGGACCAACATTGGACTAACTGATGGTTCACGTTGGTAAAAGTACAGAATCAAATAGATCAAGCTGAAGACGATAATGAGCGCCGAAGATTCAATGCATAAAATAATAACCGTCATGTAGGGACTGTTATGTTCCAATCCCACTGTCTTCCGGATGTATCTATTAAAATATAGAATTCGCAAAGTAATCAGGGTGGCAGTGACAAGGTTGAGAAACACTGTGATAGAGGTGACCGCCAGGAAGAAGAAGAGTCCATGGTTGATGATAAGGAAGATCAAGCAGGAAGCTTGATGAATAAATGTCAGCGAGCAAAGGCGACATAATGCGACGACACGGCGCTTACCAAATGATATTAACGCCGTAAAGACGAGAACAGTGATCAACGCTATCCGACGAGGTCGCGAAACTCCCTCATATAACATCGCACACCGCCAGAGCTATGTTGCGCACAGGAAACGAGAAACGGTCAAGATGAATTTCTCTTAGATTTTTTTGAAAATTTCTTACCATAAACCCGTCAGCACCCCAACTAGTAAACATAATGCACAATGCTGTCAATGTACCCGGAAATTCATTCTGACAGGACGGTATCACAGGCATCGCCGTTCCTCCGAGGCCTCCGAACAGGTTATTCCTGAGGGCGATAATTGTTGCGATGATGTACACGGTACTCATTGCGACCATGAAAGTAACATATACCAGCAAAAAATTCCGCATACGTCGAGAGATGTCATATGAAGTTTTCAGCAGGAGAGAACCGTAAGACAGAGTGAGAGAAAGTACGCCTCCATATACTATTGCCGAAACAATGACGCCTATCATCCATAGTTCTTGATAACTTGACGAACTCCGGTAGCACACGCTAGCGTTTATCGATTGCATTCGTGTTCGAAGATTTGCTACTTAGGAGAACGAGGCAAGAAAACGAACGACAGAGTTTATGTGGGCACCGCCCCAAGTAGGAGTACATCAATCAGTTTCGAGATTGGTATCAGTGCCTAATTGATGATGCTGGACGAGACCTGAGTAAATTGGAAGCTCACTAAATGTGGGTGATGTCGACCCTTGTCAGTATGTTTCCTTCCACTTGAGGTCCGATTTTGATCAAATCACGAAAGTATCTACGTCATAATGAAGGCTGTGGCTCCAAGAAATCGGGCTAGAAGTTGGGATAGGAACGAACAGCACTGCTCATGAACATTATTTGTAAGTGCGCAGTGTAGTCATACTCATGATATCCTCGCTTTTTCGTACCAGTAAAAAAAAATAATGTCCCGGAATTCCTCCTGGAAGTTACTCGATCAAAACAAGAGCGATGACAATATAACTCCATAAATACAGTCCGGTGTCATGGTTGTGGTTGATGATACTGTGCAGACATGCGTGACATTTGGTATCTACGTGACTCAATGTGACTTCCCTTCGCTGAAAACGCTGATTGCGTCAATTTCGTTGCTTCGATTTGAATCGTGAACTGCCTCAAGCATAGAGAAAGGTCAAGTCAGGTCTGTGCTTGGACTCCGTAGTTGGGCAGAGATTTTTGGCGCATTCTTATCGATAGGCCTTTTGGGCTTGCGTTGTTTGCTAGGCGCGTGCTCTGTACGCGGCTTGGGCTTGGTTTTTGGCTGCGGCCATTCTATGTTTCTCCCATTTATATCTTATCTACAATCGTTATGAATTTTATGCGTTATGCGACGCCTAAGGCTAACTGATGCGTTGATGCTTGATACCGAGGTCCATGCTAATGCCACTATGAGAACATGTACTGTACTTCAGTGCTG
>Ga0193743_1000052_pt1 | contig 80966 bp, 106 predicted proteins | sample L2c2metaG_FD_143038 | JGI IMG/M metagenome (GOLD analysis project Ga0193743, IMG submission 143038) | Soil microbial communities from a riparian zone of the East river system, Colorado, United States - L2c2 | ecosystem: Environmental > Terrestrial > Soil > Riparian zone | place: USA: East... | reverse complement strand
AATTGGCTGGGTAAGAGGGTGCAGTTGGCACACAAGAGAAAAAATAGAATGTGAACCTTTCTTGTTCATCCAGTGAGCAATTCACTTTGATCGAGTGCTACCTATATTCCCAGGCCAAAACCGCCAGTCACAAAGTTTAGCAGAGAAGCGTGATGATTTGTAGAATCACGCGAGTGTGGCGTGTGGGTTCATCTCGATTGCCATGTTTGGGAAGATATGTTGTCGGCAAATAATTTGATAGGAAGAGCTTGGATCCAAGACAGGGAAGACAATCGCGAGCCTTGCATTCCTCCTTTCTTTTGGAACTCTATTTAATTCTCCCATGTAACATGGCCACCCTCAGGCTCTTGCTGGCTTTTTCCCTCTTTCTTAGCGTGTACTGCTCTTGTTGAAGTCCTCCTGCTCCTGTATTCTGTTCTATGTCTCCCCAAACCCCCTCCAGTCCTAATCCCATCCAACATCGAATCAAACGTAAACCCCCTCCGACTCTTGATATATCCGAAAGATATCCATCTCCAGACCCTTCGGACCCCTTTGCTCCGCTCTGGGTCCTAAGAAATCGAACATCAAGCGGTTTGTCAAGTCAAGAGGTCCTCGATTCCCGAACTAGATCGAGTTATTTATACCCGACCACCACTGCTCAGGTTTCATTAAATACGAGCATATCACCTATACGCAGCCCTTCCCAAACAGCAAAGATCGGCCATTACCATACCTATTCTCAGTCAACGTTCATTGATTCTCCCCAGGTCTTCCCACTTGCCTCTCAGCCGGATCTTCTCTATAGACAACAGCCTTCTGTGGATCGACGCATAAATGTTCGCCCACCTCGGCAAACTTCTGACATGTCTGATAGCAGTGGGACTGAAAGTGACACACCCTTCCCATCACACAAAGCAGAGTTCATCCAACCCAGGCGTACTGCGAGTGCAAATTATCAGTTCTCCAAGGTCTTGTTACTCAGGAAGGCAAGTTTCTTGGGCAGCGGCAAAACAGCCACCCGCAATCAATCGAGCATGATAGAGTTCAAACAACTTCAAAAGTCAAATATCTCACCACCCTTTGTACCTACTGTCACTTGGGGACCTGATCCCGTTAGCAGAGATTCCATACATGGAACTCTGACAAGTGGTAAAGACATTCATCATCGGCATCGCAAGGCCCTCCGCGGTAGTAAATATTTAAAGCTGGACTTTCCGAGACTACGCAAGCTTCCTTCTATCCCACTCTCTCCAAAGTTGTCGAGGAGGATACCATCATCCTCATCTAATAACCGAATCGCACCTAAAACCCGTTCCGAGTCCATCTCATACGTTCGTATCTCGAAGCCAACCCCAGCCCTTTCTTGTTCGCAGCCTACTTCAGAAGACGCATATACTTCACCTCCAGAAGCTCCAGTCCATCCTCCCATCTCTGTTGCCGTACAAAAGCAAGTTTCGAAAGAATGTCCAGACAAATCCTGCGGAGACAATTCGACATCGTCGGAGTCGGAATGGGATATCCCTAGCCCCTTCCGGCTGATCTACGCCGCAAGCCTCCCAATCACAGGCGACGACGGGAAACATATCGCATTCGGCTCCTTATTCGAATCACAATGTACCATCGTCATTTTCATTCGACATTTGTGGTGTCCTCTTTGTCAGGACTACATGTCGTCTGTGAAATCTGTCGTTCATCCAGAAATGGTTGGTCATTATGGTCCTCGAAATCAAAGCCAAAACCATGGGACCACCGAAGTCGGTGGTGATCGTGTTGCAGGGACACGAGTCCGGTTCGTGGTGATATGCAATGGGGCACACGGCATGATCGCGAAGTACAGGCAGATTTTTGGGTTACCTTTTAAGGTGTATACGGATCCGACTTTGGCGCTTTATCAGGCGTTAGGGATGGGCAGGGATAGTGATCTTAAACACCATAATCACCAGACCCACAGGCGTAGTTCATCGGAAAGCAGCTCAAGTGACGTGATATCAGAAAAGAAATTTGATAGCAGCAAAAACGGTGGGTACGTGAAGCACAGTTTAATGGGTGGAATCGCGATGGTGATGATGAGGACACTCAAAGTGCGTATTCCGGTGCGGGAGAAGGGTGGTAATATTGGTGATATTGGTCAGTTGGAAGGGGAAGTCCCGCTACCTTTGGGTAGAGTGTGTAAGCCAGTGTGGGAGAAGGGTGGTGATACTGGTCAGTTGGGAGGGGAATTTGTTTTTGGACCTGGGTGAGTACTATTACACGAAGAATCTCTGTTCTTTTATTAATTGTGCTTACGTGGGGTTTTGTTCTCTCTAGGTTGACTTGTACATATGCACATCGAATGCAGATAATGAAAGGACATGCGCCGATACAAAACGTCTTACAAGCCGCTGGTATCACCTAATAACACCCTCAGCCGCCGCAGCACTAAGAGCCGCTGCTCCCAATCAGAACCAACCGTAATAAACCGCCCCGTATCCTTAACCTCTGAAAAAGGATCATCACGAAGGCGACACGAAAGCATGAAAGCACGCAGACACAAAGAAAGCAGTCAACAATTTAGCTTCGTAAAACTTTCAAGACGGTATTCTGTTGGTATGATGTCACAAGAGGAAGAGGATCAGTGGATTAAATGTCGAGAGAATAGTATTGAGTGTCTCCAGGAGAAAAAAAGAATGAGGAGAGCCCGGGGTGTGAGCCAGTCGCAATCAAGTCGACAGCATCAACAACCATTGGAGACGATGAGTGAAATGGGTGATGACCACAGAGAGGTAAACATCGAGGATTCGGAAGGTGTGCCAGTGAACGTTACAACGTTGACCACTAACGCCAGTTGACGACGTTTCATGAAGTAGGTACATCTATGTATGACTACCTTTTTCCATGAAGCTCGCCGCCCGTTTCTGGCGACTGTTTTGTATCCATACTTTTTGTTATCTCAAGTACAATCATAAGTGTCCATCGGTGTCCATCGATCATCGTCGTTGATGGCAGCAGACAACAGTGGAGTGTCATTTATTACGCAAAAGTTTCAAACACAATATATCATATAGACCTGAATCTAGTCAGTAGTGGTAAGCATGGGTAATTAGGCTTTATGGCTTGGTATCTTATGGATTCCGAGGTAAGCAAAAATTGATAGTTGTTCCAATCATCCCTTACAACTCCCGTAAGGTGAACTTTTCGGACTGGGCTCCATCATTAACTGCCCCCAGAAAAAAAAAAAAGTTGGTGAAACGTCGGAGCGTCGAGGGAAAGAAGAACGAACCCGTAGTGTTTGTATCGTAGTGTACGCAGCGGCAAACAAACCAAAGATGATCAAAGCGATATCAGCCAACTTTTGTTTGCGTGTTCGCGAAATAGCCTTATAATGCAGCATAGCTGGATAAACATAGCAAAGCGGGACGCTAAAAATTTAGATGGCTTGTAAGGAATCATGTAGCAGTATAGTGATACTGAAGGTGACCATGAACACGTACCAAGCGAAACAGCCAACAAAAGCCACAAACTTATCCAAGTCAGCAGCTCCTACCCAGCTGAGAACAGTGCAAGCGATAACCATGGCAAATCTGAACGCGTTCTTTTGCCACTTGACACGGGGATCCGCTTTACCGCTGCGCGTGAATAGGCCATTCTCCATGATCCTGACCGCTGGGAAGAATTGGAGAGGGACCGAAAGTAGGATCGCAAGCGCATATAAAAATTGAACCTGTTTAGGTTGGATTAAACATAGGTGTCAACGAGAGCGGGCGTTATTTTTTATCAGAAAAAAGCGTACGGATTGCACCGTCTTGTTCTTAGGATCCAGATTGAGAAAAATGACCGTCTGAATTTCAGATCCGAAAGCGAGGTATGCAAGAATGCCAGCACCACCAAACAGGACTAGGAGTTTATCGATGATATCAGTTGATGGCCCACCCTATTCCGAGAAACAGATTCGTACATAGTAAGAAAGCCATGACTCCCGTCAATGCTGCTGGAAATTTGTGCGGTTCTTGCATGGCGTCTGTGATAGGAATCACCTAGAATAGTGAGAATTCTTAACCAAACGCAAACATTGGGAGCAATGACGCCATGACATACCAAGCCAATACCTTCGAACGAAAATACGGCCGTCCTAAAAATAAAGAATCAGTGAATGTCAAGCAGCTACAGAAGCTCACAAGAAAGAAAGTGCTTACCCGATAAACAGAGCGAAATCTTTCGGATTGAAAAGCTTGACATCTGCTATTCCTCGTTGTGCAATAACAGAGAACTCGTTTCCAAAGATGTATACCAATCCCACCAGGATGAAACCGTCGGCAATGAGCGCAGTTGAACTCAATTTGGCCAAATTACGGACAAGGGCGAGTGGCAAGAATACAATTAATTGCACCAGGATGAAGTATTGGACGGGGATTAGTGTCAAGCAATTTGTAACACCTAAGACAAAGGCCTGGAATGGAGGAGGATTGGTTAGTGAACTAATGGATATTAGACCAGGCTGGATGGGTTTACTTGGAGATTCTCCGCAACGAAGATCATGTAGGCAGCTACGAAGCCCAGTTGAGATACTACAATCGACCCCAGAATCAGGTAGCGCATCCATGGCCCATACAAAGTTCCACCAATGTCTAATGAACGATTGTCAGTCCATGAATTTTACAGAAGCCATGACTTGCATACCTCCGAAACTACCTGAAACAACAAATTTGGTTTTTACCAACAGCAGGAATGAATACAAAGAGATGCAAGCGATGAAAACAAAAGTGATAGATGAGAACAGCAAGCCTCCATTGTAGAAGCTGCATTGAAGTCAGGATCTATGGAAATGGGATGACGTTGTCCTAAACGTACCCCTTGCCAAGGAAGAGAACACCCGTTCCAATGAATGATTTAAGCAACTAAGGTTATAGTTCAATGTGCAAATTATCATAAACGCGCGAAAAGATTACCATGAAGACAGCTTGGGTGACCGTGGCAGTGCCCTGCACACTGACAGAATTTCGTCGACGCTTGTTCCTCAAACGCGACCTTGAAAGAGACGAGGAACGTATCAGAGGAGTCGTCTCATTAGTGTCAGGTAATCCTGTTGATGATACGGCTTGTTCGTTAGCACTGGCTTCATCTTCATCTTTATCCTCCTCTTCCTCCTCCTCCTCCAGATCTTCACCAGCCTGGCTCAGCTAAGTAAACGAACTATTCTGGAAGTAGAGAGTCAAGAAGAAACGCACAAAATGGCCGAACAACAATAAGAAGTCAATGAAATTATTTAACATCCGAGGTTCTTCCTCCCCTTGTTCGGTTGCACGTAACTTGACGAAATTCCGCCTGAATCCCCCTGGTTCATGGATATGTTCAAACGCAGGATGTGGAGCTTGGCTGGGACCAGCGAAAGATGCAGATCGGATCCTAGCAGCTTGTCTACGCTGATCTGTATGCCACTTATATATATCATGACTTATGAGAAGCCGTAGTTTAAAAAAGGTTTTCTTGAATACAAGGATGAATGGTGACTTACGTCACATCCGCGCCAGGCGCGTCGTAAGGTATAGGAAATGGTTCCAGATCTTCTTGTTGGCGGTTGGGGATGCCATTGGACGAACTTCTCGAAATCGTAAGGGGAGACCCTGATGATCCTGAGACACCGCTGTCTTCAAGAGACTTTCCTTCGTAAACGGCTTTCATACGCTGTTCCTTGGGAACTAAATGGCGCTCTAAAACCTTTGCCTTCTCTTCAAATGGCAGCTCATCTAGGTCAGCGAGGGGTGGAGTTTCTGAACTCGTTCCCGCAGGTTGACGGGTCGCAGATAGTCCGGATATCAACTGAGGAGTCGGACGGATATCGGGAAGTGCTTGCAGTGATATATTCGAAGACGCTGGATGGAGCGAAGGGGTCGCTGGACGGAGCGAAGGAGTCAGTGAAGCTCTTGGAGGGATATTCGGTGGTAGACCCGAAAACTGAGCGCGTATTGCTCGAAGGTCTGGGGTACCAACGGAGGGAGTATACGAAACCGATTGACTCTCTAGATCACCTGGACCACCTCTGGTAGCCTTTATGCTCAGGGGCTGAGAGGGAGAGGTCATGGTTCAGGATGAAAGCAAGAAGAGAGAGCTAGCCTCATACAAGTCGGCCGGACTCTGACAGCCGTAACGGTGCCATTTTATATTAACAGCTCACGTGCACAGTTCTCTTGGGTTACACGGCGTTTTTTATACAGCCAGCTCACCCTTTAGTTTTTCCCAATAAGCTTGGAGGACTGTTGGGTGGACTGGAAACTTGAAGGAGCGATAAGGAAAGATAGAATCCCAGGTATTTTAACCATCCATGTATTTTTATACAGCTAATATCGGCACATCATGTCATGCCACAAAAGTCAGGACGTTATCAATGTCATTATCATCCAAAAATGTCCCAAGTTTAGCTGCCTTCCACGAACACCCAATCTGCTCCTCATCCCACCAAGCTTTCACCCAATCAGTCACCGTTCCAGCTAATTTCTTGCCCTCTTGCTCCCTTTTATCGACGCCAATCCCATTCGCCATTTCGTACCTCTTCCTCCCTTTCATAACTTGGCCGTTTATAAAAGCTTCTGTGACGGCCGAAGACCAGTCCCCAGCTTCAAACTTCTGCCGGGAAAGCTCTATACCTATACCCTCTCGATCCAAGAGTAAACGCAAACCATGTTCTTCGATGAAGAGCGGTCGTGAGACTAAGTATACCGATAAGACGAGAGATAATCAAAGATAAGGAAAGCAACAAACTATATACAAACGGCGTACATGCATCCACGCATTCCGAAACGGTTCCATAACCCTTCAAAGAAAAAAGAAATCAGTTGGTTTGCCAAGATAAACCACCAAGCCCTTGCGGCGACAACCCACCAATTTCCCTAAAAGTACGTCCGCAACAGCTGTAAGGTCAGGCATGTACACATCCCGAGGGGCAACGTAGAATCCTTCGGGTAATACAGAATCCTTATCTTGGCTTTCCGACGCCCATTTTTCCTTCGAAACTCCACAAACAATAGCTATCCATGAAGAATCGGGCAACAATCGAGAGATGTCGGAGTTCAAGTCCTCGGCGGTGAAATAAGATATATCTGGCGTCGGAGGAGTAGCATGGACGGTAGGGACATCAACAGTTGGGGGTTGTATAGTGGGGGACGCCAACGGTTTAGACGCTGGGGGGGCGCCTGGGATCCAGATATGGCCTGGGGTAGCCAAACGGGTAGGAGTGACGGAGTTGACTAGAAAGTCATCTAATGAAAACTTCGTTGGCAGGGGAATGTGCAAATCGGAGTTGACAACAGTCAAATCTGTGTTATTGAACACCTGATTCGTAATATTGTCAAATCCTAACCCATTCTTGTGCTTTAATTTGGTATGGGAGGTGAGAGGATGTGGGTTTGTGTCCAGATCTAGTACATGTTCTCGGCTGACAGATCTACTCGGCGTTCTGCTTCTTGAGCAGCTTGGCTTTCGGAAAACCTGTCCGCCAAAAGATACAACGAGAATTTTGGTTTGTCCCGAACCATGTAGTGCAATAGGTACACCGATGGATGCAAGAAGCTTAGATCTGCCTTCCTTAGTGTAAACCGATAGCGTTGACGAGGGAGGTCTGACAAGCAAGGGCGCCTGCACCACAGAGCGCTTGATTTTTCCTCTCTGAGCCGCGGCTGAAAACGGCACACATGGATGAGGTTCATATCTAGCTTGAGAAGCAGTCAGGTCATCAATGATGTTAGGCCACATTCGTTGGGACTCGGCGTCAACCCATTTAAAGGAAGGAAGCGACGGTTGAATGAAAAAAGAAGGTATTGGGATGTATCCAGGTAAGCGCACCAGGAGGTCTGCGCAACGATATCCAGCGTGGATTTGTTCAACAAGGGGAGCAAGCTCTGAATAAGGAATGGATTCGTCTATGGGAATGTCCGAGACGACAGGAAGAGAGTCCGTATGATGCGAAGATGGAGCCACATCGAGTATGGGCGTAGATAGATAGGAGTAAACCGAGTCAAACGAGAAATTGGTAATGAGGATTGAAGGGATTCCGATTTCCTTCGCCGCCAGACTTGGTCCGTCCGTATCAATGCAATGCAAATCTCAGAACTTTATAGATATAAATCTTACCATCCAAGAAAGGCAGCATCGCTAAGGACACTGTGCGCTTTGATTTCCAGTAACCATTTGGTTTCTTTGCTTAGTAGCTCGTCCTTTTTTTGGAGAAATTTCTTCAACCCCTCCACGCTCTTCCGGCGATCAACGCGATAGCTATTGGCTAAGTTGAAGTTGCGGATATGATTAGGTCGGAAAAGAACTTACGCCAAAGGCTGAACAATGACAGGGTCAATTTCCGCGAACCGATATCGTGCGCCACATTGGATGCCGTCAGCAAAGATATGTTCTGGCGCTGAAGATACTATGTAGACAACGGGCCTTTCATCGACAGAGAAGCTCAACAGATAACGGGAAAAAGCAGAGACGCGCGTTGCATGCCCGTAACCTGAAAATTTTTCATATTATAATGGCAACAGTGGTTGCGAGCTCGTGGAGACAACTTACCATGTCCAGAGCAGTAGTAAGCGAAACAGAGAAATCCTGCGGCCATGTAAGCCCTTATATAGGGCTCCTTGGTGTTAAATATTGCGGCGGGGTATGGAGGAACTGAAAAAAGACAAATAAATATAAGAAGACTTAAAATAAAGAGACTCGGAAGTGACGTCGTTAGAATATTTGTGACACTGTAGGCATGTCACAGGCTCACAGCCGACTCTCTGCCATCAGCAATGCCCCGTCAACAGGCACTCCTAGCTAAAGCTCTTTCGGACGAAGTTCGCTCGTCCTCAGTGCCTCCACCCCAAATACGCTCCGTCATTGATGAGGCTACTTTGCGTCCTCAATCTATACCCCCTTCACTCAAGAGTCATGCTCGCACGACAAGCGACTCTCAACCGGCAAAAGACCCAACAGGAACAAATCCTTTAGATTTAATGGATCTCCTACAACGCTCTGAACCATCTGTGGTGAAGACAAGGTCTGGAAGCGTATTATCTCGGGGATTCATTTTAAAGACGGATCATTATCCATCAGGCGCGCATTCTTTCTTGGTCGTCAATATGGTGCCTGATAGTAGATACAGGTCGTGCTCTTGATCTTGACCTCAATGTTCATGGTGCACCAAACTTCAGGTCTCCTCGACAGGGCGATCTCAATGTCTTCGGGGTCGCACAACCTCGTACTCAAGGACTTCGAGCCATTCTTTCTATCCTACGTTGCCGACCCAATACTTCCAATCCATCCCATGTGGTTTGGTTCTGCACTCGCGAAGAACCTATCGGTATGTCTGTCGTATCAAATATTTCATGTCCAGACGGATCCACAGGGATGCTTGCAAATTATTTAGCAACCGTCTATCATCTGTACAAGAACAAACTATATTTGCAATCTATTCTCTAGAACAGATGTTAATTTTCTCTATTTTTGTTCACATAGTTTATATTTCTGGTCGTCCATTTGTCCTACGTGACGCGTCTGAACCACGACATACACTTTCAATATCCGATCGTGCCGAAAACCTTGAAGCAATCGAAAATAGGCTAAAGAATGACATCCTGCAAGAAGCCACCAGGTATGTTTATTGATGCACATGCCAAGAGGCTGTCATAATTTATTAAGGGTTTCGCTAGATATGGAGGAGTAGTTCTCACTCATAATGAAGTTGGTAAGCTGATGAACCCTGCCTATACGATCATCCAATAGATTGATTGAAATTTACAGCCTCTGATAGCGGAGACGGGGCAATTTTGCCAACATGGACGGCAGTTGACACCGGAAACGTCAAGACCTCTCGGGAACTTTGGGAATTCATGAAAAAGAGCGGATGGAACGTTGATGTGTGTCAGATTCCTAGCTTATCGTCTTGAGATTAAATGGTTACTGAAACAGATTTGAGCAACAGTATCATCGGTAAGTAAAACAAGCCAACCTCTGACCAAAGTTTCTGAGTCTAGACTCGCGTCTCAGCATCCCGATCTCTCCAGATCGACCAATAGAGGTGGGTGAACATCCACTATTACGCATCCCCAAAGCTCATATCATAATATCTAGGACAACTACCTTGATGCGTATCTTCGCATTATCAGAGAAACTGACCCTATCCAAACAGCCCTGGTTTTCTCATGTGGTATGGGAGCCGTTCGGACAACTTTTGCCATGGTTGCTGCATCTCTAGTACGACGGAAACAAATGATGGATAGAGGCTTGCCCGATCCATATGCCCTGAAGTCAATCAACAACGCAATACCCATTTCTTCAAGCCCTGGGAGTAGCACGGCAAGTACTTGTATTTTCCTCAAGTGTTCTACAACTAACTTCCTACTCCAAACGCTCAGCCAACGAGTTTGGTTAGGCTTCTCCCCAATTTTCAAACGTATCACACCGTACTGACTCATGTCTTCCTTTCAACTATTAGCAAACAGAAAGCCGAATCCTCCAATCCCTCGAACAAGCAAACGCTCAACAAGAGCTCAGCAAATCATTGCTCCGACTGACATATCTGCTGCAACAATGTACAGCTTAAATCCCTTCCCAACCCATATCCAACCCCATGATTGATGGAAATCTGTATACCTATCAGGCCTCAAAAGTAATGACGCGCAATCTGCGATCGAGTTATTGATGACACAACCTATACTCCTGGAAAACTTGCGCAAGGCCCACTTGGGTAACTATAGTGTTGTCCTTAGCTTGTTAGGATGTTTAGACCGTGGACTGCAGGCCAAGAAGTTGGTGGATCGTGTTATTGATGCGAGTATGTATTAACATGTCTTTGTATGCTATTATCGACGTAGCGCTGGTTTGCTTTTTGAATAGCCGACCAAGTAACGAATCTGCGCGAAGATATACTTACACACCGTTTGAGATATGCACTCACCAGCATGGATGAAACGCGGGGGGAAGCATTTTTGAACAGCGCAGTTAAATCCCTGGAGAAATAGTTTGTCTCCGCGTTAGGACTCGTTATATCGATCTGACTAGTTGTGTAGTTTCTTCATCATCGCGTTTGCAAGCTTTGTGGAGAGTTCAAATCAGGATTTCACTCAAACCTTTTCGAGCTGGCTCCAGGTGAGTAAAATCCTGATTGAATACTTGATTATGGCTGATGACAACTCGTCTTGGTAGGCGAGGACTGAAATTTGGACGTAAGACCACAACCTGATCATTCTTCCAACGTATCGAATAACTCGATGCTTTGTTATAGCCAAGTCTCATTTTTACGCAAACAATATGGATCACGGTTAAATGTGTTCGCTCCAGTAAATGACTTATCGTCTCTCTCCAAATCGGGCTCTGCCACAAGGTCTCTCCTACCTGGGAAGAAGAATGATGTGGCTATTTCCGGGGGTCAGATTTTAGGGGATGAATATTCTGATCACGTCGTGAAGGTAACTTATATACATGTCTTGCTCATGACATATCTAAATTGACCCCAACAGAACCGAAGTGGTATTATATTGCGCGAAAGGTCTGTTCAACTATTTGCGCCCTCAATTCGAATGTTCATAATATTCATACCAGCACTCTCCTGAAATCCGACCAATGGTTACGTGAATCCCATCATGTCGATCATGGTGTCCGAGGTGCCATCAATTTCCGACGAGTTCCCGAGACCAAAGTATATGTGCTCGGTCAGCCTACCCTTGAGGCTATAGATGAAGTGGTTTCCCGAATTAAGAAGGCTCACCCGACTTCTTCAAGGATTGTATGGATCACGCTGCGAGAAGAGCCCATAGTGTATATCAATGGTGCACCGTATTGTTTGAGAAGAGAGAATTTCTCTTTGAGGAATATGAAAGGTGAGGGTTTTCTACACTTCAACGGGTGTTGATTTCTGACCGCAAGGCAGATTATGGCGGCATCTCAGCCTCGCGGCTAGAGGTTTTGGAAGATAGATTGAGAGCTGATGTTATTGCAGAGTTGAACGCTTTCGGAGGACGGTGAGTTCGAATTTCATGTGTTCTCCATGATCCAATAAATTCCTTTCCTAGTCTTTTGTTGCATACAGAGACCAATGATGGAACTGTGGTACCCGTCTGGGAGGAAGTGCAGAACGACGACGTCGTCGTTCTAAAGGACATCATGGTTGCTCGCCGAGAACTCGATGATGTAATCCTCCAATACAATCGGGTCCCAATCACTGCCGAAAAACCACCCGACTATTCAGATCTCAAAGAGCTCATTGAAGTTGTATTACGCAATTCTCCAGATACGCCAATAGTTGTCAACTGCCAACTTGGGCGTGGCAGGAGCACGTTGGCATCGGTGCGTATATGTGAGACAAATTCGGGAGGCTTTGTTTGAGCAAAGAACAAAATATATATAGATTATACTCGTCCTCATCCGACAATGGCTTCAAATGCACCGCCCGACAACTCCTCGAAGCAACAATCGATCCCTCTCAATGTCCATGACATCAATCGGACCCATCAAACCCGCCAATCGTCATTCATACCAAGTGATTAATAGTATGTACCTTTTTTATTTATTAACCCCTCATTCTCTGGACTTCTATGATTCAATAGACCTTTTGAGAGTCATCCGCAAAGGTCCAGCGGTGAAGAGTGCCGTTGACGATGCCATTGATCAATGTTCAGCTGTGTACAATCTTCGCGATTCCATTGAAGAGGCTCGTTTAAGGGCAGAACAAGCTACAGACGAGAAGCAGAAACGGCTACACACATCGAAAGGTTAGTTCCCCGATACCCGATGATAGCTTACCCAATACTCAGTATGCTTGCAGGCTTACAGAATCTTCGACGATATTTCGAGTTGATCGTTTTCCAGTCTTATCTACAGTCAATAGAACCGGATACTATCCAATCTCTCGAAAATGAAAACGTTGAGACTTTCGTGAAAAATCGGCCTGGTACGCGTCTTTATTTACTCTCTCATAACAATCAAAGTTCACGTCGTTTTAGTGATTAAGACTTTCGAAAAGGAGCTTATTGGCGACGGTATCAACGCTCTGAAACCGCTTGAACGTGCAGATGATAAAACTGGGGTCGCCGATCCAGACGAAGTTACCAAGGTCGTTGTGAACCGGTCTGGTGGCATTTTATCCGCATCGACCATCATCAAATCCGACTTTTTCTCTAATCTGCAAAAAATGACACTTCCTGAGTAAGCTCTACATTCCAAGTCTTTAATTTTTTGCCTATTCGTCTGCACAGGCGCATTGAAGGTGCGCCAAATTTCCGTCGCGTACCTATGGTATTGCGGCCTGTACATTCAGGGGAGTCGTCCCCTGATGAAGGAAGAGAATTTGTTGTCGAAGGAAATGGAAAGATGGTGTGTGGAAGGTCAGTCGTCCAAATCTCTTCAGACATGTGTATGAAGTCGTGTGCCTTAGTGGAATGCCAACGGTCGAAGGGTAACTATCACTTGTCACTTTGTTCTCGACCGTCGTTTATGAGATTTATAGGTTGAAACTTGCGCTTGAGCGAGTTGATGCAGGGCCTGGGGGAAAGAATATGGTTTACTGGACATCACTGCGAGAGGTGAGACTAGATGAAAGGTTTGAAAATGTGTATTTCTATAATGATTTTGATTCTACTAGGAACCAGTGATCTACGTTGCTGGAAGGCCACATGTCCTACGTCTCGTCAATCATCCACTTGAGAACGTCATGTAGGCATTTCTTATTGTTACGTTCATCATACCAGGTTTACCACAAGAGCAGAGCAACTGGTGTGACCACCTCGGTTGTAGAAAATATGGAAGAAAGTTTTAAGAAAGACGTTTTACGCGAACTCCGTGAAGGGAATGGTCGGATCCTACTTCACGATGAAGTGGAGGAAAGACCCGGCGTATTTTCTATTATTCCTATATGGGAGGTCGTGGAGAACCATGAGATTATGACGCCACGAGATGTTATCAACTTAATCGCTGAGCTAGGCTATCGGGTATACATTTTCTCTAAGCGAACTTATCAGTGCTCACCCATTTTGTTAGATCAATTATGGCAGAGTCCCAATTGTTTGTCGCAACTTCATCCTCCTATTTCAAAGTGTACTAATATTGGGTAGACTGACGAACAAGCCCCACTCCCCGACGCTCTTTCTCACCTACTCAACAGAGTTCGTGGCGGATTATCACATGCAGGCGATTTCGTATTCAATTGTCAAATGGGAAGAGGAAGAACGACCACTGGCATGGTCACTGCTTGTCTGATTTCTTCAACCATGGATTGGCAAAGTAGTGAAAATAATACTTTATCGGATGATGAACTCTCACTGGAAATGTATGATGCGATCGATGGGCCGTCTGAAGAAGAGGTTTATCTCGCAGGTGAATAATCTCCTGATTTCAATAATTAAGAACTTGAATTAATTCTTGGTCAAGGGGAGTATAAGACAATTTTACAGCTCGTTGGTGTTCTCTCCCATGGAAAGACGGCAAAACGGTTGACAGACAAAGCAATTGACCTTATGCAAGACGTACAGAACTTGAGAAAGGCGATATACGAGTTCGTGATTTTCCGTTCTAATTATTTTATCCATCCTAACGGTCTTGATCAGCTACAAACTAAAAGTAGACGCTTGCGAGAGAGGTAGCCTTAAGGAACAGAAACTGCGAAATATCACAGTTAACTATCTGTAAGTTGCCCGATGCTGCCTACCCCCCCTTGAAAAATATCGTTTACTCAAAAACGTTTGCGCAGATACCGCTATGGCACTCTGATTGTCTTCGCCAATTACTTGATTGAGATGCAGGAGGAGAAAGGGCTCGAAGTCACTTTTCCTGAGTGGTTACATGAGCACACGGAAATCACCAAGTTACTGGAAAGAAGGTCCTTGGACTAGTTATTTCCATAGCCAGAAGGATACCGCAGGCCGATGTTTTAGACCGAAATTTTGGGGGGGCCGCCGAGGATAGATAGCACAGGCTCTTGAGGGGCCAAGCGTACTGTACGACTCATCCTTCGAACTAGCCAATGTATATCTGCTGCCATATTGTATCAACCCTTCCACAATCTCGCTTGATCAAGATTTTAACAAGGCCTGATATAACCGTTTGGAGTCCAAACGTTTATTGCGTGGGGTATGGATATGCTCCAAGAATCGGAAAGCCTTTCAAGGATTGATCGGGGGTATGTTTATCCTATTATGAGTACCGAGTCCAAAGCAGAGTCCGAGTCCGACACAAACGCTACGGAATAATAAGTCCGGGGTGTATAAGGGATATACATACTCCTTGAAACTGAACAAAGCTAGCATATAGTCTAGAAAATAGCTCCGACCAGTGCTCCTCCAAGTGCAGCGCCTACGATGATTCATCAGAATTTTAATCATTTATTTAAAAAAATATTCAGATACCTACCAGCACCAAAACCAACACCTCCAGCAGCAGAGTGCGCGAGCTTGGTGTAAAATGGGTAAGTTTGATTGGAAAACAAGCGAGAAATGCCTTTACCGTGCTCTTATATCCACCAAGTTTATCCTTCTTGGCCTCCGTTCCTTCTTTCTCTTGTAGGCCGACAGGGGTAACGTCTTGACCGGGTGGAGGAGCATTCATGCCGTGGTATGCAGCCCCGAAAGGCCTGTAAGGTTTCTTTACTGGAGCAACAACATCTCCATAGTTGGCAGCCGCAGGAGCCAATCTTTCTACATAAGTCGAAGGGAAAAGACCTTGCTTTTCATTCACTCTGCCAGTCCACCAATCAGCGTTGGTTTCTTCTACGATTTCGATTATATCTCCTGCAGCGAACGATAGATCGTCGGGGTCCTAGAGTGGACCTTAGTGTTATTGCAAGCAATGAAAGGGTGGTCGGGAATACCTGTCCATTCTCGTTGTAACCCCACAACGCCCGTGACTGAGCGAGTGTAGGCGGAGCAGGGATTTGGCGTGGTATAGCAGGGGGTGGCATGTTACGATTTCCAATGCCCAGGTTGGCTACGTGAGATGCAAGCCCATTGATGCCGCTTGTGCCCTGACGAACATTGGGGAGTCTGGTTAAGATGGCTGAAGCATCGCCGTTTGAGATGTAGTTCTGATCAGCGAGGAAATTCACGTTTTGCTCTATTTGAGAGACGATGTGAGCGAGGAGAGCAGCATTCTGAGGATCTTGGGGTGACATGACAATTTGCGATCAAAAAGCTATACTTATAATTACTAAGTTACTCTTCAAAGAAAAACCATGCCTGCAGTAAATCTCATCTCCACTTTGCCAACTTTTACCTCTCAGGATGAGCATATCACCTTAGTAGGCTCTACCCCAAACTCTTTTACCGATATACCACCAGTCATAAGACATAAAGAAGAAGGTGTATCTGTAGTTTTGGATCCTCAGTTCGAAGGTTTTTCCAATGAAGATGCTGCCCAAGGAACCCTTTACGTTTTGACAAGGTCAGTCGCGTTTCAATATGTTACATTGGGTCCACGATAACTCTTTTTTTGTTTGTTTGTTGGTAGTGTGCTTGTCTTCATGTCAATGACTGGCGTTGGTTTTCAAATCCACTATCCAGCAATCACTTTGCACGCAGTATCGCGAGGTGAATCTGGACCATCCATATACTGTCAACTCGACGAAAGTTTTGGACAAGCAAACGGCGGTCCATCTGCAAATGAAGATGAAGATACCGAAATCCGTGAACTCACCATCATCCCAAAAAGCTCTGATTCCCGTATAATGTCTCTTTATCCCCTCCTTTTCACTCATATCTAAATTATTTTATATTATTTAGTGGAGCCCATTTTTGAAGCACTATCTCAATGTGCCTCTCTCCATCCTGACCCACATGGCGACGAAGATGACTTGGACGACGCGTTCGTCGATGTTAATGGTACAACTTTCGACACTTTTACTGGAGACGAAAACGAAGAGCTCAGCGAAGTTGGGAGGGTGCGCAGTGATTTTATTAATGACAACCGTTTTGCGCCCTACTAGACTTTACGGTTACAGGCGGCCTTCGCCCATCTAAATTCCATCATCGACGACCCACACAACCTTCTACCAAAAAGTGATGGCGAAGATGATGCCCCGGATCACCCCCAACCTGAATCAAACGAGAAAACAACATGATTAGAGCTTGTGGGTGGGACCTGCTGTTAGTCGAAAGATTTCACTTTGTTTAGCCAATTTTTCAATCTGGTCGTTTCTTGTTCCATCGAATAAAAGTTCACTCTGGAGCTAGGCATACGTATATCGCAAAGGTTGTTATCTCTAGAGATTTTGACCATCAACATTCGAGTTGGGTTTAGCAAGCTCCAGGCAAATTTGTAATAGTTGCTACCTATCATCCTTGACATTTTCTTGAAACCAAAAAACAATTACAGGCCGGCGTATTCACAATCTTACTAGGACTTGCGATTGTACAAAGGTCATATTAAGGACCGCCGCCTGCGGGGAGCTTGCTTCGAATCATAGTTTTGGTAATGCAGTCTCTTATTATGCAATAGTAAACTTCTTGGAAGAGCTTCATACGGTGCACGAATTAATTGCAAATGGAAAAAGTCCGGCCAAAAAGACCGCCAGATACCATTGAAGAATAGTACAAAAGACAAGGGTCAGAACAAGACGTGAAATGAGCATAGTAACCAAGGTACAATTGCCTCAGAACGAACCCAAAAAAAGCAGAAACCTGTCTTTTTTTTTTTACAGAATGTCGTTTACATGAAGGAAATACGCATGCTGTCAACTTTTGGGACGTCAAAAAAAGCTCTGGAACGAGAAATAAGGCAGACAAAAACCATCGACATATTTAACCACAGCCCTTAGACAATTAACATATCACCATTCAAGAAAAAAATACAACCCAAAAAGCTCATTGCAAACTACTTTCTATTTCTTTGGCGGCGTCTTAAAAGTAGCCGATATGGGCACGAACGCCATCGGCATCGTCGTTTTCGCCGTCCCAGGTGAAGGGAAAGTGGGCAATGGTCCCCAATCAAACGAGGCCGCTACTGGTGTAGATGTCGATAACTCTGAAGGACCCGTACTTCGTTTAAGCGGAACCGATGGATGCTTTCTCTGTCCACCACCACCGCGTCGGCTTTGTGGCAATGGCGAAGCATTTGGATTAAATTTATCCTCTGGAAAACTCGTCCAGTCAAGCATCGATGCTGACGACGAAGTTGGTGATGGTGGTAGCAATGCTGGGAACGCAGAAGGTTGATTCGAGGTTTTTTGTGGAGCGTTGGGTATTACATTCGGTACTGAAGTTGCTTTAGTATTCAGTAACGGTTCTTTTCGGACTGCGAGTAGCGCTTTTTTGAGTCTTTGAGCAGATCGTTCTGCGTTGAGAGCAGCAGCTGTCGTAACGGCCACATCAGGCGTCACATTGTAAGGTCTTCCAGATCCCGAATATCCTGGATGAGAATCTTGTTGAGGAGAAGCAGCCACATCCTTGACATTGAGTTTTGAAATTCGAACAGTCAAGTCCGAGACTTGATCACCCCTTTCTTGGATAATTCTGTCAATGTTTTGGTAACTGCGGTTGATAGTGTCTAAAGATGGTGCCCTGTAATGAAGACAGAGAGAACTCGGTTTGGAGATAAGGAAAGAGAAGAAAGTATCACCATACTTGAAACTAGGTTTTCCTGAGATTGACTCTGCTAATTTTTTCTTCTTTTCTTGAAGACCTGTTTCGAGTTTTTGCACGCGATCATGAACAAGCTATAACCACGAAGGTAAGTCAATTATTAGATGGATCTAAGCCACGCACTCTGATGTATTTTCGTAGTTGCATTTGAGTTTCACTGTGCTCAGGCCCTAATGTCCTTGCTTTCAGTATTTTAGCAAACTCTTGATCTGTTTTTGCCCTGGTGAACCGTGCAATCTCCTCTCGCCTTGTGCCAGCTATCAAACAAATAACATAAGCTCCAATATGAAGGGTACGCCTAGTAAAGTGAATCACCTTTGAGCATATTGCTTTGTATTTCTCGCAGCGCTTGCGTTTTCGTTTCATTTTCGGCAGCCAAATTATAAAGCTCTTCTTCGTATTGCCGTAGGACTTGGCCAAATTGTGCGAGATCACTCAGACCCCATTTAGATGGATCGCTGAGATCACATCTATTGCGTGAGCCACCGCGGGAAGTACCTACTTCTTCGAATTTCTTCCTAGCGTTATTGACAACCACACTCATCTGAAGGAAGTTAAATGAGAAGCCCGCGAAAGAAATTTGAAATACTGACTTCTTCAAGCTCTTTATCAGCCAAGGTCACCGAATAGATACATTCTTTCTGCATTCCTTCCTCCAATGCTACTTGCGCAGCTATTGCCGCTGGAGGTTTCTGTGGGACCGAAAATGCCGATGATGAAGCGAATAAATCAGCCGGGGGAGCCTTGAACATAGTGCTTTGAGGGGGAGGCGTGGGTTGACTTGGTGTCGCAAAAAATGAAGGCGGCCCCATTGGAGTTGATGGTCCAGATGTGCTCTTAGTAAGAGTAGGAATTGGAGGAAACACCAAGGGTTTAATAACAACAGGACCATGAGGTGCTGGGGTCAATGATGTCGTAGTCGTTAATGTTTTGGTGTTCACTAGAGGAACATTGAACACAGAAGGGCTTGGTGAGGAATTTGCAGACGCCGGCGGTGGTGTTCCAAAGAAATTGAGGTGGGTAGGGGTTGGTGTACTCGATGGACGCTGTATGTCAGGTACCTGTGTGGAAGGGGATGGTCCGAGGCTAACAAATACACTTGGTGACGATGCCATTGCAGTAGGCTTTTGGAAGCTAAATGGGAGAGAAACCGCAGCGTTCACTTTGGCAATCGAGCTCCCTGCAGGCGCCGTCGAAGGCTTGGGCGCGTCGCTCGAGCTTGCCGACGCAAAGAACGAAGACCCACCCATCGTAGATGACAATGGGGGGGTTTTCGGTCTTTTATCACTGGGCGGCTGACCCTCTGATGACTCCGTCTGAACCTTCACAGGCAAAATATCGAAAACAGATTTAAGGGCGACAGCTGCTGGTTGAGATAGTTTTAGTTTATTATCCTCTTCGTCGTCATGTCCTGACAAAACTGCATTTGCTAGGGGCGAACTTCGGGTCGGCCTCGTACTAGGTCGTCCAAGCCCGATCCCAAAGGGCGAAGGAATAGGAGCATTACCAGGGCTAGAACCAATTAATGGCTTCGATTCTTTGGCGGGTGTTCCAGGGGGAGTTGTGCTGGGCTCTCTGGCTGGAGACAAGCTTGAAGATCGAGAAGATTTCTCTTCCGATGGAGGTGAAGGCGATACCTGAATCTTTGGAACCTCAGGTTGGGGAGTAGCCGAAGGAGAGCGAGATTTTGGCAGGGGTACGGCAGCAGGTTCTGGGGGTGGTGAATCTATCGTCTCGGAATCTTCTGCAGCCGAACTTTCTTCTGCAGATTCCTGATCTTCATAAGAACCGTCACTAGATGCGTCTTCTGAAAGAAATGTGTTAACGTCATCATCTCCTTCATCATCCGCGTCCTCTTCAGCGTCACCGTCAGACTCCTGATCTGCCTTGATGTCAACGAAGGAGCTCGTAGCAGACGAACTGGAAATGGTCCCATAAGATGGTTCATCCGAAATCGTGCCGGATGATACAACTTCGTTAGTTGAAAGTGGTCCCTTGCCATCATCAGCAGGAACAGCAGCATCTATCCTGCCTTTTCCCGCCTTGTCAACTTTTCCTGGAGAGGATGCAGAGAGTGCAGAAAAAACGGATTTGGGAGTTGTTTGTTTATCGTCCTTGGCGTCGTCTTCTTTCTTACTACTGGAGTCTGATATCACGGATGGCAAACCTGAGATAGAAGTGATTGCTTTCGGCGTTGTCTTCTCCGGCAGATCTTTGGAAGATGGAGTCGAAAAGGCCAGGGGAGTGGAAGGTTTGACTGGGTCAGCATCGCCTGTCTTCAATAACTCTGAAAACGACTTCTTCTGCCCTGCAAATGCACCGAACCCACCCGTAGAACCACTAAAGGCTCCAAATCCATCAGATGTTGTGGGTTTTAGTACAGTTGGAGTCGGTGGTGATACTGGTGGAAAAATCGATTTCGGTCCCCCAAGAGCTGAAGGCGAGCCAAATGTAGGAGTACTGACAGGCGTAGTCGAAGACTTTGCTTGGGGTAGAAGATTGCTAAAGGCGGAGACAGGCGGTTTGTCGTCGGGTTTTTTAAAGAAGGGAGAAGTTGGAGGAGTTACGGCACTGCCGAAAGCGCCAAAGCCAGCTGCTGGTTTGAATGCAGATGGAGTCATTTGAATATTGCTGAATGCATTGGAACTTGGTGCTGTAGGTACGTGAGGAGGAGTGGAAGGCGTGTTGCTGTTCCCATAGGGTGAAGAAGATGCCCGAACACCGGGCTCTGGTGATGACGGGGGTGAGATAGCAAACGCGCTCTGTGGAGAGCCGCCAGGCGTATTTATGGTATTGCGAGTTAGTGCCGAATCACCAAGCGATGCTGATTTGATGGTGGGCGATGCAAACGGGGATTCTGCAATTGAAGAGAAAACCTTACTTGCCGTAGGAGTCCCAAACACAGAAGTTCTGGCTGCATTTTCGGATACTTTCAGTGCTGTTCCAGGAGTAGTTGATGAATTGGAAGCGAAGGAGGCAAAACCTCCAGCCGATACAGAAGCTTTGGGTGTATTTTCAAGCGTCGTCGACGTTACTGGGGCTGTACCAAATGCTGCAGGCGATTCCACAGCGAATGCATTAAATCCACCACCAGATGACTTTGAGATATTGGCTGCTCCCAAACTTGATGTAAAGGTTGTCGGAGTACTCGACGCAAAAGCACTAAAAGCACCGCCAGAATCTTTGTTGCTATCAGCACTCTTGCTTGCCTCCAATGCGGAGCCAAAGGTCGTCGGAGACCCAGATGCAAATGCACTGAATCCACTTGCAGTTCCTGAACTTGCAGCCTTGATTTCTGGTGAACCAAAGGCCGATGTTTTCGCTGGCGCTGGCGGGTTTCCAAAGGTAGCTGGGGTGTTAGCAAAGGCAGCAAATCCACTGGCGGAACTTGATGGTGTTGTGCCCAAACTCTGTTTCCCAAAGGCTGGCTGTCCGAATGAGGATTTCCCAAAAGCAGGTGATGCGAACCCAGACTGACCAAAGCCTGAAGAAGTAAGCGCTTGTGGAGCAGGAGTAAACGCAGATGTGGTCGTTGCAGGTTTATTGGGTTCGAAATTGTTGCTGGGTTTGAGGTTATTAAAAGCTCCGAAGCCGGTCGCTGGTTGTACGATCCCACCAAAAGCAGACTGAATAGGTGCACCAACAGGCGCCGCTGCAAATGTTCCAAACATACTATTGACAGCATTCGAGTTGGTAGGTGTTGCACTCCCGAGCGACATACCACCAAAGCCACCAGTTGAGTCTGACATGGAGGCCTCTCGAGTCATATCTGACGAATGAGATGGGGATGCACTGTCCGAGTTTACATTGTTGGCTCCGAAATTCCCCTGTCCAAAAACGTTCGTAGTCCCTGAATGAAGATTACTGAAAGGGCCTCCAGAAGATGACCCAGATCCAAAAATGCCGCTAGAGACATTGCCGAAAGCACCAAAGCCAGGTGATGGCTTCACCGCAGAACTACCGAATGAAGAAGCTGTGGTATTTGTTTGACCTGCCTGGCCAAACGGACCTGAAGCTGACGCCGAAGAGAATGTTGGTGGAGAACCTGACTGAGTTAACTGCCCAAAACTTGATTGTCCAAATACTGGGGCATTTTGGGATGGTTGTTGCCCGAAAGGTGACTGCCCGAAAGTGTTACTTTGTTGTGGTCCAAATGATGAGGTGACTTGTTGTCCGAAGGGTGAAGTGTCAGTGGTGCTTGACAGACCAGCCATATCAGAGTCCTTTGAACCTAAATCTTGACTTTGGACTGATGATTGGGGAAGTGTGGAGGGCAATCCTTGCGCCGAAACCATTCCGATATAGGGTTTGGAGTGTTTTACTTGCCATCCCTGCAATGTCCCGTCATTAAGATATGCATACATGACGGGAATGCCTGTGTTGGCAGCTGATAGATCAACATCAAGGGCAAGAACCATGGTGTCATTCATGGATTTATCCAACGGTAAAGTCAAGGGGTTCTCCTGGGATTGTCGGTACCATTCATTCCCAATATTACCCAATACTTCCAAATCCACCGACGAAGCATCCCCAACAACAATGAGCGATTTATTCCCTTCCCCGGACGCGTCTTCATCCCATCTAGGAAGGCACAGAATGTATGCGCTTTGTTGATTGCGATCGAACGATGGAAAAGGGTGGTCTGGGGCGAAGTATGTTGCCGTGGAAGATTTTGTATCTAAAGTGATGATGTGTTGCTTAGGAGGGGCATCACTTTGAGCGCTGTAGCTTGTCCGGAAGGTGTGGCCGGGCCCAAGCCAATTCAAAGATACGAGAATGGCATCTGCGGTGGGAGGAAGGTGTTTATGCGGAGCAGATTTGTTGTTCAAAGAAAAGGTCAAAATGTCCCCCGTTTGTAATCCAATAGCAAGATGTTTCCCTTTCGGTGACCAGGCAACTAATAATTTGATAGTGTGAGTCAAAACTAGAAATTAGGCAATAAGCACACAAACCAGCAATAGGTTGTGTCAATGAATCGCTCGCCGTCCAGCCCCCTTGTGGTTCTAGTTGCATATCCAGCAGAGCCACCTTTCCATCGCCGACTACCACGACCAAGTTACTGAGGTTTTGTTCTGTCCCTGGATTAGGCACAATCTGTCGAAGAGGTCCCGACTGAAGTTGGGTCATCTTCAGTGGCTGAATATCACCCGAGCCAGAACTAAATAACGCCGCTGTGTCGTATATGGTTACGGCACCCTGTTCGAGCCCTAAAAGGAGTCGTGTGTCGTGGCAGGCAAAAGTAACGATGTTGGCTTTGCCAAACGCGAGGGGTAGAGTTCTTTTGGGAATGAAAACCTCCTGCTCTTCCTTTGCTGCAGTAAATGCGGAGCGGAGATGCTCAAGCGAGGAGAAAATGAGTTCTAAGCCAGTTTTGTAAGTGCAATTTAAAGATAGAAGAAGCCTGTGATACCTGAAGATGAGGAAGAACCTGCTGTAACCGCAACGAACCATCCTTTAATGTTCGCAGTTGCAAAAAGTCGATATGATGTAGAAGGTTCTGGGCTGAATGGTTGTGAAAATTGCACACGAGCTTGTTTGTTTAATTGTGGAAAGGTTGGGTACTATGAACATAATTCAGTCAGAGATGGAGATTGATAAAATTGTTGACATACATTATATTCTTCAGATGGGCAGTCTTTAGCTATGGGCTCAATCGTAACTTGGGACTGCAACGGTCGAGTTAATGGCGTCAAATTATTCATGGCGGAATCGTGATAGTTGAGACCACTATCCGAGTCAACGCGTGTCGCGCTTGCCGCTAGCCATCGTCACATGATCAAACTGATAGGTTGGCCTTTGTAACGTACATAAAAAACTCTTAAGACCCAATATTAATAAATAAATGACAATCGATATGTGATATAATAAAAAACCTTGAAATATGTTTTTTCTAAAAGATTCCACCCAAAAACACGTGTCTTCCTGCCATCCCAATTGTAACAGTCACACAACAGTTCTGCGCTATACTTCCTTCGAGTTGGCACGAAGATCTTCGGGGATTGGTGGTCGTCGCCTGCGTGGAACCATCTCTTGCCCAGACTAACCTCCACTGTCGGCACAGCACCAAGCTTCCACCGCCTCATGCGGCACTTTAGGCTAAACGCTTTCAGGACCTCTTGGCATTCCGACTCCACGTTGAGACGAAGGACCCCGGATAATATCGAGAAAGGTCTGATCTGAGATTGGGGTTTTTTGTCGGGATTCTCCCATTGGATCCAAATTTTGCCGGGGTCGCTCCCAAGTGTTCAGAAACATGTCAGAATTACTTCAAGAATAAAAAGACAGGGGTAGATATGAATTTACAAGTCCGTGCATACAATATCCTCATACTTCAATTTGAGAACTAATCTTTGTCCTCAGCCACATCCGAATTACCTTGACCCTCCCTAGTTCTTGAAAGCGCTCGATATCCTCCATATTCCAAAAAAACAACATGGACTTGAATCGAACTTTGAAACTGAAAGTTGTTGCTTGTCGGGACTGGCACCTGACATGATCACAAGGCAGGGCTTGTGTCGGGATACATGATCTCACATAAGGGACCCATTTTAGTCGGGATTCTGACCTGACATTTTGTCGGGATCCCGATCAGACTTCCCCCACTATAATCCGGGGTCCTTGAGATGAGTGCGGAGAAGCAATTACTCGGCCAATTATGGTGATGTGAAAGCAAACGCAGCATCGGCAGTACTTATGTATCTCAATGCGTGATAACGTCGATCAACAACCCATCTTGATTAATCCGCCCAATTCCGGCTTCCCGCATGGCCGAAAGTTGCGAAAATTCTAACTGTAAAGTACTTATTCGACTACGCGAGTTCGAATCTCCGCATTTGACTCATCAAAAGGCGACTAATCCTGAATGATATAAGAGATGAGATCAGTTGCAACAATAAGCCATCGATTTCCCATCTCTTGATTTCTGATCTCTGGGCCCCTCATAACCTTACCACTCAGAGCTTTGAAGACCACTTCCTGTTCATCTTATCCCATAATGGCCACTGAGTACATCATCGCTCAAACCAAGAATAACATCCAATTCTTACAATCTATAGACCGAATATCATCGGAGGATGCCCGTCAGATTCTATCCAAGCTCCCTGGTCCAGACCGCAATCTAGAAGTTCGTCAAAATAGTCCACGCAGTACATCCCCGGCGTATGGTATCCGAGGAGTTGGTGCCAATTCTCCATCAGTTCCTCCTCGTCCTAGCGCATCCAACTATCGGGCTCTCTGGGGTTTCAGTGGACAGGTAAATCTTAGCTGGTTGGTGTCTTTCCACAATATCTCACACCGCCTAACTCTGAATAGGGGGCTAAGGATCTTTCCTTCAATGCGGGGGAGGTTATACAAGTCATTGACCAGACAAATTCGGACTGGTGGACGGGGCGGGTGAATGGCAGAGAAGGGCAATTCCCATCATCCTATGTAGAGAGAGTTCCAGATACTCCCCAGCCACGGTCCCCGCCGCCTATAGCTCGACAGCATGGAAACCTCCCAAACTTTTCCACTGGGCCTCCTGAACCCAATTCTTATCCTCAGCAACCGCAATACTTTAGGCCTCCTCCCGGTCCTCCTCCTTCTGGAAATGTCAGACCTCCTCCTGGGCCTCCTCCTGGGAATATGTATCCTCCTAATCCAGTGCCATCCCAAGGAGGTCTGGGACCTCCAAGTTATGTAGTAGCTTATTCTGGTCCACCCCCACGAGGACCCCTACAAGGACACCCACAAGGACCTGTTCTAGTCGCGAATACCCAACAAGCACCAAATAACCCGGGATCAGGCGGAGATCTTAAAAATACAGTGATTTATTTTTTGCTTCCTGTCTGGTCAACTATTCATTGTTTTCCTCAGTTTGCTCATTCAGCTGTAGGCGGAGTAGGTCTTGGTGCAGGTAAGCAGTGTTTCCCATTGATGTCCGTGTTTGTTCCTCATATGCAAATGAATTGTTTAGGATCTGCTATTGGCGGAGGTATCATAAATTCTTTATTTTAGGACAATTTTTAGCCAAGTTCGTACTTTCTCATGGTCCATGGACATGCCACCGCCATGAGACCGCCCGACCTCAGGCGGCGTTTATTAAAATTTTATATTCACGCCGTGAGCGCTGCACACTGTTCCAGCCCTAGCTCAATCGTATAACCAAAATTTCCTTCTTCCTCGTTTTTTCTTCACCAACTCACTGTGAGAAGTACCATTGTCAACCAATCATTTATTTTAGGCAAGTACAGGCTTGGGAGCCTGGTCCAAGCGCTACGGATGTCGATGAGATGAGAGATGGCATGCCACGAATGCCAGTGGGTGGAAATCTATTTAACTAAATCCTCTCCATCGAATTTCAATCCAACGGAACGGAAAATACAGCAAACCGCTAACCACAAAGGCGACCCAAAACCCGATGTCTCCCGTCGTACGAGCAACAGGGCCAGTAAACCACACATGACTCATAAAAGGAATCACCACTGCAAAAGACAATACACCTGCAGCTACAGCGGCGATTCCGGACGGAAGACGCTGGGGAACATTCCACGCCGTTACGTCGTATAGTGAGACATCGTTTTTGCGGAAGTATAGATGTTCTATCATAACCATGGTAATGTAGATAGAGGACCAGTATCCAATTGTTCCAAGAAAGTTGGTTATGGTATCATAAAATCGATGGGCACCAACAATCGAGATCGGGACAATGCTGTTAAATAGACAGACATAAATCAAGTTAACCATTGGTATATGATGAAACAATGCTGCTTACATAGCAGTTGCTACCACCGAGAATACATATCGTGGCACCGCAACCAAAATAGGTATGAACGCTTGGAGATTGATTGAAATAGAGTAGAATGTAGCAGCATTGTTGCCAGCGACAGAGAGACTCAGCAGAACCATAAGTAATTTGCCGAAATTCCCTACGGGGCGAAGTACAGCTACAAGCAGCCCTCCTATGTTGCCACCGGCATATCCTTGCTCCCAAACGAGGACGGTGGATGCCGCAACAGCGAAGGCTGCTCCAAGACATTGGAGTGGTATCTGACAAGTAAAAATATCAAGGTAAGAAAAGGTAAAGACAAGGTTAATACATACGATGGGCAGTACAAGTCCTGCATAGGTAGATAGAAAAATCTTCCAGCTAGCGAACCTTTGAAGTCAAATTTCAAGCAAATAACTTCTCAAGGCTTTCGCACCTTGAGACATTTGGCCGATAATAGCTTGTGAAATCGCAACTCATTGAGACGTAACCGATAGAAAATCCAGCCAATGTTGAAGCGAAGTTTAAAATAGTGGGGACGGTAGCTGGTACGGCTGAAGGGGGGTTAAATAGATGCTTTCCACCGACGATAGAAGCGATCACGAATGTAATCAAGACAGGAATCCATGAAATTCGTTCATACCTGTAACAGTCATTAAAAACAAATTATGTCACAACTTCATGTTGAGCATCACCAATCAAGGACCGTAAATCCGCAAAACGATACCAGAAGAGATATCAGTGCAACAATGACGATCCCGACGCTGGCGCAGGGGATATATGAGCCTTTCGATACAACTTCGGAACAGGATGACGTACTTCCAGCTCAGGTTTACATTTACACTTGCCATCGTCTGCCCGGCCAAAGTGCAGTTCAAAATTGCAAATCCGAACAAGCCTATTATATTCAGAATACAAATAAGCATGGCTCCGTGATATCTTTGGCATGACTTCAGTAAATGAATGTAGGTGTGAAATTCGCGAACAATGCCTTACCCGAAGCTGTATCGAGATATTATAATTTGCCTCATTCCCAGCTTAGGCCCCCAGGTCGCGCTGTCAATCAGATATATAAGTATATAAGCGGTACACATCGCGAATCCAGAACCCACATATAAGATGTGAATGCGCAACAAAGCAAATTCACGAAAAGGAGCGTGAGGCAGGTATCGCGAAGTCCCAATCCGAATACCACTGGGCCTAACGTCCCGGAAGAGAACCTGAAGCAGCTCAACAACAGAAGCCAAAATCAAGGAATCCTTCGTACGAGAGAATATTGAAGTTCATCGAGAACCACATGAAGAAATTCTTGATGTACGGTTTATCAATGCGCTCATCCAAAGGAACAGGTAGAATCCCTTCAAAAATAGTGATCTTAAAAGGCGCAGTGAGGTAAGTAAATCGTTTACCTCTCGATTCTACATCCACCGATGTCAATAATTTCCTGGACATCCGTTCCCACCGAGAATGATTGGAATAATTTTTTTCCATCTCTTTTCTTTCTAGATCCATTTCTATGCTCATTTTGAATTTTGAGGTTAAGAGATGATGGGGTCACTGCGTCGTGGAGTGAGGAGAGGTGGATAGTAAATATAAAAGTTGGATCTCATGAAATTTAACGGTATGGACCCGGACGAGCCCGAGTCGACTTGGGCACTAATCGATTGTGCCGAGAGTCGTATCGTTAATGACGCACTATGTATTGCAGAACCTCAGTTACGTACCACCATGGTTGGATTGTGTAACTTTGTCACAGGCCACAAACATTTTCATCAATAAGTATTCCGTTGCTGGGGTATCATAGTAACAACAGGGAAATGGAGTACTCATTGAACTAAAAATCTTCAAAATGGTGAATTTTGCGATGACAATTGCGAACTGATAGTCCAGCGAATAGTGACACGAGTCCGTGACATCGTATTGCAGCAATTTCGGGACGAGTTCTTTACCTCCTAGTGCGAGCGACGCCGAATGGTGGCTCGGACGCAGTGTTGTGGTGACTTACCTGAGTACGAACTAGTTCTCGACCGAGAGCCGTCCCGACAACACGGATGCTCAATCCACCCAGTGCCCTCAATGTTGACAAAATAAAATTCCTAACAATGCAGCTATGATGTTACATTTCTATTTCCAGAAACTTGGAAAATGTCTTTACCTAAGTTTCAATATTAATAGGGTCGGCCGCATCCCACATTCACAATTCCGCGTTCTCGCTTTTGATGGGTAACAGAGGGGATGTTAGATCCTGAATCTTGAGGTATCAGAGAGAGCCAAGGAGAGACTCGGATTTTACTACTCTCACGTGCTTTGCATCACCCGTATTACTCCAAATTGACTCTCCTTTATACTCATGACTCGTAATTCCAGCATACATCTTATACCGGAAGAGGTTCTGAATGTTCTCACTCAAAAATCTAGAGATTGCATCGATAACTTGATCGATTATCTCGCGACCTTGGAGTCTGCAGACTTGTCCGTCCTCCGCCTATTATTAATTTGCTTTGGTAATCAAAGCGAAATTCTTGTACGGGTAGTTCTTTTCAGCCACAAGCAAAGCTTGCAGCTGTTCTAGTACTCTTATATGAACAGGACGATGAACTACGGGTACTGCTTACAACCAGATCGAAACATTTGAGAACACATGCTGGACAGACGGCTTTGCCTGGCGGGAAACAGGATCCTCTCGATAAAGATCTTATCATGACTGCAGTGCGGCACCATCCATATATCTAATGTCTCGAAGGCCTTATACTAATTAGACATTGAAAGTATCGCGAAGCACATGAAGAAGTCGCACTCCCAATGGATTCTCCAGAGATCTACACTCTCGGTCGTCTTGAACCGTTTATATCACTTCACAGACTCTTCGTTACCCCCATTATTGCATTCCTCGCACAGCCCGCAATTTTAAAATTCCTCAAGGCTTCGGAAGGAGAAGTTTCCCATATTTTCAGCCATCCGCTAGAAGCTATCTTGGATCCCACTCTAGTAAATCGCAAGACTCTGGTAGCCATTGGCAGTGACGATTGGCCTTATCAATCCGATGTATATGTATGGCTTCTTTTTTTATCTGCTTCTAAACTTGTGTCTTTAGCCTATAATTTGGACAGAACACAAGTGACTCAGTCGTACAGATGCTAGGCAACACGGCATACCGAATGCATCGCTTTCGCACCTCAGCTTCACCAATAAAGGGACTGACTGCTGATATCTTGGTTTGTCTCCCACTTCCCAATTTCTTGAAAACTTCATCATGATGTGTAGATCAAAACGGCGGAGATAGCATATGGAACATCACCTATGTATAACCGCTATGCTCCAGATCAGTTACAGAACTTTGCGGATATTGCTCGAGCTTTGGTAGACAAGGAGTCCTCGAGCAAAACCTAACGACAATGTTGATCTAGGGATAATGTATGTGATACAAAATTTCTTTTAAGTTCTAAACCTGCAATGAAACTTTAGCGTGGAACCCAACATGTTCTCGCTCCAATTATCCTAACCTTGCCCGTCTGGTAGAGACGTTCATCAAAAAAATTTACTATCATAATCTTTGGACCATAGTGACTTCAAACTTACGTTTAAAAACCAAGGGTTAAGTGTGGCATTAAACCCAAACAAGTTGCCGAAACGTCATCTCGAGAGAAAGGCTAGATAGAATCTCGCTAAATCGGGCTAAATAACCCTTGGCGTGCTGTTAAAGGTTGGTAAAAAGCACAAGTTCAAGGCGTCTAAAAACCTTACAATTGCACCCCCACATCCCCAATATCTCCGATGCAGGAAGGCTTTGTATTTACTGATTCCTTTTTACGTTCTTCATCCCCTCTCTCCCAACCGCAGAGTTCCCACTCACCATCTCCCGATCCTCCAACCTGGTACGAGTCATCTGGCGTGCTGCATTGTCAGCCTTCGGGATTTATCCGAACAGACAGGCAATCACTCACCGGCAGAGTACCAGAAGGCTCTCCATACCAGTGGAGGTATATGCCCGCATTTGGTATAGTCCACCGCATGGGTTGCGATATATGTACACAATTCATCAACCATATGATCGATGCGCAGTGCTGCCAAGATTTTCAAAATGCGGTTATGGAACGTGACAACCAGTACGATCGCCACTTCTGCGATGGCATATCGGAAGGCCGACGCAAGCAAAAGCAGGATGTCAACGAAGAAGTCCTGTTTTTCCGTGCTGCGTCCCAGAACGCGGAGGCGGCCTTGGCCCGCTCTCTTGAAGAGAACCTTGCACTTGGTAGGGAAGTTGAAGCTCTCAAAGACCACCTACAGACGCGAGCGTTGAAAAGGAGTCAAAACAATGATTTAACGTTTCCTGGGCATTCTTCAACGTCGATCGGGGTCAATAACATATCATCTTCCCCCAACGAATCTCAACCAGCGCGTACTTCCCTCTCTTATGCGGCAGCTGTTTCATTTAAGGTAACCTCGACTGACGACTCCACTTCCATCCCGATTCAACATCCTGGTCAACAACAGGCCGTTTCGTTCACCGCCACTGCATCCCATAGCGTGCCTCCCCGACCGAGTGGTCCATTTCCAACATCTCCGTCTACTACTCTTCGTGCAGCCATAGCCCAGGCTCCAGGTCCTTTGAGGAATAATCGTTTTCCTCGGACTTTACAAGATTTGCAATGGTTAATGAAGGCTGCTCATAAACCAGGCAACGATATGCATCTGGCAAAGGTCAAGTCACTGTGTGCGGAGGCACATGCCACACCAAGAGAAGGGAAGACGGAGCTTCAGAAAGTTTTGTTAAGTAAGTGGAGAAATCCCGAGGGCATCGCGCAGGCATCGTCCTTGGAGGTCAAGATGAATCCTCGAATTGACGATTCTGTCGAAACTTGGTATTCTTACCTCTGTATGCATCAAGGATCCTGGCCCAGGGGAGTTCGCAAGGACTTATTGGGTCAGCCTATCATGTCAGACCTCAGAGCAAGTCGCATGATTTCGCGGCTCCGACCAGAGGCAGGACTAAAGTCCTCGTCACCAAACCCTCTTGTTTCCAAAGCAGCATTTATGCAGCAGGTTATTTTCCTGTTTTCGAGGCCCGGGGCATATCATCGGATCCTCGTTGGGAGCGGCATCACTGTCGCCCAAACACTGTCCTACCTCCCGTTCCATGAGCGCACCGGGCCTATCACAATTGAAAATCTCGTCCGACATTGTGCCGCCTGCGGTATCACAGTCCAGATGGCAGCACAGGACTTCGAACCTTGGGCTAGCAATTATTTGGAAATGTCTTCGCCGACTCCTCCTTGGCCCAACGCAAGTTCTTTTTGAGAATGAGATTTAAGAGAAAAGGCCACGGAAATATAACTTGAATTACAGAGAAAGGCGGTCGTGTGATCGTGTCTTCGAAGAGTTTTGAAATTGTTTTACTCGTTTTCGATACCCATTATCATGGCCAGGGACATGACTTTTTTTGACAATGTAAAATGTGGATACTCCAAGGGTATGTCATGTACGTAAGGAAATTACTAATACCAACTTGAATATTATTGTAATTATGGCTTGATGTCTTCCCTCTATAAACACCTACGCATCCACCAAATCTTCGGGGCGAATACAAATGTCGGGAAGACGATTCTCACAACAGCACTCGTTCGCGCGTCCGCCCAGAGGGGAAAAAATGTTTTCTATTTAAAGCCTGTCAGCACTGGACCACTGCAAGATGCTGATGACCTGTAAGAGATCTCTACCTGCTGCTGTCATGTGTACCAACCTAAACTTTGTTTTTTCCAAGCCACATAGATAGATACACCTCTAAATTCAAAAATTTAGTCCGTTCGGAATGCCTCTTTCGTTACGACGAACCTGTTAGTCCACATCTTGCTGTCCAGATGTATCCTTCTGAATCCGTCAAAGTAAGTCGGTAATCCCAAACCAATCAACCCGACTTTTGTTGATGAAGTTAGATACCATCTGACGAGATATTTGTCAATTCTATCACGCACCGAATCCGAACACAGGCAGAGAGCCTGATCACCTATGGACATATGTATCTGGAAACAGCTGGAGGTGAGTTACTACCTACTTGTGACGGCAGATGTCAGCTAACTGATTCAAGCATATGCATAGGCGTCCATAGTCCCTCTCTGGCCGGGACTCCTCAGGTTGACTGTTATCGACCGCTCTTTCTTCCAACTATACTAATCGGCGATTCAAAACTTGGTGGCATTTCTTCAACGATAGCATCATACGAATCACTCCTCATACGAGGCTATATCGTCGATGCAGTCTTATTGTTCCACGACGAGTATTATAGAAACTGGGAATATCTGAAGAAATATTTCGAGGAACGAGGCATCTTCCTTGCTACTATCAAGTCTCCTCCAGCGCGACTGCCAAAGCCTTCGGAAGATTTCGTTGCTACCGAGAAATACTATGATCATATCGTGACTTCTGAAAATGAAGATGGTGTATCTCGCATAGTGGACCACCTCGATGTTTGTCACACTCGTCGCCTTCAGGAGTTAGAATCACTACCGCGTCGAAGCCTTGACCATTTCTGGTGGCCTTTTGTTCAACACGGTCTAGTGAAAGGGGAGAAAGATGTAACGGTGATCGACAGTGCATACTCCGATTTCTTCAGCGTCACGAACAAGGACGTCTTTGACAATTCGTCCTCCCACGGCAGTCTTCTCTCGCCTCAATTTGATGGTTCTGCATCCTGGTGGACTCAGACTGTCGGGCATGCACATCCTTCTCTAACGCTTGCAGCTGCGAAAGCTAGTGGAAGGTATGGGCATGTCATTTTCCCCCAGGCGGTACACCTCCCCGCTATAAAACTCGCCGAGCGACTTATTCAAGATGGTCCTGGCAAAGGATGGGCATCTCGTGCCTTCATTTCCGACAATGGATCCACCGGTATGGAAGTTGCTCTCAAGATGGGTCTCAGAGCCTTCACTGTCAGGCGGGGCAGAAACTCGCAGCCGGATATTGATAGCAAGCAAGACCTCGGAATTTTAGGTCTGAAAGGAAGCTACCACGGAGATACGATCGGAGTCATGGATGCATGTGAAGAGGGTGTCTACACATGTGAATGGCACAATGCTAAAGGATTTTGGTTCGACCCCCCTTCCATCGGCATCAGGGATGGCGAAGTGCTCATCACAGTCCCATCGGGATTAGCAGGCTGTGCCCATTCTCAAATCATCAAGGCGTCATGTCTTTCGTGGGCATATGACGTCGACAGTCGGTTAAATACACCACTGGCCAGGGCGTACGCGTTATATATAACACGTGCACTCGAATCCCTCAACCAGCGTGGAGGAATTAAACTTGCTGCACTCATTCTAGAGCCCCTGGTAATGGGAGCCGGTGGAATGATATTCGTTGATCCTCTTTTCCAACGAGTCCTGGTGGACACAGTTCGTGGGCGGCGCTCAGGCACATCTTCCCAATGGTCGGGACTCCCCGTTATCTTTGACGAAGTCTTTGTGGGCCTCAACCGCATCGGGATGGAGAGTACTGGATCTCTGCTCGGTGTCCATCCTGACATTGCCGTTTACGCCAAGACTCTCACAGGCGGCCTTGTGCCCCTCGCGGTGACACTTGCATCAAGTTCCATATTCGAGGCGTTCCTCAGTGACAAGAAAGCTGATGCGTTGTTGCATGGTCACTCTTATACAGCACATCCCATTGGATGCGAGGTTGCCAACGAGACTCTTTCCCTTATAGACAAACTGTCATTGAGCGACGACTGGATTTCAGCTCAAGCCAGTTGGGCGAACTCGGACGGTTCCAATAGCAAAGTTTGGAGCTTGTGGAGCCCGGATTTTATTCAGGCGATATCAAAACTTCCGCTGGTGAAAGAAACTATGACATTGGGCTCCGTTTTATCTATCAAAGTTCAGGATACCTCAGCTGGTAGGCAGTTGGTTTCTCTTTTTTTCACTTCGCTTACCTTAACTCAACTACAGGATATACGTCTTACTCAGCGCAAACTGTCATGCAATCCCTAAACCTCTGCTCTCAAACCGACTCCAATTTGACGATAGCACCAGGTGGTGCACCGTTTGGGGTGCACTTCAGAACTTTAGGCGACGTGGCATACTTCATGACAAGCCTGAACACAACGTCAACTGTCATTAGATCTATCGAAGATAAAATCTGGAAAGTCTTACAGTGTACACACACATGAAGCAGTAAAATTATATAGAATACACTATTTAAGTATCAACTGCGCCAATACTGTGCCAAATCATGGAAACGGTCGAGTACAACGGTAATGTAAGAAGTTTCGTTAAGCAACACCTCAAAATGTTTGATCGCCTCCTCCTCAGTCAGGTCTAACCGAAATTTCTCTTGTAGTTGCTCATGAACATCACGATGTTTGATGTCTGGGATGTTGGCATCTACCATGAGCGTAACCAAGTTCAGAATCAGGTTGGTGCTCTTTCGCAGGATGGTAAATGCTGTGAAACAAAAGTTCTTAAATCGTGCATAGTGCGGTGACTGTGCTCCGCCCATTCCGTCCACCATTTCTTTACAAACTTTGACTTGAGGCGGAAATGGTTTAGGGTCGCGACCGAGGATATAGCCAAAATCAACTAGCGAGATGTAAATCAGAATTGACAATACTCAAAACCCGCGGAGAAATACAACCACAAACCATGGAAAAAGTGTCCTTGATCAACGAAGTTAGATATTGCGTGGCGAATTTGATAGGACGAGCTTACCATCAGGAGCAACCAGTAGATTGTCTAGATGGCGATCGCCTACTCCAAGTAAATATGTTACTACACAATATCCAGCTAATAGGAAATAATGAGAGAATGCACATGAAATGATTCAGCTTTTTCGTACCACAACTGCGCACAAAGGTATCGATAACACTTGGTTCGACACCCGAAGTTCCTACACTTCCCTCGTCAGGATGATGCGCCCGAAGATAATTCAACAAATTTCCATGTTCGCTGACGATAGCAGCGATAGTTTTGCTTGGAATGAACTGAGCCATGCCCTGCAATGGACCTGTCGCAAGGACATCGTATGGACTGAGCTTGAGATCAAGGTTTTCTTTCCGTAGCAATTGATCCATGAGCGTAAAAAGTTGAATCACAAGCTGATCCTGTCGCATATCGTCCCCATCTTTGAATATAACTGGGAATTCAGTGCCATCGGAGCACTGGAAATACAAGAGCATGGGGAAAAGGTTGGATTTAAACACAGATGATTTTTCGGCAATTATTCCGGTAACCTCTATTTTGGCATTTAGAGGAAGAGGTAAAGCTTGCATCGACGAAAGGTTGTTTTTGGAATCCAAGATTATGGAGCGAAGCTTTTCGATTTTCTTTGGTCTGGGATCTTTCGATGTTCGAAGCTCGCGCGCACGTTTTGCTAAAGTGTCGACCATAAGACCTTGGCGACGCATCGTTTCACGTCGTTCAGAACCATTCTCAGACTAACAAAAGAAGAAAAATTACGGCCTGCAGACATGTGTGAGAGAGAGGTTACATACCTCGAGAATCTTATTCATGAACTTGAATACCACTCGCCCATACATTTTAGCCATCACTCTATCTTCCAATGCAACTTCCACCATGAGATACCAGTACAATCGGTTTCCTAGGACAGGATCCATAACTCCGCGGGCAATGAGAAAGTCAGACAGGCCGCTATCATCATATGAGATAGCACTGGTCGTCGATCTTGATGATCGCTGATCGCTTGCTGTGCTCTCGAATTTCAACGCTTGCACAAGCTGTAAGAGATACAAAAGGAGTTCCTAGTGATGCTATAAATTAATCCTTCATGCTTATGAAGTCGATTACCACATACGTCATCATCTGCTCTGCTGAGCTGCTTAACAGCAAATGCTCTAACACGAGAGTCAACAGTTCCGGGCCCAAGCAGCTCCAGGGCATCGTCTGTGTCAATTTCCGTCCATTGAGGTAATAATTCTTCCACCGCTTGCTTGACTTCAGAAGAATCCCGCCAAGCGACAGATTTGAGAAATTTGGTAAGACCTTTCTTGTCGCGAGCTAGATAAAACCTGAATTTCCAGATGAGATCCTTTTCTTCAGATGTCAACGGCTGGCTGGGAGAGTAATTCAGAATATCCTAAAGATATGGTTCATAAAAGAGTAGTTGAGGATGAAGAGGAAATTCGACTAACTCCTAGTTCATCTCGAATTTTAGCATTTGGCTTCAATTCTCTATCGTATGGACTGCTGCGATGACTTCGGACCAGCCGACGATGTTTATCTTCGACCGGATTCTCATGAGTGACATCTGGATCTACCACACTCCACAGACTGGAGTCTGTGATAAATGTAGACGATATTGATGGCGTGGCAGGAGTATGAACGACAACTGGCACAATAGTGGTTGTAGACGACGCGACAAGAGTTTCCTAAAAATTAAATGAGAGGAGTTGTAGTTGTGGCAAATTTCACAGCCTACTGGTTCATTAAATATTACAGGAAAATCGAATCTCGGCAGGTCGATGTATAAAAAAAGGTTTTCAGATTTCTCCGTTTCAGCCTATTTATTTTGGATGTTAGTATATCTGTGATTGGTAGTTGAGGTTGACTGAGGCACAATACCGCATGTATTTCCTCCATTTTTCGGAACGCCATTTTGTCAAGCCAGTCAGATTTTGGAAGGTCCCCTCTCTCGTATTTCTTCACAAGCTAATCGTACATTGTCAAGCCCAAAGGCAGTCTGAAAGACGTGGAATCTCTGACCTTTTCTAGCCTTCCCATCTCGTCTTGGTTAGCAAGCTTGCTAGGCGTTGTTGATTCTATAGAACCGTCCGCTTCTACACCTAGCCAAAGTAAGAGACGATGCTTTCCACGTCGTAAAGTCCTAATAGAGGGAATTAGGGCACGTTTGTTGTGATGAGAAAAAGTCGATAAGATAATTAATTACCACTTCTTGCCAAACATCCGAAATGTCGATCCCCCAACGGGGATGGCGGCCCTCGGTCCTCCTATATCCCATACCGTAAATGTGAGTTGAGAGCTGAGAGGCAGATCGCAATATCGTATCGGAAGTGTTATCCATTCATTCCATCTAGAAAAAACGGTTGAAAAATCACCCAAATGAGAAACCCATGTAAAAATAAACGCACGTATAGGAATTCTTGAAAGCTTTGAAGGCGGTACGGAAAGGAATAGTCAAAGGTTTGTTATCCGCAATAACCTGACATGTAACATAAAGGTCTGAAAGCGCACTTTTAAGCTTGAGGTTATTTCTAAAACACACGGTATCAACTACTATGTTGGAAACTCACGAAGACTGGACACCGTGGAACTGAAGCCCAGGTTTCTCTAGCAGTTCAGTGAACGACCTGGGTTTCCGAATGCCTTCCAGTTGTGATCTAAAAGTGATGTCAGTTGGTACAATGGCAAAGACAGCGCTCTAGACAGACATTCTGAAAGTTACAGGGAGTTTGAGGTCTGATAGCTTGGCAAATGTGAAGTCATCGCGATTGTCCTTGTCCATGGTCTATAAATGCGATTGTAGTGGACAGAAATGAAGGGACGTTTATGACACCACTTCATAGATATGGCTCAAAGCAGATTGAACCGTAGGTTCAGTGGAAATGCCCGCATGGGCGTTGAGATGCCCAAATATAGACTCGGATCAGAGTAGTGATCACAGTTATGTGGCAGTCAGCTAGCTGTTATGTAGCCCCCAACCCGAAATTCATGGTGCAACATAGACGCATAAAGCTAGCATAGACGTCCCATTACAATATAAATAGTAGGTAATTCTCCGAAAGCGAATATACCAAGTTGACTAGTTCAAACGAAATTGGTATAAGATACAGAAGCAAATCATCAACCGTTGACTGTCAAGTACTTTTGATGGAAGGCCTGGGCCTATTTTACTCTGACTCAGGTTTGTAGTCTGGGCGTAGCGACCGTACAACCTTGCCTATTTATTTACCAAGCTAATCAGCCCAAATTGCACTCTATATGTTGGAGCGAGTACAACATACCAGTACGCCATATCTCTTGGTCATTGATTTCCGCCAACTCTTTGGCAAGGTCCTGACGGTAGGTAGCGCGTCCGTTGAACTCAAGGGATTTGCGAGTTTCGGTGCCGTTCTTCACACTCTCGTACAGTTTCTCGAAGATGGGGACGTTGGCTTCTTCGAAGATGGGAGCCCAATCAAGGGCACCACGACGTGCGGTAGTGGAGCATGCGTTGTACATGTAGTCCATGCTGTAACAGACCCGAGTGAGTAAAGAAAACAAGGATTGAGATTGCAAGAAGGGCCAGACCCTTTTTGGCCTATCAAAGGATAGAGGGATTGAGTAGCTTCCTCAACCGTCTCATTAAAGGCTTCTGACGGAGTATGTCCGTTTTTGCGGAGAACTTGGTATTGGGCCAAGAAAAGTCCCTCTGTTGACAAACATTAGTGATTGAAGAGAAATACTTATTCCAAAGAAGCTTACGAATTCCTCCCATGAGCTATAAAAACAACCTTGTTTCAGTGCAAATTCATAGACATAACTTTTTTTACACTCACGACACCACGTTCACCATAAAGGTCAGAGTACACCTCTTTCTCAAAGGTGGTCTCATACATGTAGCCAGAGCCGACAGCAACACCGATAGCGATGGCCTTCTCTTTGGCATTGCCTGTGACGTCTTGCCAGACAGCAACGCTAGAATTGATACCCCGACCTTCCTTGAAAAGAGTACGAACGGTACGACCAGAACCCTTGGGTGCCACAAGGATGACATCAACATCTTTGGGAGGTATGACGTGGGTGTCCTCCTTGAAGACTACGGAGAAACCGTGAGAGAAATAGAGGGTCTTGCCCTTGGTAATGAGAGGTGCAAGAGTAGGCCATGTCTGAGATTGAGCTGCGTCGGAGAGGAGGTTCATGATAATAGTTCCCTTGTTGATGGCCTCTTCGATGGGGAAAAGAGTCTCGCCGGGTACCCAGCCATCTTCCAAAGCCTGCTTCCAGCTCTCACCGTCCTTGCGGACACCAATAATGACATTGAGGCCGTTGTCGCGAGCGTTTAAACCTTGGCCATGACCTTGAGAACCATAACCGATCAACGCCAAAGTGTCGTTCTTAAAATAGTCCTGGAGTTTAGCCAGCGGCCAGTCGCTACGTTCATAAACGGTCTCTTTTGTGCCTGCAAAGTCAAGAGTTTTGACACCGCGAACACCCTATATAAGAAGAGTATTACAGCTTGACTGAGTCGCCTCTTTCATTGTCATCGTACCTGGACAGCCGCAGGTTGAGCAGACTTGGCCACAACAGCTCTGGCGAGCAGGGAGTAAGAAGCGAATTGTGCAGGTTTTAGTGATTTTGCCAATGCACAAGGTGCACGACGGGAAGCAGCACGAAGAGTTGAGCGAGCAAGTGAGGCCATGGTGGTTAGCAATAGCAAACGAGGCACTTTTTTTTTTCAACACTTCGGCCGATCAATTTGATGGCAATCGATTGCTCCCGATCAAGCCGACTCACACAACGCCGTCCTTGAGCATCCATCCATGGCCTTGATGATGATGCTGCCTTCGTTGTGGATAAGAAAATCGAATCCTTTTTCGATCGTCAAACCTGTGTGCAACTCACTACAAAATTTGAACCGCTCCCGTTTTATTAATCTTCCTTATAGTGCGTGTCGGCACATAGATGTCTGTCAATTCACTATCCGAGATCCTCCACTGCTCAACCTCAACATATCCCCAATGTTCACACCGACGACCTCCCGATAATTAGCCAGGACACGGGTGAAGTTGCCATCGGATGGGATACTCGAACATGGTCTCGATTGTACGTACCATCCGTTTACTGATCTAGCTCATAGTTTGACAACGCTCTAGCCATAACATATGGCTGCGCGACCATTGTCGCTGTCCAAAATGTTTTCATCCAGTCACCAAGCAGCGTTTGTTCAATACTTTTGATGTGGGAATCTCATCGCATAATTATATGGTGTTTTCTCATGAGATGTTTTAGATTCCCAAAGATATCGCCCCTATTCTTGCGGAATCCCAACCTGCAGGCCTACAAGTGACCTGTGTGTTTATATACCCTCCGATACCCTGTTTCCAGACCTGAGTTTCGTTAACAGGGCCATCAAAAGAACCACACACGTCACTCTACCCATGGTCATGGCTTCAATGGAACTCATATGACCCCCCTTTGAATAAGGGACAAATATCCAATGAGTGAATTTTCTCGCTGTAACACTCCCCTCCATGCTAAATTGAAAAATATCACTAGTAAAGTCCTTTGGGGATCCAAAATCATACAGTCTCCACCCACAGTTGCATATGAGGAAGTCATGGCAGCAGATGATTGTGGTCTTTTCAAATGGCTATCTAACGTCGTGAGTCGCTGATCCGTAGCCCCACTTTTCCTCGTTGCCCATATTGTTTCATTGTCTCATAGCACCAATTTGGATTCTCCTTCGTATCTGGTGTACCTGCAACTCCAGAAGCCACGGAAGAACTTTCCCAACGAATTGGATTTATCAGAGAGACGCAATGTTTGCACCTACTTTTTTTGTTTTTCGAATCAACAGCTGCTAAACTTTTGATGTACCTAGATGGACGATTCTGGGACTTCACTGCTGACTTGGCCAAAGGAGATACAGCCTATACAACTCTAGCCCTCGGAGCGCATACAGACAATACATATTTTGTTCGTCTATCTGATCAAAAAAGAAAGAAAGGATTCCCTGATTTGATCTTTCCAGACTGATCCCTGTGGTTTACAACTCTTCCACCTCCTTTCACACACAGACGGGTCTGGTGGTGCTACACTTATGGTTGATGGCTTTTACGTTGCATCCATTCTCAAGGAGCTGCATCCAGAATCATACGATTTACTCTCCCAGATCCCTGTTCCCGCTCACGCAGCTGGTGAATCAACTGCTTTGTATACTCCATCTCCACCTTCCGGTTACCCTGTGCTGGGACATGACCCTCTCACAGGAGAAATAACTCAAGTCCGGTGGAATAACGATGACAGAAGCGTGATGAACCGCCTGCAGCCTGATCTTGTTGAGAAATGGTGCTATATGTTTTTTTATGCACCTTCCGTTTGTAATGGGAAATTAATAATTTTGTCTAGGTATGACGCTATTCGAGCATGGAACCAGTGCCTCACCAGCCCAGACTCCGAATTTTGGCTACAACTTCAGCCTGGAACCGCCGTTTGTACGTCCGCTCTCTCGTTTCATATTAAAAAAAACGCAACATCAACTTTTTTTTAATCGTAGTGATTGATAATCATCGTGTCCTTCACGGCCGCTCTTCTTTCGATGGCAAGCGTCGAATGTGTGGAGCCTATATTGGGGTAGACGAATATCGTTCCAAGCTGGCCGTCCTTACTGAGAGATTTGCTCCGGATGCTGTGGTGCGGGCAACGAGCGAACTTGCCGACGCTGTTGTGAATGGCAGAAGTATCTGGAATAGCTCCGTTTAGCTGCGTAGCCTGCAGACTGTATTATTTATCATTTTGTTTCTGTTTTTTGTTCACTGGCGAAATATTGCCTCCTCCGCCTCGCTCCTCACTCACAGGCCACCCACACCGCCTCTGGATATTTCAAATACAGTACACATAATTTGTTGAACCAAGTTGGGAACTAAGTATTTAAGATATGCTTGAAGACAAGTACACAGTAAGGTCAGGAAAGTTAAGACATTTTGAGATTGTATCCAGGGAAGATACTGTTCTCAAGTACTTACATGACTAGTATCAATGTTCAAAGTTAGATTACTTGAAAGGTTCAATCAGAGGTTGAAATAGGATCACTGCAGTAATGAGCGCGGTATAATATCGTCGTTCGTGTGCCCTCAGCTGGGATATTTTGTATACTATAGACAGCCTACGAGCTTCTCGTCTACGGAATGGGCGGTTGGAATCGCCACGCCTCCGCAAGGGAGTTTTATTGGTTACCGTTGTAAATTCTATTGTTTAACATATTACTGAAAATCGAGATACTTTTTTTTGATTCCTTGCCCGAGAGTATAGGGGGTAAGCAAACTACCCAGCGCTCAGGCTTCTCAATTCCCCCCCGCCTTTCCTTGATGAATCTCTTTTAAAATATACCCCTCAAGTCCACCACACAACCACAACTCTTGGACACTCGCTCCAACAGGTTTCACCCGATAAACCTTCTCGGTCCTCAACGCACCCACACTCACCACCATCCTACCATCCGCCATATTCACAACTACATCTATCGCTTTATCCACTGTCAACTCACCATCTTTACCTCCAGCTCCCCGTTTACCATTCTTAGCATAGGCCTCGGTAAGGTCTTGTACGAGTTCAGGCGACTCAAGGCATACGAGGCCGTTGTTGATAGCGTTGCGTTTGAATATGTCTCCGAAGGAACCTGCTATCACTAGGGGAATACCAGCTGCCTTCAAAGCTGTAGCTGCTTGTTCCCGGGAAGACCCAGTGCCAAAATTGTATCCAGAAACCAGAATCACGCCTTGCTTGGTGTTTTTAGATACAGGGCGATCAACTAGTGTTCGTTTCGTGCGGAGGGATTCGACGAGGGTAGCGAAAGCGGGGTCGTAGTTCTCCATGACGACTTCAGCTTGACGTTGGAGTGTTATATCGTCTTGATAGGTATATTTGCCAGGGTAGATTCCATCTGTGTTCAAATTGTCTTGAGGTGCGAAGAGGAGACGTCCGGAGAATGAATGTGGGAAATCAGGCAGGAGGGGTTCGTTTGATGTAACTGAGGATGAGGAAGAGCCAGAGGGGTTAGACGAATTCACAATCGAAAAAGTAGGCGCTCGGACAGGGGGTAAAACCTCTGGGTCCAAAGACGCAGGTCCACAAATATACCCGTTGATAGCGCTAGCAGCCACCACAGCCGGACTAGCCAAATAAGCTTGCGCATTCGGATGACCCATCCGTCCCTTATAGTTCCTATTCGTGGCACTAATTCCAGTCTGTCCTTCCTCCAACAAACCCGTGCCAAGCCCAATACAAGGGCCACATCCCGGGGGAAGGGTTTTGGCGCCAGCTAGTATCAATGTATCCCAATCACCTAAACGCTCTGATTCTTGTTGTACGGCCGAGCTTGCGGCTGCGATGTAGAATTCAACCCCTGGAGCGACTTTGTTTCCTTTCATGACAGCTGCTGCTGCTGACAGGTCAGATACACGGGAATTGGTACAACTGACAAGGTAGGCTTTTTGGATGGAGATATTTTTAGATTCGAGCACCGGGAGTGGAGTGGATATTTTAACACTGTTCGGACCAGAGACGTGTGGAACCAAAGTAGAAAGATCAAACACGAGATGAGAGGAATATTCTGCCTCTGGATCTGATTTGAGATTGTTTTCGCGGAGAGCATTTAGTCTTTGTTCGTTGATCCTTGGGTGGGTGGGAGGTAAAGGAATAGTTTCGGGAGACGATGAGAAAGTCCTCAGTTGAAGTCTTCTTAGTACCCGTTCATACCAATGTAAGAGTGTATCATCCACAGGGAATACGCCGGCCAATGCACCCCACTCCGTCGTCATATTCGCGATGGTCAACCGATCATCGACGCCTAGCGCAGCGACACCTTCACCCGTAAATTCCAAAGCAGCATTAAGCACTTCATCGCGGTTGAACGACCCACACAAAGCCACTATCACATCTTTTCCCGTCACCCCGGGTGCCAGACTACCTTTGAACTCCACTTTAATCATCCGTGGTACCTGCCACCAAGTCTTTCCAGTCGCCCACAGTGCAGCAGCGTCCGTACGAACGATTGGGGTGCCGACACATCCAACACCGCCATACATGTTGCTGTGGCTGTCGCTTGCCACTGTTAGTGTATGCGGGAAAGCGTATCCTTCCTCTACGAGGATTTGGTGACCGATACCTCGACCAGCAGGGTAGAAATCTACCCCGTGAGTTCGGGCGAATTCTTCAATCATGGTGTATTTAGAAAGATTCTTTGAGGATCGGTTTTGCACGTCATGGTCAAGTGTGAAGACGGGCTGAGAAGGATTTTGTATTTGTGTCGCTCCGATCGACTTGAACCTTACACAGGGATGAACACAAACTACAAAGAAGTGAATTGATGAGCAGCGCACTTGGATACCACAGGCCCGGTATTATCGTGTGTCATAACATGTTCAGGTCGAATCATGACATAGTCTCCAGCTTTGACAAATTTTCCGTCCGGAAGGCCTACAGCATATTTTTGTACGACTTTTTCGATGACAGTTTGAGGAGTAGTACAGGATGGTTCGCCAGCGATGGTAGCGAGGAATCTCCTCGACGCACTGTGACGAGCCCAGCTGAATGTACGCATCTCGATATACATTGTGCACGCAGAGTACTTAGGCGCGATCGGCGCTTTACATCCGAAAGTAGACATGTACAAACTACATCAACTGTCAATCCTTCTTGACATGGGCACTACTTCCCCAAACCAATCTCTCAATTTCCTTCTCTTCCTTCCCGCCATCAACCAGCTTAATTTTTAGCGCCTTGAGCAACGTCATTGAAGGCCCAAACATCGCAACTCGTTTTTGATACGCTTTGTATGCTGGATACTTGGAACTTGATATACCTTCGGTGAAGAGCGTGGAAGAGATGAATAAGGTAGAAAGCGCGAGAGCGGGGAGGAGGTGACGGAGGGCTGGGAGAAGGGTGATGCAGAGGTTGTCGAGGAAGGACCGGTGGAGGTCTGGGTTCATGACGGAGATCATGATCATGCGGAGAGGTGGGAGTTTGTCGCATCGGAATAAGTTGGGGGCAGAGGGGGAGAGGAGAGGTATGAGAGTGATTATCCACTGCAAAAGCAATAAGGTTAGTGGTTTAAAGAAGATAGGAGTTTGCTTACCCAGAAAGTTTGCTCGCACGTGCAATTTGGATGCCTCGAGTAACGCCAAAGTCCCCGAGTTACAAAACCTCGGTAGGCATCGTCCTTCGTCCACGCAAGACGCGCACCTGGCCACTGACCGCTCGGATTATACTCAACGACAGTCAGGTCTCCTTTGTCTTTTGCCAAAATATCATGCTTATACGCGTGGAAAGCATACTGCTGGTTGTCGGCTGTGAATTCGAAAAGTAGAACAACCAGAGCAAGGGCTGCAAGCGCATAATCAGAAGTTGCGAGAGGCGTGTGAGGTTGAAGGACGGATGCCATATAGGCAGGCAGGCCAAGGAGGAGAAGAAGAACATTTTGAGTGGCTGCAATGAAAGTAAGGTTTGTGATCTGGAATAACCAAGCAGGGATTTGTTTGCGGAGAACGGCCCATCGGTAGTCTTCATCATGTCTGGATAGAATGATGGGTGTTATTGTGCGATATGAGATATTTGAATAACTTACAAATTGAAGAGACCACGACGGTAGGTATTGTAGCTCAACCTAAACATATTGTCAGGAAGGATATAGCGAGATGTGTGAGAAAGCACTGGCCTGCACATCCAGATGAAGATGAGGCCAAGCATCAAAAGCGCCCTTGGACTGAAGTCTTTTGCGGTAGCCCATCCGAGGTCCTTGGGAGTGTACGGGAAAAAGGGATAAGGTTGGGTGTTGGGCCAGAGGGGTAGCAGGGCATAGTAAGCTGTGTATATGGTGGGCAGGAAAGTCCAGAGCCGATCCACCTGTGATACATTTGAAGTTACGATGGACAGCACCCAAGTAACAACGGTGAGCAGGAAACAGAACTGCGCAGGCCAATCAAGGTGTGGTGGTATAGAGAGAGTCATTGCTGACTAACCCGAGTCCACCCTGATAACAAGTCTAATACAAAATTTATTTAACACATAGAAGTAATGATTATGGATTCTGATAGCAGTGAGACGGACTCAGGATTCGCACACTGACCGAGGGTAAGGGGCGCCCCGGCCTTACATCAAGCATTTCGAAAAGTGTGCCTAAATTATCACTCGTTCGAGAGACTGTAGCCGGGAGTGAGCACGCCCTGAAATCAGTGGCGCGCCTGCCCGAGAACTACTGTCATAAATACAATAGATGTTGAGGTCCACAATACAACAATAATTTGGGCCTTGGTCATATCTTTGCAAATAGTCACTCTAGATCGGGTCGTTTATCATCTGGCACACCTCTTGAAATGCAGTCTAATCAATTACAAAAGTGCGATGTAATACATAGAAGTTCTAACACAGGGAAAGGAGTAATGATATAGTACAGTAGATTCTAATATAAGACGGACTCAGGATCCGCTCACCCAGTGGGTGAATAGAGAGTTAGAGAATGACACAGCCAGTACAACAACCAGGAGCCTCATCTCCGTTCCCATCGACCCCGACGCCTGCAAGCGCAGTTTTTTGCTCCTATATGGTTCGTCAGAAGGTGAAATAATCTTGACAAACATAGTGACGAACTTTGTTATACCTCCTGATTTCCCGAACGAGATTGCTGAAAGCCTCGTCTACATTGAGGCGGTGTTTCGCTGATGTTTCAATAAACTGGCAACCAAAATGCCTGGCAAGGTCTCGTCCCTCTGAGAGGCGGTCATTGGCCTGGAGAGATTGAGAAAGCTGGGACATACCATTTATGCCAACCTGCCGTTCGTATTCCAAGTCACACTTGTTCGCAGCGACAATAACAGGAACACTATCTTGATCCTTCACTCGCAAGATTTGTTGGTAGAAGTCGTTGATTTCCTCGAAGGAGTTGCGAGAAGTAATAGAATATACAAGCAGAAAACCCTCCCCATCCCGCATGTATTGCTCCCGCATGGCGCTATCAATGCGTGTAAAAAAGGGAAAGGGTTAAATATGTAGATCAGTAGAGAAAGACGTACTAGTATTCTTCTTGGCCTGCAGTGTCGAGGATGTCAAGAAGGGCGACTTCCTCGTCAATAACATATTGTTTGCTGTATGAATCTTCAAGCGGGGTTTCTGTGTTTGGCTAAAGCTCTCATGTGATTCCACTTACCCTCAATAGTAGGATCGTAGTCAATAATGAAATGGCCCTTGATGAATTGGAGAGTCAGAGCCGATTTCCCAACACCTGCAGTGCGCAAAATCGTTCAAATACAAACTACATAAGAGAAACTGTGGGAAGATTGACGAACCTCCTCCACCAACTACGACAAGCTTATACCGTCTTAAGAACTGGGCCTTAGTAAGCCACAAGGGTCAACTCTTTTGGAGTATGAAGACATGATAAGCAGACATACCTTGGAAGGCATTTTGAAAGTTTATATTCGAGGAGGGGGTAGGGCGACAGCGAGCAAGGAGGTTGGATTGAATATCAAGAGTCCTTCAAGATACTTACTTTATATAGGCCAAAATATACAAGCCGTCATTGTTCCCGTTCCGGCCACCTCAAATGCGACAGTGACTCATCCCTGTCAAAATTCGTTAGTATCAACATCATGTCTTGCCTTGGGGCATCTAGGTCTCATTGACAAGACTACTTGCCGGGTGCCCTTCACATTGCGATGCCAGAACGAACTCGACGGCATTACCTTTGTGTGACCAGTGTGCAGGACCTGATATCCAGATTCTTCGATTAGAATATATTCATTGCCCAGAGGTTGGCCGCACTAACTTGAGCAAAAGTTGGGTCTATGTAGGACACAGTGATTGTCTATCAAGGATTGCGCACAGCGCTTTGAGATGAGTAACGACGCAAAGCATCTCCAATGATTGCTTACTAATCCGTTCATTCTTTCTCATTGCCATCATGGGCAACAGTGTTTTGATTCAGGCTTTTGCGCCTTTCCCGACTCTCTCAATCTTTGTCCCCGAAACAACAGAGATATCAGAATTATTTCCTTTAATCAATGAAAAATACCCTTCGTTTCCTCTCTCTCTCGCCTCTTCGCTGGTTTTCTCGACACATTCTGGTCATGTTCCACCCCCACACTCACTCATCTCCGATCTCAAGGCCACCTCTACCAACTTAGTCTCTCTCAGGCTATCGCCACGTCTCCTCGGTGGTAAAGGAGGATTTGGAAGTCAACTTAGGGCTGCTGGCGGTCGCATGAGTAGCCAGAAAACGAACAACAATGACTCTTGCCGTGATCTCACTGGTCGTAGGCTCAGCACTATTAAGGAAGCGAAGAAGTACGTCCTTTCCCTTTCCCAATATGGTTAATTCTTAACGCCATTATAGACTATCAGAGTATATACAACATGAGCCAGACCGGATCGCAGCCAAAGCAGAGGCTCAGAAAGCCAAACTAGAAGCCCTAGAACGCAAGCTTGGCATCGAACCTTCCTCATCCTCAACAACGCCTTCAGACCCCAACTCACCACCCGATATCCTCGCTGGAAAGAAACACCGTTTTGACGATACCGAATATCTAGATCAGAGTCGGGATCTCAAATATAGTGTAAAGAACGCTGTCGCCGCTGCACTGTTGAAGAAGAAGAAGAAAGTCAAACTTTCACATCCGAATGATTCTTCCAGTACCGACACGACGGACAGTAAGGCTAAGCTCCCTGTAAAACCAGTGACTGTTCCCGTAGTACCTACGACGGCAGTCGCCCTGGATGCCGTCGGTGCATAATTTATTGGTAATTGGTGGCAATTGGGTATACAATCAAGTTACATCTATCTGTAACGTACTGAATTCGAGGACAAGATAGTTTACAAATTGATCACATTTGTTTATAAGGTCTGTCTAGAGAGACTACGCCCGACTCCCCTTTTCCTCCAAGCATACTTGGTCCTCTGTCGACAATTCGCTCTGGACGGGGCTATCGTTGAACACCCTCTAATAGGCGCAGATCATCTTCTCAATTTGACCACTGTCTGAGGGGCTTATAAATTGAGTGAGATACTTATCCACAACCTTTCAGAAGGCGATTTAATAGATTGCATGCCTGTGGCCTCCTCAGGAAAGGAAATTCCAAGTCTTTTGGGGTTTGCGAAAGCAACATCGCTATTTGGCGCAACGCGCGCGCTAATGGCCCCGATGGGAAGGCATGGGAGTGATTGAAATTTACAACTTATCGAGGAGCTGGTTCTGTCTGACACTCTCCTATCTCCAAAGCTTGGAAAGCTCGGCTCTGCCAGGAACCTACTTTCCTCCAGAAGATTGAATTCTTCGGAGTGAAAATCTCTCCATAGATAAAAGGTCCCCTTGTTAACCGCCGTGCGTCGAGTTCAAACTCAAGCCGGCGAAAGCAAATAACTCAAGCCCCCACGCTTCCTTACCCAAACGCGACATGCGCTCAATTCTCTGCGGGTACTTATACCTCCCTACCCACAATGAGCTCATCACGGCACATTACAAGTTCCCGCTGGAAGATTCTGAACCAAATTCGATCGCACTACCATCCGATGCCGATCTAAATACATTTGTCCGAACGGAGGACCATGGTATCTTCAAGAAAGTCATACCACACCTTTGCATAACCATTCTGGATCCTTCTACGGAACGCTCGCGGGCGTCGTATGTCGTCGGCGATTCTCAAGATCTTGTGTGTAGAAACGTCTTTTTCAATGATGCAGCAGGCGGTGTAACAGCATCGGGCGAGGACATATTTGGAGACGCTGAGATCTTGGAAAGTGGTTTCCCAAGGCTTGAAGATGGTAGCGAAAAAACAATTACAATCGAGTGTCTGGCCATTATTCATTGAACCCTCTATCCATATAGAACGAGGAGCAACAGAATGACTTGCGAGATGGAAATTAGGTCAAGCGAACCTTTGGGGGTGGCAAAGGTGTGGTTTACAAACAGTGCGAGACAAAGTATCTCGCTGCGTTATCGTGGAATATAACCTTGAACGTGTGAGGCTCACTCCGAGTCGTAGCTAATTGTGTCAACTTGATTGAAGAAATTTGTAGGTTTCTCTTGAACCTTAGTTAAAAGCTCTTAACAGAGGAATAACTACAGCAATATATAAATCTATCGTCAAACTTTGTCATTTAGCAACAAGTACAAGAAGAAAACTGTTCGGGCCGCCATTCACGCGAGGATTATTTTGATCATTACAGACATGTATTCTAAAATGGTGTGCTAATAGGGTATGTACAACAATATGCAAAAGTCAAGAAAATGTGGGAGCATTAACGTTCAGTAGGGGTTCCGATGTGCTATCAATTTCAGTATCAGGATCCGGAGTGGTAGTTAGATCCCTCGAAGGCGAGGGAGACAGTGATTGCGCTATGGGTTGATACGCAGCTCCTGATGTGCTGTCAATTTCGGTGTCGGGATCCGGAGTAGATAGGTCCTTCGAAGGCGAGGGAGGCGGTGATTGCGCTATGGGTTGACACACAGCCCCTGATGTGCTGTCAATTTCAGTAGCAGAATCCGGAGTGGTTGTTAGATCCGTCGGAGGCGAGGGAGGTGGTAATTGCGCTACGGGTTGATATACAGCTCCTGAAAGCCCTTTGACATGTGGAACGTTGCGCTTAGGGCGGGAGAAATTCCCGACCTGAAGGCAATAAGTCTCTGAGGTGCTAAACCGACTTGGGTCAAGATCAGGACGATATTGGAAGCAATGTCCTTCACATCGGTTGGCTGCAAGAGAGAAAGGTCAGAATGACAATGACTGTAAACGAAATGAACAGACCAGTTGGGTTGTTTCGCTTGGCAATAGCTGTCGCTATCATCATGTAAACTGCCCATCCAGTCGAGAACATGCTGAGTGTCGCGACTAAAACAGATATAACTAACTGGTCGAGACCTTTCCGTTGCTGAAATTGACAAGGGTAAACCACTTTAAGAGAGGCTGGTCCCGAAACCGTCACAGGCAGATGTTGTTGGAGCCAAGGAGTAGGTTCAATCCAATTCCTATACAAAATGGGGTTACTAAATGCTTCCCCATTGGCTTGCGTCAAAGGAAAGGTGGGGGCTATCGTGCCATTCAAGGCTGCAGGGTTGAGGATGAAATTGTTCGAACTTGGGTTACCCAGGTCGATTCGGATACATGCATACACAGTCTGGAGGAGATTGTAAATGGCCAATTGAGTATCATTATCGAAAACCCAAGGGTTCCAAGTAGGATCGATAGGATACTGGCTGTCATAGAATCGTATGGTTGAGTTGGGATGTACAATCGCTGCAGAAACAATATTGAATTGAGGAGGATTGATAGCACATGACGCGTTGAGACCCAAGGACATTGGGCAATAATTGAAATTAGCTTGAGCTGAAAGGACAACCGCTGATGACTGATTCGAGAATAAAAGGGCGTTATAAGCCCGAGTTCCTACGTCTTGTGTCGCAGCCAGTAACCTAGTAATTACATTCGAATTATCATCAGTGTGAAGTAAACGTGAGAAAAAATATTAGAAAACAAACAGAGATAGAAGGATTGCTCCTCGTACATCTTCGGTACCATCCCTGAACCGCACACCTATCAGTGGTGAATATCGTCCCGGAAGCGAGTTTATCGAGAAAAATGTTCTAGCAGTCACGTTATATGAGTTCGCGTAGATGCAGGCAGAGATAACTGTGACGTCCATGCTCCAGGATAATAGGCTTCCATCAAGATAGATGGAAGCCACATCGCAAAAGGTTAACGGGGTACCACTGTACGATATCCCGGATTCTCCTGCATTAGGCCGTTTGATAGAGTCGACGGCCCATTCGAAGAACGAGTAGTTGGTCATTAAGGGATCTCCTACATTGAATACATGGGTATCGCAGAGGGTTCCCGGTTTTGATTTACGAAAGGGAATAAATCCATCAAACCAATGAGTTTGTGTTGCGTTGAAGTTACTTTGAAAGACTGTAATAGTCTCGTAGCCAGTCAAAGCAGCTGCGGAAAGAAAAGAGTCACTGATTGCAAGTGAGGAGTTGAGAAAGAGTATGGTTACTGTTGACTACGCCAAGGATAGCGAGGACAATGACTGCACCGGCGAGGGAAATTGGCGTAAACCAGCGACAGTTGAATGATCGGGAGATAGGATAATCCAGAGACATAACAGCGAAGTTGGGGGTTGACAGGACAAATTCGACGTGTCACAGGTCTTTTATACATGAAAAGGTCAGTGCCTGTCCGCAGGTGACCTGTATGGCTGAAGCCTGTGCCTGTGCCCAGTCCCGTTTCAATAATCATGTTTCTACATACCGTGAAGGATGCGCATTACGACAATAAGAAAACAAGAACGACAGATAACTTGCCTTATGACATTCCCATTTGTTGCCTAAACCACTGTTTCTCTCCAATTATGTCCAAAACTTTCACGAGTTCGTTCATGTTCTCCACTTCATGAAGCCCAGGTTTGGAGTCGGCCAGCCGTATGTTGCCATTCAGGTTTATTGATAGGGGTTTCGTGTCTAGATGATGAAAGTCGAGGTACCGAAGGCCTATATATGAAGATCAATGGTAATATCTAACTCGTTTCACGTTTTCACGTCGACGGTACGTAACTTACCCTTGACATTTTCCAAAAAGGATTTGATGGCAGTTTGCTCGCCTTCAAACACCACGACGCCAGGCTTTCCTGTCTGAAAAAAATATTGCATCTGAATATCTACCCCATGGCCACTACATATATCAACGGAATTGCTCACCTTGACAAGACCTGATACATTGGCTTGAGTTGCATGTCGTTTGAGCCTCAGAAACTTGGAGGGGTTTGATATGTCTGACTCTGTCATAAGCATGCAGGATCAACCATGAAACCTTTTGATAAACTGACGATGCATGCGGACAAGAGATATGAAGAGTTGTTGTGGTGACCATTGCATTTTCAGCGTTACATGACAATGGTCACGCTTATACGGACTACTTAGCAGTCTCTCAAATGGACAAACGAACTAGGGATGTCGACGTATTTGGAGGCACATGGTACAAAGATATCGAAAGGTACTTAACCATTCATTCGACGTATCTAAGCTGACCTCTTCACTCTCTAGCGTCTTCCTCGACACCGAGGTAGTCGATTGAGGTTGGAGACAAGCAGGAGTATTCGGTGATATGCCAGCGCCTAACTCAACGCCAATGCGCAAGTTCACATTCAAACTTTAAGGAAGGTGGCCACGACGTGAACAATATAACTACCCGCTACCGATTCCTTCATCAACATTGTCGACGTTAACTCGACATCGCCCTCCGTCATTCTCCCATCCCATTATCATCTACTGCCAATTTGCAAGTTGCAGACGGTCGACCGACAATTATTATGGGTGAAATTGAGAACAAATCAGTAAGGAAGGAAACTACGCTCATGAGGCGTTGTCGCAAAGGCCTTGGAATAAATGGATTAGAGCGATTATCAGGCTTGGATGGTATGTATGGGTGAGAAAATAAGTGAAGGTAATTGGATGCCATCGATTCCTGTTGAATTATGCCCAATCATCTTATGTTTGTTATGTGTTTTACTTTTACCACACTTCCCCAAGGTCTATATGGTTCTTATCTCCTGCCAATGAGGCATTGTTTGCAGTTTTTCTTTTTCAATACTTCTGCCAGTCGTAATCCAGACCCGGTTTAAATCGGGATAAATGTACCGGCGCTGCTGCGGCAATGATGCAATTGATACAATCCCGATTTATTCACACTCGCCTGCTCAGACTCTCGTTCTCTCGTCGCTGCCGTGCTAACCATTGCCTCAATCTCAATATGTCCACAAAAACAATCGCAGTTCTCGACGATGCAGAACTCAAAGATGGTCAAATGTATGTACATCCAGCATCTAAGTCTGTCTCAAATCTCATCCATCAACCAGGAAAGAAGTTAGCTTCGAAGATGGAAAGGTTCTTTTATCTCGTCTGGGCGATAAGATACACGCCACTAGTGCATTTTGTACCCATTACGGAGCACCCCTAGCTAAAGGTGTCTTGACCTCCGACGGCCGAGTCGTCTGGCAAGTGCACTGCAATCAATAACTTCAAACTACAGATTTCTTACATTTTTCATTAGCCCATGGCACGGCGGTATGTCCAGAATTCTCCCCCTCTTCATGCAACTTTATCTTGTTATTTTAGCCTGTTTCAATGTCTGTACGGGGGACATAGGTATGTTACTGAATAAGCGCGCTCTCCTGAAGATCCGATGCTATCTCTTCCCACAGAGGATGCCCCAGGTCCTATGGCACTTCATTCTTTTGAAACGCGGGTTCAAGACGGAAAGATCCTTGTTACAGCTAACGTAGTCAGCACCCTTAAAAGTAACATGTCGCGTCAACCCAAATTACTTGCGACAGGAGTGAATAGTGTAGGGAAGGGGGTCATCATCGTCGGAGGAGGGTCAGGGACTTTCCATGCTGTTGAAAGTTTGAGAGAAGTGAGTTGAATATGCCTATGAAATATTTTCTTCCTCCCACTCATACCAGTACTTAGCATGGGTTCCCTGGTCCGATCACCATTCTCTCGAAAGAGAATCATACGCCCATCGATAGGTAGACCATCCAGGTTGAATTAAAATGGCCTACTAACGCTTTCGCTTTCATAGGACTAAACTTAGCAAAGCCCTTATCACTGATCCCGCCAAAATCGAATGGCGAAGCGCCGCCGACCTCAAGATCAAATACGGTACTAACATACGGCTCGGTGTGGTAATTATGTCCTGTCAATTACCTGCAGGAGGATGCCGACGCCTAATCAATAGGAAGTCACGTCTATCGATGTCGAGATGAGAACTGTCACCCTTGACGAAGGCAAAGAAGTTCTCTCTTACGATAGATTGATTTTGGCATCAGGAGGTACCCCACGACGTCTCCCAGTCGAAGGCGCCCAACTCCAAAATGTGTACACTTTCCGTGGCATAGACGACGCCAAAAAAGTCGATGCTGGTGGGTCACCTCTAGCAAAGAGACATATTCGTCTGCTCATGCCCCTGAAGCCGCTCAGGAGGGAAAAAGGTTGGTTGTCATTGGTAGCTCCTTTATCAGCATGGAGCTGGTCGTTGCTCTATCCAAGCGGAAACTTGCCTCCATTGACGTCATCGGTATGGAAGAGTTCCCCTTCGAAGCAGTCTTAGGAAAGGCTGTCGGGAAGGGATTGAAAAAGGTACCGCCTACATCTGTCATCGAACATTCATCTGTTGATCTTTCAATCAGTACCATGAATCGCAAGGGGTGAAGTTCCATATGTTAAGCAAAGTCGAAAAGATTGTCGCGTCAGAAACTAATCCCGAGCTTGCTGCCGGCGTAGTCGTCAATGGAACTACGCTGCCAGCTGATTTTGTCATCATGGGTGTTGGCGTTGCTCCCGCTACCGGATTCTTGAAAGGAAGTGGCATTGAACTCGAGAGGGATGGTGGCGTCAGAGTTGATAAGTATATGAGGGTCAAGACAGGCAAAGATACCAAACACGTATTTGCCATTGGTACGTCGAGATCAGGTATCCCAATGAAATAAGTTTCTATTAATGAATACTAGGTGACATTGCTATTTATCCTCTTGCCAATGGAGAGGAGGCAAGGATCGAGCATTGGAATGTGAGAAATTTCGCACTTTGAACGTTTGAATTATCGATTGATGGTACGACATCAGGTTGCTGGAAATCAAGGTCGAGCTGTCGGTTCCTCTATTGCCGGAAAACCACAACCATTTGTCAAGGTCCCAGTCTTCTGGAGTGCCCGTGTGTCGCCCTCGATCCGCTTTTCATTTGCTGCCGTCGGATCTGAAATTTAATTGTAGAGGGCCAGCAACTACGTTACAGTGGATACGGGGCCAAGCACGATGACGTCTTCATCAAAGGTGATCCAGACAACTTGAAGGTACTTGGTTACCTCCTGATCTAATCTCCGTTCACATTTCTGATTCAACACGTTTTGCAAGTTCATCGCGTACTACATCAAAGGCGACAAGGTCGTAGCTGTTGCAAGGTAATTAACAACCCTGTTTGATGCATGATCTTGATATCACCTATGATGTTGCAATGTAGCATGCAGAATGATCCGGTAGTTTCCAAGGCTTCGGAGTTGTTGAGGCTGGGCTTGATGCCATCCGTCGAGGAAATCAAGAATGGGAAGGTATGTACCATTTTTTCAAGGCGACCTGTTTTCTCATTATTTTCTTTCAGGATTTGCTCTCCATCGATATCAGTTCGTCGAGGGCTCAAGAGGAGGCTCCCACTTCTTAAATTCTAGTAACATGAATCATCGGTTGCAGACCCTGGTCAGATTATATTGAAAAACAGTGTTGAGGTGGAAGGATTTAAATCATGCGAAATTCAAATACGAAATAGGTGTATTTTAGACAAATTTTAGGTGTAACTTTGGCTTCGTCTTGATAACTCCTGTGATTTCTCCGACTGGTCACGAGCCTAAGCTCATACCGCGTTTGTGTACATTCATATACGCGTTGCCGCGCGTCACGCAGCAGCCGTCTTTAGAGTCGGAATTAGACTAGTACTAGATCGAAATTAGACTGGTAACCGGTCTGTACAACAGTCAAGCACTACACAGACTGGTAATAAATAATCGCATGTTATCACGTGTTTGAATCCTGCCCTAAATTTACTCTATAAACGCGAATCTAAATGAAATTAACGAAATGTGATCGGTCGGCAATGGGGGATTCTGGCAATTCAGGGCAGCAAGACAGTGTTGCTGCCCCTCACTTCGTCTGAGATCAAAGCGAGGGCACCCCCAAAGGGCAGAGGGAGCTGCTCTGACCCAGATATCATACCAAGATTTCTTTGCAAACCTCAGGACACTCGTGAACACGCGGAGTTCTTGCATTAGATAGACATTGTCTACTACTACTAGTACTACTAGTAGTAGATGGTCACATGTAGTCACGTGCTTAAGTCCTAAACACAACTACAAGAGTGACATTATCGACCGTTTTGTCTATCGACGACGGACCAAGGTCACCGGTCTAGATTGAAATACCAACTTTGCTATGACAAGCCCACTAAAACCCAAATTCATCTGGAAAGGCAAAGCTACAGAGTCAACACAAGATTTTGATGATCTCAACCCAGTGATCACATACCGACACATTCTGTCTCAAACCCTGGGAGTCCGAGATCCCCTCCGCGTCATAGCACTATGCGACAGTGATGCCTTCTATGCAGCCTGCGAGATGGTAAGGTTAGGTGTGGATCCAGAAACCCCGCTGGTAGTTTTACAATGGGATTCGTTGATTGCTGTGAATTACCCTGCGAGGAAATATGGTATATCCCGGATGGACAAGAAGAAAGATGCGTTGAAGAGGTGTCCAGATTTGCAGCTCGTCCATGTAGCAACATTTAAAGAGGGCGAGAAGGAACCTGGGTACTGGGACGATGTAGATACCAATACGCATAAGGTACGGACCGATTGTTCCATCGTTTGTTGATTTACCTAGCTGATTTTCACAACAGGTGTCACTTGATTATTATCGTAGAGAAAGTATGAAAATTGCTGCCAATTTCAAGGAAGGATTGCCAGGGTGTGAACTTGGTAGGTTTCATTCAATCCACTGGTCCGCTGCCTCCCACTAAATCCTCAGTCAAAACAAGAAAAGGCATCAATTGACGAAGCGTTTATTGACTTCACAAAGCCTGTCAAAGAAATACTGCTCCAACGATACCCATACTTAGCTCAGTTCCCTGAGGACGCACCGGAGGGTATTGATACCCCAGTACCTCCACCTCCACAAATCTCTTGGGCTGGACTCGGGTCCGTTATCCCTTCCAATCCGCCACCTGTGGTTGAGGAGACGCCTGCCTTCAACGAAAACATCAAAAGTGAAGATCCCAACAAAGTAGTAGATCAAGAGATGACAGGTTCAATTGGAGGAGATGATTTGGAGGACGCTCCAACGACATGGCACGATGTGTGTTTGTCTATTGCGGCTGAAATTATGGGAAAAGTGAGAGAAGATGTTAGGGTAAACCTTGGATACAGTACTTCTGCAGTGAGTTGTCCGCTAGACCTAGAGGTGCTCTGTTAACCGTGACGATGTACCGTAATAGGGTATCGCAAGAAATAAGTTTCTTGCTAAGGTTTGTGTTTGTGGGATAGCCTTCAAAATCGATCAATTGATTCCATTGTATCAGCTCACAGCTTCCTATAGGAAACCAAATGGCCAAGTCCGTGTATTCTAAATTTTGGTCTAGTCGAAATCTCATGAACTGTAGAGTATCTTGCGAAATGCTGCAATACCCAATTACCTCAAGCCACTCAAGTTCCAAAAGGTATCTGTGATTCTCATATCCTTCGACACCTGAAAGTACAACTAATCGTATTGAAAGATTCGATTTTTAGGTGGGAAGCTTGGCAAGGCGCTTGCCAAAGAATATGATGCCTCTACAGTCGGGGACCTCCTGTATGTTTATTCTAGCCAGTTCCTCTGGCTCTAATTGCTGAACAAAATCTTGGTTTCAGAACAATTGACCTTGGTATGTCACTGTCACCAATAATTTTCGAGTTATGATTGATGCCTGCACAGATGAGATGCAAAGCAAATTTGGGGAGAACTCTATCTGGGTGTTCGAAATCCTCAGGCATGTCAAACAGTTATTGGACCTTTGGCCTTCATACTGATTCTAATTTGTCGTGTAGAGGAATCGATAGAAATGAAGGTTTGTTCCCAATTCCCAACCCCCAAGTCATTGTGCACAAATTGTTGTTTTTAGTCAAAGACAAAGGTTCCACCATGAACAAAAGCATGCTTGCCTCAAAGAACCTGCCCAAAGCGATCACAAAACCTTCTGAGGGACGGCATTGGATCCGCGTTCTTGCTGCAGAACTTGCTCTAAGATTGAACGATGCACGACAACTCTCCCCAAATCTTTGGCCGAAATCTCTAGTTCTCCATGCCAGAAAAGGTGCGATGCTCAGAACCTCCTTCAACACGATGCTGTAGCCTTCTTTATCCAGGTTACGAAACTGGACGTTCGAAGCAAGCTGTTTTCCCTTTCACCAGAGAGGTTACCGTGGATACTATAGCCTCTTCAGGCGACAAACTCTGGAAGGAACTTGTCGGAAACAGCGCAACGCTCAACGTGACCAACGTTCAGCTGGCTTTCACAGGCATCGACGTTACGGAGGCAGGTCAACGCAGTATCGAAGGTTTCCTGAAGCCTGCTTCCACAAAGCGACCACGGGAAGAAGAAGCGAATACTCCCCTTCATAATGAAGCCGCGGGAACTTTCCAGGCCGACGATCCCGAGCTGCCTGGTGACCAGAAGCTGCAGAGCCTCCCTTCACCATACACATGTCCTCGATGCGGAAAGGTCTTCCAGCATTCACGTACGAATCAGCTTTTGGAAGATCAAGATGCGGAGTTAGCCAAAGCAAAGATGGAACACAATGATTATCATTTTGCTCAAAATTTGGCTGCTGAAGGCCCATCTCGCTCAGTCATATCCACATCCAAGCCAGCTACATCAAAACCGAGCAAAAGACGAAAGGGGTCAACAGAGCCAAAGGGCATCGAAAATTTCTTTCGCAAATGAAAGTTTCAAGTTTCAACACTACTATCGACTCATTTCAATCTCCAGGTTTTCTGGATCTTTCATTTCAATTGATTGACGGATCGCTGATGGTCATGATCATGATTTTTCAAATATGCAGGACAAACATATGTACACAGTCATATCGTTGTCAAGGCGTCTATTTTTTCCCGGTCTATCCGTTGTTCGTTCACCTCTTGACCTATTCCATTGAATTACATTCTGGCTGGTTCCTACAGCTTCTTCAAGAAAGATAGCTATATTTGACGACGTTGGCGCGGGACACCACTCTTTTCAAGTTTCAAGTTGCTTATCCTTACAAAGATGTCCCAAACGTCTTTCGTTCCTATCCCGTCAAGTGAGCTTGGAGGTGCAATTGTGAGTAACTGGCCATATTACCCTGATAACTCTCTGATTTGATGGCCGTTTGCAAGGCTGTAAACATTTTTGCTGTCTTGTCAGCACTTGGTCTCGTATTGGTTGCTCTCAGAATTACTTGGCTGCTCATCCGGCGGCACCTGTTATCCACTGCTCGCGAGATGCAAGGATGTGATTTCTTCAACACACAGGTTGGCCAATATGCGGCATGCCTGCTCATCGCCATGATATTCTCTACCACAAGTGGGATAATTGGAATTTCTTGGGTCGTCCAACGAGGAATAACAGAAGGTCCAATCATGTTCTTGAGTTTTATTTTCTTATTCTTAACAGATTGCACTACAGGCTGGGTGTGCAGATTTCAAGGCATATATAATTTGTATAGACATCCTTGTCCTTGCTAATGCTTTTTTACATCAAGCTACACTCATGCAAATTGCGACTTGGGGTGCAGGATACTTCACGGTCACTATCGCAGTCCATACGTTCAATTCTTTGGTGTTGAGATGGCGACAATCCGTTATATTTTGTCGTTCGACTATGGGTATTGGTTGGTTTATCGCATTCTTAGCGGGTGAGTCGATAAAAATGTTGCCAATAACATATCTTAATGATGAATAGGATCGATTCCGTTTATGATTCACCAGCCTGATGGATATGTGTACGGCGCAGATAGACTGACCTGCGGTGTGCGATCGGTATACCCCAAGTTGCAATTTTTGCTTCATCTTCTTCCTGTAAGACAAAAAAATTCCCTGCAGGATGCATGATTATACTCATGAAGTTTACTTTTGATAGATACTTATCGGGTCGCTTCTATCAACTGTCCTCTGTTCACTCATTTTCCTCATTTTACGTGGGACACTGAAGATTCGGGGCGGAATCAAGCTCACTCTCAATCCTGATGAACGCTGGAATGATAGTCTTCTTAAATCTGAAGAGAGCTGTTATTGTTTCATTGCTCGTATTGCCAAAAGTATGCTATGGTATGTCCAAGTTTGTTTGAACGACATACTTCGTCCAACTGACTTTGCTTGACATAGGTATCCCATCGGTATGTCATATGTTCGAATGTTTTTTCATTGTCTCAATGTCGTCTCTAGTATATATCGTCCTCTTGGTACCATACTCTATTGTGCGTTTGCTGGACATTTCGGGAATTGTTTTACCCTTCGAGGCGACCGTTTTCGGGTTCGTGTGCTGGTTTAGCCTCGGTATGACCATTTCTGTCTTCTCAATATTTGTCTTGATGATTGGCCAGGCATCGTTGACGTTCTTCTTCTCTACAATACCTTCTGTGTTCTGAACCCAGTATTCGATGCCCGTTCTACCTCAGCAGGGACCAGAAGGAGCATGGAATCTTTCTACACTACAGAACGTCTTCGGAATTCTCCTCACGCCCCTTCGACGAGTTGGGAACCTAAAATCAGTCAGTATCGCAGCTCTGACTTCTCCCCTTATCGACTTGTTCGACAAGACTTGACTGTGATGAGCTCTAAGTCCTTCATCCATCCCGTTCCATTGCATTTGGATCCGAGTCTGACAACCCATTTAGAGGATAGGGCCAATCTACCCTCACCTCGTTCAATCACACCAGCTTCTGCCTACAGCCATATCATCAAACCACCTCTATCAGCGTCACTATTCTCTTGTCCGATAATGGAAAGGCATGATCATGAAAACTCTCCCATTCCTGCAGCAGGTCTTCCAGCTCCTCCCTGTCCTGTAACAGCGCCACCCGAACTGCGTCAGTCCCCACGAATGCATGATGACTTCATCTCTAGCAATGAGGATGTTGTTATTCATCAGCAGTCTGTGCAGAGATTTGGCAATCGGGATTCTTCATCTTTCCCCCCAGACCACTTTCCTCTTACAGTGTCTCCTCCACCGTCGCCTCCTCTTCCAACTTACCTTTGGAGACCTTCACTCTGATCCACTGCAAGCTCCTCGGACTCACAATGCTGGACGTTTGGACCAAGCAACCCTCGAGAGACTGCAGTGTAGCAAATCAATTCTGTTTGTTAAATTGCTTCATCCGAGGATTTTCATGACTTCCTTTATATGTATCCTTATTCACTCTTTTTTTTTTTCCTTTCCTTTTGTTCATTTTAGAAAGATCACTACATGGCGTATTTTCACAAGAATTTTCAGTAATGTATCTGACAAGTTCAATAATAGCACTCGCACTAGTGCAATAAATCGACCCACTAGCAAGTTTCGGAAGTGTCAACTGTGTCGATGGTGGCCTTGCTTGCCACTAAACTGGCAAGAGTTGCTTACCATGCAATCAAGTGATTTGTGCTGGTCTAATTCATTATCTTGAGACTCAAAAGTTGTTAGGAATGATTCCATGGTTTGGATTGGCAGAAAGGAGATCTTCAGCTTCATAACTAATATAGTTTTCATTATTTATTTATCTATTTCTTATCCTATAGTTAGACCACCGATTTTTTTTTTTTGAAATTTGGCACTGGAAGCTACTGGCGTTAACTCCATGTAAAACCTATAGAAACACATCCTGCCCTGTAAAAACATCTTAAACTCCTACCGTCATGTCACATTTGTCAACCTATCTCCAGAGGTCTAGTCAGGTCATTAGCAAGACCCTCTCAAACAGTATGTGAATGTCCAATGTAGAAATGACAAAAAATAATATAGCTTACTGGTTTGCGCAGTTATATTAATGAAGGGAGCGGACACGCCTATGTTAACATCTAGAACTTTATATTCTTTCAATACCCGTGAAGACATCAAGCAATTCGCTACCGGGTGTGACGGGGATATTGGTGGACTTTCCACAGTGCACTTCGACCTTGATGAAAGGCCAGGGACTAACAAAGGTATTGGGAAAGCGGCGACTGGTATGTTCTGGGGTGATATGAGAACGCAAGTCAAGCCTGGCATGGAGAAAAAGATTCGTGGTGGATATGCTGGCTTCCGAAATAAGGTATAGGTTTTTTGCACAGACTTCTCCTCAAACATCCATTTTGGTTCATCTCTTTTCCACTTATACGGACGTTCTTAGACGAGGCCGACGATTTTTGGGAACATGCTAGAAGATGTGTCAGGATATGACTATCTCGCTTTGCGTTTGCGTGTTGCCGGAGATCCTCGCACGCATAATTCATACTTCGTCAACATCCAGACCGATGGTCCAATATCTACAGACCTATGGCAGCATAGGCTTTATTTCCGTTGCCAAGACAATTCATGGGAAGACGTATTCGTGCGTGTTGTATAAACCAACATACATGTCTTTATCCTGACCCTCACTTTTCGTACCCTCTCGTTTGCAGATCCCTTTTGACAACTTCGTAAGGACAAGTTTGGGTGAGATGTCCGCAAATCAGATGAAGATGTTCCGCGAAAAAATCAAGAGTGTAGGTATCTCAATGCTGGGCGGTAATAGTGGAGTGGAAGGTAAATACGAGCTTGGGATAGACTCTATTCGAGTTGTTAACGAGGATGATGTGGTTCATACACCAATAAGTAGGCTATCCAGTTATTTTCATTTTCCCTGTCCCTCAATTCAATAATCAGACGCCGAAGATCCCCAGACTGGCCAGGAATCGCTGCGATGAGATGTTATTATGCTAAAGAGGAACGACTGGGGAGTTGATATGTAATTTTTTTATTTGAATGCAATATACAACACGAATGCAATGAATGGAGGAGGAAGCTGTAAGCTAATTTTAATATATACAGGTATTGGGGTGGGGAAATTTCCCACCAACAACAGTAAAGGAAGGTCTAATTTGATAAAACCTTTGGCAGCGAAGGGGGTGGAAAAATGGAAGGAGTAAGGAGATAGAGCATAGGGTGGGATAATTTTCTATTATAAGACGGAGGATTGGGATGTAGCCACAAGGATGTTTAGAGAATGACACAACCAGCACAACAGCCAGGTGCCTCGTCGTTTCGGTCTCCGCCGCCATATGCTCCGGGCAGGCTGCTGCCGCCGTTGCCTGCGAGTGCTGGTCGACCAGTTTGCTGTTCCTGAATGGCTCGTCAGAAGATGAGATAATTTTTAGAATATGTATAACGAACTTTGTTATACTTCCTGATTTCCCGAACAAGGTTGCTGAAAGCCTCGTCCACATTAATCCGTTGTTTCGCTGATGTCTCAATGAATTTGCAACCAAAATGTTTGGCAAGGTCACGACCCTCTAAAAAGGCGGCCATTGTATTGGAGGGGAGGTTGTTTAGAAAGTTTGAACATACCATTCATGCCAACCTGTCGTTCATATTCCAAATCACATTTGTTTGCAACGACAATAACAGGGAAAGTATCCTGATCCTTTACTCGCAAGATTTGCTGGTGGAAGGTGCTAATTTCCTCGAAGGAGTTGCGAGAAGTGATAGAATATACAAGCAGGAAACCCTCGCCAGTCCGCATGTATTGCTCTCGCATGGCACTATGGATATTAAAATGAGTTAGTTTCAGATAAAATTCCACGAAACGCAAAAATAGTTTGTGCATCAAAAGGTAGCAGGGATCCATATGATGGATGGATTGATGATGAGAAAGACATACCCATATTCTTCTTGACCTGCAGTATCGAGGACATCGAGAAGGGCGACTTCCTCGTCAATAACACATTGTTTGCGGTATGAATCTTCGAATCCCTAAGCTTCTGGCTTTGTCTGGAGCCTTCGGGTGATAGACTTACCCTCGATAGTAGGGTCATACTCGTCAACGAAATGACTTTGAATGAATTGGATAGTCAGAGCTGATTTTCCAACACCTGCGCTAAATCGTTCAAATACAACGAGCAGAAATAATCGGAAAATGATACGAGCCTCCTCCACCGACTACGACAAGCTTATATTCTCTCAAGAACTGAGCCTATGCCTGGAGTCAACTCTAGTCAAACGTGAAGACATGATGAACAGGGATACCCTGGCAGCCATTGTTATATTTGAGGAGGAGGGTGGTGAACTTTGAAGCGTAGGAAGAGAAAAGGTGACAGCGAGAAGAAAAGCTTCAGGGGCCAAAGTATAAGCGATTGACCAAACATGCACAAATGGTTGTTCAACACCGCGAGGGTTCGATAAGTATGTGTTGACCTGGACCAGCGATACGTTCTCGAACCAGAGTATCCAATCAAAGCTCTACTCAGAGGCTCACTGGCAAAGAAGTCGACATCTCATGGCCATAGAACTCGGCTCTCGACGTATAAAAGCTCGGGGGGCATACCACAAAAGTCAGACGACTACTAGTACTACCAAAGCAAGCTTTGATACCCTGGACCTTTCGCCTAGCACCGCCTTTCTTACTTATCTTGGCCTGCATCTTGCGCTTCCTATGTATCAGCTTGATATCCCCTCCTAAAATGGCATGTGGCGTGTGTTATTTTCGTAAAACCTATTTCTCGTGATGGTGTTGAAGTCAAATCTCCCTTCTCAAAAGTTTCTGGCAAGCTTTCGCTTCCATTATGACTTCGATAATCTAACTGTCGATGCTCCTCTCGATTTTTCTAAGGAATCAACAATAACATTTCGAATGATCTTGTAACCCCTATTTTAACCTGTAATTACCACGTCCATGTAAATCTTTGACAGTGACTCATATAAGCTCATAACAAGTGGGCTTTAGACCATGAGAAACTTTCAGTTAAGGAGTCATCCTCGACAGCGTGACGTGGTATCTCGACGAGGTTTCACGCTGCTCCCGGAAACCACTAGCAGACATACAGCTGACTGTCATTGCGAGCTGTTTCGATACATAACTGGGGTGACATACACACTCTGGCTATAAGTTCCTGGTCGAGTTTGATGAGGCAGAAAAAGCCTATGCCAGTCAACTGCATAGAGACTCGTGACTATGAACGAGAACTTCTGAGTGAACTTGCATAAGCACTGTAGAGTACTGTCGGGGATTATTTAGGCGCCTGGCACCACACCGCAGGATTTAGGGTTAGGTACGCTGGGTTAGACCGCTGAAGCTGACGAATTGCGACTACCTCAAGTTCTTGCTCAGTAACGACTATCCAAACTGTGTTTTCCAACCGTAAGTGTTAGAGGAGATGCGAATCACCTTTTGCAGCCAGCCTACCAATCTGATCAAGTTCAGATGTAGAGTTTCAATTTGGTGTCCATTGCCTAGAAAATCCATCCCTTCCACAACTCAAAGCATGAACTCATTCCAGACACAAACCCTGCCTGCAGTTTTAAGCTATCCTCGGCAAGTAAATCTTTCTAAGGCTGAAATATTTCGGTACGAACCAACCCCCCATGCTGGTTGTAAATATAAGCGACCTTGGCCAGTCCTTACAAACCAGCTGCGAGTCAAAAGGATTTATCAGTCAAGTGTTTATTCCGAGCGATTCTCCGACATCGGCCCTCATATTTAGTCTTGGAGATAGGAGCCTGACACAAGATCGACAGGCGACTTAGTTGCCACATCGGGGAAAATTAGTTCAAGTGGTGAGGACGGCCTTCCGACCATTGGAACATATTGTAATCCGGAATGTGCGCGATGGAGAATGGTGCAAATGAGGAGAGCATGGAATTTGGAGAACCCAGTATGACAGCTTAAAGAAGGTGAATTATCCCTTTACAATAAATAAATAGATCATGTGCGATCAGATTTTCGTTGATCTACGCTGTGCAGAGACCCCTATTTCTTGCCCTTTCTTCTCTTGCCTTCCGTACCACTAGTCCCAGTCGGACTTAGCTCATCACCGCTGGTCCCACTGGCAGCACCGGCCTGTTTTTTACTTGATTTAGACTTACGCAAGTGATGTTCGGGAATCCACTCTTCCTGATAACCTCCGGCCCCGGTGGCAGTTGCAGTATCAACAGATGAGCTGACAGAGACGGCTGGAGCCTTTTTCGGGCGAGATTTTTGAGGAGCGAAGGTCGAGTAAGCGAGGTAACACAATCCGCCTAAGAGTGCGGCGACAATGGCATAGGTGGATAGACTATAACCAAATGAGGATTGGCGGTGATCCTCAATAAATGTAAGAACGCACAGTTTAAGATCAAAGATGGAGATCTCCGGTTCAACAATAGTTATGATCGAATCATAAGCCTCAGCCCTCTGTTTCTCTCCCTATTTCACATTATATCAAGGATTTTACCAGTAAATCATGAAGGACGGACCTCGGTTGTATGTTCTACCCAGACGTTCAAACGATGGTCACCGGGCTATTGCAGAAGTAGGTTAGTAACCTAAAAACCCGGTCCAGAATATATGTCACCCTAAATCTAGGATGCGATTTGAACGGCGGTTCAGCAAGAGGACTCGAAGAACTTACTCGCTGTGAAATGTGTATGGCAATTGCAGTTTGCCTTTTTCAAGAAGAGGTACACCGTATTTTAGGATCGTCAACTAAAATAAATTCAATAAGAGTAGAGGCTTATTCACAAGTCCACGTACATTTTTTAGAACAGCGTTCGTGTCAGGATGAAGTAAAGCACCCGCAATGTTTAAAAGAGTCACATTCCGATCCGATTTGTTTTCTACAGTGACTGTCAATGAATTTTTACCCCCATTCACGACGTCTTAACGAAATGCCGATAAGTCAGGATACTGTAACGCGGGCTACAACACAAAACGATTTACGGTTGAAGATATTTGCATCTGGAAAAGCGGCAGTGGCCACAATTCCCGGGCCGTTATTCTCTCCCGATTTCTGTGCTAGTTGAGACCTCCAGGTCAATCGGTTTTCTAGCTGTCCAACGAAAAGAAGCGTTGTGGAAAACGCGTACATACCTGATACGACCACAGTGGAGTACGCAGCAAGAGAGAAAGCAGTCGTGAATAGACTTCCAAAGCGCATCTTTGTGGGCTCAAATCAAGTTCTTAGCAAGCGCAATGAAAGAAAAGGTAGAAATTTGAATCGTTGTTTGAAGTCTGCCACGTCCACGCTCCATCAAGTCGCGTGATCGAAATCTAATCTTATCACTACTCTTGAAACTCTACATAACCCAGACCTGTGTACATGCCTTATATAACTATGTAGTAGCTTACAGTTTATTTACAACTTCCAACCCATGGCATCGTGCCCAAACTCATCAAGTTATCTTGGTACGTGAGGACGAATCAAGCGCCCTAACGCGGTTGCACGTAGCGGGATACAGCGCGGAATATGCGATTATCAATGCAACAGTAGAGATGGAATACTGAAGCGGTTTTCTTCACGCTGGACCTCTTTTTCTGAGCAAATCTTTGGCTATCTCCTCAGCATCACTAGAAGTATCAGGAAGCCAGAAAGCCTTATTCTTCATTCAGAATATAGTCTGAGAGGCAAAATGAATAATGACGAACCAACTCAGTGCCTGCAGTGCACATCATGGCAAATCTGGGGTTGAACTTGACGCATCGCGAGGGTCCTGGATGGCCTTCCAAAGCTATGAGAGGTGCTACTCGAATGGGTGGTGACTTGCGTTCCGACTCGGAGCGGTTTGGAAGGTTCTGAAGATCCCAGATAAAGACTCTTCCATCGAGACTTCCTCCTAGAACGTACTTGCTATCGGGCGTCCAGCTAACTTCTTCACCGCTGATCCCCTTCGTGGGTTCAATTATCTGTGGAGCACCCATATTTTTCCGTTCTAATCCAATATGACCCTCAAGTTTTGCGATTATGGAACCATGAAATGCGTCCAAAACGTAATGCGCGTTGCCAGAACAGCCAATGAGAAGGTATTTGCCATTAGAGGAGAAAGACATAGATGTGATATAGATCGGTCGAGGAGGATAAGTGACTCGTAATAATGAGGGATCTTCAAGTTCTATGACAAGGAATGGTGCTTTGTCATAATTGGCTTGGTCGTACAAAAGTATTCGATGGTAGTTGTTAACAGCGACAGCAAACACAATTCCAGTGGAATCATACGCGATGATTGGGGCAGCTGGAAGCGACAAAAGGCCACGACATGTTGGTGTTCGAAGGTCCCACAGGCGAACCGTTTTGTCCATTGAACCAGACATGAACCCATCATCAATAGGGGAGACTTCTAGTGATATGACCTTTGCTTTATGGCCTTTGAAGTATTGTAGGTATTTGTTGTCGTGCAATGAGTGGTAGCGTATTGTGTCGTCCTCTTTGGTTGAGGCGTGAACGATAGCAGTACTTTTGTGCGTAAATCTGGGTAAATCAACACCGTACTTTTTGGAGTAGAGTGTCTTTATTAATCTGATATTATACGTTAATATTGTTAGATTATAACAATTTTTTATAACTTGCTTCCCGGATTTGCAACCATATAATCGGAAAGTTTCATCCTCACCAGCTGTGATGACCTGGTCTCCTCTGTCGTCAAAGCTGATACCTGTAATACTTCGTGAACCACTAGAACTAGATGGCCGCTGTGTATTAATATTGCTACTTGGACCAGACGGCTGGGAATCTACAGCAAATTTGTAGATTTTCGCGGGTTTCAATTTCATCTTAGTGCAACGCGTCAAATTTGACAATAGGCAGAACAGAAAAAATCTACCATGAGCGGGCTAGTTAGAGAGAGCATATTGGGTGGTGGGTTACCATTGCTTGAGCTGGGCTGCGGTGCCATGTCGCTATTCAATAGAGTCAAAGTTAAGAGTGATCGGAGTTGCAAATATTTCCGAACCTCATTCATGGGCGACGTCGACGAAACCGCGAAACTATGGAAAGTAAATCGAACAATCCATGAACTTGTTAAAGACAGAGTTAGCTGCGATTGAGAGATAAATCTGGGAACTTTCGTCTCATTATCATTTCACTTAGGGCTTCTTGGTCTCCGACGATGAAATCCATATGGACCTTCAACGGTTTCGAGAGTTGTACGCCAACAATAGTGGAGTTGTTGAGTGTGTAATTGATATGTTCCTTTGAATGTCCTTGGTGCTGATATTATGCAGCCGCAATCAACTGAATTTCTACACAACCTCGCGCTCAAATCCGACTGATCAAATTTTTATCTTTTTCTCGGAGGAACGAAGTGTGGGCGTGAAGACGATGAGAAAGTGAGTCAGTTATATCCAACCACAGAATCATATTTGTGACCTGGGCAGATTGCTTGGTATTCTAGAAGAGAAATCGATCCATCGCGGTATAATCGTGTTTCCCGGTAATATGACTCCATCCGCCCGCAAGGTGTGTCACTATTTCAGGCCGCCCACCCCAATTACTTTTACTCTCATGTACTCCAGGTAATCGTTGCTATGGCTGCCCAATATCGATTAGAAGAGTTCTCTGAGGCGGATTTACTGGTGAATATTGTACATCACACGCTAGTTCCACGCCACGAGGTTTTGACGACAGACGAGAAGAAAATGCTCCTGGAGAAGTAGTGCGTGGTCGTGATTTCTATTCGTTCTTTCTGACCTAAGACCTGCTCTGAACAAGTCGCCTCAAAGAGACGCAACTGCCTCGCATCCAGCTTGCTGATCCAGTAGCGAGATATTACGGGCTCCGTCGAGGGCAAGTCGTCAAAATTACGAGACCCAGTGAGACTAGCGGGCGGTATGCAAGCTATCGCATATGCTTCTAGACCACCAACCTCCTGGTCACAAAACCGACTTATGGTCGGGTACCGTGTTTCTGTGTAATAACTTATCTCCTTCCTGTCATTATTCATTCTTTCGCACCTTATCCGCGTTGTCCATGCCATTTCTTATTGTATACACCATTGATCTATACACTTTTTGTGCAACGTTGCCTCGGCATTTGCTCATGCTTTAGGTTCAAAGGCATCCTTTCTCTCGTTTTATATCTTACCGAGGTTTCCATGGATAGCTCCGAGTCTCGTCCTTCATCTTTATTCCTTCCTGAAGCCCGGTGAACTTTCTCTGCACTCTAACCTTTATATTTTGTCAAATAGGTCTTCAATCTTTTGATCATCATACTGTAACCCCTAGACAATTGTCGCTGATAACTCCACAGCACCTGGTCGGCGTCTTTACTTTCTTACTCACAAGTCCATGATGAAGAAGGCTTAGGCTGTCAATGAAATAGCTACTCTCACAGCTATGTATTGTACTCGGTTATTCGGTGTGTTTACAATAAACGTAATAACCTTAAAACATTCCGTTACTGACAAGGTATCTTTTCAAGTTTTCACTTTTGGCCTGTTACTAACCCAAAGCAAACCCTACTACGTTCTTTGCCTACTAACCGCCGCGAGGACTAAGGACTGCTGTCTTTTAATTCTTAATCTCCATGCCGATCTTCTGCTGCTAGTCTTAATCTGACCTTGCTTCACTAGGAGTAACACAGGTTGATGTTGTCCGGTTATCCAAATATGACGTCCAGATGTGAGTGGATCATGCCCAAAGCTCTTCAACATTGAATTGATGTCCTCAATCGCAGCCCAAGCATGCTTAGCAACTGCTGGTGCAAAGTGCAGTGCCACTTTCCCCATTCCTTCTACCTTTTGCGACACGGCATTCCACCCCATGAGTTCCTCGGGTGACACCCTTCCGGTCGAATACTGAGGAACTATCACGTATAATCCAAGGATTGTCACAATCGGTACGTAACATCCTTTCTTATCTGTCATTTCGAAGACGAGCTTGAAGCTGGTTTTCCCTTGAGCGTTTTCTTTGTTTTCGCCGGCAAATAGGGCCCGTTGTCTCTCCTATCCCAATTAGAAAGCAAATACCTCATTCACAGTCATCTGATCTTCATGAGCCAATTATATTTGGTCTGCATGGCACCCAATACACATTGATGCTTTTCGAACGCGCATTAGGTCACGAAGGAAATGGCCAAACGACGTGCTGCACCGACTGCACCGACTCTTTGTCAAGAATGCCATCATCAGAAGCGAAAGTGTTGAGAATATTTGGCATGCCTGTGTAAACCCCTTCGTCGGACTATATTGAAGGGGTAAGGATTCATGAAACCCGTTTTTGCCGCGGATAGGTACATACACGTTCGGTGCCAGCCCTGGTTTCTGTTAATAGTTTCAATTAGCAATTTAGCAAACTTGGCAAAATTATCGCGACTGGTGAGATTCAAATCTGAATTATTATGACATGATCTAACAGACGTCTTCCTATTTCGCTCCCTTGGCGAACCCATTTTGGCAGAGTTCGTCATCGTGTACCTTTCGGATTTGTGGAATGACCTCCATTTTGTGGCGTTGCCGGTTGCTTCGATGATGATATCGAACTTAGTCTAAAATCGACTTTATCGCCTCAAAGTTGTGGCATGGCTTTGATCGATAATGGGGAAACCATTTGTTATCTCATCCCGATGGTTGCTCCTTTTCCGTCGTCATCTCATCGATGAAACCACGGGAACATTAAGTCACCTGCTAAGGTGATTCAGGATAAGTTCGAAAAATAGTTTTTTTTTTCTTTTTTCTTTTTTCTTTTTTTTTGACCAGCAGCTTGACACTGACCAAAATGTTTATGTGAATGGCTTACAACTCAATGTTTGTAGATGGCCATGAACAAAAAGAACGATTTGCGAACACGCCGCATTAACCATGACTCAAGCTATATCTGGGTCCACCTTTTCAAGATGGCCGTAGTTTTTTTTGTTGGTATAGGCAAGTTTATTTTGGCGTGAACGTGAGGTGGATATCTTCACGATGAGCCAAATATTCAGAAGAAAATGGTGTCACTGGCTATAATTTTGTCATCTTAACTCCAACAACAAACTTTCTCTATGAATACCGCGGACAAGTGGTTTTTACTTTCCGTTCTTTATGCGACAAATCGATGTTTCAAGTCTCAAGAGACTGCAACGTACTCCGTCCACGTCCTAATGTTACCTTGGCGAGACTAAACAAAATCTGAACCCCGGACGACTCGCATTTTTTGTAACATTACAAACATGTGCCAACGACAGGAATAATGACACCTCTGGCTCCTCAAAAGCGTTAGCATTGAACTATAAGGAGTAGATACGGGAAATTGCGATCAGGGTCTGGCTGACCATGTAACAGACAAAGTTTTACTATCGGTCTCAGAGCGTACGATTCCAAACTCATCGAAGTTGACAAGTTATATATATATATATTCTCAGCGTTTTTATAAACTTGAAGTTTGTTGCCTCATCAGTCGCATTGATGGTGGTGGTGCCGAATGATTCGGAAGTCTCTGGTACGTTGTAACACAAAGGACATGCACTGAAACAGAACAGTGCTTACGTACGAAAGATGTGTTATCTACCTTGCTTTGTTGTGGAAGCTGATTAAGGAAAGAGAGATGCTTGAATAGGAAGAACAAATATGTAAGCAACTTGCAGTCTCGGTTATCCCTCAAAGGCTGTATCCAACAATTTACTTCTATTTGTCGAGCTTTCCCCATTCGCTCCACCCAAAAAGAAAAGATACCCCTACGCCCCCTTCCTCGCTAAGATCGGTGCCAGGTTCCTAACATGAACTTCGTCTTAAGTATACGGGAAATGAACGCATTTGGATGACTTGACTCAATTCTTTTCAATAAATCTTCAGATTCAATGGATTTTCGTAATTGTATCTCTGCAGATAAGATCGGGTCGCAGCGATCGTCCCGAGTCAACTATAGACCAGAGAATAAATTTGCTGGAGGATACCCACTCCCGGTTGTGTATAAAGAGGAGAGGATTTATCATCAGTCCCCAGGTCACCAAAAGCTCGCTCTCCCACCCTCCATCTCATTCTCTCGGTCTATTCCATATCAAATTACTAGTACTATGTCGCCTCGACAATTCCACCTACCAGATCTCATCGCCTCCTGCCCATTGAAAGATGCGACTAATCCATACTACAAAGAGGCAGCAGCAGAATCGCGAGCTTGGATCAATAACTATGACAAAGTGTTCACGGACAGAAAACGGGCTTTCTTTGTCCAGGGCTCGAATGAACTCCTTTGTTCACATGTATACCCTTATGCTGGTCACGAACAACTTCGTACAACTTGCGATTTTGTGCGCCTTTTTATTTGCATCTATTAGGGGAAATGGCAACTTATTTTAACCTCAGGTCAATCTCTTATTCGTTGTAGACGAAATTAGTGATGATCAAAATGGCATGGATGCCCACACAACTGGTCAAATCTTTGTGAATGCCATGAAATATCCGGAATGGGATGACGGCTCTATACTTGCTAGAATAACAAAAGAGTAAGCTGTACCTCCCGCTTCTCAATGAAAAGTGACTTACTCACCAGCGTTCAGATTCCGAGCTCGCTTTCTTCGCCTTGCAGGGCCCAGAAACGTGAGACGGTTTGCAGACTTATGCGAACGGTATACCGACGCCGTTTCCAAAGAAGCGGAGCTTCGAGAACGAGGCGAAGTCCTTGACGTCAAATCTTTTATTCCTCTTCGGCGAGACAACAGCGCTGTTCTTCTTTGCTTCTCCCTTGTCGAATACATTCTTGGAATTGACCTTGAAGATAAGGTCTACCAAGACATCATCTTCATGGATGCCTATTGGGCGGCCTGTGATTATGTCTGCTGGACAAACGTATGTCTTATACTAGTGACTATGATCTTACATTCTATTAATACCTCCTACTTCCGAATCAGGACATTTATTCTTATGACAGGGAGCAGTCAAGCGGTCACACTGGAAACAACATCGTCACCGTTTTGATGAACGAGAACGGGACAAGCCTGCAAGAGACCGCTGACTTTGTTGGAGTCCATTGCAAAAAGCTCCTTGAGAAGTACATATTTGCCAAAAATCAACTTTCACCATCTCTTGGGGAGGATGCGATCAAATTTATTGACGCACTAGGGTATTGGATAATTGGAAACCTAGTGTGAGTATCAATTATCACTCAAGCCCCTCCGAGAAAAACCGCTTACTCGTATTCCTTTTGGAAAAAAGCTGGAGCTTTGAGACGGTTCGATACTTTGGTCCCCGTCACCTTGAGGTCAAAGAAACCAGAATCGTAATTTTGCGGCCTCGAGAGATGGCGGAAGATAGTGGGTCAGAGTCGGATGAGGAGTAAATTCCTATCTTATTTTTTCATTTTTTCTTTTTTTTTTATATATAATTCGCGTCCATCTATCGTTATTTAGTAAAACCTGAAAGTGTACATCTTAACCCACAGAATACTATTATTAATTTTATACTGGAACCTCCCCCACCCCCCCTACAAATTGTTTCTTTTATGCTGATCAAAGATTCTGTTCGCAGATCCGAACCAAAATAGTACAAGATCGATCAACTATGATCGGGATGTCAATCAGGCTTAGCGCGGCTAAATTTAAACGTGTACCTTTTTTCCAACCTCCAATCTAACTGAGCAAGTCGAAATAAGAACAGTCTAGAAAGCTGAGATGTGTTATTATTTATTACTAGAAGAATAAATGGCGCATGCACCGTGCAATAAATACGGATAAACTTGAATTGGAAATAGACAGATCTTGCCAGTAGCCAAAAACTTGGAGGACTTTTCAATTCCATTGGTGCTAAGGCTCCAAGTCAGACCTTCCCAGCGTACTGAAATATACAACTAATAGTGATAGAGAGAAAAATGACCCTCGACACCATTCTCCTACACCAGAGATAAAAAGATACTGTGGCATCCTTGGATTGAAATACGCTGGCAGGCTCCTAGCTCGACAGGCTGGAGAGTGAACGTTTGAAGTCCAAACCAAGTACAACAAACTGAAAAAGTATACAATTTTAAGAACTCGTACATTGCGTATTGTAATAATTGTAATTACAAACCACGACGTCTTTTCTATTATTCCGCACAAACGTCAATGGATACGCATATCTATTAGATAAGATCTCATGGGGCCGGAATTCCATATTCCGCATGGAATGTCGGTAGTGACGACGAAGAGGGAATGGAAGAGGGCGAAGGAGATGCATTTCAGACGTACATCCAACGTCCTAGTCCAGATGCCCATTCTGGGAGTTCCGCCACCGTGCTGGACACGAAAGAAGCACGTAAAGGGTTAAGATCGCTCGCCTTCTTCTCATCCCCATCCACGATCTCAGGTTGGGACTGCTCTCTTGGTGTCGGAGTATCCGGTGGAGTCACTTGTCCAAAGCCTCCGGGTGGACGACGAATTCGAGATCCACGATTTCGATGCTCAGCGTATGGCGACAAGATTCCAAGGCCACTCCCACCCACAGATGTGAGATAGGGCTGGAAGCCTTCGCGGATCAACAGACTGATTAGATCCTGTAGCCGTTCATCTTCAAAGTCTTCCGAGCTGCGCGTCAGCCTCGTGTAGAATATGCAGCTCAAACAGCGTGTCTTACCATCAGGAATCAGAGTGACGGCACAACCACCCCCTCCTGCTCCAGTCAGCTTTGTACTCAGTCCAAAAGGCGTCCGTGTCTTTTCCTTGATAGCCTCCAACGATGGATGTGAGACACCCAATGTAACAAGGTGCCCATGGTTTTCGTCCATCAAAACCTATTCAACAATAAAGTTCCGTCATTCTGTATTGCAAACATGTACTTACAGACAGAGCGGATAACAGGGAATCGCGAGAGAGCTCCGGATCCGCCAGAGCTTTCCTCGCATCATCGCTGATACTCTGGATAGATTTCAGAATACCATTGACTAATTCTGGTTCCTGAAGAACAAGTTAGTTCGCGCCGGACAACCCAGCATTTTCACTGTTTAACCCTCACATTTGCCTTTTTCTCACCAACGCCAGCCACCAATTTCTTGGTATCTCGTGGGACATTGGAATTAGTCAATAGGAATTTAAGAGATTTGAATCTGGGTAGTAGTGGGAACGAGATCGGAAATTGGTTCAGTGCCAATGGATTTGGAGGGTGGATAGCCGGAGCTTACCCCTGAATTCCTTCCATTCCACTTTTCTTTCCGAATCCAGGACGTGTGTAGCACAACGCTCCACCGTAGACAGCGACGCTGTTATCCACTCCACTGGGATTGCCGTGCAAAATTTTCTCAGCTACGAAGGCCCACCGGTTGACCTCCTCCGCGATGGCAGGAGAGAGCGCATGACGGTCTTGGTTAGAAACATTATCAGATGACGAAGGGACTAGAGGTTGAGGAAGGCTGATCCGCCGATGCACGAGGAGTGATGCTGTAGCCGCACACACAGAAAAGGATGCTGAAGACCCCAAACCTGCACCAACTGGAAGTGTTGCGCGAGTAGTGAAATTGAACGTAGGGCTGTCATTGATGAGGTCAATTAAGGGCAATGAGAACGAGCCGCGGAGGACTCGAACACTCACCGGTTGTGATTCCCAGCCAAGATCATGTACAGATACAGGAACGCCAAACTACCCCCACGCATCGCCTTCTGCTCTTCAGTAAATTCATTCAAAACTCTCTGATTCAGAGCATCAACTAATCGTTGATCGAGCTCCTCCGGATGTTCGTCACCGGGTGGTGTGACTGCATCCCAGGGCAGATTATCGACGTCCCATTCGTGATGGAAGTTTTCCATATCTTGAAAATGAACGGAAAGTTTGCCGTCTTTCCTGGGGCTTGTGAGCCCATAACACCGGAGGTCCACTGAAGCGGCGACGGCAGTCTGAGATCAAACAAAAAAAAAGGGGACAGAGTTAGCAAAAAGGATTCTCCACAGACTATTACTCTTCATGAGACACTTTTGAGATGCCGGTGCAGGCGATCCCGGTTATATGATCAATGAAGGCCCCAAGCAGGCCCATGAAAGTCCAACCGTAACTTGTGCCTGTACCTGAAGGAAGGAAGTGACTCACGACACCATGTACAACAGCATGCTCCCCGAATAATATGACCTTTCCTGGGGCACTGATGAACCATTCCTTCTCTTTAGCTCCATCAAGCTGCAGTTTCTGGACAGCAAGAGCGAGGGCGTCATTGTCAGGAGCTCTGACGTATTTGTGTTGTGAAACGTCCAAAATAATAGCGCCCGCATGGATTAGGGCTCTCTCGAGGTCATCAAGAAGATCATGAGGGTCCTCGATCCCAACACAGAGACGAATTAGGTCTTCAGGCAAACCACGAGCTGCGCGTGTAGCAGCATCGATAGATGCATGTCTGAAGAGAAAAAAAAAGGTAGATTTTTAGACACGTCAGGGAAAGAGACAAAATCTTGAATAACTCACGACATCACACAGGGCATACTGATCAAACTGTTCACGCAGCCAAAACTAACGCTGATTCCCCATAGTCTCGTTCCGCCTACAATCTTTTCGCTAAGATCTATATTCCCTGTCTTGAAACTTAGGACAGCACCGTTCCCATCAGCAATCCTGTTATGGATTTCCCTTCCAGGGTGATTGACGAGCCCCGGGTAGTGGACGGGGAATCCAAGGCCATCGAGGTATTCCGCGACTAACTGAGCGGTGGCTTGCTGTCTGTCCATACGCAGGACAAGGGTTTTAATTCCACGAAGCAGCAAGAAGGAGTCCATTGGTGTTAAGGCATTTCCAACAGCGTTAATCGTGAACGCCAATTTATTAGCCAGATCATCGCGGTTGCACGTTACGACGCCGGCCATCAGATCGTGATGACCACTCAAATACTTTGTCGCACTGTCGTATACAATATCTGCGCCGTGTTCGAGTGGTCTTTGGAGATAGGGGCTCATCATGGTGTTGTCGACCACAATGATAGCATCTGGGGCATTTTCTTTTACATCTTTACTGATCGTAGCGATATCGACTACTTTGAGCAGGGGGTTAGTGGGCGATTCTAGAAGGACCATAGCAGTTTTGGTCGGATGGATGTATGGGCGAAGAGCCGCAGGGTCAGTGGTATCGACATGGTGGATGGTAACTCCAACATGGGTTCGAATATAGGTCAGCAAACGGTTGGTCCCTCCATAGAGGTCGTCGCCGGCAATGACTTCGTCTCCTGGTTTTAGCAAGCGTAAGATGACATCTAGAGCTGCCATTCCAGAAGATACGACGAATGCATTGGTAGCAGAGGAAATCTTGGCAACATGGTGTTCTACAGATTGGTCTCATGAGAGATTACGAGTATCGAGGAAATGTAAAAGATTCGTACCAAGATGACTTCGTGTTGGATTCCCGCTTCTTGAATAGTCATACTCTCCACCAACACCTTTAAAGGTTGCGCTTTGGTAGATCGGTACGGAGCTACTGCCGTACTGATCCTTCATATCTGGGTTCTCCACAGTCGCGCACAATGTCGAGAAACGATATTGTTTACGAGGCCTAAAGGGGTATTCAGGTTCTGGAGTGGGAAGATCATGTACTGGTAATTTTGTAGTCGACGCCATGCTTGAGCGCACAAGGTGTTGTTAATATGTGACTACGGGCGCAAAGCGAAAAATTCTCCACCCTTTTGGAGAAGATCACACGATACTTATCATACGCCTCGAGGGCCGCGGATGGCGTGCTAGAATAATATATCTCACAACGATCGGCCGAAACGAGTCTGCATGTGACAAACGTCTAACGGCCCTGCTTTTTTGTTTCTGAAATAATGCCACCAAAAAGAAGGGAACAGCGTAGGTATTCACGATAATAATGAACAAACTACAAAATCCTTTTTTCTTTCACAGTTTCTCGACAGAGTGCTGCCGTTGTCCAAACGCTAGCACCAGAAGTCATTGCGAAGAGGACAAGGCGCCACCTTGATGAACTAGAGGCACGAATGCGATAGCATCCTTATTGAAAACGCAACTAATGGCAGCAAAAAATAGAGATCTAATTATGCTGAGCCTGCTCTTTTGGCAGGAGATGAAGATGAAGAAGGCGGTGGTAAATACTCCAAAGGGCGTGGACGCCAAACGATATCAGACAAACGAAATCTCAATATTCTCGGTAGCTCACCAGCGGCAAGAAAGAAAAAGTCGACTATGAATGTTCGTACAGCATTACTTTACCGCAAGAACTTGGCTACTTTGATTGAGGAATCTGTATGACTTTGAAGGCTTTAACTCGGGCATGGCTGCTAATATGGTTTCCCAGAGCATCGCGTCCCTACCGTCTAGTGTACCGACATATCTGACAGCCGGTGCTCCTCCTTCAGTTTACCCACCGCGTATGATCTGCTCTGTTTGTGGATACTGGGGATTGTACAAATGTCGGCGTTGTGCGATGCCATACTGCGATCGTAATTGTGAAGGAGTGCATGCTGAGACTCGATGCGAACGACGTGTGGTGTAGCTGTGGGATCAGCGTATATAGTTACATCATGTACATTACGTTGTCGGCCGATGGAATGATTCGAATCAAAAAGTAC
>Ga0193743_1000050_pt1 | contig 82092 bp, 87 predicted proteins | sample L2c2metaG_FD_143038 | JGI IMG/M metagenome (GOLD analysis project Ga0193743, IMG submission 143038) | Soil microbial communities from a riparian zone of the East river system, Colorado, United States - L2c2 | ecosystem: Environmental > Terrestrial > Soil > Riparian zone | place: USA: East River... | reverse complement strand
ATTGATTCTCCGCTCGGACTGTAGTACTTCACGATAAGTGTAAGGTAGTGAAAAGTTATCAACACAAAGTATAGTAGCTTGTAGTAGTTAGGAATGTAATAAGTATGTCATTAGAGAGCTGCTGTGCTCAGTACTACCAAACTAGCATCAAAAAGAGTGAGTGGATGTAGATGATCCTGCATACGAGGATAGTGAATTATATGCGGCCTTGTTGAATGTGGCTGAAGACAAATGCGAGTAGAAAGGCGACGGCTGTGGTCCATGCATGTGGTGTGACTCAGGGACTTGGAAGGCCGTGTGATGGTATAGTGGCATGAAATGCGCTGGGCCCGACATTGGTGGTGGCGGAGGAGTAAGAATAAAGTCTGGCTGTACTTGCGACTCAGACTCCATGGCACCTGCTTGAGTGTGATTTGCACGTCGCCGCCCAGTTTGATATAATCCAGCAAAACGAGGATTGTTTGCCAATTCGGGGTGAGCACTGAGATGTTCTTTGATGCATGCTGTAGAGCTCTGCTACAACATGAGACGGCAAGCATGACACACCAGCAAAAATGGGACTTTGTCTATACTCCTTATTTTTTCTCTAAAACACCTGGAACCTGTTTATATACCGTCTTAGTAGTCGTAGTAAAAGTAGCTAAGCAGCAGCTATTCATATGATGAAGTTATTTCGGGTTCACCATTAGTGGGTCGTCACGGCACCAGTGTACAGCATAGTATAGGGTGATGTTAGTAGGCCTACACTCAAAAATTACACGTACAGGTGGACTTTGGGCAGACTCTAGACCCCTGCTAGCCGGGAGTCTGGAACGATGGGCATGTACTAAAATTGTCCTGCCGTACATGTAAATGACAGCTGGCCTCTACATTTGAAGTTCCAAATTCCGGCTCCGCCTAAGCGAGCTATGCATGTATGTTGAGGGTATCAGCCTATCGATATGAAAGCAGCTGTAAAAGATTTGGTTGGGATGAAGGTGGTGTATATCTCAAATTCAATCAATGTAAGAAGCTTCCAACGTTCAACGTTCAACACTAGAACCCGAGAAATATTCTCTCCAACTTTCAATTCAAGCAGATACCCCAAATACCTAAATTTCAACATTTTAACAGTTTATTCATGGTGCTGACACGTGAAGCGCGCTCGAAAAAATCACAGAATACCGAGGATATCAGGCAAAACGGTGATGACTATCCTGTATTGCCGATGTTCTGCGTTTTTTTAGTTGGGAACTCTAACGACCTCTCTACCAGCCGGTCAACAAGCGTACAAAGCCGGTATATTACACCGCGATCTAAGCGCTGCCAACATAATGATCGTTGAGGACCGTGAATTTATTATTTCGAGGATTCTCACTTTGTGGACTCGACGGAGCAAGAAAAAAAGTGACTCCTGATGAGGCTCGTAATCATTTTTACTGGTAGTATCACACTTGAGTCGATGCGCGCGAGTTGAACCGAGGACGCAATATCAGAAAAAGGGAAATGTACAAAACTGGGGTAAAAATTGCTCTGCATGAATTATACTAAAACACATGATCTTATTGTATGTACAGTTTATGGGGTCTGCGACCCCTCTAGTTGGAAAGTTCCAGAACGTCCAAGGCAAAATAAAGAAAGCGAATGTGAGGATAGAGAGCGTGTCGAGAATGGAAAACATGATGCAAAATAACAATCTAATAAAGAGCGACAGATGAGAAGATATTTTCTCTCCTAATTGCCACGAGAAAGAAGGTCGTGGATGGCTTGCACCAAAGCTTGCGAATCGATCAGTACTGGTTCGTCGTTTGGTAGCGATATGGGAGGAAGATCCGTAGCATATGATCTTTTCCATAGAAATAACTTAATGTTGTTAAAAACCACTAGGAAACAGCACTTACCGACTCTCCCACCAAGCCATATATCTGAGACCGCGTGCACGTATGGCAAACTCTCGATCCCGGGAGAACTTGTTCGTAGGGAACAATTCTATCACGGTTGATTGAGGCGAAGGTCGCATGAAAATACTATCCATTAGATGATTCCCATGAACGCCCAGGATAATCTATACGCAGTGGATAAAACATTATCGCAATGAAAGGAGGACGTTGTAACGGACCGAGGACTTGACAACAGCAGTCATTTTAGTAACCCAATCCGTCTCAGTCGTCTGCGTGGACACAACATGTACCTCATACCCATATTTCCGACCCATTTGATTTAAGGCACGCGATATCGATTCGTGGTCTCGATCTGACAATTTCGCGCCTTGGGAGTCGGCTTGTGTATGGATATAAGTAACAACCTTTTTGGCCTTTGGTTTGTTTTCGTGCTCGCCCAAGTATGTCGCCAAATTGATGCGCACGGGTTCCCACCAATGGCTTGAACCACCTTCCAAACCAAAAGCAGGCGAGTACACTGGTTGACCCGCTACAATGGCACTTTCTGTCGCTGATCGGTCCGCAATTACAAGACGTTCAAAGACAAAAGGAATTTCCATCTTCTGGTAATCATCCCAGTCCTCGAGATATTGTAAGCTTAGCTGTGGAAATGCGGCTTTAGCTAGGTAAGGGTGAAACCCAGTGTTAGCACGTGAGAGTTTTCGCCAGTGTTCCTCATTTGGGGGTTTAGGGTCGGAGAATGAGTGAGTATTGGGGAAAAGGAGACGAATGGGCGGAGCGAGCTTGGTGTGGCCAGCGCTATCTATCGATGAGTCCAATGAGCTGTACGTTCGCCATAGCGCGAAGAGAGTAGAATTGTCTAGGATATAGATATCAGACCACTCAAACAGTTTATATTTTAATAGAACACACCTGGTTTTGCATCAGCTGATAGCCATGAAACGCCACGAATACTGTTTAGAGATATAGTTATGAAAATGAGAGAAGGGTCGGATGAAAGTAACATACGTTGATCCATGACCTCCTAATATCCTGCGAGCTTTCTCCGAAGATAAGACAGTGCAATTATTGAGACCCTTGCCCTTGCTTGCGAAAATTGACGAAATTGGAGGAAAGAGGTGTTCGTTATCGGTGACAAGATAAACAGAGCCATTGAAGATATAGACGTTATCAAGGATGGTATAGCCTAAACGGAGGGTAAATTCAACATGTTGAAATCCTGAAAGCCGCACAAACCTGGAGCATGTTTCAGCAACTGTGTCTGAGGGATATCTCCTTCCCACCTCTGCAGAGCATCATTTACCGTCAATTCACCAAATCTGTCGCCTGTGTCTACCCCCCCAATCCAAGTTGCACCGTATCTCTCAGAAACTTTTGGGTGACTTCTTTGTAGATAATCGAGCGCGATATGGCCTTCATCCCACTTCCAGTCACCATATACATCCGTCTCTAAGGCGTCTCTCCAACCTGGGGGTTTTCGACCATCTTTCCCAATAACTTGGGTTTTGCCAAGACCAAAGCCACCAAAAACCACGCGCTGAGTCGCAACTGGATCTATACCCAGAAATTCCACGGACATCTCGAAGTTGTACGCAACGAAATACACGATGAGGGAGATTAGAACCAGGGCAATTTCCCGCCTTTCTGGTGGTGCCGTCCAGCGCATAATGCTAGTAGGTGAGTGTCACGTAGTGGCGTTTTACAGTGGCGCAGCTCGGAATTACTTCAGGCCATTGCCCTGCGGTTATAACAGACTCAAACACCAATATTGGCAAAATAATTGTAAAGTACGGGATACAGATAAATACATGGTGCCCAAGAAATAATAATATGGGAGATTTCAGGCCTCCTCTGCGTCTTTCTTGGACTTGCTAAAGGATAATTAGCCGTCATACCAGCCAAGTGAATAAGATGGATGCCATACCCCGATTTGCCAGGAAGAAGTTCCTGAGAAAAGACGAATAAGATAATCGCCAATGAACAGTAGATTAACATGACATACTGGAGCAATGTGTGGAACGACACCACCCTGGGAGATGACAACATCACCCAATAGTTTATTTAACCTACAACCAGATTCCATGAATGAAAGAAAAACTGAGCAAAAGCAAACCTACTCTTCGTCGTTTCTGATTGCCAATTGAAGATGACGAGGGACAATACGTTGTTTCTTGTTATCGCGAGCTGCATTACCAGCAAGCTCAAGGATTTCAGCAGCAAGGTACTCGAGAACAGCAGCCAAATAGACTTAGGGAGGAGGGGTTAAAACGAGCTATTTGGACACAATGGAAGAGGGTAGACATGACGAACCTGGGGCGCCAGCACCAACACGCTGAGCGTAGTTACCCTTCTTCAACAGACGATGGACACGACCAACGGGAAACTGGAGACCCGCCTTCGCGGAGCGCGATTGGGACTTTCCCTCACCGCCCGATTTACCACCGGAAGTGGATTTGCCAGATTTTCCTGTCAAGCGATTTGTATTAGATATCTGTCGTCAAAACTCTTCCAGTATGTGCATAAAACATACCTTTGCCGCTCTATGAGAAAAATAGTTCGTCACAATATCCCACCAGCAGTGAGTATAGCTTGACATACCATAGTGATAAGTTATATACAGGTAAGTAGTAATACAAGAGAAGTTCGAGATTGTAGTGGTTTAAGATCAAGAAAGTCGTCAACAAGGGTGCGATAAACGCGTCAATTTATGTGTGGATGTTTATTTGTATCATGTGACTGGACGTGTTTCCACCCGGAACTCCCGTCCTTCTTGAAGATGTCCATATTTTTCCCATGGCCAATGCGTAAATGTCTTTCCGGCCATCCAGAGCATTTGAGATGCTTGCGGCGCACTTTTTATGGAAGTAGCTCTAGACTACAGACTACCAACGGCGTTAGAGGCAAAGCCTCAAAGGATCCGCCATTACCATCGCTGAATCGGCCACTAGGTGTCCGACAGCGACCAACAATTCTTGCGAAAACCACAGGGCAAATGTTGCAAGATCTTATGGACCAAGACGCTCGAATGGCACAACGAAGACATCTGTATGTCACGCCTTGCCGTTTGATGATGACAATTCAAGTTGATTATTATACAAAAGGATCAAAGAGGCAGGAAAGGGATATTTCCATGACATGAACATGACCCGAAAAAATGGTGGCAAAACTTGGATTGCTCCCAATGTACTTATCCGAGAAGACGTACGTTCGTCAGTAGTGCCTCTTCTGCACGGGTAGATCTCATTTTCTTTGCCAGAAAGCACTTTACCTTCCCAATATATCCGGGAAGAGCCTAGACCACAACCTTAGAAAGGACACAACAACTATGTGTTTCGGTCGCATCACACTCCTTTCTGTGCTAGGAACCCAAATATCACAGGTGAGATCTAAATGAGCATAGAAGTCACTGTCGAGTGCTAACTTTTATCTTAGGTCCACGCGAGAGGCTTTGTTGAAGCTACCCATGCTCGTTTTTTCAACCATCCTCTATATCAATATGTTCAAGTCAATCTTCAAGAAAACTTGCTCAAATCCTTCCTAGTCAAGCTTTTTTCCAATTCACTTCGGGCTGATGTCCCACCAGAACTCCACGCCACGTACTTGGTGTCAAGCCAGAATTTGGAATATGTTCGAGACCCTTTGGGTATGACTAACAGCAAGGTTGGGTATGTCTATCTCATCGATGAGAATCTCAAAATACGCTGGGGAGGTTGTGCGGATGCCACTGTGAAGGAAGCTCAATCATTGGAAAATTGCACTGGTGTTCTCTTGAAACGGTTGGAGGAGATCCAAAACGAGAAACCGGGGGCAGTAGTGGAGGGCCTTATTCAGGATGGCGCCCCATCCACCACAGCACAAGTTGCGGTATGACGTGGTATACAGACCAGCAAATATCCTTATATTCCTACGTCGAAGGGCATAGGACGATATCTATCGAAGCATACCTTACTATCAAAATCCTAAATACATCTGCAGGCAAGGGGTTAGAAAACGGTCGGCAGAAATGTAACGGAGAATTTTACATTGTTGATGTAGTTATACATATAACCTTTCTAAGGATATCCGACGCGGTGGCGTTGGCACTCTCATTCGATTGTCCAAACTATGCAGACCTATATCTTTACAGGCCGTCCTCTATTACTTGGGCCTAACATGAAAACCGAGACTGCAGGATATCTGGACTATGTTCATAATAGCCAAAGGATAGAAATAGTCTTCAGGGTTTGCAACTGAAGAGACATGGATAGATAGAAAACTCTATATCATATAGTAAGTACCAAAATAGACAGGACATGCACAACACCGGATAGTGAGGTTTATTTGTGTGCAAATCCAGCAACTCCAAGTGTTCAGACGGTAACGGGTGCGGGCTAGAGTAAGAGCTGAGACATTTGACGAGCACGCACAAAGTGAACAAAGGGGTTGATTGATACATAAAATATTCCCCCACCAGTAATCATACTCGTTGGAGCCATCCGACTTCTAGGCCTGTCATCGTTCGCATACTCTCGGGGTACGCGGAATTGCTTTGATTAAGCAAACCTGCAAGACGACGACATACGGACATCGGGTAGGACAGAAATTCAGCCTGCGGAAATCCAGGGTATTTGTTCAGTATACTGGAATATATAGCTAATTAGTTAAAGAAAGTGGTAAAATTATCGACGTAACAAACCTTTTGATATCGATAGGGGTATCCGTAGGTACTAAGAGTTTATAAAGAACTTTGGCTGCGAGAACGCTTGCACTTTTCGGGATTGCACGGGAGGTGGGCGTTGTATAAGCCAGAGACATTTGTGGTTTGAACAACCAGATCTAACGGTTCAACAATTAGCGCTAAATCTCCTAGGTGTGGGTCGGGAACCTACAAGCATACGTGGTTTTTCGTCTTCTTCATCGCGAATAACGAAACGGTATGATGCATGGGCTTGAACAAACTCCATCATATCTTCCACTACGAAAGCAGATAATGGAATTTGTAGTGACCTAGAGCCAAAAATTAGGTACTGCCAGGATGACCTGCCATTATGTCTTACTCCGCTGCCTGACTGACTAGCCGTACGGCATACTTGAGTACTCTGTAAGTTGTGGTGTTCCAGCCGTCCACAGGTCGTTCTTGGCACCGACCTATTACGGCGCCGCATAAACATCGCGAAAGTCGCCAGTTGTCTTCAAGCTGAAAAAAATAAGCAGTTGCAAATATGTTGAGAAACAGAATGGGCATGTGCCCTCGAGAGTAGCTCCCACGACGTGAACCTCTATTAACACGGGAGTTGTTTTCACGAGCAGCTGACCCTTGCGAGTCTCAATCTGGGACGCTTTGTATCAACTAGTCCACTGTGCCAATCATGCTCGTCCACAGTAAAGCTTGACTAATCAAATCTCCTCAAAACCGGGGACGGCATCGAGAAGACTGAAAGAGCCATGCCAAGGGTCGTACATTGATCGCCAACAGCCAACGGTGGAACGCCGCCGCCAGTCTTCTTAACGCCCGAAGGGAAAAATGAAAATTTTCACGGAGAAAAAGAACATACCGTAGGTTCCTCCTTCATATGAATGTTGTTTAGATTCATCGCTGACTCTTCAAATAGTATGTAACTCCCGCCCACAAGAGCTTGTCCAGGAGATGGCCAAAATCCTCTCTTCCCATGCTTAGTTACTTGGTCATGCAATTTCTGGTCGCTATGACACATCCACGCTTCGACCAACTCTTCCCAATGTTCGGAAGGTAGGTCTCTATATGTGCCGACTTTGGATGACTGGATCAGAGGCAAGGTGCAGGAGGCGCACAGGAAGGAGGTTGGGTTGATCGATGCGAGCTGGGTTGCATCGAGAAGGGGTGCAGGTTGTCCGTTGATATCAGAAAATGGAGAGGCGGAGCCAGTCGTTGTGAGTTTGATCTCATAATGGGTACCCTGGGCTCGGACTTCTTTCTTTCCTGGGGTCGTATATACGGGTAACAAAAGAGGGAGAGAAGTATGAGAGCCGCATTTGAGTACAAAGTGATCTCCTTGTTCTGACGATTGGAGGGGCAGTACTTCAGCTTGTAGCTCAGCACCTGGTTTTACTCCAGTTATCGTGAAGAACACGAGAATGTGATGGAGATTTTCGTGATTCTCAGCAACATACACGACTTCAAACCCTGCGTCACAAGTTTTAACAACGTACGGACAGCTCAGGTTTGGCTCAAGCAGTAAGAAATCTCACCATCTGTTTGCAAATGTTTCGATTTACCCTTCAACGAATTAGAACTGCCAAGGCAAGATATTGACGCCGACGCCGACGCCCGTGAAGATGTTGACCGGAACCATGCCAATGGAGGAGCAGATGAACTCCTGTCTCGTTTGGATTTGGTGACGGAAACTTTTCCTTTTTCCTTTTCTAGATGAGAGTGAAATATATGAAATATATGGGCAGGAATAGGTTCCTTAACGAATTCTGGAAGTGTGAGTAGGGCGTCTAAGTCTTTTTGCCGTTCTGATTCTGGTAGAGGTTCACTCATAAACTCGGGAAGTGTGAGCAGAGCTTCAGGATCCTTGACTTTGTCTTTTAAGACCGCATCTTGTCCATGGATTCGGCCAGCTTGTGAATGTCGAGCAAGCTGTTCCACAAATGCACGTTGCTAATAAAGGGTCAGACACAAAGTTGATAACCATAAAGTAGCCCGTACCTTAGCAGCCTCCTTTTGGTGAACCTTTTTTTGCATGCCACTATCCAAAAAGACGGATTGGTCACGAAGTGTCCTTTCAGAAGCTTTCCCTAGTAGATCAAGAATATTTTCGAGTTCCTTGATGTCACGTTCCTTGTCTCTCGTCCGCGAGTCTTGCTGAGATATCGCAGCCGTGCCTTCCCGTCTGGCCTTTTCCATCTCGGCCAGTTTTGATGATTTGAGCTCTACCCTCTGGTTATGAAGTTGAGGTGCAACTAAATATAACCTATCGATGGCGGCCGCAACGGCCTCTAGATCTAATTTCATCTTTTCCTCGACCGAGCGTACAGTCATTGCATGCGGAGAATGTCCAGCTCTTGATTTGGTATCATCTATTGAAGTTCGTCCACTCACTTCGTAGTCCGGCGGATTTTCCGAGTCATAGATTGCAATGTCATATTCTGGCGGGAGATGATCTTGTTGCATAAATTGGGGTGGACTTTCCGTTCGCTGCTTGCACATAGATACTACATGTTCAAGTTCTGAATCTATTCGTGACCACAAAAGAGCTGTTTCAACAGCAACTAAAGGGGACGTGCCAGGTGCGAAGGGTCCAGCAGGCGAGGAAAGACGTTCGATTTGAAGATCGCTAAGCTGACGCGTCAAAGTGTCAAAGATGTCGACCGCAGGTGGGGCATATACAAGGTTAGAAGGGCCTTCATTGAAAGTTCGATTAGAAAATTGTATTGTGGAGGTCTGGAGATCCGAAAGGCGGTTGAGATTCAACATGAGCGATACGAGCGAATTTGCGAGGACAGCGTCACTCGATGCCATCGATTGTGAGATCGCCTTAACGCGAATATGTAGTTCGTGCAACAGGTCCGAGTCAGTGGCGGATTCTCGAGTTTCGACCATCTCTCCCTGGGCTTCGCGATTTCGACAATTATTTAGGAGAGTCTGAAGAGCAAGCCTGGTGGATGGTTCTGTGATAGATGAAGTGGAGGCTCTAGTGGCGGGCATTGAATGGCGACGCTCTGGTAAAAACGAGTTCAATCCTACGGGCCCAAAAAGCATATCGTTCAAAGTCATCAGACAAGAGTTCTGAACATGGGCAATTGATGGTAGTACATCCGTCTGGAAAAAGGTGTGATGAATAACATGTACAGCAGAAATGAGAGGTTGACCTCGAACTTACAAGAACGGCAGTATCTGGTCCTTCGATTGTAGAATCTATGGATGAGGCGACTTGAATGTTCTTCGAAGGTATGTCATTAGAATCTGAACTGGTTTGTTGCTGATCCTGATATGATTCCTGATACAACTGATCCATTGGAAACGGAGTAGGTATTTGCGAGTTCAAAAGAGGGCTCGTTGCAGGCCGCGATGGAGAACGTGGTCGAGTGAGGGTCGCCATTCCGTAAGTCGGTAACAAACAACGGAAAAGGATCTGATCGTATCTCAGCACAGCTCGGTATCGTCAGGGCTTGAGGTCCTTCGAGCGACGATGTGCGACCACAGTGGATGACCAATGGCAACTGAAGTTACCTTGGGAAAAGGCAAGACAGAACGGTGGATGACGATGTTGTCGGTTGTCCAAACTCCAAAAGCCCAAGTCGTTCAAAACTTAAGGCAATTCAACTTCAGGTCGGATAGAATGTGAATCGAGGCTGGAAAGAGGTGTGAGAAACTTGTCCTTACAAGATGGAAATAATATACAACTTACGCAAAGTTCATCAGGTAGCTGATCGTCTGGGGGTCAATGACAATTGGTCAAGGCACTGGTCCACGTGACATCAAGGCATATTCAAGAATCCAAGTCACTTTCCCAGAACGCCAACTTGATTGTACAAGTAAGGTCCTTTGCCGAAATGCCGCTCGGATTCAGGTCCCAGATCCGTCATGACAACCATTAAAGTTGATGTTTGAAGGAGGGGTAGCTACCCAACTCTAGGCTCAATCTAGACCCCTCTCACACGGTTTTGGTACAAGACTAGCTACCCCTCCTTCAAATCTTAAAATCCTTCCAAATAAGGCGTGTGAGGATGGCTCCTTTCGTTTCTCAGTGGTCCGTTGACATGACTCGCCAAACACTCCCTCCCACTTCATCCTCCCCCTTTCATGATGCAGAATCCAGGCACTACATTCCATGGTGAAAAGGCAAAGCAGATGCCTTCGCAATCACGGGCTTGTTCTGTCAGTGATTCTGCACTTTGTACATACAAACACGCTCTGATGCTCTCATGATCAGGAGGGCAGTGGACAGTTGGGTATTGTACAAATCCGTATCATCAGCATCCTCTTCTGCTTCTTGCATGCAGCTGCCAGGTCCATAGTCTGGAGGACGTTCGAAGCGAGGATATTTCATTCCATATATTTACGGCGCAAGACTTTGGCGCAATCTGGGTTCAAGTTGGATGTGCTCATTTTTACCTAAAAGTTCCTTGCGGTTTAGAAAAAAAGTTGAAACTTCCAAACATCAGAGTACATTTCAAGCTCCGACACATAAGGTTTGAAGAGGAAATTTTCAAATTAGCGTTCTGGTCACCCAATCAACAATTGCAAAGGTGATATTTACAGTTACAAAGACAACGTCACGAAAGGCAGTGTCTATGGTGATAAATAACAAAATCAGACTAGTGATTTATGTTGAGTGGAAGGGCACCATGGAAACTGGCGGTGTCGGAAACAGACGAATAGACCTCTAAAATTTGTGTCTGATCGCGAAAGAGATGGTCGTCATGGTTGCAGAAAGAAGTTATTCCGAATTATTGCAGGATTTGATACAGATGTCGGTATCTGTGAAACGGGCAATAAATGAGCTTCGAACTTTATTCTTGTTTCCGAACTAGAAAATCAAGAATAACATCAAGATACCTATCATAAAGGTTTGTCAGTACCCAACGTGATGTCGTACATGATGAGGTGGCACTCACGTTTCCGGCTCTTCGTGCATCGGATGATGGCTACTCTTGCGTAGTTCTACACTTTTAACGTTCGGAACACACTCCAAAAAAGGCCGAACTGCTATCTCATGGATTCCATCATCCTGCGCATAAATAACCAGTGTTGGGACCGAAATCTTGCATAGGTGCCTGGTGATCGAGTGTGCCCTCAATGGTCCAGCGATTTTGAAGTGAAATGGGCCTCGCCTATGTATCTATCACGTGAACATGAAAAGAGATAATGGCCCAGAGAACTCACAACTTGGCAGTCACTGTGGGATCTTTTTTGTTCTCCTCAAACGACTGCGCTAAATCCTTCGGCAAAGGCCGCAATGTACAGGTGTGTTTCGTGATGAATGTTGCGATGCCTTCCTGGTACTCAGCTGCATCCATGGTGTCATTCGACTCATGTTTGCGAATCATCTCGGCGAAATCCTTTGGAAATTTGTCCAGATGTAGGTTAAGACCTGCCTCAAGCAGTTCCATCGAAGCATATGCATTCGAAACTATTAGACTCTGAAGACCCTTATGTGGACGAGTGGCAGCATAGAAGCCTGCAAGAAAGCCTATATAAATTCAATGAGAAAGCGAAATTTTCAAATTGTCATCTCGGAAGTTACCTCCCCATGAATGACCCAATAAGTCAAAATTTCGATGGATATCAAGATGTTCCACTAAGTTATCGAGTTGGTCCAGAAACAAATAAGGATGCCAGAAAGTATCGGGTGCATCCCGGAAATGAGACGACGCCCCACTTCCGATTTGATCGTACAACACTATAGGAATGCTACCCAACAGCTGGGGTGAGAACTGGATGGGCAGAAGACATAACTTACCCAGCCTGTTTGTATAATTTTTGGAGAGGTCTGCCACGGTAAGTATATATTCAGCGTTCACGAAGACTGGCTGGTTGATTAAGTATGATCTCACAACAGATAATGATGAGTTAGCCCTGGGCCACCGTGAATTATGACCACAGGCCGACGATTGGGGTGTTTGAGATCGCCAAAGACCTTGTACCATGTCTTGAATGCCCTTAGGCCAACGTTGAATGTTACAGTACCCGTCTGAGTTTCTTCCGCCATCGCAGCTGACTTTGATGATTGTAGCAGTCTGCAGTGGCCCGTTCGACTGCGGGGCAAGTAATCGACAACTAGGTGATTGACGACTCATTATAAGGACAGGAACAACTTCGAGCTGTCTATTTTTCGGGACATATTGAAGCCGTTGGAGCCCAACAGTTACGAAAGGCCTTCTTTTGGATAGACAACTTCATCGACAACCGGTACACGACCGATTGATCACGACCGAGAGCCGGGATGTAGGATGGTCAAGATCATGATCATGTGGTTGTCAATCAGTGTTGATCAAAATAGGATGTTAGAAATTGGATAGTGGATGAATGTTCAGCAGCCTAAGCGTCGTAGTTTAAGGGGGAAATAGCAGGCAAGCGGTCCAGCCGAAATACATCGGCGGACTCAATTGAAGTAATCTCGTACCAAAACCGTCCACGTGTGGACATTTTGAGAAGGAATTTGATTGAGCCTAGTTCAGCAAGACTTCTTTTCAGCTGCATTGACTGGTAAGATGGGAGTGGATAAATCTCAGCCATCGTCGGAGCAGCTTGAATTCGACTACAATTTCAATTTAGTCCCTGCAATTTGGGACATCAATCTGGTCATACATGGGGCCAGCGATGGTCAAGATTTTATACGTGTTGGTTTCGAAAGGCCCGGAATCAGAGTGCTCTCTATGGGTTTAGCTATGTGTAGCGAGATCAGTCCTGCAATTAGATGGATGGGAATAGATCATGACGGTGGTCGTCGGGGTCACGGTGTGCAAAATCCGCCATCAAGAGGGTAAGGTGTCAAGTTCATGAAAGGATTAAAGTTTGGGGTGGTGAAAACCCTACTGTTAACAAGAATCTCCTCAGTATCGATCAGATTGGGAAATACGGCTTCGAGGACTTGTATCCTGTCATTCTGTGGATTGGCAATGAAGATTTGGCGCTGGTCCATAGTGGAACCTGCCAAGATGACTTGCTGATGATTGTGAGGTTCGACCTTACATAATAAAACATTAAATGAATTATTTCTTTTATAGTTAGGGTTAGATTATAGTTAGGGTTAGACCAGTTTAGAGGTTTCTGCATCAGCAAATCAGGGAGATTATGGCAAAGGGTTAAAAGTACCACAATTGATCACGATTAACAACACTCGTCACCATAGCAATCACAACATTTTTCCTTCCGACTTGCGCCTGAAATTTGATCGAATTATATTTTCTGTTGACCCTTCCGTTGGTGCAGCATCAGCCGATGAGCACATGCAGCAGTAGGGGCGGAAGTGTTCTGTAAACTTCAAAGGTTATCACTACCCATGCAATCTATACCGATCGTTTAACTTTTACTATTACGACAGACGGATCAACAACCTTGACAAAGAGGTGCGTCGACTCGCGGAATGACTGACCTGTAGAGTTATGAGTTACGAAACTTTGCAAATGCTGCCCGACAACTTGGGGGTTCAGTTGCCATTTTGTCATCAACATTTCACCTCCGGGACCGTTTAGCTCAACTTCTGCGGCGGATATATTGTAGTCCATATCGCTCGAGAAACTTCCGGAGAGTCCCAACAACCTCAAGCCGTCGAAGGGGATTCAGAAGAATCAAGCAAGGCTGAGCTCCACATCCCAAGGCCCACTGTCGCTGAGAACCTTGATCCTGAAACGTTCCCTCAACAATTTGAGTATCTAGCTAGGGAAAGAAGTGACCACTTTTTTGAAATGCTTGAACAAACTTCCGGAATTTACGGATGAGGCTGTTGTCCACCCTCTCGCTCGAAGGTGATATGGAAGCGAAAAACTTTTTTTTCGCTTCATTTGATAAAAACTTATGTTAACCTACTTCATATAGTGCTGGACCTCCCATTTGAAAGAGTGCGGGTGAGCATGGGCCCGAAGCAATATATATGGATTCTAACTGCGTTTGGCAGGTCAATTTCGCTATGCGGCGGTTCGGCGATGCATTGTCGATAGCGAGCAAGAGATGGGCGAGCACGGATGAACTCACTGATTTTGACTTATGGCCCGCTTTCAATGTTCATCGAAGTGAATGAGTATTTCGGCATTCTCACGCAAACTGATAATTGACTGATCGATCCATCATCCAGGCGTGCCAACTATCCGTTTGCACAAACGCACGGAGCCAACAACCCCCTAAACCCCTCAACAGTAGCTACTTTCCTTTCCGCCATCACAGCTGCCACCATGCAATTCTCTTATGCGCTCGGACAGACTATGATAGTAGATGCTGTTTATTACTTTTGGTTCTCTTCACTCATTCAGTATCGGCGCAACTGTGAATAATCTTCTCGGACTTACATGGAAACAGGCAATATGTTTTTTCGTTATTTGGTTGCGGTCGTCGCTCTATTATCTCAACCACCCGCTTACCAGCCGTTCTCCAGGTCACCGCGTGCCCTGGTGGGTTTTGATCTGAATCAAACGTTCACCCTTCGTGTTTCTTCTATCTATTTCTCGATTGGACTTTGTTACAGCATACTCAAGGTTTCGTTGGACAAGTCGAATGGTCAGAACTTTTTTTTTTCTGAGACACTTTTCAGGTCTCCGTCGGGAAAAATCCTTCTGACCAAAACGGCAAGGGCCATCAAAATCTGCTCAGCAGAGATCAGTGAGTATCTTCTTATTCTGACAAAGCGTGTTCCATCCTCTTCTCCTTTAGAATGGCGTTTGCAAGAAGACTGATAGAAATACCTCGATTGAAATGGCTACCTGGTTCCCGACAGGTGATGGTAGTTTGGCATTTTCATTTCACGATTGCTTGAATTGAATGCCTTGTAGCCTTCCTTTCGATAGAGTTGATTGCCAAGAAATTGGTAAGCTACTGACTTATCCGCGGTTCTCGCAGTCATTCAAACTTACTTCAAGTTTAATCCAGGATCTTGACGGCAACGTTAACTTCAATTTTAGATATGGATTGCCCCCCTAGGTTCTGGACAAGTATGATTTCGGTAATATGAAGCTTCAAGGTATTTCTATCACCCCAGATTCTCAGCATCTTGTGGTCATTGGGTCTCTGCTGCGGTTGCCAACAGGCCTACAATCCAGTAAATCCAGAGTAAAGAAAAGCGGATTGTCGGTATGCGTGTTCCCTTTTTCAGGCATGCTTACTCGCTCAATGCATCTGTCAGTCTAGAATGACGAAACCGAGGAGATTGCAAAGTAAGCACCCGACCTACACCATTACAATTATCCTCTCATCTTTGTGTAAGTCAAACCCCCGTTCTCAACGATGTCAGAGACACCATACTTGCACAAACAACCGGGGACGGTCTTGTTGCTCTCACCAGCTCCAAATGCATGGTTCGTCGGACCACGCAGACCCTTACTTAAGTTTTTTTTTTTTGTTGATAGGCAGCACCTCAACTTTGGAAGCTAGAACTCGTAAAAGATAAGGACGATAACACGGTGGTTACGGTAGGCTTCCACTGGGGTCAATGTGGTTCCCTGACAGTTTTTCTTAACACGTAAGTTTAGACATACGAAAAGTGTTGGTCGATTTTGCAGGACCGTGTTACTTTGGGGCAGGAACAATGAACTCGTACTTTGTGCGGGTAAAGGCCTGTCTGAATTTAGATGATTGTTTCTCATGCACTAAAATAGATCCCAGGGGGTGAAATTCATATTTGGGATCACGAAATTAGGAGCGTTTGCTACATTTAATTTGTGGTCAGATGGTGGCAAAGTCGCCTGGGATGATGCTATTGACGATCCCTTTATGTTCGCAACTGGGAGCAATTATGGTGTTGTGAGATGGCGATGTGGGAGTTTGGAGTTTGGACACCCTGATGAGGCGCTAGAATGCGTACCGACACCGACTAATGTTCACGACTATCATAGAACCTCGTCGCCTTACCAAATGGATTCGAATATGACGGTTCAATATTCAATATTCAATGCTGAATAATTATCAGTCAAGTCGGACCGTATACCCAGATAAATCATGTAACAGTGTACTTAGAACTGAGTGAGCATTAGTCTTCTGCATCCCCGGTAACTTGAATTGTGATTTTATGTCACACACGGTCACGGTGTCTAAATAATGATAAAGTGGTATTATTAGTCGATCACATTTGTCACCACACTGTTGTTGTCATCTCGCGATCTTTGACAGGCGCTTATAAATGCTTTCTCGACTATGTTATGTTTAACAGTGTAAGCAAGTTACAAATCATGAGTATTTGAATCCTGATAGCGTAAACTCTCTGCTGATCAATGAGTCGCGACAATTCACTATAAAAACGCAAGCAAGTATCGCAGCATTTCTGCACAAAACACCAAGTTTCTAAGTTCTAACCTCCTCTACTAGTCTGCCACTATAAAGATGTCATTCAAATTCATTACTACCCCTCTTTCGATTGGAGATATTACAATCGAGAATAGAGTTGGCATGTCCGCGCTTACGAGAAATCGTGCAATCAGTACATATCCTTCTGATCTCATGAAGGAGTACTATGTCCAACGTGCAGGCGCTGGACTCATCGTCACCGAAGGTATCCTCGTTACCAGACAAGGGTAAGTCACCCAGTAATTACTAATCTTCTTATCCCTTCGGCTGAACATATTCTGCTAGAACTGAATGGCAACATGCACCCGGGATCTGGGATTCTGAGCAGGTCACTGGCTGGAAGAAAATCGTAGACGCAGTTCATGAAGTTGGCGGGAAAATTTATGCTCAAGTTGGTCACATTATTTTGTTGTTGACGTCGGTACAATCGAACTAACGCTCACTTTTTTCTGACAGCTTTGGCATGGTAAGACACCACCAACTTTGTGCCCACATTCGGTGCTGATTTATCCTGGTATAGTTGGTCGTGTTTCTCATCCAGACGCTCCAGAACAGAAGCTAGCCGGAACAGTAGGTATTTTAAACCTACATTTGACGATCAAACTAACATTTGCTGTCAAACAGCCTGTCTACGCTCCCTCTGCGATTGCAGCACGAGGTGGAAATTTCCGCTTTCTTCCAGGAACTCCAGGATACGTTACGGTAAGTAAAATTAGATCGCTCTATTTAGGGCCTCCACTAATATACCATATATCAGCCAACCGCCGTCGAAGATCCATGGACCATCATAAAGCACTTCAAACAAGCTGCGATCAACGCCAAAGAAGCAGGATTTGACGGTGTCGAATGTGAGTGGCTTCCTGACTATTGACTTGAAAGTCTTGAGCTAATGTCTAATTAATCAGTACACGGCGCCAACGGATACTTAATCACCCAATTCCTTGACAATACTTCCAACCATCGCACAGACCAATGGGGAGGGAGTGTGGAAAACCGTTCTCGTTTCGGTCTAGAAGTGCTGAAAGTTATCAAAGAAGTCTTTGGACGTAACGTTTCCGTGAAACTCAGTCCTGCAGGAGGTTTCAATGATGTTGGGTATGTCACCGGCATTATCTTTTGAATCATAAATATCGTAGCTGATTCACTACCTATAATAGCATGCCCATACCAGACACCGTGGAAACATACAAATACTTTATTACTGAAGCTGAAAAGCTCGACCTTGCATATATCACTCTAATGCGGTATTCTGCCGCGCTTGACCCAGAAATCGACGGTGAGTGTCTCTCTCATTCCTTCGTCCATTTCTAGAAAAATAGGCACTGATTTTCTGCCTCTTACAAAAGGTAAATTACGAGGAATTCAGCACGATGTCCTAGAAACATTCCGTCCCTTCGTCAAGAAGACCAAGCTGTTCCTTAACGCAGGGGTCACAGCCGAAGAAGGTGAACAACTCATCGCAGCTGGTAAAGTTGACGGTATATTCATTGGATTCAACTGGATCACGCATCCGGACCTTGTAAAACGAGCGCTTCATGGCAAGCCTCTTAACAACATCCCAGATATCCCGCATCTCCACATCGAAGCTGGCGATGGGAGTATTGGGTACACAGATTACCCTATTGCCGTCTATTAGGGCTTTGATAGATTATATACACTGTTATGGACGTTGCTAATGAACATAAATGGATTGTTTTTTTCACCCTCATCGGAGATGGTTGTTATCCCGCCCCGCGAGGCACCGTTGGGAAGGGTGGGAAAACCGGTCATGTGTGAATGCCTAGAGAATTTACATTTTAACGGAGGATCATCCAAGTTCTGATCATTATCTTCTAAATGTTATCTAGTTCGCAAATTTTCCAGCGGTGAATAGGAGGGACGATACTGTCAGAAGCTGGTTCTCAAATGAGGACTTTTTTTCCTGGCTTCGCCAGCGTAGGAAGGCAATGAGACAACATTTGAGATCTAAGTAAATGCTAGCGAGATCCAACGTACGGCGGTAGTGTCACAAGACAAGTAGAAAGTATAATATATTTTTTTATGCTAGCTACTGATAAGGAGAAAGAAATTCTGAAAAGTTGTATAAATACTGAGTACTGAGTACTTGGAACAAAAAAATTATCTGTCTTCGTCCATTGACTGCCCTCCCTGCTTCAACAATATGTTGAATGTTGAACCGGTGGGGCAAGGCTGCGATGACCTTTGATGTTTTTTTGGTCAATATAATAATGGCCCTGTGTATTGACCTACGTTAAATCTTTTCTAAGTCTCGTATTGGCCACCAGATTCAACTCCCATCCGCCTGTACCGGAAATAAAAATAAAAATCACAGGTTGGGCGAACTCGTCAAGCGGTACATTTATTTTATACAGGAAAGCTTGTATCTACAGGTCATAAGTGTATGCGTGGCCATCAAATGACAAAAATTGCTAATAAAACTTACTACTTTATCAGGTGCCAGCAGCCAATGCATTCAAGTTGTCAATGTCTTGCAAGCGCAACTCTGACAGGCGCATATAATTTCCTTCTCGGTGCCGTATTGAATCCAGGTATCGTGATATCTGCTCGTATCACTTGACACTATTCAACGACTTTGGCAAGGAGTCCGAGGCGCGAGGTCAACTTGAAGTACAACCCACTACAAAGCGCAAGTCAGTATCACTGCATTCTGCGCAAAACAAGTCCCTGAGCTCCTCTACTACTAGTTTTCAGTTATAAAAATGTTGTTCAAGTCTCTTGTTACTCCTCTAGCGATTGGATACATTACAATCGAGAATAGAGTTGGCATGGCTGCGCTTACGAGAAATCGGGCGCCCCATACCCATCCTTCTGATCTCATGGAGGAGTACTATGTCCAACGTGTCCTTGGAGGCGCTGGATTATTCGTCACCGAAGGCCTCATTAGCAGACAAGGGTAAGCCTCCTATCAATCGCTAATTTATTGTCCCTTCGAGTGAACCATCTGCAAGAGGTGAATGGCAGCATGCACCTGGAATCTGGGACTCTGAGCATGTCGCTGGCTGGAAGAAAATCTTAGACGCAGTTCATGAAGTTGGCGGGAACATTTACGCTCAGGTTGGTCACATTAGTTTGTTGATTACGTCGGCACAGTCGGACTAACGCTCATTTTTTTCTGGCAGCTTTGGCATCGTAAGACACCCACCTATTTTGTGCCCATATTCGATGCTGATTTATGCATAGTTGGTCGCCTTGCTCATCCAGATGCTCCTCAACAAAAACTAGCCGGTATAGTAGGTATTTCAAAACTACATTTTGAGGAACAAACTAACCCTCAGTGTCAAACAGCCTGTCTACGCTCCGTCTGCCATTGCAGCCCGAAGTGGTAAATACCGCTTTCTTCCAGGAACTCCAGGACACGTTACAGTGACTGAAATTAGATCCCCTTATTGCGGCCTCTACTAAGATACTATATATATCAGCCAACCGCCATCGAGGATCCAAGGACCATTGTTGAGCAGTTCAAACAAGCTGCGATCGACACCAAAAAAGCTGACTTGAACGATTTGAACACACACATAATCAACAAGTACACACGGCGCCCACGAATACCTAGTCAACCAATTCCTTGACCAATACTTGCAACCATCTCACAGACAAATGGGGAGGGAGTGTTGAGAACCGTTCTCGTTTCGGTCTAGAAGTGCTGAATGTTCTCAAAGAAGTCCTCTACCCCTGGACCACCCCCCCCGGGGGATGGGAAGTAGTATATCTCTTCTTCGGGATTTGAATCTACCAGTGGAATTATAGTCTGCGGACTTCCCCTTCATTCTGCATCGTATTCTCGTCACAACTAGTGGCAAGCACGACAGTGGAAGGATCGGGAGACGAAGAAGTGTACTAATTGCTTGATGTTATTCTTGATGGTTGGATATCGTGACAAGGTTATCGAGGACGAGATCGAACAACTCTGCGTCGAGAGAATATTTCAAGATAGGCCTTGAAGTCTGTATACAGCAAGCGAGAACAATGGGCAACCGGTCTATGTGAATAAGGTGGTCGTCAAACTCGAGTCTTTGCAAACCTTAGACTATTCGAACATTTAAAACTCACAAATCTCTCACAAAAGGCAAAGCAAAGAAGAGGAATCTCACTCGATGTTTATATCGGAAAGAAGCTACGTAAAACTACATACGTAACACTGGGAAAGACCGTATAAACAAGGGGGAAAGTGAAAGGAGGGAAAGAAAAGGTAGAAGTAGTCAACGAGAGTAGGGTGCGGGCAGATATTGTTCTATACGATTTTCTTCTTTTTGAGGGGATGTCGATGTCGCCTTGCACGTACTGGCTGGACAGGTGGACGATGGAGGGAGAGCGATGGATGAAAGAGATGGTAAAGAACGTCGGGGGTCGGTTGTGCTTATTGTTGGTAGCGAGGCAGAATAGGAGATAGAGGAAAACAGGATAATGATAGGTAGAGACGAGGGGTAAGGTGAGAAAAAAAAGAAAAAGTGGGGAACGGGTAAGAAATTTATGCACCAAAAAAAATTAGGGAATTTAATTTTATGCGTGCACCTAGAGAAAAAAAAAAAAAAAAAAGGGGGGGGGGGGGGACCGAGGACAGGATGGGATGGATGGTTGTACAATTCTATAGGCTTGAATTCTTTTTGGCTTGACAAGCTCTCCGTGTTGAATTTTTTTTAAAAAAGGAGGGAAGCTTGGTTGTGGTTTGGGGATGCGATGGGTTGGATGGAGAGGCCGTATCCGGTGCAAGGCAGGACGATTATGAAGCATTCAGATGAGGGGCGGTCGATTTTGGCGTCGTTCTTGATTGATACTGTCATCGATATAAACTGTGGTTCGTCGTCGTTGATGGTAGTGGTAGTTATGAGACGCTCGGTAGAATTTGAGGCAATGGCAGGAGAGGAAACATCTACGAGAACAACCGAAAATGTATCAACAAACGACGAGCTCCCTCCAAAAGAAAGAAAACCGAAAGATTACATACCAAAGACCCAGAGCCTGCAATAAGAGCGGTTGATGAAAGCAAGGCCTGTATAAGATAGGCTGCACCGCACATTACTTTTGGTCCAGTATCAGTGCGCGCGAGGATAGGGTTGTTTGATGTTTAATGTGGACGGAGTAGTAGAGGTAGCGCAACAACGATTACTCTAAATGTATGTGTGTACGACAGCATAGATGGCGGACACGACGAGGGGGCTATTTGAAGAAAAGGGAAGCGGGCGGGCCAGAAAAAGGGGGAAGAGAAAGGTAAAAACCACGAGACAAAGCAAGGCAAAAAAAAATGAGCAAATCACTAATGCTACAAGGAGAAAAAAAAGTAAGTCAAAAGGGGGCTAATCGTGGGTGCATCGTTAAAGAAGGCGTGAAGCGATAAGAAAGGATGCAACGTGGATAGTGAATGGTCGACGTGGTGATGAATGGTTGGGTACGTGATGGAGAGGGAAAGAAGGATGTGGCGGTTGTTAGAAAGGTGAGAAAGGGAGTTGGGGAAAATGCAATGACGACAAGATAAACGACACACAATGATTGGTACACCGGAAATAAAATGATCAAAAAAAGAAAGGTAGGGAAAAGGAGAGACATCAATTGAAAAGTGAAGTCGTTACAAAGACGGGCATTAATAAAGTTAGAAAATGGGGTAAAAAAATATAAAAGAAAAAAAAGAAAAAAAGCAAGATAAGAAATTGCCCAAAAGAATAGGAAAAAAAATAAAAAGATCTGAATACGATACTAAGAAAGGTGATTTGAGAAGAAAGAATTTTTTTAAAAAGGGGTTGTATATGTATATTCCCAAACAATCGTAAGGCTTGCATGGTAGTGGGATGCTTGGCGTGCGGGTGGTACAATGAGAGACAGAGACGATATATCCGATTCAGAGCAAAAAAAAAATGCTGACGATGATGGTGAACGATGAGATATGACGATAAAGGCCGCCCCCGGTCCGTGCGTAAGAATATCGTGTTTTCATGGTGAACCAGAGCATATGAGCTGGGTGGATGCAAATAAATAAAGCGGCCAAGAGACGTGTACAATTTGACAAGAACCACAAATATACGAGTCGGGCCTCAAGTGCATGAGGTTTCGCACTCGTCTCTTGATTAATTTTACACAAAATGTATTTGAATCTTCGGTTGTGAAGGTAGGATGGTGGATGGTGATAGAGGAGGCGGGTAAATGGATGAGATGGAGATGGAGACGGAAAATATGCTGGTGTTGACGGTGGAGAGAATTAACCCTCTGCACAGCGTAAGCGTGTAGGCACAGGGGGATGAAGCGGAGGCAATGGAATACTGGGGCATTTGTGAAGGGGGCAATAGACGACGCCTAGCAAGCTAGACGTCTCTAACAAAACCAACAGTCCAACAAAAAAAAAGGTGCGAGGTTGTCCTGAACGAATTGACCATTAACCGGATTATCAAAAAACCTACTCCCCCCGATATCAACCGGGAGAAGAAACAAAAAAAAAGAACCAAATGAAACCCAAGAAACAGACAGAAGACAACTAGAGCCCAAGAAAATTAGAATCTAGAGATGCGTTTTGACGATAAGAAATGGTGGCGATGGTGGTGGTGGCGATGATGACAACCCGTCTAGAAAATGATGCGAGTATCGTTGCTCAGTGTCCAATGACAAAGACCCCCTTCGAGAACGTTATGCAAAGCAAAGCTTCCACAAAACGCCATGAGTGATGTTGAGGGTCCGCTGAATAGTACGTGAGAATCGGTCGATGGATCCGAAGTCCCGAATTATCCCGATCCCGAGAATCAAACTAGTAAGAAAACCGCACCCAAGAAACCCCGAAAGCAAGAACATGAGCCGGTAGAGATGGTGTTACATGACGGAAGACACTAGGAAAAGATAATAACGATATGATCAAAGCCGAGTAGTGCTTGGATTATGATACAGAGTTTGATTGGGGGATCAAAGGTTGGTATAGTGTGTTTGATGTGCGGGCCTAGTTTTTCAGGGTGCGGGTGGTTGATTTAGTGATTCGAGGAGGGGATGAAGCGAAATCGGGTACAAGGGACTGGGATGCCAGGATCAAAAGAGGGACGGGCTGGAAGCGGTGGGTAGGCAAAAAAAAGACACATCTAAAAATGAATTCTCAAAAGCTGGTCGCCAAAAATGAGACATGGACCCTGAAGAGACGGTATGAACAAGTTACCTCTAAAATCTTCTCTCTAATTAGTGAGCGACAGAAGGAAAACCTCCTCAGAAGAGAAGTGGATTCGGCAGCTCGTCTGGACTAGGCGAATTTTGAAACATGGAACTCGCAAAGTAACCAGCGGCCTTCTCAGCAGCCTCACGCTCCGACTGCTTCTCCTTCGACAACGAGCCGTTTGATGGGGAAGCGGAATCCCTTTTGTATGGGGGAATGGCTCGGATAGGGGTCGAGAAAGTTGACATCTTCGAACTGGGATTGAAAGCATTCACGATGCCGAATAAAGTTTGACCATTTGTGAGAACAGTTCCACCAGGCCCAGATGACAGGTCCTCATCGGAAGACATGTGGAAGACGCCTTCGCTCGGAGTCCTACGATGCTTCCTGTTTCCCCTCTTATTTGCGACAGGAGAGGGAGGGGAATGAAGGCCCATAGCATTGAATTGAAAAGCACCAGGTGCGCGAGAGTTGATGGGGGCAGTTTGAAGGCCGTTGTCATGATGGCGGGCAGATGGCGGAGTGGTTGGGGCATAAGCCGCCTCATTCATGTCGTCACAAATGGGAAAATGCTGGAAAGTGGAAGGGCGGGCTGAAATTGGACGAGGGCGTTGACGGATGTGAGAAGGAAGAGGATCAGAGCGAGACATATTGGGAATTTGTCGTCTTGTAGCAGCTGGAACGGGAATTGCCTCCGAGTATATTGGAGAAGGCGAGGGTGTGCGTCGTTGTTGCCTACGGTTTGCTGATTTTCCAGATGGGTTGAATGGAAGGGTGGGAGAAGGAGGGTTGGATGAGAGGGAAGAATCGTTGTCGAGGAAAGGGTCAAGATTAATAGAAGCAATAAAGGCGACCTCAGCCTGCGAGGGAGTCTGTTGTAGTTGTGGGATGGGGGGAGACGGTTGACGCCCATGTTTTCCACACACAGAAGGATGGGAAGGACTCCTGCTGAATAACCCTATTGTCAGCCTGAGTCGCAAAAAAAAAAAAGGCAAAAAAAGCCGAATGACCTCTGAATTTGCACTTTGTCTTTTGGATGCTCGATTTGACCTCTTCCACGAGGCTGTGGGGAGGGAGTTGCAGGCACCGCATTTACCCCTGACTTCTTGGTGTCTGTGATCTCTGCAGGCGAATTGAGCAATGGTGCCGGGACCACTGGGGCAGACTTTGACTTTGGTATAGATTTAAAAGTCTGACGCTGGTTCTGGCGCTGTAATGGGGGACGAGAGGGTTTTGAGAGGGTGAGGAGGCCGGGTGTGCGAGTTGGTTGGACTACGATGGCCGGGGGAGCTGAAGGATGTCTCCTATGAGCATAAAGAGGAAATTGAGTTGGAGTCAAAGTAAGGGGTTTCTGAACGAGTATCATGGTGAGGGCGAGTCGGAGGTGCGAGGCGAGGCTGATGGCAGGTCGAGAGATATATATGCCCGTGGGAATATCTTGACTCCAATCTTCGTCCAACTTTTGTTGTCATTTATTTACCCCGGTGGCGCTCAATTGTTAAAATACTAACAAATAGTCACCAGACCTTCTATCACATTCTATGGAACAGCCTCGCATCTCCATCATTTCGAAGCTTTGTCCTTCCATCAGTATGTGCCTTCCCTAATCTAGTCTCTTCTGCGTTATCGGTCAGGCCGCTCTGAACCCGCGATATATACATAGTTGACACGGCCTTCATTTTTCCTGCAATCACCGAGAGCCGATCCCCTCGACAAGCACTTGCATTTCCCGATAGGCACGCGACATTGTAACGTAACGTTTCGTCAGAAACATCCTGTCACATGTGCCATGACAAAGTTGTGACTCGCTTTGTCATGTTTACGAGCGCTAGTAGTGTGTGTTCAAGAAAATATAGTTGATTGTGATAATTTAGTGAATATTGGCATCAGAAAGCTCTTTCATGACGGTTTCCGGGAGGACACGATGGCCACGGTATTTTTTGTTGACATCTGCCATTCAATCCAAGACGATATGCGTCCATAAATCTATAAGAACAGCGAGAAAGTCTAGAGACAATTACTATCAGAGGCGAGATAAGTAAAGGAATATTTACCTTCGCATTTCCTGGAGTGTCACAGCATCTAGAGCTTTCATCACATTTGCCTCGAGATCTTTGATGGTGGATCAAGTATGTAACGATATGTTGCTCATCATCTTTATTTCGCAATGGAACTTTCGAGGCATTTTTTTCGAACCATTAGACGTAAATATGTATGTATTCCTTTAGTCTGGCCGAAAGAAAATCTGGCCGAGCCACCATCTAACTAATTACATTTCCTAGGGAATGCCATTAATGGATCGAGTCAAGATGAAAAATGTCACGCCTTATCACGTGACAAATATGTCTCATCTCGAATGACCCTTGCCTTGAGGCCTATCATGACTCCACTACTGTACTAAATAAAGCACAATGAATTGCGCGATTGGTGCTTCTGGAGTAAAAACTCTAATGTGACCTGACTTGGCTAGATCTCTGGGCCTGAAACTGGGAGGGACTCCGTCGGCACCTCGTCGGCCTTGACGGAACCACTGCGTGGATGCCCCAATTACTCCGTTCTCTCTTTTGCTTGTACCCAAAATGCTTCTCAACAACAATAATAGCACGGTCTTATGATTCAAATGCTTTACGTTGACCGTTTTCACATTTAGCTGCATTGTTCGTTTTAAACACAAAGTGTCCATCGTGATAGTAACCTTGTCGTTGTTCCACTTTTTGATTAAATAACTTGGACAAGGCTATAATATATTTTATTTTTAATTTATTATTTCGTAAAAATCTAACAACCTCACACTACTATAAAGCATTGCCACATTGGCTCACGTTACTCCAGCCCCAAGCGCGTATCGCGCCTTCTTTCTTTACCGAGTCCGATGAGCGCTCAACATCTCCATAAGTATGCTTCCCCTACAGAAAAGAGTCGCAAACTCCATATACGCTGCATTCAAGTTGTGATTCCTAGTCCGATAACTTGGGAAGCAACTGCGAGAAACATACAATGCACCGGTAAGTTAAAAACTTGGTGTCCATATTTCTATGACATATAAATCTTTCTTTGAGGCAGAACCTTCTTTGAGATAGAACCTGGAAGAAGCAGTTATGCTATGTGACCTCCTCGGTCCTGTAGCACTTCAAGTTGGTATTAGACCAAAGAAACAGAGCCTTGGCCGGTGTCAATAGTAGTGGTATAGCCATTATATTAGCGGGATAGAGCGTCAACGTTTTCCGGTCAAGGTGTAGTTATCATCACCATCCTCTTCCCGAATTCAAAAGCATAAGGCAAAGGCATTTCTCGAGTGACTCGGTATTGATTCATATTACGAATATGTTCGTTCTCCAACCGATCTGGATATTCGTTAGAACTCCCTTTATGTGATGTTGAGAGATGAAAGACAATAGCGACTCACAGAAATTCCATTGTATTCTGCGTAGCATCTCAAACATCCCGGTTATAAAAGTGCGTACCAGCATGGTCGGTCCACGTTCGGGGATGTATATGACCCAAAGGAATCTGATGAGTAGATTCGACAGCTGGGTGGAATGAATAAAGTTTTTAGAAGAATCGATGATGGCGGAGTAACAGAGGTCATTTTACCATCGCAAGATAGTACACCTAGATATATGCATTAGATGCATATTGTACGTCAAACAATGGCATATACAAAGCAAAATGAACTCACCCATTGAGGAGTATACATAAGTTCCGTTCGAAGAAAAGGATGCTTGCTGTGTGGCTGCAGGAGAGAGTAGTCCGCCAAGAGGTCCTGCGTAATAAAATTTATGGATCTCCCGGGCGTATGGAAGACGGAAAAAAACGTACCCAAGTACACGCATAGATAGAATAGCACGTATTAAAAACACACCACAAAGCAAAAATCGTACCACGTCTATGCTCTGTAGTAAAATGATAATCAGTTTGGTGTATATAAGGGAAGGACTGGTTGTTCGTTCTTACGTCGGTAGCTCCACATGAAATAAAATAAATAACTTAAAATGCCAGTACCGTATTTGCCGGCCTTTCATAACCCGACGTTAGAGAACAAGATTGAGCAGAAGAGTAAAAAGCGTACGTTGACGAGGTGCAAGATTAGTTGGGAGTCAATATAACACTTGACACACTGTACTAGACGAATAACAAAAGGGATACTAGCCAACACAAAGGCAATCGGCCACGTCCGAGATGAATTCTGGCACTTTTGCCAATCGTCAGCGAACTTGCCCAGATACACACATATGAATAGAGAGGTATTCGACAAGGTGAATATAAAACTGCAGAGCTGGTCGCTGTCATAATTGCCAGATCAGGAAAATAGCAAAAATACAGAGCGTAGCTCAGCCTCACCCCATCCAGAAATCGGCGAACTACAATTCAAATGTGAGAGCTTTCCGTGAGGTGAAGAATGCAAGTGACCTCGACTCTTCGAATTCCAGACATGAATAACTTCAATATGGTCTTGATCAACCAGTATCGTGATGGTCTGGCCATTATGGGCATGGGGTCAACCATAAGGAGAGCCGCAAATGTCAGCCATAGAAGTGGCCAAGTTGTAGGTTGAACAATCGGAGCACTAATGTGAGAGAACGAAACCCAGAACGTGAGGCATAACGTCGATAGAAGTAGGCTTGGTATCTATGTCAAGTAATTATAAAATCAAATAAAAGTAAGAAATTTGGTCAAGGAAAACCTACCTCGAAATATTGTCGATGATCAAGGTGGCGTGAGACGTCTAAATCTAATCGAAAGAGGTTAGTCGATGAATAAAGTTGCCAACGGAGAATTTCGGGCCGTCCTTACCGAATATAAAGGTGTAGTTGATGCGCGACTTGGCCCATACTAAAAGATTGATCCCTAAAAGAAGAGAGTATAACACTGGAACAAGGATCATGCCATATAGGAAAAGTAAGATATCCCAACGCGGTATCGCCTGTTGCGTCTCTGGCTGGAATACTGGAAATTATCATGAAGCTACCCTTGACATCGAACGCTGCAAAAATACCGACCTCTTATAAGTCCATCGATGAGAGCAGGAATGGCAAGTCCGAGGAGCAAACCCGATCGAACTGTACTGGAATGATGACTGCTGGGGGTCGTGCTTGCCCTCAATCGCTCAAGAGCCTTCTTCTTGTCTCCGCCAGCTGGGATATTAAACACCATGAGAACGTCGTATCTATGCGCTGAGAAGGTCATGATGGGCCTACCAAATTCTGAAGCGTACATGTATTCCATCTCTCGTGTCATGTTCCGGACAGTCTCACCCGAGGCGAATGCGCATGTATCGACCTGAGTAGCAAGACATGAGCGATGGTTTGGTATGAATCAAAGAAACGTACCTTCTCAGTCATGTATTGATTTTGTATAGATATCTTTCGTGAGGAAAGTGTGGGTCCAGTACCTGTGTAATTATATTGACCGCTTACCCTGGTTATTTTCTCGAATTTCTTCACTGCTTTTCGAAATCCAATGACATTGAGAACCTCAGAAACAGTGCAATGTCAGACAAGTCGCTATTATAGATGCGACAGACCACTGGCTTACTTGATAATTGTATAGCGTTTCCAAGCCACTAAAAATCCAAGGTGAGAGAAAAACCTCTGTTTTGAGTGGGACGTCCGAGAACTTTGTGCACATAAAATTCTCACTAACCGATAATGCTCCAACACTGCCCTCTTCAACTCCCTCTTCGCACGAATATAACCAGCTGGGTCGTCGTTCGTAGTGGAGTGGGGTCGTTCAACTCTGCTGTTCCATTCATCCTCTTCCCGATGTCTTTGTGCACTCCGGCCGCCTTCTTCTGGATCTTTCTGTTTGCCATTCAGGTCCGTCAAAGTGGCCATGTAAAATGGATTTTTATCCTTTGCGAGAGAGCAATCCGAACTCTGGGATTGTATGCTGCCGCGACCTCCTACAGCCTTCGGTGTCTTTAACATAATAAGCATAATAAGTTCTAGCAGGCCTTCGTGTTGTGAGAAGATACACTGGAAATAATACCATCTTAAACAATTTCCCTTCCTTTTTTCCGGTTGGGCCCATTTGAAGCCGAATTCTGGAACTCAAAGCTGAAAGAAAGGCTGCAGCCCATGGTTTCTTGGTAGTACCGGCTTCCTAAAGTCAATCACATCAGCTCGTTAATGATTCAAACTAAAAACGACATACGAGGAACATCTTCCGGTTTTCCTTGAGCTCTTCTAGCTGATTTAGAAGCAACACACCGCGCGTTACCATCTCTTTCTCTCTCGCCAGATAAAAAGATTCAACCTTGTCTAGTTGCGCGTCAAGCATAGCGAAGAAGGCAGATTCTTGTGGCGTAAATTGGGTGACAATTTCATGGAGGGGAAGCTCAGCCAAAGGGGTGGTGAAACGCTGTGTCTTATTCAAATCGTTTTGTACTTTTGGATATTATCAATATCGGAGGATTTGTCAAGATCGCGGACTCACGCTGATTCACGGCCAACTCTGCGCTGCCTATATCAAACGAACCCGTTTGCATCGAGGGATTTTGAGCTCTTTTATCCATAGAGGGTATTGGGGCAGAAATTATGTGGACGAGGCTAGGCCCTCGAAGAGGCTCAATCGGTAGGTTCATGAGAGAGAAGTTAAAAGGCGGCAACTCAAACGGTAATTCAGGCCTTCCCAATGAGCGTTCATGTATACGCGAATCGACCTCTGAGGGACAGGGTTGGGCTGTGGATGGAGAGTACTGAACTGACACTCCACTGTCTGAGGAATGGACTCCATCAAGGAATTCCCGAGAGATTTTTACGTGGTTTATAAGCTTTTTGAGGCCTCGATAGTCTCTATACAAGCGCGGTGAATGCTTGGATTCGAGGAAAATAAATTACATACATATATGCATTTTTCCATTCTGAAGTCTAATGAATGCGATGTCAGCGTGTCTGGAGTAGAAATGAGTCTGGAAAATCATGCCTCTGTCTTTTGCAGATACCTATGAGATTTGAAGAAAAAAAGTTCAATAAAAAATTCATGGCTTTACTAAAAGGTCATACTTTGCGAATTTCATGATATAAACCGACTTTCAGAGCCTTGAGACTGAAAAACAGTCCGAGAATGAGCTCAAGGCCTAGGAACGCTAGACACGAGTATCAAGAGCCTAGGGGAACGACTCAGATGAGGATGAGATCTCGTCATACTCCAACAGCTCTACAGCCGATTTTTATTGAGGTGGTTGTGCCGAAAATATACCGAAACTTCAGTGAACGCGGTATAACTTCGCAATGAGATTTATGCGCCACATACATCACGTGATTTTACTCTGTCGGGGAACAAACCCGTTAAACAATATTGTAATAGCCCTTACCACACGCAAAGAAATCACCAAGGCCTCTAGATATGTTAATAAAACAACTTGGTACATGCCAGGTTTTTGATTTTTATGTGTAGTAAGAGCTATCAAGTTGGAATTTGGGATACCCAATTTGCCCCGTGATGACTTTATGGACGCCTACACCCTCGCCCCGCTAGTCCGCGACATCGCTATACCTTACACGCGTTGCCATGAAGGAACGGAGATAGAATCTCCACTCCAGTCAGTGGGGTTTCATATTTTAATATGAGAAGCCTGCTTGGAAGAGACCGGAAGGTACGTGACTAAAGAAAATTCGATCATCATGGTACGGCAGATAATCTCAGTTCTGAATCTACCTTTCACAAATAGAAAGGGAGAATTTTCGAATTGGCAGAATCATTATATTTACTGGGATAGTAGGTAGCTGATTTATATTTAAGGTAGGCACCCAGAAGTTGAAAAGTTCTCTGGCTAATTTCGGGTAGATACATTACAAAACGTATGTGACCTAACTCATCAAAACCGTAATCGAGGTAACCCGGGATACGAAATAGGGCGGGGCTTCCTGATCAGTTCCGTTCCGTTGTGACGCGATGTTTCATGAAGACGATAATTCTTTGCACCAACCAACTGAAATTTGGTGCAAATATGCCAAACCAAGGTAGTTATTTGATACAAATTTCGTTGGTTGGCTATTTGTCCAATATACATTACTATGTTGGGTGTTAGTTGGTCGAATCGTCACTTTCAGAGTTTATCAGTATCCACTGGTTGGAACTTGGATGTGTCCCAAACTTTGCAAGGACTCTATTAGCAATACTTTCATGCATCTGGTGTCTCTTTTTTCTGAGTGGAAGGGACGAGAGCGAGGATATAAATGTCAAAGATCACGTTTGCCGAGCGTCGGCTCATTGCCAAGAGTCAGAACAGAATCGTCAATTTTTCGCGACGTGACGAATTGTAGATCGTGCCGAAAACTTTCAGGTATTGCCGAATGGAAACAAAATTTCGTACAGATCACAACAAGGGGTGCCCGCAGGACCCCGGATACTATTGATGAAGGCTCCGGAAAGGCACCTGCTTGGGGTTTCTGTCCGGAAATCGGAAACGGCTCCAAAACGTTCAAAATTTGTCTGGAAAGCCGAAACAGCCTTCCGAAGCTTCAATTTTGTACGGAATCACGTCTGACAGCAGTAGAACAAGGAAGTATTGCATGGTTTTTAGATACTATCAAAGAAAACGGGGTGGATCAAGGATGGGAGCATCCCCATCTTTGTTCCTCTTTTGGTATGCCCTCATGGCATTGAAAAAGGTTGCAAAACCCCTTTCCAATGCGGAAAATAGGTCCAAACCTACCATTGCATGTTGATTCCTGTGGGAGGATATTTGCTGGCCTAGAGAACAATGTGAGGAATAAGATTGAAGGTATTAGAGCGAAATGATTATGTTAGTCATTTGTGGAACGTAACAAATTAGGTGGGAAATAATCTGATGAATTTGCAGAAATTCCTGATTATCCCGAACTGCAAATAAAATCACAAAAAATAAAATTCTACATTGGTGTGATTTGAACATGAGTCCTGACATCATAACGCTCAGCCACTGAGCCATACACTATACAATATCTGGAAAACTGTGACGGCACTTCTGCTAAATTGGCCCTTTTCTGTCTGGAAATGAACCGGTTTGCAGGTCAAATTTCGCAAATTTGTCTGGATTCTGGAACGCAGTATTATCCGGGGTCCTGTGCCTGCTCCACAAGAGCGTAGGCGCAATCCTTCCATTTGTCCGTCTGTTTGCGCAGCCGATAGTGTCCTCATGATGTATCGCTCGTTAGCGCTCAAGCACCCGGTGGCCCCCGACGGCCCCCCGACTCCTTCTCTCCCTTATGATTCAATCATGTGTAAACAATATTTGAAGTTCTAGATATTCTGCTTAGGCGAGAAGTCTCAGAAATTTTAGTTGCGTCCGGTGGAACGCAAGTGGTGTATCAACTCCTGAGAAGGCGATGTGTAAATTTCCAAAGTACTATGAAAAGTTGCGAATTTTTTATCCTTTCGGATCCTATCAGTTCTTCTTAGTTTAGCTTGATACCTGACAGATGCATAGCTTATTTGAGTGAGAGTCGAGTAGAGATGAGTCCCTTCGCAAAACGGGAATGACGGAAAATGATTGCATCATCGGCAGATATTGACGCGCCGGACTCCGAAAGCACTACAAAATATCCCGCTTAATTACGGTCACGGACTTGTTCGATTCCCATCAATTGAGAGCGCCTTTGCGCTTCCTCATCGATCATCTGCAAGCACCTGGGTGCTGTCAAGTGTGGAAGTGGAAGAAGGTGAGGAAGCTGAAGCTAGATTGCAATTGACACACCCCCATCCCTCATCCTCATGTTGACGTTCGTTTCCATCTTTTTTAGCAGAGAATACTATAAAACGCTCACAGTAGTGTTGTTCAGCTGTTTTCCATTTTATTTTTCGTTTCCATTTTGATCTGGTGTGCCGGCAGGACAAAGTTCCAGAACATCTGCTGGTTGTTTTGTATGTAAAATTGCACTTAAACTGCTCTGAATAGATGTTTTGGCTGCCGGCATGCACTGTGCAGTGAGATCATCGATCGGTCGTTTTTTGTTTCTTGCCCCGATATCAAGCTTCAAGCTTTCTTTCAAATATGAATCTCATAAATCACATGTCATCTGTTGCCATGCGTTGGTCCTGACCCTCGTGACAAAAATAAACACCTCTCCAAAAACACACTTTTTACGTATACAGTTGCCACAAAGCACTGTAACCACTCTGGAAGCTCTCAGTGTGGCCAGTGGTCAACGAGGATGAGGAAAACGAACAGCGTTGACTCATCATTGAGCCACTCACATGATGCTCCCCAATTCTCAACTTGATAAATTCAGTATAGATCAAGTGGTCAAGAACCCATGTCCCAACTTGACCCTGCATGCTGTCAAAATTGACCACGTTACCCCAGTTCAATCGAAATGTGGGGCTGACTGAAGTGTCATACAAAAATATACTTGAGCAGTCAAGTACAAATTGTGCCTCCATCTGATAAGCAACTGTGGTGTGGGTCGGACTTTTTGGGTGGCTTGAACAAGTTTGCATCTTCTGACTGATCGAAGAATCGAAGGCGACTCTAACCATGGCCATGGTATCATCATGCCACCCGTATAATTCCGGCGTAACATAAGGGTATACCACAGACAGGGAATCTAGCTAGACTTCCAAATTAACTTGAAGCCTTCATCGATTACCATCGGCGACGCCAAATGCAATGACCAGATACCGCAGAACAATGTCTTTTATACTATAAGTCTTACGAAGTAAATAATAGTCCACCGTCGTCATCGTTATCTTGTTCGTCGCACTCGATTTTTTATTTATTTAAATTCTCGGTCAACGCCTGAGGCTATGGGTTATTGGAGGTCATGTATTATGAGAGGCAACCTTTGGTGCAAAGTGGCGATTTGGTGGCCTCCAAAAGTTATGGGTTTTGGATTACGAGAGGCATGGGTTAAGGGGTTACGAGAGGTAAAGGGTTATACATTCCGTCTCGTCTCGTGCTGTACTCAGTATCCCAATTCAATTTGACGAGACGCAAGCCCAAATTCGAACGCGGCCTTGGATTCACCACACGCACGAAAGAGATCAAGAAATAAGATATGTTTTTTGTCGTCTGAGTGTATGGAGACGATGTGAAGCTACTCAGCCGCCTTCCTCTGCTGCCGCCAGCTTCTGCTTTGAAAGCTCCTTCATTCGCCGCACGTAACTAGAGAGAGGGTCATATATGTCAGCAATGGTATGACGCAGCCCAAAAAAGGGGTCTTCTAGACATACTCATCGTATTGGCACCTGCAATATAAGAACGCGACAAGGGGTTGAAGGGGAGGAACAACACATCATTGTGAGGGGCTATGAGAAAAACAAGTTGTCTTGTAAAACTCACTTTTCATATGTATGGCGCTCGTGGTCACATTCCCATACTTTGTACATATTCTTCTTGCGACAAACATTCAGAGGGATAAGCAGGCTGAGCGAGGAGGAGACAGGCCGCGGAACATTATACAGTCAGGAAAAGATAATTGGGGACAAACGGTTGATAGTTATGAGTAAGAAATTAGAGGTTAGTGAAACGGTGAAGCATCTAAAAGCACATACGCAGAACACGAGTCTCTCCAGGCCAAAGGAACCTTATGTGCCTTGAGCTCTTCCTGAGATGCCGTCGTCGACGATGCCATTGCTCTATGCTTGTTGTTGGTCGTGGAACAAATAGAATTTCCCACGCCTACCGCTTTGGTGGTTCGGGGTCGCCGCAACTTGCAAGAACTCTTCCGAAAAATTCGGCTCTTCCTCATATCTTGCCTCTGCACCACACGACCACGACCAGCAAAGGAATAGCACACATCATAGCATAAAATTTTATAGAATACCAAATATACCTTCACCTCGACAAAACTTATATAGAAATATTTAAAGAAAACGAAGCTTGATTAACAAACTAAAACGTATATATAGCGTAAGAATATACAGAAAAAAATATAGTAGATATGAAATGCCTCTTCAACCGACTGCCCAAAACTATCTTCTATGGTAATGCTAGGCAACCAATCACGAGAATGAAAGTTGTGGAAGACCTTCCAACTAGGCTGGCCTGCCTGTATGTACTACGGGACGCGTAGGTGGACTTTCTTCCCAGGGGATTGGCGGTAGCAAAGGTGAACCTATGTGATGCGATGCGAGTGGATGACGTATCATGGGTGATAACTTGGGCGTTAACCATGAAGACCCAGAAGAACGAGGAAAGAACCGCAGAGGGTTGAAGATATATGGTGTCCTCATGTTGTCACCATGTCCACGTCCACCCCCGATGTCGATTGGTTTTGAACCACCACGAAGAGCTGGAACGTCTGAGGATGCCAAAATGTCTGGAGAATTGACATCGGGTGCGTCAAACGTCATCTGACAACTTTGAATCGATGAAATGCTATCGGAATCGGAAGAAAACCTTGAGACCAAAGGCCCCGGAGGTACCGCATAGATTGAAGGGTTTGGCATAGACAATCTCTTCCGCTTCCTATGACCATCGATGGGTCTCGTATCTGAATCAACCTTGGAAGGTGGCGTCGCGATGAAAGAAGAAGTGAAACGATGATGCTCCTCGGCGCTCTCCTCCTCCCAGAAGGACTCCTGAAGAGACGTGAAGCTGCTGGTCTTCGCGTGGCAATGGCTTTGTCGAGCGTCGACTTTGAGCTTGACACATGCAAACTCATGATCGTCCTGGTTGAGACTACATGGTGTCGCGGGTGTGGAGACGTCGGAAGAACAAGAAGATCTCGTTGAGGACTCATACGGAGTACCAGGTTCGTAAACCTCGCTGACACTACTTGATACAGGATCAGAATAACCCTGCCAACAAGGCCGAACCGAAATGTCCATGATCGAAGCCTGACTCTTGAAGCTGGTAGTAGCAGATGTGGAGACAACCCAATAAGGTTCGACACCCTTTGGGATGGGGGGCACAGATCTCTTCTTGACAGGTTCATCGGCGGTAAGGTCGACACCGGCCTCCCAAGGACATCGGGCAAGATTGCCTTCGAAGATAACATTGTCAGCGTAGAAAGTGCTAATGCTCTCAACAGCATCACGGAAAGCATTGAGTGACATTCGGGCGGTCCAATCGGTTTCCAGTATCTGTACGAGGATATCGTTGAGTTCGTCTGAGATAGGAAGAACGCTGGTGAGGAAGTTATCGGGATCGTTCAGATATGCTTCGTAGGTAGGGTCATCTGGTGTGGCGGATTTCCAAGGGTTGCGTCCAGTAGTGAGATTAAGCAGAATGATGCCTAATGACCAGATATCGTTATACATCGGGGAATAAGAAGATCCAGGGGTGGAATCTCCTGCTTGACATTCTATATCGCACAAGGATAAGAATGAGGTTTGAATAAATCTTGAAAAAGCCTTACCCGGACTCATGTGATACACACTACCAGTTCGAAACTCTGCGCTCGACTTTTCGGTGGTCGCCAGGCCAAAATCTGTGATCGCAACGCGATAGCCATGATCGAAGCAAAGGACATTCTCGGGTTTTAAATCACGGTGATATATACCCAATGAGTGACAGTATTGCACTGCGTCCACTATCTGTAGGAAAACGTGCTTGATGAGCGCATCGTCTCCAAGATAGCGACACTGGTGTAGGATCTGAGTGAAGAGATCGCTGTCTGGAGCATAATCCATGATAATGAAGGTATGGCCAAGGTCCTCGACGACACGGTGAAGCGTAACAATAGCAGGATGGGCAGAGGCGATCTGATGCAGCATTATTTCGCGAATGTGGAGGTGTCGACGGGTCGAAGATTGTCCATGGACGCTAGTGAGACATTTTACTGCATATGAACGCCGACTGCTGGGGATGGTATCTATGGCTCGATAGACGACACCGTAACCGCCAACTCCCAGGACTTGGACGAGCTCTAGTGTGCCGTTGTCTATCAAAGTTCGCAGTTCTGGGTGGTTCGAGATAGGCGAATGCGTCGATGCTTTATGCGACATTGAAGCTGTTATTTTACCCAGAGGTAAGGATATGATATAGACTGCAGGAAAAGGAGAGTTCGCACCAGATATATGAACGACCTTTCACCGTGCAGCTGTGCAAACCGTTAAAAGCATGTTTATTATGAGATACTGAAACACTTACCTGGCGGAGAGATATGCTGATACGAGAGTCCAGAGAACGAAGGAGAGGGTGAGACGTATGGTTTTAAAACCATATTTCTGGTGGGCGTAAGTATCGATTCGCAAGTCTCGGATAGCCACGTTTTTTTGGTAATGGTAATGTGCAATGCCCATGAGTGCTGATTAATCCAAAGTTTCAGACGATCGAGAATGTCGGAGCCAAAAAACGTGCTGCTTGCCGAGCAAGTCCGATTCAGGCGGTCATCAAAGAAAAGTCTGGCAGTGATAAACTACATTGGTCAATGGTATCGCAACGATGCATCTTGTGGTCTTGCTGCTGTGAGCTGGCTGGATTTTGGCCAATGTATTTTACCAGTCTTAGGGACTTTTCTTTGATGACCGCCTGAATCGGACTTGCTCGCGCAAGCGGCACGTTTTTTGGCTCCGACATTCTCGATCGTCGAACTCTCCTCAAAATTAAGCCTGTCAAAGATAATTCATGGACCCTCGAAATCGTACCGGTTAATGTTGTTTGGGTGAGAATATAAAGCTATTGCGCTTATTTTGCTGAAGCATCTAAATTTTCTAGGACTCGATCGCTAATTTAGAGCATTTACAGCTAAATGCAAAAACCCTTGACAAAAAATTCCATCCCCCGCATGTACAAACATCTGCTTTTGGTAAGATACTGCGTCATCACAGCGCTTTTTTTGAACACACAGGCACTCTAAGAGTCTATTGCTCCACCTATCAGTTCACCATCCGACTTTGGGGTTGCGAAGGCACATATTGCGAGATCAGGGTAATGACGCATGGTGCTGAAGAATGCACGATGGTGGAGGAAACATAGCGAGGCGGGAGAGTTGTCTAGGGTTTTGAATTTAGCTATAAAGACTTTTTTAAAATCTAACTATATACACAGATTAAACTTCTCCATACTATTCCGATAGGATCAATCATCAAATATTTATTATCCAGTTTGATTCACCACTTTTAAGGCTTGACATTTTTGGGGTCTCACACACCATAGTCAGAGAAAACAGTAATATCCCATGTAAATATATACATCGGAAAATGAGACTCAAATGGACGTCAAAAGAGGCCAAATCATAGCCCTTGAAATTACCTGAACATTTTCATTCTCTCATGGAACATCAGTGAAGGACCCACTGAGTTTACACAGCTCTGCAAAGTTTGACAAGTTACATGAAGCGAACTGAAAAAAAGCGGTGCATAACTGTATTCAAAAAGACCACAGGTGATAACTATAAGCTATTGAGAAAATGTATGTCACGGAAATTCTGTTGCAAGCTCGTGTGGTAATGGACGACAAGGGTGAGATGTAGTCGCTGAATACGAATTCACCGAATCGAAGTATTGGAGGAACGGAGGAATATCATTTAAAAAGCTAGGGTTTTGAGGCAAGGTCCGTCGACAAGTAACGCCAATTGTCTAGATATACGAAAATTGAGGAGTGAAAATGAGAATCCACTACTATACGTAGCTGCAAGAATAAGAGAGAGACGAGGTGATGGCAGAGGTAGGTAGGTAAAGTTAGGTACACCTAGTGATGCCAGGTGGAGTGGAGGTTACATATGATCGCATCATACAAGAAAGGGTCTACGGTTGGGATTTACTCCAAGGGATATGGATGATAATTTTGTGTACATATGCGTCATCAGAGAGGGAAAGAAAGTGGTGGGTGAAAACGAGTGGACTGGCAACGACAGCAAACGCAAAACATAGAACGTGCAAGAGCAAGGGGGAAAAAAAGAGAAAAAGGAGTGGACGGCAATGCATACAACTCGCACCACCAAAAAAAGCGACAACCAAGGCCCATCTAAGAAAACCGAGGCATCAAGCAAGAAGAGAAAAACTAATGATAAATAGTAGTGAATATGATACTCTATTTTCGGCGGTGACAATGGATATACAGGTAGCCAAGGGAGCGTGCGTATAGCTAATTCAATGAATAGTTGATAACAGGTATGTGCTGAGGGGGGGAGGGGCAAAAGAATCCTGTGGTCCTTGAAGGGAGATCAAGTGATGGGAGAGTGAATAAGCAGAAGGAAATAAGTCCGTTTATTTTCCTCCTGCAGTCTTGAAGAGAATGAGACCGCCCAGAGCAATGGAGTAACCTATGCAAGGAAGCGAATTAGGTTCCGTTAAGGACAGAAATAGCGAAAAACGAGGAGAATATAGACGATTTGAAATAGTAAAGAAAAACAAAAGGAAAGGCACGGAGCAGCGTTGATGAAAGGTACACAATACAGATGAGCAAATGAAGAAAGGAAGAGAAGTTTTGCCAATACGCAAGTCGTGTGTTGCGATTGAACGCATGACCCAAGTGTAATACGGGAGGACAAGTTTATACAGCAGCCCAGATAACGATGGCCATCGCAGATGGTAAGGGTAGCAGAGCATGTGAGACCAAAGGATTTCAGACAACCAAAAAAAAAAGAAGAGGAAGAAAGCGATGTCGTCAATTGAACTTACCAAACACCTGCATAGGGGTGACCTGTTCGCCGAAGATAAGGACTGAACCAGTGATTAGAAGAATATCCTGTAAACAGCGAGAAAAAGAAGATCAGATAGAAGAGATTAGTTGAGGAGCGAAAATCCGTTGACACGATCATTGCCATTGCCATTATATCGTTGTTGTTGGGAAGTACATAGATAATTTGACGTTTCATGGTTGTTCAGTTATTATTTGGATGACGTCAACGAAACGCCATGGAACAACGGCAAAGAACAGACATAAATAGAAGGGAGAGAAAGGGCCAATCAGTAACCATCCAGGGGGAAAGGGGGAAAGAGAGGGGAAAGACGAAAAAAGAAACCACCATGCGAACAAGCGGGAGTTCGCGGAAAGAGAAGAATGGAGAACGAATACATAAGTATGTGGCAAGATTGCGAAACCATGTCCGGAAGGTAGGATGGAAGGCGCGTGCCCGACGGGAAAGCAAAGATAGGAAATGGCGGTCTATCAGAAAAGGAGATGTACATATTGTCTGGGCAGGAAGAAGACCCTACGATCTCAATCGAAGATAATAAAAATCAAAGGTGTGGTGGTACTGGACATGGAAAAACCAAATAACCCATAAAGAGGACATAGAGAAACAAGATGGCCGCAAAAATGGATTATCCATTTCATCAAGTAGAAACGAGGGTGGCCGACATGCACGTCGTTGATGACAGCTATTACCATACAACAATAGAAACAGACCATGCATGACGTACATGATAATCAGTAACATAAGTCAAAAGCCCACGCCGAGCCTGCAAGAAAGGCCATGCGGACAAGACCGAAACAAGGAAGTAAAAAATAAAAGAGACAACCAAACCCTCACCTTGAACACTCCTGAGAGTGTCAGGACCAAACTACTCGCAACGCCAACCAAAAATACGGCAGCCACATTCAACAAAAACGCCACAGCAGCGTTGCTCACTAGGACTAACACGCCTAGATCCTTAAGTTGATAAAATGGTTGCAATCCTTCTGTGAAGGGAAGGAAGAAAAGGTTGATGATAGCACAAACAGGGGCGTAGTAGTGCAGAGAAACTAGAGGGTCCATTTTGAGGTTATGGAGGAGGATTTGGATCATGACGAGACGAGAGGCTTCAAACTAGAAAAGCTAGTGAGTATCATTATACAAAGAGTCAGATAGGACTTACGCCAACAGCTGCTGCTTGAATGACGAACCCGATGAGGTTGAAGCTTAGCTCTCCGTGTGAGGCGAGAGCAACACCTGTCGAGATCATGAGTACAATGACAGCCAATTTCTTGTTTGGGTCTTGAAGGCGGAAAGTCCACGAGATAAGGAGAATAGCCACAGGTGTAAACGCCTAACGGGATCCAAAATTAATTCCAAAGATTGTCTGAAAAGGTGAATTACCTTCAGCATTTGAATGTAAGGTACACTCAAATAAAGATACGCGGTATTGCTCAAGATCAAGCTGCCAGAAAATAGCAAGCCAATAGGCAATATTGAGCGGACGAACATCTCCTTCGTCATATGGACGTCTTTAGCACCATCGAGCAGATTAGTTGTCCTCTGCAGTATCCGAGTGCCGACAGCAGCGAATCCCAGATGCCACGTAACTAGAAAGACCGGGAACTCGAACTTGCGAGTATTGTAAACATAATTGTTGTACATTATAACAGAGGATGAGAGGACTATCCAGATAGGGATTATAACCACTGCTGAGAGCTTATATTTTGCTGCTGTCTGTGATTTGGGCGCCTGAGCTGTGATTGGCGAAGGAAGCTCGAGGGGATTTGAGGAGGGAGTCTTGACTTGAAGCTTATCTTGAACATCCTGTTTCTCTTGGTCCATTGTTGAAGGAAGGTGAAAGTCTGAGTCTGAGTCTGCTGGGCGGCATCAAATTCAATGGGCGCCTGGTACACGTGCATGCACGGACCTCCCTTTCCTTCTTCACCATGTCTAGCCTCCAGGGCTACGTCGACCGTCGTGTCCTCCTCGTCCTCCAAGATGGACGTGCAATCGTGGTACGCCTCTTCATCCTCAAAATTTTACATCTAATAATCCTCATTCCTATCCAAGGGCGTATTGGCAGGCTTTGATCAAAAATCAAATATAGTCCTCGCAGACTCCAAAGAACGCGTCTACAGCTTAGATGAAGGTGTCGAAGAGATCCCACTAGGTCTCTATCTCGTCAAAGGAGAGATGATGTTCGTTGTTCCTCCTTGAAAAAAGTTCTTTTTATCTGTTCAGCTTACACGATCTTTCAGCTGCCTCGTTGGCGAAATTGACGAAGAGGTAGATCAGTCGGTCGATCTATCTACGATACGCGCGGAACCCATCCCTCCAATTCGCTATGGTTGATGAATCCCCATCTATCGTCATCTGACAAAGACCCGCACCAATGTTCGGGTGGGATCGATTTATGAGCGCGTCCATTTTCATCATCAACTTCACCAGTAACCCTTCAAATAATAAATCATCCTCAAGTTGATTGAATCATAAAACAATTCATGGCCCTAATGCTGCGCCGATGTCGGCTGGTTTTTTGAAGATGTGGTGGGAGGTGGGTTGGATGTTGAGGCGCGAAGAGACATTCGTCGATGTTAAGTGTACGTACACGAATGCACAAAAATGACCAGCTTTCACTTCTGTTTCAAGTTCCCCTTGTTCATCACTTGAAGCGTTAAGTCATTGCATTCCTCGTCTATCAAGATCGTCAAACGTTACACCTCACTTTGGTTTCTCTTCACAAACAAAGTCAACAGCAAACATTAGGATCTTGGTTAATCATAAAAATACATGAGATTCAAAATGATGGCCCTTCATACTTCATCGCTCAAGTCTTCTTCTCGATCTGATCAGCCAAACTCTGCCCCACCTTCTTTGACTGGGTTACTTTCTTCTTTTCCTTCCCAGATTCTTCTTCATGCTGAACAAAAAGGCGCTATCAGCTTCCTAAAGCCGCACAGTGTGAACCCTCGCCTCCGGCCAAGCACTCACCAATCCAGGGAAATATTCTAATAAAGAGAGGTAGGTATAAACAAACAGACTCGTTCACGCTTTCAAACCAAGAAAAACAAACACTCAAGCGAAAGCAAAAAAAATCCATCTCACCTCGTCTCTGCTCCGCATCTGAAACATGACCCGCTTGCTGCGTACCAGCAATACAAGATGCCCCCATGGGTTTATCCTCGCCTGTAGCCTCGAGTGGGGGCGAGTTTGTCCCGTGTGGAACGTATTTAAATTGCTCGGACATTGTGATTAACGTTGTTCAAGTGTAAGACACAGTTATATGACGTCAATGGCATATCAGTCATTCGTTAATACCTTGAATTCACTCCACTAATAGCAATGCTAATACATTCTCTGAACTGCCTTGACATGTCCTGACTAACCAGACTTCCATTCTATTATCTCCGCCTCCGAGTTCATCCAGTTGTGTTGTCTATAGGATTTGAGTAGGCTAGTTTATGTATCCTGCGCTTACATCACTAGGTTGATATTAAACAAAAAGTCTGCAATTTCTACTAATTTGAGAGTAATCTGGGTCTGCTTATAGTCATTCAGTCAGCCGTAATTGTTGTATGGCAGAGTTTCCGAGATTCGGAGTGCATCGCCTCCAGTTTCGATTCAACAAGTGTTTAATAGAATACATCATCTTTTCATGTAGTTTGTTAGCTGCAATGTATGTCAATCAGAAAGAGGGCGCTTAAGTAGCGAGATAATAGTTCCAATAGAATGCACAGAGGCAATTGGATGTATTCCTTAAAGCTCCTAATTGATACGATAGACCAGGATCCTGAATGACCGAAAGGTCTGCATAAAAAAAACATACATGAAGAGCAATAACTATAGTTACAAGTTTACGACAGTAAATTCTAGGAGTTCACTGCTTCAGGTGCGCCGTCCACCATTCCTCGAACAAAGACAATCCAAGGCCTCCTTCCACACCCAAATCTTCTGTTTCTCTGGTATACAATTGGCAATCCCTCGGTCGCATTGGAGTACCGTTGCCAGTCGGAGGCTCGGCATCAGGGACAATATGTTTATGGGGAAGACCGAGTATCTTTGCAAATGTGAGGCATATTTCGTACTTGGTGAATGGTTCATCTGCAGAATAATGCAGTATGGGCGGAATGGGCTTCTTTAACGCTGAAATTCAAACTTGAATATGGTTGCTAGCAGAGAGTAATGGGAATGTGGAATATTACCTGTGAGTCGTACGAGAAAATCTGCGATATCAATGACATTGGTAGGATGGCGTGTCGCGTAATGGTCCATTTTATATGTCTTCCCTGATTGATCCTGTACAACATCGAGCAAGATATTTATAGCTGAATCTGAATTTTTTGGAGCCGGACCAAATCTCAATTGCAACTGAGTGCGTCATGCGGAGAAGGAGAAATATCGCTCGAAACTCACAAAACAGGGACACGAAAGACAATAGTTTGAGCACCATCTACGGCCAGAACAGAAATTTCTCCGTCTCGCTTGGTACTTCCATAAAGCTGAAGTGGATTTGTTCTGGATGAGGGCGTATATGGAGGAGACGTTCCGTCAAAAACATAATCTATATTGCCATGTCAATCATGGCAAGTCTTCAAGGTGCGAAATTCGAGAAAGAAGACTTGCCAGTCGAGATGTACACCAATTTGAACTTGAATTTTTTCGCCAGTGATGCCAGGTGACCTGGAACATCCACATTCAACTGGAATGCCAATGTTTTAGGATGTGATTAGGAGAATTGACGCCGCAGCGTTTACCTTCCGGACTCCTGCGGGGTCCTGTCAAGCGCGGAGTCGGTCAACGTACACAGAGGGGCTCATCAGAGGACCAGACTATTATTATTTTACCTTTTCAGCCACATCTACACTCTTTTCTGCAGCAGAATGGATGACCCCTGTGATTCGAGAATTAATCTAACCCGGCATGAACGGAGAATTCAATCACAGTCAGGTCTATATTCATCAAAGAACGCAACCACTCCATCACTGTCTGTTAGGTCAAGCTTTACAAGCTCATCATTGGATCGTGAGTACGCCAGGCCTCGGACATCGTGTGTACCCTGCTTGAAGGCGTTGAATATTGCAGAACCTAAGAATCCGGAAGCTCCTGTAACGATATGGTATAAGAGGGCTAAGCCACGAGCCTGACAAAAAACAAACCTGTAACGACGACCTTCATAATGCAAATCGAATTGGTAATATGCTGACTTCAAGATACTTTCAGTCTTATCAGTTGTCCGCCGGCAATCTCCGACGGTCCTTGTTGAGATAGTTTAAGGAAGCTCAAAGGTTCTAATCACAGCAACTTAGTGCGGTCCATGGGAGAGAAGCCCCCCGAGGTGTTGCGAGCAGCATTTTTTTTGTTGTTTTATTGTTTGTTAAATCGCCTGAAGAGTGTGGATGCGTTGCTCAATGCTAGTGAGTAATAGTAGAGGAGTACTCCGAGTCTGTCGCGGGGCGGGCAGGATAACAATTATCTCGGAAGGTAAAAAAAAATACAATCCATTTATGTTCATTAGCAACGTCCATAGCAATGTATATAATCCATCGAAGCCCTAATAGACGGCGATAGGGTAATCCGTGTACCCGATACTCCTATCGTCAGCTTCGATTTGGAGACGTGGGATATTAGGGATGTTGTTCAGAGGCTTGCCGTGAAGCACTCGTTTCACAAGGTCCGGATGCGTGATCCAGTTGAATCCAATGAATATACCGTCAACTTTACCAGCTGCGATGAGTTGTTCACCTTCTTCGGCTGTGACCCCTGCGTTAAGGAACAGCTTGGCCTTCTTGACGAAGGGACGGAATGTTTCTAGGACATCGTGCTGGATTCCTCGTAATTTACCTTTTGTAAGAGGCAGAAAATCAGTGCCTATTTTTCTAGAAATGGACGAAGGAATGAGAGACTCACCGTCGATTTCTGGGTCAAGCGCGGGAGAATACCGCACTAGAACGATATATGCAAGGTCGAGCTTTTCAGCTTCAGTAATAAAGTATTTGTATGTTTCCACGGTGTCTGGTATGGGCATGCTATTATAGGTAGTGAATCAGCTACGATATTCATGATTCAAAAGAAAATGCCGGTGACATACCCAACATCATTGTAACCTCCTGCAGGACTGAGTTTCACGGAAACGTTACGTCCAAAGACTTCTTTGATAACTTTCAGCACTTCTAGACCGAAACGAGAACGGTTCTCAACACTCCCTCCCCATTGGTCTGTGCGATGGTTGGAGGTATTGTCAAGGAATTGGGTGATTAAGTATCCGTTGGCGCCGTGTACTGATTAATTAGACATTAGCTCAAGACTTTCAAGTCAGTATTCAGGAAGCAACTCACATTCGACACCGTCAAATCCTGCTTCTTTGGCGTTGATCGCAGCTTGTTTGAATTGCTTTATGATGGTCCATGGATCTTCGACGGCGGTTGGCTGATATACAGTATATTAGTGGAGGCCCTAAATAGAGCGATCCAATTTTACTTACCGTAACGTATCCTGGGGTTCCTGGAAGAAAGCGGAATTTTCCACCTCGGGCTGCAATCGCAGAGGGAGCGTAGACAGGCTGTTTGACAGCAAATGTTAGTTTGTTCGTCAAATGTAAATTTGAGATACCTACTGTTCCGGCTAGCTTCTGTTCGGGAGCATCTGGATGAGAAACACGACCAACTATACCAGGATAAATCAGCACCGAATGTGGGCACAAAATTGGTGGTGTCTTACCATGCCAAAGCTGTCAGAAAAAAGTGAGCGTTAGTTCGATTGTACCGGCGTCAACAACAAGATAATGTGACCAACCTGAGCATAAATTTTCCCGCCAACGTCATGAACTGCGTCTACGATTTTCTTCCAGCCAGTGACCTGCTCAGAATCCCAGATCCCGGGTGCATGTTGCCATTCAGTTCTAGCAGAATATGTTCAGTCGAAGGGATAAGAAATAGAAATTACCGGGGGCTTACCCTTGTCTAGTAACGAGGATACCTTCGGTGACGATGAGTCCAGCGCCTGCACGTTGTACATAGTACTCCTTCATGAGATCAGAAGGATAGGTACTGGTTGCACGATTTCTCGTAAGCGCGGACATGCCAACTCTATTCTCGATTGTAATATCTCCAATCGAAAGAGGGGTAGTGACGGATTTGAATGACATCTTTATGGTGGCAGACTAGTAGAGGAAGTTAGAACTTAGAAACTTGGTGTTTTGTGCAGAAATGCTGCGATACTTGCTTGCGTTTTATACTAGTAGCAACTCGTTGATCAGCAGAAAGTTTACGCTATCAGGATTCAAATAATCATGATTTGTAACTTGCTTACACCGTTAAACGTAACATAGTCGAGAAAGCATTTATAAGCGCCTGTCAAAGATCGTGAGCTTGATGACAATGCTGTGGTGACAAATGTGATCACTGATCGACTAACATCACTTTATCAACGAACGAATTTCTTTTTTGAATTACAGTCATTCATGCCTCTTTGGGACAACCAAATGTTTATGACCCCCGGAAATTGGTAACAGACCACAGATGGATATTCTAACTAGACAGTATCCATGTAATACATATCAGCCATATATTGAGCACATAAGAACCACTATCGAGCAATGTTGCAGTACACAATGAAGGTAATCAGTCCAAAAAGTCGTTATCACGTTGTTGTCCTCTTCATCGCTGTCAGAGTCTTCAGTGCTAAAATCGGCCAACATAGGTTTTCGAATGGCCTTCTCCATAATTGGGATCTTCGGCTTTGTCCATCTTGGCTTGTGGCGCTCGTATTTCGCGTTGTCTCGTTCAACTGTCCATTTCCTCACATCCTTGTCCCATCCACCTTTCAAGACCGCGTTCCGCTCCTTTTGATCCATCCCTCTTGGGACTTTGCCTTGTTCACCATGGTGTACAGAGTGCTTGAAAATATGTTTTTGCAAATGCGGTCTCACACAGTCACCAACCTAGTCAGCGACTCTGGATGACTAGTCATCAAAGTCACAACTCTGGTCACAACTCTGGTACCAGCTGTCAATCTTCCCCCGTTTTTCTGCCTATGGTTGCCTGTCAAGTTGGCAGTTTTCTCGTATCTAATTTCTCAATCACTGCTTCTATGACATATTGAGGACAAGGAAAGATATGTATTGTTCAGACAGGGTTCTGTAACTTTTGTTCTTTAACTTCTTATTTATATCACTGCTGCGTTATCTAAAAGTGACTAAACCAAATACAGATTAACACAAACCAACACCGGCAAATCCCGGACTTCTACCGTCGAGCATGGTACCACAATCGGGCCGGTAAAACCAGTTATGGCTAGGTCATGACTAGTCTTTACCATGACTCAGAGTCATTGTCACCCAGATCAAAAAGTCATCACCGCACAACACTGGTCTCTGGGATTCCCAGTTTGGCAAGTGTGATGTGACTTGACGCGATTCAGGATTTTGTCCTGCTGGGGCCTTTTCCTGAATTCCTCGCAACCCAGTGCAGGTATATGGGAAATGACTATCTCTAGAACATTATTCAAGGTATCCTTTTAATATACTCTCCTAATATTTCCAGAATGTTGCTTCTTCCCCTCATTATATCTATCAATATTCAGGTTTTGGCTGAAGTCAGCTGCAAAGTACTCTCTTGTAACATCTACCAGTCGCATCTCTGTATTATTTGGACCATGTATACATATAAGGGATCTCATGGATTTAGCAAAAAGTCCGAGGGTGTTTGCCCAGGATTGAAGCCGTTGGAGTTGTTTGTGTCATTGACAGATGTCCCAAAGAGGCATGAATGACTGTACCTTAAGTACTGGGATGTAACCAGAACGCTCTCAGTGGTATTCTTTGGATTTTTCTGCCCCATCGACATTTAAAAGCTAACCAACTCTTCCGACAATGTTTCTGACAAACGGTGACTAGGAAGATCTGATGCTCTTGAATTTTTCAAATGTACTTCAGGCTTCATGTATAAGATCAACGTCTATACACCCAGTGTTGACATTATTCTGAGTGCTTTAATTGGCCAGCATAGTTGCTTTGCAACGTACGTTTTTGCTGGTTTTTGCTCCTGTTGGGCTTTAACAACTGGTTGTTTTTCAATCAACGCTTTTCAACTCTGGCTCAGCAGTATGTCTCATCAAGCTCACGGATCTCATGCTCATGTATTTTATAAGGTCTTCCATTCGATAATTATCACCAGTCCAACATCACTGAAGAAATTCACACTGCTTTGAACCTCATGATGGTTCTGGTTCAATAGTCCATCAATATTTCAATCCCGATCCTGTGCCATGTGGGTTGATGTAAAGGAAAAGGGTATATCTCCTCCCAAGCAAGATAACTTGTTCCTTTCAACTTCGTCCGCAATCTTTGGAAGACATTCCACCGCCGTCACATCCAATGCCACTATAGAAATATACCGTTCTGCCTCGAAGTCTGCGCCCGTTCCTCTACTCTCATGTCCGGTCTGTAATCTTTTAACGTCTGTGGTACTTCAGATTGTAAACATCACCATTATATACTCAAAACTCGACCTACAACTGCACAGTCCATCTCTAAAAGTCCACGAGGACGGCCGAGGTCCGATGGCAGTCTTCGCTGACCGCGATCAAGTTGGTGGGAAGGTCATTCTCGATTCCCCTGATGATGCTTTGGTTATATCTGTTAGTTTAACGTTTTCCTTCTTTCGATCCGACCTGTTGATTTGATTTGGGTAGATTGAGGGAACCTCCTATATCCTTCGTTGGATAAGTTGGCCCAGGGCGTGACGGACCTATCTTCCACAAATAGCCTGAAATATGCCTTTCTGTCGCTGAAGGTGTCCAACTCGGAGGCAAGCTCACTCATATCGTACCTTCGTGATGCTTTAACGAGGCGACGTCCAACCTTCACAGGCATCATCAGCCTTAATGCTTCAAGCTTCGGGAGGTCTCACCCGTTAAGCTTCGACTTTCCTCAAAGTTCCGGTCCAGGCGAAGAAATACCGTCCGCTTTTACTTCAAAAAAGGTTTCGAATCACTATGAGGTCATTTACAATGTAATCGTGCCCTGGCAACTTAGCGATTCTTTTGGATTGCCTCCTTAGTAAGCTCTGCCGATTTCTACAACTTCATACTCTAACGCAAAACTTATGACAGTCTGGAGGTACTCTGTTTGTTACAACCAGGTGTGCCTTTCCAATATGTTGATGCATCTCCAACAACCTCATGGCTCGTTATTCTGCCTCTCAAACCTGAACGACCATCACCGCTTCGTGTAAGTGCTTCCCAATGAAGTTTCTTGGCATCTTCCTGGAACTCCGCATTGCAGATTACCGTCCCAACGTCAATGGCTTTCTCTCGTTCCTCCATCCCTTATTTCGTCGTATTCACGACGAAACCACGGTCTCCGGCGTTTGCAAAGGAAGTTGCTACAGATGCGACTATTCAATGTCTCTCCGCTAAGTGGCTGTCAGCAAACAAAGTTCACTACCTCCAAGACCGCCTTTGATTTCCGGTGACAACCCCCGAATCCCTGCACAGTCCGAAACGTTTGAGGCAGACTAGTAAAATACAATCGCAACTGACTATGCTATCACGGCACATACCTCTTCCAGAGTCCCTAGTCCAAAAATCATGTTTCGATGTGCAAACGATCCGGAAAGCTATGTACATTTATAGGTTGGGCAGGGATAAGTGTATGGTCTTCGAGCTCGGATTCTGATACGAATATTCTAGTATTACTTCTTTTCTCTCTCACACATGTCTCACTCAACCCAGTTGTAACTAATGCAAGAATTTGGATTGTACTTAGTTGTAAGGAAAGTTATGTGCTGAGGTTGCTGAGCTGACAGGTCAGCTAACATTTGTTTATTTGGTCATAAAAGGCTTCGCAGTGCGCACTCAGCTGTTCTCAACGCGTTGACCGTGTCGTGTCGTATTGACCTACATATCCTCTGCTTTCAAAGAATGGCCCTTGTAGATCACCCAACTGCATCATGGCAGGCAATGCAGGAAGGCAACGTCTTCTACCGTCGACAACAATGTTATTCAATTCCAGGGAAACTGCCTGAACTTGGGGACTATATCATTGCAGGGTGTCGTTATGGAGGGCCAATAGGTAAGGTAAACCGTCGTGGCCTACTATTCCGATACTGATTACCTGCGGCTAGCTATTATGCGAGATCATACAAAACTTCTGGCCCTCGGTCGTTCAACCCCTGCTATTACGAAGTCACAGATACAGATATATTCTCCTGCAGGGGAGAGTCTCCTTGTTTTCAGTGTGGATGATTAATTCATTCTGTCAAATAATATATAATGACTGGGACTTCACAGTGGGACCAAGGCAAGATCATTCGGTTTGGATGGACTACCGACGAGAAACTTGTAGTTCTTAACGAAGAAGGGATTTATCGGCTATACGACCTACAAGGAGATTACCAGCAACATTCATTGGGTGCTGAAGCTGCGGAACTCGGCATAATTGATGCCCGCATTCATGGCAATGGTGTCGTGGCTTTTACAAGTTCCTACACGTTGCTGGAGGTGAAAGGCTGGGATGGAGGGAGACCACTCTCTTTAGCAAATCCAAGTAAGCACTCCAATCTATGACGACTTATTTCTTCTCTACTAAATTATGCAGCCCTCAGTGAAGTTCCTCATTCTTGGGCAGTCATCCCACCTGACTTGAACATATCCCGCCATGTTGAAGTGCTTCTATCAGTCGATACAACGATATATAGTGTAGATAACTTGGAGAGTGTGGATCAACGTCTCTCTCGTGGCCCCTTTACACACGTATCGCCATCACCCAACGGAAAATCGCTTGCGTTATTGACTTTCACGGGTACTTTATGGGTCGTCTCGACCGATTTCCAACGCAGCATGGCTGAATTTGAGACGAAGGACGTCGGTGGCGCGGAAGGGCCGGTCCTTCAAGTCGAATGGTGCGGTAACGATGCAATTTTGGTGACATGGGATTCGTTGGTCGCCCTCGTCGGCCCATTCGGGGACACTCTTCAGTATGTTTTCTCAAATGTGTCAAGGTTAATCTTCTTATATTTTCTAGCTATATTTATTATGGTCAAACGTTTGCCATCTCAGAAATGGATGGTGTCCGAATCCTGGGTCAAGACTCCTGTGATCTAATACAGAAAGTTCCCGGTGTGTAGATCTAGGCTTGCATTCGCCATGCCCCTATTAATACCTTCCACTAGCATCCACATTGTCTATTTTTCGACCAGGCTCTACATCGCCTGCAGCAATTCTTTACGATGCTTGGGAGAGCTTTCTTAACAAATCACCGAAATCTGATGAAAGCATACGAAGTATCCGACCCGATCTCGCGAAAGCTGTCGATGACTGCATTGACGCTGCTGGACAGGAATGGGAGCCGTATTGGCAACGTAGGCTCTTGAACGTAAGGGAGTTATTTTTTTGTGGATCACTACATTCTCATCCGTATCATTCATTTAGGCTGCTAAATTCGGACGTGGTTTCTTAGATTTCCACAATCCCACTGATTTTGTCAATATGGGACAAACCCTCAAAGTTCTAAACGCTGTCCGTTACTTCGAGATTGGCGTGCCTCTAACATATTCACAGTGGGCGACACTTGTTCTAGCACCATTTTGGTCACTGAACTGAAATCCAGATACAATTACGCTTCTCCCTCCCATTTGATCACACGGTTGACGTCTCGAAACTTGCACTTGCTTGCTCTTCGTATATCAAATTTCTTGAATGTCAAACCTGATGCGGTCTTGAAGCACTGGGCTTGCGCAAAGATTCTTAGATCACGACCAACGACCACCGGCACTGGAAATAATGTTGAGTTGAGCGCAGATGACGAGGTGTGCCGCATGATCGTTGAAAAATTTGAGGAATTGGGTGGTGTCGACGTAAGTTACGCCGAAATCGCCAAGAAAGCTTGGGAAGTTGGTCGCGGAGGATTGGCGACAAAGGTTTGCTATTCCGATATTGAGGAAGACATTGGACTGATAGTCCTTTGATTTAGCTCTTGGACCATGAAGCGAAAGGATCTGACCAAGTGCCTCTTTTGCTTGCGATGAAGGAAGATAGACTCGCCCTCGTCAAAGCAGTCGACAGCGGAGATACAGACCTTAGTAACTTGTCAGCCTTTGATTTATTAGTTCTATTCTGATCGAGCTCCCCGTGCCAGTATATCATGTCCTCCTTCATTTACAGAGGAGACTTCCTCTTGGATCTTTCTTCCGACTGCTTGAAGATGGTGGCAAGGCACTCGCTCCTGCAAGTAAACTCCTAGAAGTATATGCCAGAGAACAAAACCGAGAAATGCTTCGAGATTTTTACTATTCCGACGATCGACGTGTGGAAAGTGCCGTGCTCTCGTTAGAGGAGTCCACATCAATGATGGTTGTGTTCTCCATCGTTGCCATTGATATTCTACTCACCTTGGGTTTGTTAGGATCAAAGCTCGAAAATCATTGCTGTTAAATCTGCGCAGAAGTTCTTTTCGGAAGATAAAGATCGTTCTTTTGAAGCCAAGGCAGGCGATATTTTTCCGAGTTCTTACGCTTTCTAATGCATCGTTCAGATGATGGATGAGAGTGCGCGACTGTTAACATTGCAGCAACAATTTGAAAACGAAACCAATGGCAATATTAAATTCTTTGGTCTGAGCACTAGCGAAACAATACGGGTGTGCATTTTGAATGACTTGTCTAAAAAAGCAGACAAAGTCAAGTCGGACTTCAAAGTGGCCGATAAGCGGTTTGTGATTAATTTGCCACAGAACAACGATAACGGAAACTTAACCCCATTCCACGACTTGGTTTAGATTTTGGTATATCAAGCTATATGCTCTCACCGAATCTCGAAATTTTGAAGCTCTCGATGCGTTTGCCAAATCCAAGAGAAGTCCGATTGGGTATGAACCTTTTGTTCACCATCTAGTGCAGAAAGGCTATCGCAAAGAAGCTATTCCATATGTCGCAAAATGTGATTCGCCGAAACGCGCTGATCTCTATGTTGAATGTGGAGAATGGCGCATGGCGGGTAGAGAGTGCAAGGAGCGAAACGACAAAGCCAAATTGGAGTGAGTGCATTCCCTACATGAAAGGCTTTATTTTTAAATTTCTTGCCCCCCTCTTTACACAGAGAATTAAGGAAGAAAGCTCCAAATTCAATGGTTGCGCGAGAGTTGGATGCTATGAGATAGTCCTGTGTCCTGTGCATTTCTGTTGCGCCCACCTGGCATTCTTCGGTTCGGAGAGTGCCCTGACATTGCTTGCTATAGATACTTGTATAACAATCGACATTGATTCGCTTAATCTTGATTCTTTGTCAATTCAATCACGTGATCTTTGGGAAAATTCAATTCAAGTGGTCGAACGCTCGCCTGGCAGGCTCTGTTTGAAGATTGAAATAAGTCAATAATTTGATTCCTCTCTGACCATTGAGTCCTGCCACCGTCCTCTATTCAACAGTTCCGAAGAACTTTTGTACACAAAAAAGCATGAATATCCGTTTAGCCAAGGTGTGTTCTGATATCTGTATTTCTTTTCTGCGTCATGGCAATCTAATACTAGGTAAGTCATGAAATCTGTTTCCAAAGCGTGAAATTTTTGCCCTCATCTTTAATTTTAGGTGGAAGATCTCATGGGCATGCAAGCATGTAACTTGCAAAACCTGCCTGAAAACTATGTTATGAGGTTCTGTGCGTATCAGATATTACCTGACATTAATATGGCCATCTTTATTAATTATCGCAGGGATGTACCACGCTATGACATGGCCACAGATATCATTCGTTGCTGAAGATCACAAGGGTAGAATTGTCGGATATGTCCTGGCCAAAATGTGCGTTTTCTGTCGATGAGTCTTATTATTCTCTGAAATATGTACAGAGATGATCCTTCAGAAGAAGACAAGGAAACGGAAACACACGGACATGTCAACTCTATATCAGTTTTACGGTCATACAGGCGTCTGGGATTGGCAAAGAAACTAATGCTTCTATCACGTGCGGTTCCAACATCTTTGGATTTTGATTTCCACTATTCAAAGTCTGCCAATTTCTTTCAGAGGAGGCAATGGCATCGATTTACAAAGCATCTTATGTGTCTTTGCATGTTCGGAAATCGAATAAAGCGGCGATTGCCCTATACCGCGATACCCTGGGCTTCGAGGTTGCAAAGGTAGAAAAGAAATACTGTAAGTCAATGGTTTTTTTGTTTTTGTCCGCTTATAGATCCTTTACCCTTATACCATGTTAAGATGGAGATGGGGAAGATGCACTTTCGATGCGACTTTCGTTGAAAAACCCTTAGTGATATATCATTGCTTGTATAGGACCTGACATTGAATCTGACGATTTGGCATGGTCAGATCTTTGAGTGGGCTTAACTTGATGCTATACTGTTACGGGAGACGAGATCCTTGGGTCGATTTCGGGTCAATAACCCAATGCCAAGACGGCATTGAATTGCAAAATGGAACCATCGACGGCTTGTGCCTTTTCAAATCCTGCAAATTTTTCAAGGATTTCTTTGTTACCCCAAGATCCTCTAAAAGCATCACAAGAGGCCTGTTCTAACGTCAGGTGAAACACACTATTGAACTGTAACAAACCGGTTTAAATAACAAATAATGGAAGGTTCGACGGCCTGAGCAATCTCGATTGGTAGTCGCTCTCTAGGCAATTTTGAGGGAACGAAACTATTGAGATGTCCCTCAAAATATGCTGCCCGCTTGGCACAGGTTTTTACTTTTACTTTCCCTTCAGTCGGAACGGGTGAGAAGAAGTACCAGATCTCAGTTCAGATCCGTATCTTTTCACAGGTGGTGTTGGAACCAGAATCGCAAGAACTTGCTGATAGGATATTCAAGCAGCTAATTAAAGACGGGCGAAACTTTGGGATTTCAATAAAACCCTCCGCAGTAAGCAGAGCCTATTTTCGTTCGAATCCAGCTGGTAAATATTTTATTTCATTCTTTGTGGTAGTATCGAATATGATTCTTGGGTTATAAAAGCATCGTGGCAGTAGATGCGCTACTTGACGAGCCCCAAATGGCATGCAGATGCCTTTTAAGACCATCCATGAAAAAGTTTGAAACCGAGGACGATGATAATTCGACCTCCACCAGGTAGGTCAAATGAATTTATAAACCAGACCGCGTGGAGTGCAGAGCTCGAATGAGCAAAGATTCAAATCTACGGCCGGCCGAATCAAATCCCTGGTTTCGGGTGGTTCCGACGCGCTCTCGAAGGAAGGATGTACCATCCACTACGATCTTCATCGCGGAAGTCAACGAAGGTGACCGACCGTTCAAGTCTAGCCAGCTTGTTATGGAACCTATCAAGTCGCCGCAAAGTCGCCAACGATCGAAAAAGGATGGAGTTTGCAATGCCGGCCTTTTCAGCCACATATTAATCGTATCGAGGCCTTAAAATCTATTTTTAGGAAACAGCACAACACGCAATTGATGGGCGATGAGCGTAGAGCCACAATAAAATGGCCCTCCTGTAGAGAACCAAACTTTTGTTTTAATTTTCGATTACTCTATGTCGCCAGCCATTGTACGATGAAAATTGCTCCTTTCCATGACAGGGGGGGTGTGTGTATCAAAGAAAACATCTATAGGGATAACCGTTATCGTGTTAGCTCCCTCCAATGAGAAATCGAACGAATCGCCGTCAACTAACAGGGTTTTGCATCAGAATTTTATAGCCAGACTAGATTCTGTTGTTTCGGTCAAGTTGTTCCAAGCTACAGGAAGAGCATAAGCAGATCAAGATGGGGAGACAAAACGGATTGAAAATTGAGGTTTACTGTGATGCGAATCAGCTTGTGATCGTAGTCAAAGTTTAACCATCCGGCAATATTCCCTTCCCATTCATCCAAAAACTCCCGTGAGCGCAGGAGTTCATTATCTTTTGAAGAATACGCTGGCCGATAGAAAATGCCGAACTGCACCAATTCAACCCGTAACTTGGCATCCAAAACACTACGTGTTTTCTGACGTTCTTCAATGTCGGGATTAACATATCAAGTCTTTTCCAATCCTTTGGGAGGGGAGTCTTTTCTGAAGAACTTGGGCTTGTTCTCGTTGATCTTGACTGGATTGTCGCGAAGATGTTGTAGCCAACCTTTTTAGAAGGAACAGTCAAGGTACCTGTCCCATCGCTACCTGGAGTATACTTGAACCCTATGTTAATGGTCATGGCAGATGAAAATGAAGATCGAAGTAAGCTTTGACACTTATGCGCATCTTGGTAAGTTGCTATAATTTCAGGACAGAAGCAGTGACAGATATCGATTGAATCGTGGCGCATGATCGGGAAAGGCGCATCACTAGCCAGAAGTCGTCACCACATGCACCTCAATGGTTTGTTACTTCAAAGCGTAGTGGTTCGGCCACGATTCGGAATCGGATGGCCTTGAACAAACGTCTTTGAATTTCGGATGAGGCTTTTAGATACATGGAGCACCGTCAACGGACTGGAGGAGACTTGACCTGGTCTCTGTGGCCTTCGTTGCCCTTATTTCACACTTAGATGACGATGGCCAAGATGCACTTTCGGTTCGACTTTCTTTGAGTGGGTTAGGTTCCTGGTATACCGTTACGGGAGACGAGATCCTTGGGGTGCTGCAAAAGTTCCTGAGTACTCATGCGTGCATTTGCAGCCTTCAATGGGTAAACGATGAGAAATAAGATATGGTATTGTGCATGCCATGACGGCCTCAATTGAGGATATCTTTTCAGCCTTCCCGGATCTATGTGAGGCTTGTCGTTAATGATACTTTATTCCCGTATTGGCACCTACATTCGCCTTTTAACAGTAACCTGTGCTGCATCCTTTACAGCTCACAAGTTACAACGGCCACAACACGTCTCCAAAGTTCATAACGCGGTTCTAGAATTATCAACAATCAATTTCAACATGTTGATTTATCAAAATCTCGACACACTTGTTCGCCAAGTTTCCATCTGAAGCCTTTCACTTGCCTCGAATCATCCGACATGTCAAAGCATCTATGCAAGGAATAACAAATCGTTAGCTCGGATCTCAACCTCAGCCAGATGTGTGAAAACAAATTATCAGGACGCGGCAGGTTTCGTGCCACATCATAGCCGAGGTAATATTGAGGGGGAAGTCGAGGTCCTAATCGTTGGCAAAGAGGCCCACGTAGCTATCACTTGAATACCATAGAGCAATAGGAGAGCTCTGTGTACCGGAGCAGATATCAGAGAAGAGGTCGGACTAGATTGTGTTACTAAAATCGCTGGCAGAGTTTTCACGGAAGCATTTTTAGTGTAGAATCTGAACCCGTCAGTTGGAGAACTCGCCAAGCCGTGGATTGCGACCTTCGTACCCCCAGCAGGATATCAGAAGACTTGGTAGAAAACTCCGACGGCCCCGGGAGAGGACGACACGTGAAAATAGAGATATTCTTCCCTGTGTTGATCGGGCAAGGCATGGTATATGTAGTGTATATATAACATGGACAAGGAAAAAGGAAAAATTTAGGTTAAGTTTGAAGGTGGGTTATCCAGCCTGTGAAACTTATGTAATCAATTAATCACAATTGTTCTCTGGTCCAAACCAGGTTGTGACGATATAGAGGCTTCTCAGACTTCAGATTCAGAGGCGTCCGCACAATGTATTGACGGATTTTTCCAAGAGATACAGACAATTTGTTATTAACGTATCTGCAAACTTCGATCAACGTCAACTTTTCGAACAGGGACCAGCCTGATACCTCACCATGATCAAGATTTGTAGGGCGGAGGATGGTCAAGTCTTCCAAGTAAGAAAATGACGTGAGGGTTTTCAAAATGTACTAATCGATTGTATAGGTCAACGCCAGTATACGTGATATTGAAGTGTAGGGCTATTTTATATCAGACACGCTCAAGATACTGACCTACTACCCTATAGGACTGGAAGCCTTGAACTCTTCCTATATCAAGAAATTGGAGTCGACCAAGACGCTGCCGTAGCCTACCTCTCTGATGGGAAGCGACTTACCACGGGCAATATTCGCGACTTGGGTAGCGCCCAGGACCAGGTAAGCCTTCATCGCTGCATATCAATCACTAAGCGTGCTAATGTGTTGAAGTTCATCTTTGTCTTCAACAAACATTATCTAGACTATGAAATTGAGGACGTACTGCGACAGCTTCATGTGGATACACCATTTCAGCCTACTATCGAAGGTTAGCATTAGACTGCCTCGGCCTAGACAATTCGACTCATCGAATACAGACGTTGCTGCGTCAACCCCACCAATACGCCACACCCAATTGGCTACTTCCTATGCACGCGCCTCTCATATGCATCACGAACATATACAGCAGCTCCTTCGCTCTATACACTTCCAACATCAAGCTATCCGAATTGCTTCTACCACTCTCGACTTCAACGCCCTTGCTATCTCAGAAACGTTTGAGGGTATTGCGTCGAATGCTCGAAAGGAACTTGAAAAGCAAAGCTCACTCCTTGTCGGCCTGGATGCAGACCTTGAACTCATATCCAGAGTTGGAGTCCACGTGGAATTCTGTTCCACTGCCGTTAGAATGGCGATTGAAGCTGGAGATCCACATCGAGTGCTTGGAGACTATGTCTCAAAACATAAAATGAAACAAGTCGCCGATACGTGTGCGAGGACGCATGGTTCGTTTTTCTATTCACCTGACGACGGTCCATACCTGATACTATCCAAGAGGACCTCCAATCTCGCTTTATTCAAGTGGAGCAAGCCATTAACGGGCTTAAAGATGGGGCCGATACTGTTCGAGCAAATGTAGCAGATACAAAGTACCTCTTTTCTTGGCCATCTTTTTAGTGAAGCTCATTCCGACTTGTCAGTCTTCTTCTAGAAGCCGAAGCATCTTGTCAAAGATCGCAGGATATTCTTGACAGAATTACAGATGCAGCAGCGACACTTGAAAGTCTGCTGATTTTCGAGTTCTGATCTAGGGGTTTTTGCTGACCCATTTTTCATTTAGGCCCTGCTTCTGATGCGGATTCACTCATTCAAGGTATGATTGCCTTAGTGTTAGCCTTTTGGCCTGATTATCGATGCTTGTCTCCACAGAGTTAAAGCATCTTGACAATAGCCATCGGCATGAACTCACACAGGTGACCGATAGGAAGGTAAGCCTTTCCCATGAATCCAATTTAATTCCACTTTTCATTGTCACAGCACAGAATATCTACACACATCGATGTCTTACAGTCCTACATCATATCAGTTCTCTGAACAATGAAATTATTCATCTACCACCTGCACTTTCAGCTCTTCAAAGCAGTTTTCGGGGGAAGACGAGTTTTTCGCACATTCAAAGGCTCCATACCATGCTATATGCATACGGCGTTACTATCATTGAGATTGTGCGACGTAAAGAGTTTTGTAAGCTTTCCTTTCTTCATTATGAAAATTATACAAGGATGTAATCGGCTTTCATGAAGCTAGATTCTTCTACCAGCGTGCTCAGAGCATCCTTGAGGTTATGGCCAAAGCTTCGTGAGTTTACATGAACTTCGAGTCTTTAGTAAAGTCAACTAACTTGTATCAAGGGCCAACGAAAAAAAACGCCGCCAAGTTTACAGAGGAGAAGTGTATGGTCTACTTCCCTTCGAAACCAGAGGAATGGATGATCCTGTCCCAACCATCGACTTCTCTCCAACGGGCAGTTCGGACTCTGTTTATTCATTCGAAAGAGCAGATGTTGACGGTAAGCACTGTGCTATATCTTTCTGTCCTAGCAAATATTCTATTCCCTGCCAATCTCAATTGCCTCTTGCAGGTCTTTTGCATGTCTTGGATGACTTGGAAAACTACGCGCGCTCAAGCAACGATTCGATCGGTCTTCGAGCAGTCCAAGAATGCCGTGTTGCTATGGAAAAACTTATCGTCAAGATGGACAACCTGGAGTCTGGTTTTGATAAAATCGCTGAACGGTCACGTGAGTTATTTTGCCTTTGTATCAGCGTACTCCCAATTTAGACTGACACCTTTCCAACTTACGCAGTCCTTTCAGCATCTCGTACGTTGCATTCTCGGAGACGGTGTAAGCTAACATATTTTTGTGTGCAAAATTTCCTGGAGAGTGACATCGCCTTTTTTTCTCCCTTAGCGACGGAGGCGGAGGTCAAGGAAATCCAAGACCTCGCCAATGAACTCAACGCAGTACACGATGCCAAAATCTTACAGGAACAAGCGTTTCTGGAGGAACGTTCTGCTTCCGGGGCCGAAATCCGCCAATTGAAAACCAGTTACTTTGAAGCTGATTCCTTATTATCAGCTGAAAGAGAGCGCTCCTCTCGATTGGAGCGTGAGCTTCAGCAAGTCCGGTCACAAATGGAGAGTGAAGGTGTTGCCCGACGAATATTGGAGGAACGAAACATCGAACTATCTGCAGATATCTCCAAACAGCGAGATGAAATTGCGAAAGCTCTTTCTGATGCCACAGATCAAACCAAAGAGTCCGAGAGACTGCGGCAGGAACTTGCGCAAGTTCGGGCAGACTTTGAGGAAGTAAAGGCGCTGGAAAGGCGGAATGCAGACAAAGTCGTGCACCTCCTGCAAGAACAAGCGAATAGTCTACGACATCTAGAGGAGGCTCGAGCACGTGGAGAAGATCTAGAAATTCAGATTCAAGCTGCGCGAGCGGAGAGCGACGAGGTCCATCAAGCATTACAGGAGGCAAGTTTAGAGAAGAACCGATTGCTGAAGGCTCAGGCATCAGAACACGATAGGATCATTCGTGATCATAAAGCGGAGGCTGACGGCGATCGAGCTGTCCTTGACCGCCAGTTCTCTGAGCTGCAAGCTGTTCTCGAGCATAAAGAACGGGAGCTCAAGAACCTTCGAGGAGATCTTGAAGTCTCAAAAGCGGACGCCGTTGGTCTACGTGAGGAATATCTACGCATCAATCGCGAACTTCGAGACGCACGCGATGCTGAAAGAGTGCTTCGTAACGACTTAAAGGCAGGACGTGCATCGCAGTCTGACTTTGAACAGCGTACGGAGAATAGCAACCGACTTATTGCTCAAATTCTAGACGTCGCAATCAATTTCCGTGATTCACACATCAAGGCTCTTCATGCTGTTCAAGTTATGACAACTCATCCAAACTCGACGCGTCAAGCAGCCAGCAATCTTGCAGAATCAACCTTCTCTGCCACTGGTTTCCGACACAACGTCATTGGGCATCCCGTCGAACCTTCGCCGATTGACCCCTCAGACCCTGGTGCCGCTCTCGAGATACTGAGGGAATTTGATCATGATCATTTCCTAGAGGCAGTTATGAAGACCGGTTCCACCATCCGAAAGTGGCAGAAACAATGTAAAGAGTATCGAGAGCGGGCCAAGGGCAAGATCTCGTTTAGAAATTTTGCTAAAGGCGACTTGGCATTGTTTTTACCGACGCGCAATTCAGTTAGCAAGCCCTGGGCAGCATTCAATGGTGAGATAATTACACCACTTCGAAAAATCAGAGTTTTATTTTTTCTTTTGAAGTATCATTTCCGCATTATTTTTTACAAGCCACCGGCCATCTGGCAGAGCAACTTAAGACTCGGGAGTGGATTGTAGCTCGAATAACATCAATCGCGGAACGTGTTGTTGATCAAAAGGTTCGTTCTTCAAAATATACGACATTCTTTCACTTTCTTAACCTGCATTGCTTACCCAGGATCCTACGAGCAATCCATATGGGCTTGGAGATGGTGTCAAATACTATATGTTAGAAGTTGAAGATTGGACCCAACCTAGTCACAGCAAACGACGACTATCCTCCAGAAGGACTGCTGGCGACAATGAATCGTCTGATGGTTTCTTAACAAATTACAGCAAACTAAGTCCTTCCGCCCTTCCTCCACCAGGTCCGCCTGAGACAGAAGTGGAAGACACTTTCCTTATCACTCATCCTCCGAATTCTCATCTATTCTTAGCAAGGGCACGTGCAAGTAGTTCACCTCCTGCTCGTCCGTCATCATTGTCTCGCTTACTAGCTCAGGCCTCAGCAAGTCCAGATGGCGTTTCTGAGAACCTTCCACTTCCGGGTCCTATTCCTGAAGCAAAAAGTCCTACCCCTTCGTTATCGCCACCACCACCTCCATCCCCGACGAATAATACGGGTTCAGCACCACATAGCCACAATAACATACCATCTCCTTTACGTCCAGGCTCTCGTGCATCGCGCCTTTCTTCAACCTCTCGATTCTCTGTTGGCCGCATCCCAGTCTTAGCGACTGTCACAGCCTCACAATCTAAAGCATCGGCTACAACGGCCTTGACTGAGCAGGCTGTCGTTTCTTCAGCATCTTCCAATGATGGCAATCCATTTAGATCAGCGACACCATCTCCAGAGGAATCTGTTCCAGAAGGGATCGGTCACAGGCGGAGAACAACTTCATACCATATTCCGCGACCGTCACCACTCGCTTCCAACTCCTCACAAAGCACCGTTGTCTCTTCTAGACCCATATTGACAGCTTCGGATACGCTGGCAACGCTGGCCAATAGCTTGGGTATGCCTTTTGGCAGGAAGAAGAAACCAGAATTGGGAAATTTGGCGCCAGCTGTTGAATCGCCTATCGATGATGCGCGAGGCAACACCGAACGCCATATAACCGGTAATATATCTGCTCATGATTTACTTAAACGACTTTAATTGGGATTCTACATCATACCTCATCTCCTCGTTCTCAACTCATTCCGGTCTAACTGCTATTCCTGCATGGAGATGTATCATAGCACCAGCACTACTTTACAATATCAGAAAGATTCATCAGTGACTTTTTTACTGTTAACAACTTCAACTGTTGTGTACATGGGCAATAGTCGTGAGACTATGGTGCATCAGACTTAATTTTCCCCCTCCCCTTATTTCTCTTATAAACTCACTCCCTTTGGGAAGCCAAATTTGCAAGAGTAATTTTTTATTTACTTCGATAAACCGACCGAGTCAAGGGGTTCCAGGGATTGTAAAGATTGCACAGGGTCGGTAATTTTTTCCAAGGATGTTGGGGCTCCCCTCAAAAGCGGCTATGTCAGGCTGTATATGGTAATAATGTATAATCTCATTTATAGTCACCTCGGCCGTTGTTAGTGGCCTTCAGGAGTACCCAACCTGTTATTATCCATGATGACGGACTCGTTGACTCTTGGTATATCACGCCGCCATCCCTTGGGTGCTCTTTCAAAAGTTGAGACAGTCGAGGTGAAACTAAACTTAGTAACGGCATGAAGCAGTGATAATTTGAACGACAATACACGTACCTATCCTGTTTCGCAGCCACGATGCGCCCGTTGCAATGCCGTATTAGATCCATCACATTTGGCCTCCGGAGGCACAGATACTCCACAGGTGCAAGCGCTGACCTCAGTCATGTCGCGTGTTCGGCGAGGTCGTCCGCGTCGGCTGGGCTCTGCGTCGATGCTAAAATCAAACAAACTCAAGTTGAGATCTCGGGGAGCTATTTCACCTTAAGTTGTAGGAAAGATGGTGAGTCCACCTTCGACTATCATGATCATCAAAGGACAATCACTATGAAATGTGAGGCCTGTGAGGGCTTTGGGCTGGGACAAAGATAGCTATGGCGCTATGGTGCTATCCAGTCCTGGTAAGCAAACCCCTGTTGATGTGATTTGCTTTTTCATGGCTGGCAAGGTTGTAACATAGTCAGCGAAAAATATTCATTTCATAAGTTCAACTTGAAAAAAAAGTTGTAATTGAAAACCATTCCTCCTCCCTTCCAATAATGTTACCCCAAGCCGGGATTCTCTTTACTTCCTTGACTGCACCTCCTTCACTCTGTCTAACAATCCTTGCACTCAGCCCATATTCGATGACAAGATCCCCTATCGTATTACCCACTGTCACCACATCCAACGTCCGGCATCCATCCGCTAGATCTCGTGCAGCCTCGTAGAAGCTCTCGGGAGCATACTCTCCCATAGTGTTCCTCGAGGACGTCGCTGGCCTCTAACCCCAACTCAGCGTAGTCTGCCCAGTTGCCAGACCGTGCGAAGAAGGGTTCACCTTTGCCAGTGAAAGGGGGTGAGAGGGCGAGATGTTGTAGCTTTGGGATCAGGGATAAGGAGGCGGCGATGGAATCCTGCATTGAGACCGCATCGAACAAACGAACAACAAATAAACGGCGACAGGAGACTCACGAGGGTATCATCAGATGTTCCCATGATTTCCAATTCCTCCAGATTTGGCGCAGCCTTCGATATGCTCATGACCCTTCCGCGGCTTTGGGGGGGTAAGACGAGTTGCGACAGATGCCGAGGCTACGGGCTGGAAAGACTCCCTCCGGAGTGGCTTCGCGAAGGAGGTATAAGCCTTGCGCGTCGTGTGCGTCCAGGCTCGGGGAAGGAGGACAAGAGTATACAACTTACACTGCCATACGATCAGATAAGATCCACTGAGGTCGGATGTTGCAGTAAGCACTTGCAGCTTAAATTGGGGAGCTTCAAAGTTATCGAACCAGCCGCCAGTCACCCCACGCTTGAATTTGAGACGCTTGACACCGGGATGGAGCCTCTAGAAGAGATTCGCAGAGGTAGGGTCAGAGACTGTGAAGTCGTCGAAGATGAGGGTGTTGAGGTTTGGGAAAACACAGTTGAGTAGTCCGTTGGGGCCAGAGGCCTTGATATCTTCACCCCGTTGACAATCGTAGAGCCGGGGCTCGGGGGTGTGTAAATTTTGCGGAAGTTGTGAACAGTTGATAGTTTGGTGTTGGGTCTTGAAAAAAGTGTCAGCAGATGACCTGTCATGTAACTTACATTCGAGCGAGCTGCCTTGGGATGCGGACGCTGGTCTAACTCTAGCAACAGTGATTGTGTCAAAATGACATCAGATGCATGGGACTATTATATACCTCGAAGGAGAAAAGCCCAGAGGAGCCTATCCAGTTATTGATGCCAGGAATGGGTCAAAGGAACGTTTTTAAAATGGAGGCATTTTGTCCTCAAGAACGACGAAGGAAGTGTGGCTTAAATGTCGGTGGCATTGTTCGCAAGTGACATGGAAAGTCAAAGCTGAAAGAAGCCGTACTAGCACATCCACATCTACTTACAGTGCATTGATGGAATGATCTGGCGTGCGGATCGGTGTTTTTATTGAAGAGTCGATATAGGTGGTGGATGTAGTGGCTAGGAGAAGGATTTCCTTTCTTTTGGATAACCTCTTCGTTCACAAGTTTTACTTTCGCAATCAACGTGTTCAAAGTTGGTAACGCTTGGTCCTCACCCACGAGTCGTACATCTTTGTACAGAAGATGTGGGATTACAACCTCATGAAGGCTATGGCAAGTGAGAGTAAGGTCGAAGGACGGTAGGCAAGCGGAAGATGACCTATAATAACTTGGGGGAAAAGGACACTGAAGGACGCTGACATGACATGAGAAGTAGATGACACCAACAAAACCAACATAAGAGCAGCAAACCAGATAGTATGCATCGCCAAACCGGTACATTACTTATGACCAGTAAAATGTCCAGATTGTGGAAGTCAAGAATTTTCTCCTGGCCTTTTTCCGTTTACCAGGCCAGCTTGGTAATTGACCCAGTCCAAGCAGTCCATCAGACGGTCCCAGAGGTCTTCATCTTCTCTAAACGGAACCCAGAGCCACTGCCGCGCCTAGAGAGACTCTGACAATAATTTCAGGCTCTCGGAAACGCAAGCATCGTTTTCATCGTACTAGCCACCTCAAAGTCCTCTGAGCACTCAAGTCAATTTTCCGAGCCACTGCGAAGGCTACCATCATCCAAGAACACATGATCACAGCAAGATAGATGGGGAGTCTGACTCCGCCAAACCTGACACACTTCATGCACTATACATCCAAGCATATGAAGCAGGTGTTGTCCGAGGTTCTCATGCAAAAGCTGTAGCTCAATCTTTGGAAGTCGTCGAATATAGTTCTTGTTTGGAATATTGGATTTTCCAGTTCAAACAGTTCCAATGATTCCCATCTCCGATTATGCCCAAATATGGATATTTTATGATCCGTATGCAGACTTTCCTTTGTTTGTCTACTTAAAATAGTCTTGTACACCACGCGTTAACCTCCCAATACCTCGTCGTCGCCCCTACATCTATCAGCTTCTATCTGTGTTTTCAACAGTTCTTTGAACCCTGGTGGGGAGGTTATTATTATCCCAAAGATAGGATCAGCCTTGATTCGATGAGGTGGTGATGATACCACTAGCCTTGGTCAAACTTATCGAGATGAAGATGACATGCGACGTAAGGCGCGAAAAATCCTACCTGGGTTGACCAACGTTAGCTAAGACCGGAAGACGAGCCGCTGGGTGGGCGGGAACAATTTGCTCGGTAAATTCATTTATAGTGGTTAGTGCGTATAGTAAAGGAAATATTTCTTGATACGATTAGAGATGTAGATACTATAGATCAAATGACTATTAGTTTATGTAAATATCAATTATATATAATGACTGCGACGACAGTTTTTATTAGAACGTATCTTGTGAAGTATAAAGTAGAAGATAACTAACGATACGTAATGGTAATATGATGATTAGTTTAAGCTAAAGGACGGGTGGGATGGGATAAAGAAAGGATGAGAAGGCGAGAAGTGCGAACGCGCAACTTCGAGCCGTGAACATGATAGAAGGAAGAAATTTAAGGGTGATATGTGAGAAAAACCAATTGTGGTTTTATTTGTCGCCCCGCTGGACCCAAGGCTGACTAAGGTATGTACATGTTTAGTAGATTATGACCTTGAATTGAGCATCGCGGTAAGCGTCTATCCAACGGCTTGGTGTCTCCAATTCCGAATAGTTTCCAATGTGACAGATTCCAGAGCTTTCGGGAGATTATCACTCTCCTGCAGACCCCCCCGAAAAATGTAATCATCTTTCTCGTGCTTTGGCGGCTTGGAGCTGTAGTAGAAATTGGTGTAAATGAATAAAATCAACAATCCGTTCATACTTGTTAACACGATGCGTATTCACTACTTTCCGGCCAAAATATCTACATCAAAATGGCAGAAACAAAAATATCCCATGGTGTCTAAATCTGGTGCACCATAGGTCCTTTTCGAGATCTCCATAAGGATAAACCATAAGGTCTTAAGGCCTAAGGCTGCACATAAACCATTGGAAGGTCAGTACTCCTAAATAAACAGAAGACCAGAGGGAACCGGGTAAAGGTCATGATCAAATGGGAGGTGGGCTGACAATGAACAGATCAGGATTTTATCAACCAAGGCCAAGGCCAGATATGCCAAAAACCTGCTTCTGCTTCTACCTGGCTAAGGTAATATAAATTTCACCTACCCCGCCTGAGTGTACTGTGTGGGGAAACCTCGGAGTGGAACTTCCTGCTGTTGTCAACAAGGTGTAGGTGTAGTAGGTAACATTGTTCGGGCCGCTCTAGCGAGAGTAATTAGATAAATAGTCCACTTCTCGCAAATCGACTTGTAGTCTATGAATCGTATAACTATTAAATGATCAATCAGTTGCGTTGCGCATTGTAGAATTAGAACACATTCTGTCCAAATTCTGTCTCGAGTGTTATCTATAATATCTACCATGGGAAGATAATCAAATAGTGCTAGGTAAATTTGGAATGTCGAGCAACATTTGCGTGGTTCCGCCTGAATGGAGGATTGGAGGAGGACTCGGCAGTCAGAAAGAAAAGGTTCTTTAAACCATGACAAGAACGATCTATCAGCAAAATTTCCTGATTTGGGTACTTGCTTATGCGCATGGTCGGTATTCAATATTCAGCTACCATGACAATAAAGTGTCCGAAAGCCAACATCAGTCCTATTTTCCTCATAATTCTGACGGCATAACAAGCAGTTTTGCGGTCTCCGGGGTTGCAGAGCTCAACGCAACGCAAGCCTGTAACGTACTGTCACGCCTGTAACAAGAGTTGGAGCAAACAGTTCCTAAATTTAGCTTTGAGCCGACTCTCGGTTAGAAGCGCCTATTGGCAGCTAAATGTAGTTTCCCTCAAGTCAGACACCCATACTATTTCAGACCTCTCTCCGTGACGACGGATATTTCTTATCTGGTCATGGATGCAAAGTTTAGATGTCCAGATTTCTTCAGAAGAGTTCAATCCCGTTCAATCCCGTTCAATCATGCACGGCATACCTCTGGAAAATCCATAATCGTTGGTCATCTGAACTCTGTTCGTGCCCGGTTCTCTCCCTCCTTATAAATGCTCTCATATTTCATCCAGTTTGTCATTCCTTTACCTCTCAAGCAAACTACCACAGAAGTTTCATAATGCACACAGGAACTTCCGGTACTACCTACGCTCATCTCGTCGACCCCAATAGAAATTGGTACAACAACAAACGGTATGTCCTTACTTCTATTTGACTTGTTATCCTGCTCTGAGATCTCCGTTTGTTCAAAGCATCATCACCCTCAACCTCTGGATTTTGCTTCTGTAACTATCTCATGTCTACATCATGGAACTCAAAGCCTCACATAACCATTTCTCTAGGCTTATTACTTCAACGGCAAACGCTTATAATGCAATTACGTCAAATTCATTACAGAGCCTTCCTCAATGGATGGGGTACTTCAATAGCCCTACTGGTGGAAGCCTCAGTTTACTCAACGTTATCCAGGTGAGCATTCCCATTCAAATCCATACGCATCTTAATTCTAGTCCTGCAGACCGTTGGATCCTTGGTTGCACTTCCCATCTCACCTTATTTGGCGGATGGTTTAGGACGTCGCACTTCCGTTTTCATTGGTGCATTGATAATGTGTGTCGCCACTGCCGTTCAGACTGCGGCCATCTCCCTGAGCATGTTCATTGGTGCTCGGTATGCTGTTCAAATTCATACCTACTATTGTCTTCCTGACCCGCGTTCAGTTTTTTTATTGGTTTTGGTCTAACCTTCGCTGTAATCGCTGCTCCAATGTTGGTCGCTGAAATTGCATACCCTTCACACCGCGGTCCCTTGACCGCAGCCTACAATTCACTCTGGTATTCTGGTGCCATTGCGTGAATATATTTTCAAACACGCATTGCAGTGTTGATCTGATCGATTGCTTACAGCGCAGCATGGTCTACCTTCGGTGCCGCCAAGATCCAGAATAGTTGGTCATGGCGTCTGCCCTCAATTATCCAGTCTGCACCTTCCGTCTTACAGGTCGCTCTTATCTGGTTTGGACCCGAGTCCCCTCGTTGGTTGATTAGCAAGAACCGTAACGCTGAAGCCCTCAAAATCCTTGCCTACTACCACGCTGATAGCAACGAGTTTGTTATGTCATTCATCAAATGGTTTTCCATGCTGATCCATGTTCAGGGATGACCACCTTGTGAGGTTTGAGTACGACGCAATTAAGGCGGCCATTGACCGCGAAGTTGCTGCTAAAGCTGTTGGCTGGAAAACCCTCTTTGGTACCCGAGGAGGCAAAATGCGCGTGCACGTTCTCTCTATCCTTGCCTTTTCTTCACCGTGGTATGCCTACCCCATCAAGGATGTATTACTTAGCATCCATATCACCAACCACGACGCCCAGCTCATCACTGGCATTCTTCAAATGTGGAACTTGTTCTGGGCTCTACTCGCCGCCTCTTTGGTTGATCGAGTTGGTCGTCGAACCCTCTTCATGACCTCCATTGCCGGCACGATCGTCTTTCTCAGCCTTCTGACTGCTTGTTCAACCGAATATGTCAGGACTGGTCACCAAGCTGCCGCCTACGCGTTCATCACGTTCATTTTTTTGTTCTATAGCTTTTTCAATCTCGCCTTCCCAACTCTCCTCGTTTCTTACGCCGTCGAAATTTATCCATACTCGCTTCGTGCCAAGGGTTTCGCCTACTACAACTTTGTCTTCATATTGGCGTCCATTTTTGGTTCATACGTCCGCCTCCCATTTGGCCTTGGTAAGTTTTCCTTGAATCTACTGCGTCCACGTAGTCGCTAACTTTTCCTTATAGGTCCATTTTATTGGAACATCTTCTACGTTGTCCTGATTGTCTGCCAAGGACTTTTACTTTGGAAGTGTACGTACAACCTCATGCTCCTATTTCCTATGCTCATACTGCTGTCCTTTTATTAGCTGTTCTTGAGACTAAGAACCGTACATTGGAGGAAGCCGGGACCGTCTTTGACGAAGATGGCACCACCAAGCAGGTGGTTTGTCCAACACAAAATAGTAGTAGTACCCATAGTACTGAAGATAACGAAAAACCTTCGGAGACATTCATCGAGTAAACCAAAGATTTTTTTAAAAAAAATTGTCGTATCCTGTCGGACATCTCTTATCTGCCGTACTGCTAGCACAGCTCGATCTCCCCCGATGACGCGCGTCCGACAGGATTGTAGATAGCTTATGCCTTAGATCTACCGTTGTAGGCTTCATTTCGTGTTCGTAGTTTACCAGGATTTTCGTTTGACGCGGTGTTGAACATTCGTCCTTCCAGATTAAAAAAAGAGTGTGGCGCCCGCTTTAGTGAATCCCAAGCCTGGGCCGTGAGCCGTTGTGTGGCCCTTACAACATATTGAAGGAGTGTCCGAACAATATGGTATACGGCATTCTCCTAGTTGTCGATTAATCAAGTACGAAGAGATGGCTTAAATTTAGAACTATTAGCATTACCTAATACACATTCTAACATCTGATGTGAGCCTCATGCCAAAACACTTGTAGCTTCGCATCTAATAATATACAATTGCCACGATACTTGGTGTGCTCAGTGTTCAGGCCGGGTTGTCGCAAGCCAACTTCTGCCAAAAAGATGGACTGACGTATCAGTAAACACTTCTGCTTGTCATGATATTCAAATCGTCGTCCTCGGGCCCCGGGGTTATCGTGATAAGTACCTTCGAAGAGAGCTCTGAATAGAAGTAGGCCACCGTAATACTGGTAGTATGAATATTCCGGCTGCCGTTCTGGGGGTTGACCTGGTTGTATGTATGTAATAAAAATACTTCAAATGAAAAGTACAAGGTAACATTATCTACACTGCAGTGTGTCGTACAGTGCTGGGCAGGCTTTCATTTCCGTCGAAGCACGTGATCTTTTTGTTTGTTTGAGAAATGATCGGAAATAGCCGGTCACATCTTTTCGACGAAAAGTGCTGTGTGAATTATCTAGCATTCACTCGGTGTTTTCAATGTGTTGTTCAAGCAAGACATGATGCATGGAGTCCGAAAACGTCTGCAACGTGTTGAGGGAGATGTAACAGACTATGCTTCACTCTATGGCCAGGGAGGAAGGTTGAACCTCGCTAAAGACTTGGAGGCAATACAAAAATCGGTGTGCTGGAAGCACGAGCCTACTGTGATTGTATTATTTATTTATTTATTTATTTATATCAGAAAACCCTTTCTTCATATTGCAATGCTAACTGAGTTTCGATATCGCGGAACATAAGTATGAAGTCAAAATGTATTAAATAAAGACATAGCCAATAAATAAGAGTTCAGTCCATGGATGGGGTCATACATGTATGAGATGTAACTAAGGTTCGGCAAGGCTTCACGTTGTGGAACAATTGTACATATAGTTTATCTACAAGTTTACTGACGAAGCGTATTTTTTTGGTTTGTTTGATGAACTGAGTATACGATCATCGTTACAGATCGTTACGCAAGCAGACACACAGAAAGAGAGAAATCTTGGAAGAAGTTTTGGGTCGACGCATTCTTGTTTGCTTGTCGCCGAAGAGGGGTATGTGATTATCGCGCAAGTAAAATAAACTCGAGGTGAGTTACCCCCATAGGTATTCTCTCCAACCATCTGCAAGACCTGGACCGCCAGTTGCAAGGGTTCTCTCTTCACTTCAAATGGCCCGGACACCACCAAGGCTCAGAACGGCTCAGCCCGACACACCCATATAAAGATGGACCACAACCAAAGAAAGGACGGAGATCTGCCGACCCTACCCCCCGTTCCATGCAAGAGCCATACCTGTAGACTGGAGTATGGTTCAAAAGAAATGATAGGGAATCATCACATCATGGCATCGTCGAAAGACCGAGAGAGAAAAATTCAATGAAATAATAAAAAAAAAAACAAAAACAAAAGCAATGAAAAAAAAAGGAAAATAGAAACCAACAAATGAGCGTGGGGAGAAGGAGGAGATTAGAGACGCGACAAGGAGGAGGATAAGGGGGGGGGGCCCATGATATAGAATATACAAAGGAATTAAAGAGATGGACGACGGGGTTTAAGGTTGTGTGCGTGGTAAAAAAAAAGGACATTTGGTCCGCCTTGCATCAGCACCTCTTCTGTCCTAAATCTTGCTATCCTTCTTCTTCGGCTTGCGCGGAGGTGTTACAGGCCGTCCCATATTCATCCCTCCATATGGGTACTTGGCCTTCTTCTCGGCTGGTTTCAGAATCTGAGTAAAGGCGCCATCAATAATCATTTCAGAAGCGGATGATCAAACAGGACATACTTGGAAGGAACATAGCAACGTCTCATCCACACTCATCATAGCTCCCGCATTATCAAACTCTCCACAATAATTTGGAGCCGAGAATAATGTCACCAAATGTCTTTTGGCAAAGAACTCGTAACCATCTTCAACAACCTGTAAAAAAAGCCGATTAGATAACCACGTGACCTTAGTCAGGCAGCGAAGAACGGAACAGTGCCAAAAAGCAAGTATCACTCCGCTTTTCCGCTGTCAACTAGCCACTCACCTGATGTGCTCGACAAATCAAATCCATGTCATGTTTTTGTAAGAAACGCGACACCACGTCAGGGCCAAACGTAAACGACACCCCTCTGTCGTTCTCTGACCACCCAGTGATATCTTTATCCGGGTCTGACCATAGTAAATCACAAAGTAGGCCTAGAAAACACACGGGACATGACAGATCAGCCAAAGGCAGTGCACTAGCAGTGCTAACGCTCACCAGTGTCCGGAACATCTGTCGGTCGCATGACTCTTCTTATTTGCTCCATTGATTGCAGATCTGGACTTAGACCACCATGCATTGTGAAAATTTTCTCGTCAATGATAGCCGCAATGGGCAGGCAGTTAAAGCAATCCGTAAACGTTTTCCATAACTTAATGTTATACCGGCGTTTGCCTAAACCGAGTAATTAAAAAAAACGTAAACAGGGCGTGTTGGAAATGAGGATGAATTTGACGTGGGATATGAGAGAGAGAGACTGGAAGTAAAACGAAGAAAAAAAAAACAAAACGCACATTCATCGTAAAAGCCATATATCCTGTTGATACTGGCACATTCGTGATTGCCTCGGAGGATGAAGAAGTTTTCGGGATATTTGATCTTGTATGCAAGTAAGAGGCAGATCGTCTCCAGAGACTGTTTCCCTCTGTCCACGTAGTCACCAAGGAATAAGTAGTTTGCTTCTGGTGGAAAACCGCCATATTCAAAGAGTCGCAAAAGGTCGTAATATTGGCCATGGATATCACCTAGCATATGATGAGGAGATGTTAGGTAAAGCACCGGAGACGGAACCAACAAAAAGACTACTCACCGCAAATCTTGATAGGAGCCTCTAGCTCAAGTAGGATAGGCTGGTTGATGAAGATTTCTCTTGCTTTTGTACACAAATATTTGATTTCATATTCGGCCAATTGAACTGGTTTCCCGGGTCGGTTACCACGCACTATGACAATTAGAAGAAACAAAAAAGATCAAGGTCAGCGAGCTGATGGACTAACAACTAGGCTTGGTCAAAAAAAGAAAAGTTAAAAAAAAAAAAAAACGCATTTGGGACAATGACATTGATGAGTTTACGACTCCATCGGACGACCACTGTGGCATGTGAAAGAGTTGCGTGGCAATGGCCCCTTGGATAGGCAAAAAAAGACCCCGATGATACACGCAGTTTTCCAAATCATGCCAAGCAGATGAAATAAAAATCGGAGCACGGAACCCAGTCACTCCCATCAAAGCAAATCGTCACCAAAAACCCCCCCAGAACCCCAAAAAAAAAGAAAAGGAAAAGAAGAATAGAAAAAGACTATCCAACCGGATATTCTTGTTGGCAGGATGATATTTCAAAAGCCAAGAAAGAATTTTTTTGTACAATGCCAGCTCACCTTCCAGGAGTCGGTCAATGACCGAGTCAAGATCGATCTCTGCGGTTATGTCTGCCATAATCCTAGTTTTTACTCCCCCAAGTCAAGACCTTTGTTTACCTCGTAGCTCTCCAAAGAGGTTCGAAAAGATTGTTCTGATGCCCGTCAAAGATGGCGAGGAGAGAGAAAAAGAGAAAGAGAGTGTGTCGGGGTTGTTGTTGATGATGTTGGTGTGATGTTGATGACCCTGGAGCTCTGGAATGGACTTTGTTGGTGAGAATAAGGTGGTCGCGGTTTGAAGGTTGATTATACAGGGATGGAGTTTTGGGTTGAGAAGCGAATATCGATGGTGGGCGGTGTAGATAACATTCAACAAACGGCTTACTACGGTAACCACCGTGGGAACAATTGGAAAATTTTTAATATTTAATTGTTGTCATACCACTTCCTTTTACATACAAAAAAAACCTGGGCTGTGTGCTACATAAGCATTAATTTAGACCCCAAGTCCATAGTCCATGTCTATGACTAAATAAGCGCTTGAACCCCCATGAGCGCTCAGTTAAACCGACCAGACAAGAGGGGGTGCCAGCTGTGAGGCGTCCACGGGTGTGTTGCCACTAGGTGATATACGTGTAGTAATAATCTGTGGAATACCCGCTACATCGACTGTGGTAGCAGCAACCACTCGCCGGCGTCGGCGTCGTCTATGCACCATTCCATCCATCAGATCCAAATCCAAGGATAAGGAATACACATACCGTGGAAAGAGCGGACCTCGAGGCATAGGTCGTTCATCTAGGTCCATCGCCACATTCGTCGCAGCTTGTAACCCCTGTCAGAAAAAGCGTGTGTCAGCCCAAACGCCAACGAAAAAAAAGGCAACAAAAATACAAGAAGCCTCACCTCAATCCACTCAATAACACTATCCACGTCTTTAGCCTGCAATAAAAACTGTTCACCCTCCAATCTCACTCTAATCACATGTTTTCTCTTCACATAATCTGTCCCCAAGCCACACTCGGCCTGCTGCATCGTATACGCCCTGATCAAACTATTTGCGTCCGGTTCACCGAGCAAGGAATCGGAATCCTCCGCTTTTTTCTTGCCCTTGCCTTTGGACATGGAAAATGCGGATGCAGCATATCCACCACCACCGATAGGAAAACTCGTCGAGCGTTGTGATGAACCCGAAGTCGCGGGCGTAGTCAACAAAGATGACGACGAAGCAAACATAGGAGATGGAGACCTGCTGGATGAAACACTAGTACCAGTAGTCGTAGAAGCGATAGTTGGCGTAGGTGTAGACCTTCCATTCCTCGGAATATTAAGAGAGGGACGTGGCGATCGAGAAACAGAAAGGGTGTTAGAAGGTTGACCGACATCGCTGATAGTACGTCCATGCCCTCGTGAAGATGGTTTGAGCAAATGGACTGCTAGGTTGAGTGCTGATTTCGTAGTGGGGACACCACCAGTGGAAGTAGAAGACGTATCACCACTACCACCACCACTTGGTGTAGCAGAAGAAGGATATGAACTGCTAGATGTGGTGGGACGATGTCCTTGTCTCTGATTCGATGGAGTCGCATTGTTAGATTGCGATGGCACCGGCCAAGTTCCCATTATAGCCTCTCTCATCCCTTCTCCGACCCTCTCCGCCTCTACCTTACTCTCCCCAGTCGCATTCGCCACCCTACCCGCATCCTGTATTCTCGGTCTCCCACCTCCCGAATTGAACGAACCAGTCGTCGTAGCCGCCACTGCTATATCCCCAATCCCAACCTTGCTCTCCCACCACCCCCCAATAACAGAAACCCCTGGAGGTTTATAAATTTTAAGCGAGGTACCCTCAAGCACACAAAGCACCCTCTTCCACTTCCTATCCTTAGCTTGAACACCCGGTTGACTAAACTCAAACTTTCGAGGCAAGATGGCTTTGAGGTAGATGGAATTACTATAGGCAGGTAGTTTTTCTCGACCTTCGTCGTCACGTGGTTGGATTTGAGTGTGTTTGACGCCGTAGGTCTGCCCAGGGAATAAATCAGGGTAAGGAGGTGGAGGTGTGGAGGTGGCATTGAATGTGGGCATGGATAGACGTCTACGCAAGGGGATGATAGTATCGTATGCTGGAGCCATGCTTCTCCTGTTATTGGTCTTCTTCGGCTCCTTGGCATCCGAACTAGAAGCTGCTCCAGAAGCCTCACCATCCCCATCAACGCAATAGGGTCCCAAGGACATTTGCTTTCGCAAGGAAAATGTCGCATCTATATCGGGTCTGCTCGATTGTTGATCGTATGGCGTCGTAGTCGTGTTAACGCCATCAACTCTCATACTCATCCTTATCGATTTAACCCTCCTCTTTCTCTCCTCCTCTGCACCTTCCTCCTCCTTTCTCACCATCTGTTCAACCTTTTCTTTCTTCTCCAACGCATGTATATCAACCAGACTTCTCGAAGCATGTTTATGCATCCCTGTTATCATTGATACTGATAAACGATTCTCCATAGATCGTGTGGGGAGGACGCGTTGAGGAGATCTAGGGACAGGGACAGGGAAAGTAGGGTTGGAATGGCCTCCTGGACGTGGCGTTTGTATTGGAGAATTTGCTTGACTGCCTTTAGTAATCACAGGCGACGGAGCCCACGCTGTCGCCGTCTCTTCTGGGATAAAGAAGTTCATTGCACTAAACGCAGTAGGGGTGCTATTGCCAGCAGTGCCGGTATTCCTATTCGGCTTCATAATAGCAATTGGCGTCCTCCCAGCGTCCTCCGTCAACTCTTTAGTTTTTCCTTTATTCGATGGTGGTGAATTCAAGAATGAGAGATCAATACGAGACATATCCACTGGAGGTAGATAAGGAGATCTCGAGAACCTCCTCTCCGGAGGTCTAGTAAGATCACCTAAGTACCCCTGATGTGGTGATGAGGGTTCATCAGCACGAGCAGTGTCGCATGAAGATGTTGAAGGTGTGCGTGCACGTGAATGACTGGAAGGAATCATCTCAGAGGCACTGCTGTCTCCTGACCGAGGGGTATCCACCTTGTCTTCGAGAGGTGCACTATCGGGACCGATGCCACCATCACCATCATCACCATCATCATCATCATCATCATCATCACCGCCGCCGTCACCGTCGTCTTCGTCTTCATCTTCGTCTTCTTCAACATCATCAAATTCCTCATGCCCAGCCGCACCTCTACTTGAACCTTGCCGGGGCAGGGCAGGCATGCTCATCAACCCGGCTCTTCTGGAACGGCGACTGCTGGCACCGTCTATACCAGGAGCGATACTAGTACTAGTCGGCAAGACCGGCAGATTGAGCAAGGGTAACGGGGGAGGACGAAGAATGACGCTAGGAGACATGCGCGCGCTGTATCCATCTATGAGGTTAAGACTGAATCGGTAGTTGGAGGGTGGGAGTGACAGACGAGGGGCAGTACTGACTGTACGTCGAGGTTCGATGGGGAGTGGGAAGAGGGGTTGTTGGCTGCTGCTAGTATTGATAGTGCTGTTGGTGCCCGCATTATTACTGTCGTCCAGCGTTGTGATGACAGTTAGTTTAGGGTTTTGTCTAGGGACACCAGGGACACTCGAAGGAGCTTCTGTCGGGACAGAGAGGGCTGGCAGACTATCACTGCTTCCGTCAGTGCCATCGATGCCGTTGCACCCATCACTAGTTGCTGATGAGAATTTCGAGGTTAAAGCGGGTGTTGAGCTGTACGTCATTAGAGCTGGGCGGTCTATGCTTGCGTAAAGTTGGTTGATTTTGGGAGTAGTGGTGGCATTAGGACCGACAGTGCTGGAGGATGACGATGACAGTGGGATGGTAGGTATGGGCGGTAATGGGACAGTAGGTATGGGAGGTAATAGGATAGACGGTGGTGGCGAAGGCCTTTCGATAGCTGAATATTTTGAAGGCTTGAACCACGCTCTCACGCCTCCAGGTCTCAATGAGTTTGGGGTGGATTCCCTCAAAGTTTCGATGCTATCTGGTAGACTAGCAGTGGGATTGTTGTTGCTGTTGAGCTGACTTTTAGCATCGTGGATAGGAAAGGAAGAGTTTGAAAGCGTTGATTGTGCAGAGACCTTGCGAGCATGGCCTAGAATAGGGCGTTGTGTGGGATACTTGTTGATAGTAAGTGAAACGTCGTCAGCATCGATGTCTACTGGATTTGACAAAGCTAGCACAGGTTGCGACATGTATCCGTGAGCCGAGTACGGATTGTTAGCGTTATCGTCCTTGGTTCTGCGACGGATGATGGCTTTTAGAGATGACAATTTTTGGGAAATTTTACTGGTCCGAAACTAATAAAGTCAATAAACGATCATCGCGACAAATCTGCAAGGAACTTGAGAAGAAGTAGTACCTTGGTCCCACTACGGATGGGATCCTCCATTGTGGTATCAAAGTGCAGGGAGATTGAAGGCTGTTCACATACAACTACATACTTTTGAAACTATATATAGTCAACTATCTCGATAGCTACACACCAAAATATCCTCCCCCACGCCTCTCCGCCGCTCGCCGCTCTCCGTTCACAACACACAAATCTTACAGGTTGCCCATCCCAATATTTCATCAAATCAAGAGAAAATCCTCCAGGTAGCTGCAACGACAACGAAGGTGCAAAATTGATGAACCCATAGCAAAAATCCGTGGTTATCACGTCCTACTCAAAAGAGTTTTTCTTTTTTAGTATAAACCGAACAGGTGGAGAAAAAAAAAAAAAAGAATCATTGAATCTTACCATTGGACCAAACTGGATAAGCTGTCTGTTCGTAGCAGAACTAAAATAAGATCGTCTTTGTCCTGCTCCTTCAAAGTTAGGAACATCAGCTACACTAGGCTCTCTCAGTCTCTTGGCAACTTTCTTGACTTTATCTTTGAGCTTTCCCGACGACGAAGATGTCGGTATAGAAAGACCTGACGATAGCGATGATACTGAGGATGCAGGTGAGGAACCTGAAGAACCAGCAGAAGAGTGTCCATGGATCACGGTAAGATATAGCTCATCCGTCGAATCTCTAATTGATTGTGCGGGTGGGAAAGAGGGTAGTCGACCGCGACACGTTAGAGAGTTATCCTCCACCTGTCTTGATGTCGTCATATGGGTAGGAGACCGGATATCTGCGGCACGAGTATGCATGAAATACGGCATAGTACATATTAATGGAGATAATGCCCATGGTTTAGTCGATGAAAGCAGGTCGTGTTCTAGAGTAGGATCTATGTAACTAGCAAATAAAATTTAGCTCTTGACTCATTCTTCGAAGAAGAAGGATAACCTACTGCATAAATTTCAGGATAGCGCTCGTCCCCCAAGGTAATTTTAACGGCCTATCAAAGGTGTTTCCAAACAAAACGTCATCTGCAGATATAGGAACCATGAAACGTCCTTTTAAAAACCACAAATCATGCTCGAACCCCCCTTTATTTATTCAATTTAAGATGATCATAAAAACGGACCTTGAACTTGTATACTCCAAGTGACACCTTGTCTATCCTCCCTGTCAAAATACTCCGAATCGCGGAGCTGGCCATGTTCATCCGTCATCCCTTTAATATTAGCTACTATCTGACCTTGGAACAGTTCGGAATGGATTGGATAGGCTTTGGAAGTGTTGACGATTGAGGTTATGGGGACCATGGCGTTGGGGTTGGAACCAGCTAAGACGCGGAGACAGGGAGACATTATTAATGATGAATAGGTTTAATGGGTCTTGTGGACGTTTTTTTTTCTTCGTGGTGGTGGTGGGTGGGGAATAGGAATAGGAATATAACTAGACGGGTTTTACGATGAGACTTGACAAATGTTCCCAATAAATCTAGTCCGAAACACTCTTTGGGGGCCGACTCGGAAATTCCGAAAGGAGGAAAAAGGTTCGGTCAAAAGGTCGTTTCTTCCTTTACATAAAAATCCAAGATCCAATCCCGGAGTTCAGATAATAAGAGAGACCAACTTCAAGTCAGTCCGTTGTGCTTGGGAAGGGGAAAAGGGAAAAGGACTTTAAATACATCGTAGTCGCTGGTGGATCTATTTTTATTTATGTTTGGCAACCCGCAGCACTGAAGTACAGTACATGTTCTCATAGTGGCATTAGCATGGACCTCGGTATCAAGCATCAACGCATCAGTTAGCCTTAGGCGTCGCATAACGCATAAAATTCATAACGATTGTAGATAGGATATAAATGGGAGAATCTAGTGGCTCATCTAAGCAATCTGTTGCCTAGTAGAAAATCAGGGTCCTTAGCAGTTGTGGGAGGAAGAAATGGGAGAATCATAGAATGGCCGCAGCCAGAAACCAAGCCCAAGCCGCGTACAGAGCACGCGCCTAGCAAACAACGCAAGCCCAAAAGGCCTATGGATAAGAATGCGCCAAAAATCTCTGCCCAACTACGGAGTCCAAGCACAGACCTGACTTGACCTTTCTCTATGCTTGAGGCAGTTCACGATTCAAATCGAAGCAACGAAATTGACGCAATCAGTGTTTTCAGCGAAGGGAAGTCACATTGAGTCACGTAGATACCAAATGTCACGCATGTCTGCACAGTATCATCACCACAACCATGACACCGGACTGTATTTATGGAGTTATATTGTTATCGCTCTTGTTTTGATCGAGTAACTTCCAGGAAGAATTCCGGGACATGAATTTT
>Ga0193743_1000049_pt1 | contig 82100 bp, 88 predicted proteins | sample L2c2metaG_FD_143038 | JGI IMG/M metagenome (GOLD analysis project Ga0193743, IMG submission 143038) | Soil microbial communities from a riparian zone of the East river system, Colorado, United States - L2c2 | ecosystem: Environmental > Terrestrial > Soil > Riparian zone | place: USA: East River... | reverse complement strand
GACGGCATCATTTACATCAAGTTGCGGCTAGGCTCAAGCGAGCGTCTACTAGTAATTCAGTCCATCCGAGTCCGCTAGACGAGGGGACAATTCAAGAGCTGGAGCGCTGACTGTTGGTTGGTCCCGCCAACATTTAAGATGTGTTGTTATCTGAAAGTTTGGTTCCGCCGTAATACGTATCGATACCCGCCAGAGTGCCACCTAAATTGACAAGAAAGAAACAAAAAAAAAGAAGAGTACCATCTTCTTGCGCACAGCAAGGTTTGTTGCCTAGATTGCGGCCAAAACTGCTTGGTGCAAAAGATAATAAGTAAACAATACTTATTGGGAAACAGTGGCGAGGAACCCGTATCCGCTCAAGATAAATTTCGAAACCCAGATACGCACCGGGCCACGCGGGCACCTTTGGTACATATTATTGTAATGCATTTGGAGCGGTACTCTTCAATGTAGTCGAAAAGATAAGAGATGATACTTAGATATGCGGTAGATCGCATGAATTCTCCGTACATGAGTCGTACATGAAAACCCCCACATGTCAAAGTTAAGAGTGGGACCACAAGCGCTGCAAGAGGTAGAGGTTTTAATTTCCATGAATCGGGGAATTCAGCCACAGCAGCGATGATAGAAGTGCTGTTGCTTGGACGCCGCTCTTCTGTTGAGCTGCCGTTCAAAGATGATTTGCCGAAGACTGTCTGTTACGTTCCATAAATTGGTAACGAGGGTTGGCGCGGCTGGCTATAAGGTGCCTTTGTTTGATCGAAATCTCCCGCAGAGCACCCGCAGCGGACGGTTGCCGCACACGTAGGTAGAGTACGGATCTTATGTGAACAAACGTATTCAAGCTCTGCTCCACCGTGGCCAAAGTAACCACACTCGAATATCAGTACATGCCAAAAAAATAGAGATGATTGAAATGTATGCAAACCACCATATCGCGGGTTCTGAGAGCGTTTACCAATTCATGCTCGCTCACAGGCCATCACAACTACCCCATTCCACCCTCCCATCCTTCGCATGTCCCTCGGCCAATCACAGAAGCGGTAAAACAACTCTTCCCACCCGAGGCGAGGATATCTAAGGCCTTTGGAGGCCGGTGCTCGATATCGAACAGCTTCACGTCTATGGAAGGCCCACTGTGCACCATCGGGGTGCGGATCCCAAATAAAATGTTTTGATAACCCAACATGCCGACGAAGCTCCCAGGCTGACTTTTCATCAAGTTGTAATAGTTAATTGGGCTGCTTGTGCCGTCTTTTTTTTTTAAAAATTTTTTTTTTTAAGGTGGGCTAATATTGTCACGATGGAGTTAGTTCCATGTCTGCTTTGCGCCATTCGAAAATGGCTTTCATACCAGCTTCAGAAATGGTATCACAATTTTCGTCACAAAAAGGTGGTCGTTCCAAATATTGAGTTGATTTTTGGTGCTTTGAGCCAGGTTGACCGCTTATAATAAAGGGACATGCGGGTAATCGTATTCGTTGTCATCTTCGATGACTGGTATCTTCTCAAACAAATAAGGGCATGGCAACGGTTGTCGGCAAGATCACACAGTAGCGGTAGCTGGAGAAGGAACAGAGAGAGCGTGACAGACGGGGGTTTATTGACGAGCATTGTTAACCAAGCTGTGAGTTAATGAGCTCTGAGAACAGTTATATTCAGCAGATAACGCGCATACATCTACTTGCAAACTCACCTTTTGAATGTCCAAATCGCCTTTACAGTACGTCTCCAGCTTCACACATAAGTTTGCACGCAGTACTTCGTAAGTAGGATTCGGAGTAAAAAAATTAAATCATGCTTATCTGAGGTAGGAGCAGAATCGAATGGTATCCCAGTTTGAGCTGTTTTGGGGAAGTTTCATAGTCAGGAAAGCACGAGCCATTGGGCAGAATTATTTATTCCTAGAGTTATGTGGGCCGTTACCATAATGAACAGTGCTAGGGTTGTGTGTGAGCCATTGCCAGATTGTCTAGCATGATCAGATTCTGCCATCCAGCATATATGACATGACATTGATAGTGGAGGAGCACATCGAGCACCCCTTTCAAATGTGCAGGGACAAGGTTTAACACTGCTGTCCTGATGGGTATGTAGGAAAGTGTAGACGACGGCGGCTTTCCAGAAAAGTTCTGCAAGAAAATGTTTGGACCCCCAAGTCCCGATAAGACACAGAATTAGGACTTAACACGAGTCAGGCTGTACGCGTTGGCGCTTGTTATGCGACACAGCAATCTGATTGGAAAAACCACCTGGAAAGTTGGAAACTCGCTTAGCGATCGATTGATTAAAATTTATTTTATTTCCAGTGCCTAATCAGACTCATCACCTCCATGTGAACTCGCTACATCACTACTTGCATCCATCTCCTTTTCCACAGAAGTCGTAGTAGTGAAGCCAGATAACAAGCTGGTAGCACCACCAACATTGTTCGTTGCCTGCTGACTCATCTTCCATGCATGAGCCATCGCCATAAATTTGAAAGTAGTAGGATTGGATTCCCTTTCGTCGTCGGCAAACACCCACTCCACACTTGAAAAAAAAAAAGAAAAAAAAAAGTAGGTTAAAAACAATTACTGACAAAGGCAAGAGGGATTGCGACCAACCTTCGACCATCTGCCCAGTTTCTGGATCGACATGCCGTTTCTTCCCTCTTACAGGCATCATACCTTGCACCTTGGCCTCATCGTTGGGAGTGCCATGCGATTGCTCGAAGTTCTTCCATATTTCTATAAGAGCAACACGCTAAAAAAAATTAAAAAAAATCGAAATGCAATGAGCAAGGAGAACTAAAATGTTCCGAAGATAGGAATGCGGCATACCTCTTCCTTCAAGCCCTTCGATTTGAGATCCTTATAACCTCTCTCAAATACTTGTCTTGCTAGCGATGCATCACCAGGTACCATCTTTCTCTCCTCTTCCTCATTTTCTTCCTCTTCCTCATCACGTTCATCTCTCGGCAGAGGAATCGACTCAGCTTCAAACAAGGCATACGATATCCACACTTTGACATGTCCACTGAGAGAGATGAGTCTCTCATAAAGAGAACGTGCTGTGTCACGTTCGCCTTCCTCGATCTCAAAGTCGATGTAAGCTTTCCACAGCAGCTCGGGCATGGATAATGGTGATTGGGATACTGCGAGCTCAAATATGGCCCGTGTTCGTGCGAAATCTTGGAGTTGCGCTTCCAGTTCCGCAAATTTAATCCAAGCAGTTGAGTTGGAGGGGTCATACTGTGAAAAAAAAGAAAAAGACATAAGCATGCAGCAGCCACAAATGCATCCGAGGTAAGTACTTTACCTCCAGATATTTTTCATACAGTGTCCGCGCGCGGTCGAATTCACGAAGCTAAAATACGAGTTGAATTATCACTGCAAGTATGTAGATTTTGTGGATTAGACAACGGACCTCAACTTCGAGATCGATATAACCCTTGAAAAGGGCCTCTTTAGGACACATGCCAATGGCCGTTCCCAGTATCTTACGAGCTGATACTAACTCAAGGCGCCGAATCTCAAATTTCGCAAACATGGTCCACAGTTTTGCAAAAGTGAATTGCTTGTGAGGCACTAGAGAAATCGCTGTTTGGTAGACCTGTCGTGCCCGAGGATAATCCTAGAACATTGTATAAGTAATCAAAGTCGCAGAGTTCAAAATAGTAAAAACCCTTTTACCTTTGTCTCAATTTCCTCAAATAGAGCATAATCCAACCACAAGAATATATACCGTCGCCAGTGCCGTTTTTCACCACCTGGAGGTACCTGTGCAACTGCCCGCTCATACACCTCCCGAACATGACCAACAGCTGCATCGAGCTCATCAGATGTAGCACCCTCGTCCTTGACATCGCAATAAGCTCCTTCCTCAAGTCGAGAATAGTCGAACCATGCATCATAATTTCGTCCGTCGTGTGAGAGTTCCTCCTCATATTGGATCCGACGCTTGCCCAGGACAGTATTTTCAAGAGTGGTCCGTGTGCCGTGTTGCTTTTCGAATTTCGTGTATGAAGCATATAACCCTGCGGACTTTGATCGGGGTATACGCGATAGAGCAAACTGGGTATGTATCAATCAGCCCACGATGGAACTTGAGATTCCCCCGGATTTAAATTTATAACACCTACTTTATAGATCACCCGGGCACGGTCATATTCTTTCAGCCGTGTCTCCATCTTGGCAAAAGCACTGAAAACGGCTTGGGCCTTCTCCACTTGTTCCTCTTCGTCACCGTAGAATTCCAGGGCAGTCTGGAAAACTTCTCGGGCTTTGTCCACCCTATTCCGGTCCTCTTCAGATTTGCCCCACTTTACCCAGACTCGAGGTTCTGGCCTAACAGCCACCCAGCGTTCGTAAATTGCACTCGCACGATCCCACTCCTGGTATCTCTCTTCCAATTTGATATACGCTTGCCAAGCCTTGTCATCAGGTTCCCATTGCATCCATCGCTCAAAGACTTGGCGTGCGCCCGGGACATTTTGAAGCAATTCTTCCAAGTAAACGTATTTATACCAGAGTTGATCTACCCGAGGAAGAAGTGTGACAGCTCTGTCAAAGAGATTGCGAGCGTGTTGGACATTGCGAGATTTAAGTTCCATTTCGGTGTAGGAGAGCCATAGTTGGTTACTCCGTGGATCAACATCGAGTGCACGTTCAAATATCGAACGAGATCGAGCAAATTCGTTTTGAGATGCCTTCCCATAGGTTTTAAGTGCCGATAAAAAAAAAAACAGTTAAGGCGAAGACATACCTCCCAGTTAGCGTATTGTAGCCATTCCTTTCTAGATGAATTCTTTCAGTCAGACACTTACACACATATGCCAGTTCAAGGTGAAAAAAAAAAAAACTCTCTCACATGCTGCCTCGTGTCCTCCGGATTCTCTCTTCGAACTCTTTTCTCTTCCTTCCTCGATACTCATCAAGTTCTTCGAAATCTTCTACCCTCTGTTTAGGTGCACGAAACGCAGTTTCCTGCCGTTCTTGAGCCTAATTTAATTATTTTTTCTCAGAATACCATAACAATTTTCTGAAGATAGGGGATTTTGATTCTACCTCTCGTAAAAGTTGCTCAGCTGTGATCTAAAATTTCAAGTCAGAATATTGAAAATAAATGATTCCATAGATCTTAAATAAGACTGACCTGGATCACAGCGGGCGCACGGTTTTTGATTCTAAAATGGTTATAGCTATTAGCGTCGTTACTGGTGGATTATGGAAGGGGTGATTAACCTGGGAGCACGGCCGTCCTGCATATCTGGTGAAGGTCGGGCTCAACGATAATGGCGGCGAGCTGAAAGGTTGGGGAAGAGAAAGGTTTGTGGAATAAATAAGGACAAATATTGGTCTGCCCCCGTGAACAGTCGCACGGCGTATATACTCTGGAGGGAAAGAACGATAGCAAGAACAGGAAACGTGAATGCTGTGAGATGAGAGATGAAAAGAGGTTGCGTAGTTGGAAGGAAGGAATTGAACGTCGTTTCACTCGTCGTGGTAAAATGTGATGGACATCACCTTGGAATAAATACTGTGCGTAAGAATTAGTGCTGAGAGGAGAAGAGATCTTGAAAATTGCAGAATCAGAGGGAGGGTTGGTCAATCTTAAAGGCTAGCGCAATAAGTCCTCCAACAAACATGTTCAATACGACCAAGAGAGATATTGAACAGTATACTTATTCGATCTGTATACAATCAATGAGGGAAAATCAAATCGAGAGCCTCTTTCTTGGGCATGATGGAGTCAATAAGAAAATAAATATCTATTTCATTTCTTTCCAGGCTGGTCGGTGGTGATGGTGACGGTATCTAAAAGAAAATGAGTGTGGAAAATTTATGTATTGGTTTCAAGGATAGGGAGAATCTGAAAATCTGAATCGCAAAGAAAGGCAGGAGCAAGAGAGGTAGAAAAAGATGAATAAAATAAACAAAAAGAAAGTGGTTATATGTGTATATATATATATATGCTAACTTTGGGGTAAACGATTGTGTTGTTGTAAAAACCAGAAGGGACGGCAAAGTCAACCCCCGTAACGACAGACATACCAGAACGGAGCACCACCTGCAAAGAAAAAAAGAATCAATGCTTAATAGGCCCCTCCCTGAACGACAATGACGATAGCCTATTGCCTTCCCCAAGGTTGAACTTGTTGTCGAAGAACAAAACAAAGAGCCAACCCCAACCCCGGGTTGCACAACGCAAGACAACAATCTCACAAAAGCGAGTAAAGGCGCATCAACAGAAGCAAAAAAAAATTAAAGGGAAGATGAGGAGGAAACAGAAACATAAAACCACATCTATAAGTCATATAAATATAACTACACGGATTTTTTTAAAAAAAGAAAGAGCGTTAGAGGACAAAAAGAATTCTTTCAGCTGACAATAATAAGAAAAAAGAAAAAAGGCATAATAGAAAAAAATTATCTCCATCGTCATCATCACATCGAAGGTTTTGTTTATGTATTTGCATGCATGTACCTAGGTTGGACGATGAACGACATCGAATGGATGCTTTGCTTATAAGTTATAGAAGGAGAGGCGGGCCCGCAAGGAAGGGGTTGATTTTGGGGTCAACAAATAATAAAAAAAAGGTAAAGGAAAGAAGAAAAGAAAAGAAAGATGGCGATGCGGGTCTAGCCTTGGTATAGCGTTGAATATGCGTCGTGGGTCCGGGCTGCGCCTGTGGCGGGGGTGATATGTGGGTTATATAGGTGGTGCGGGGTGGGGGTGATACAAGCTGACGAGAGGAAATTGTAAGTCTTATTATTTTTTCCTTCCTTCCTTCCTTCCTTCCACCTTTCCTTTAATTATCTCTTCCTCTTTTCTCTCCTCCGATCGAACACTCACGCCGTCCTACTCGGGTTCCTCGCAAGTGTTTGTCCTACTCTCTGGGTCTGAATACTACCGAACATCTGTAGTTCCTCTGGTTTCATCGAAACCTTGCCTCCAAATCCAACTTTACGAGCAGCCCTCTTGATGAACGATACACGGTTCGAGTACATGGATTCGTGGATGGAGGCTGCCCGTGATTGAGTACGTGTTATGGGTATTCCAGTGGCAGCTTCCTTAGCAGCTTTGTGTTCACGGCGTTGGCGAATGAATTTGATGACAGTGGCTTTCATGGCGAATTTAATCCAGTCGAGAGGGATGAACCAGATGATGTTCTAATAAAAGAAGAAGGGAGAGAGTTAAACATATATCACAGAAAAAATAATTAGTACTTACCCAGACCCAAACGATTCCAATCCATCCACCAGAAATTGCCTTGATATGAGTGAAACCCATATTACCATATGCCGCAATAATAGACGAGATAAGTTGGGCAATGCAAAACGCCACGATGAGAGCCGTAGAAGGACGCTCCATGAAGAAGAAACTATGCGAACGAGTGACGAAGATCAAAGCTTGAGAGATGATGGCGACCTGGAGGTACACAACCATGTGCAGCTTGGGGTCGTTGGCTGCGATGGGGAAATCACTATCCAGTGCGACGCCGAAAGTATCTTGGAAGAATGTAGTCTCCATGACAATGACAACCAGCGCGACGCTAGAGACATAAAAAAGGATACATCAGTAACTTGGAGGAAAGAGGAATAAAAGGAACACACGTAGAAAGAGTCAAATAAAGTCCATAGGCAACTGCGAAAGAGAAAATCTCTACGAGATCCCAACTATCTGGGGTCATAGACGGCAGCACCCTGTCCACGGAAAGCGTCATAATCGTTCCATCGTTCAACAATGCAATGATCAGGATCATGAAGGGCGGGAAATCATATTTGTACGCAAAGGCCAAAATCGCAAAGGAAACCACAATTCGAATCGTCACCGAACAAGCATAGATCGAATAGTTCCTCATACGTTGGAAGATAACTCGGGATTGGCGGATAGCATGGACGATGGTGGAAAGACCGGGTTCAGTCAACACAATATCAGCAGCACCACGAGCAGCGTCCGTAGCACCTTCGACCGCAATACCGACATTGGCACGAGACAAAGCAGGAGCATCATTAGCTCCATCACCCGTCATAGCACAAAGATGTCCCAGCCCTTGCAGACGTTTCACAATCTCATACTTATGTTCAGGGAACACACCCGCAAACCCATCAGCATCCATGATCATTTCATCCAACGATGCGTGTTTGCCTCCAGGTGCAGGTCCATCCTTCAACACCTTAGCAGGATACATGTGGTCTCCAAGCCCCAGACGACGACCCGTTTCCTTGGCGATGGCAAGTTGATCACCCGTAACCATCTTGACACGGACGCCGAGGGCCAAAGCATCATCAATAGTTTGCTTGGTATCCTCTCGAGGAGGGTCGTAGATAGCAAGAAGACCGATGAGTTCGAATCCGTTACCCTCAGCTTCGAAATCGTCGCCGTCTATTTCCTCGTATGCGACAGCCAGAGCACGGAGACCACGCGTGGCGTAGTCTTCAACATCCTTCTCTAGCCTGTTCTCGATGTCTTCGGTCTTGTTGCGCGAGCAAAGCTCAATGATGATGCCGGTCATACCCTTGGTAACACGCTTCAGCTTTCCAGTAGCTTCTTCGCGGTAGGTAATTTCAGTACGTTTGTCGACAGGGTTGAAAGGTTTGAAATCGAGGAGCTTGATGCCAGCGCGGGCACGGGCTGGGTCTCCAACGGCCTGGACGACGGAAGTGTCAATAGCATCCTGGTTCTCGGTACGGGAAGCGTAAGCAGCGAGCAGAATGACATCTTCCGCCGAGAAAGGACCATAGGTCTGGATAGTGTTACGGTCGATAGTAAGTTTGTTGGTGGTAAGTGTTCCGGTTTTGTCAGAGCACAAAATGGTGACACCGGCCAATTCTTCAATCGCGGTGATACGGGTAACGATGGCTTTGTATTTGGCGAGTTGCTGGGCACCAACGGCAAGAGTGACGGAAAGGACAGTGGGCATGGCGATTGGGATACCACCAATGAGGAGGACAAGGATGTTGTCAAGACCACGACGATATTGGTATCGGAAACCGGCATATAGTACGAGAATTTCTGCTATGACGAATATACCAATAGTGACAAGGCAGAAAGAGCCAATTTGTGCAAGAATTTTCTGCAGGTGACCGGTGGTGTCATCGTCTGAACCAACCAAAGAGGCAGCACGACCGAAGAAAGTGTTTGGACCAGTGGAGATGACGACACCTTCAGCTTCACCCTGTTTACAGGTGGAACCCCTGAATACGAGGAAAAGTGTGAAAGCCGTTCCTGGGAATAGGATGACGAGGGGAAACTCACGAGAAACATTGGTCACCTGTCTTCTTAGACTGGGGTAGAGATTCACCAGTAAGCGCGGCCTGATCGATGGAGACATTGATAGCTTCGGTGAGGCGACAGTCTGCAGGAACGATATCACCAATTTTGAAGGAGATCATATCACCGGGGACCAAAACGGAGGATTCGATTTCGCTCCAGTTGCCATCACGCTTGACCTTTGCCTTGGGTGCAAGAGAGTCCATGAGAGCTTTGACAGCATTACCGGCGCCGCGTTCTTCGTAGAAACCAATTGCCGAGTTGATAAAGAGGAGTAGAACGATACCGACGAAATCTGGCCAATCCGGAGGTCTGTGTTGACCGTTGGAAAGGACGATAGCTACAAGGGCGGCAGCTTCCATCACCCAGGATAGAGGATTCCACATAAAACTCAAAAACTATAAAGGACAGTAAGAGAGAGCAAAGGTCAGAGCAAAGACTGTGGACATGGATGAGTAACATCATACCTGTAAGAAAGGATTTTGTTCCTCTACTTCGAGCTTGTTGGGACCGAAGAGCTCTAGACGACGGGTGGCTTCTTCATGGTCCAGACCATTTTCGTCACATTGTAATAGTTTAAAAACGTCGTCGATGAAGATGGTCTCTAGGTCGACTTTTTCCTTATCGTACAAGTCCTCCGCCTTCAATTCGATCTATGACGTGGGGGTGAGCGAGGCCATTTTTGACAAGTGGTTGATGATGATACGAACCGTGCCCATATCGACGAGAACCTCTAAAAATAAATTAAAAGGGTGAAATGGTCAATGGCGTTGGAAAACTAGTGAATAAAACACGCGAACTTGTAGGTCCTTCTTCATCGTGACTGAAATCTTTGTATTCCCTTTTCTTTTTCTCTGTGACAACACCATCTGTCGAGTTGGTTGGGGAAGCGCCCGGCTCTTTCTGGATAGCAGCCATAGCTATCTGGTGTAGCTCAGGAAGGGGGTGGTTGGAGGGTGGAGGGTGGAGGAGGAGGAGGAGATTGGATTGTGAAAGGGGAAAAACAAGAAGAAGAAATAGCAACGTATTTGCTTTTATTTAAAGTTATTGCCGAGATGCAAATCTCACGCTCCAACAGAGTGTCTGGTGTCCTTGTCTCCCCCAAATTTTATCGGACGAAAATGCCCCGAGCTATTAAGTCATTGTCACGCTGGTCGTCAAGGTCTAAATAACACAGCTCCGAGTCGCGCCTTTTGAAAGCGTAGTTGTCAGTAGATAGTTATATTACAACTCAGTGCTTGTAAACATGAAGAAGTTTTCACATTCAAATACCTCTTATGTCAGACCAGAGTCAAGTTCTTGCGACCCTTGATCATATCGAACACGACTCGTCAATAAACGGAGCGTCCAAACAACCGGTTCAGGTCAGAATCCACATATCCCTATACTCCCCGAGGTAACTAGTTATTTGAATTGTTAAAATATCAGTTTCATCAATAATTGATGGCACTAGCGAATAGTCCGGCCATGTGAACGTTTGGGAAATACCGGTACCCCTCAGCCAATCATCTCATATCTCCCTCACGCTTGTGTCTTAACACTCAACCACTCATATCAAGATAGTCATCGAATACAAAGTATGAGCAAGTACCAACCAGTACCCTGGTTACAATCCCAAAATTCAACTGATCTCCCCCAAGGGTCCCCAAATGCATTGGGCAATGGGCCCGGATAGGAATGGAGCCAATCGGGTTAGTTGGGGATAGATAATGGGAGGTTTGGAGCTCCTTGAAAATGGATTCTTTTGAAAAACACTTTTTTTTATCTGACCACGGGGTCCACTTTGATAATAGTAACATGGATTTTGGAAGAAGCTAAGCACAAAGGTCTATTTATTTCCACAGCCGATCAAGGAGGTGGTGCAAAAACCTTGGCATCGTTGATGGGAATTCCGGCTCTTTCCAAAGTCTTAATGCGTGGAAATCTTTTATTGCCGCACGGGAACACCAACTTTTTTTTTTCAATACGTTTTTACACAGGTCATTGCACAGATTTTGTTTCCGCCGTTTATCAAAATTTCAAGGAACAAAAAAAAAGACCTTATGACAAGCCGTGAACGTGCCTTCGGTACGGATTTGGCACAGATTCAGGCTATTCCAAGCCAACGCTTGCCGGGGTCGCGACTAGCTGCAACATTTAACAAAAATTACATCTGTAACCGATCCGCGCAGTGCCAAGGTTGATAATCCTTTCAACTTTGCACCTCGGACGGTATGGACATAATTTTTGAAAAAAAAAAAGACTTCTCCAGCTTTGGCAAAGAACATCAACGTGAGAAGGCTTGATATAAATAACCAAGAATCGAGAAGAATCATAAGATCGAAGTCCTCCAAGTATATATATCGAGCATGGCGGCAGAGACTCCACAGAGAAAGATGAAAAAAGATACAAGGGATACCAAGGGCCAACTTATTGTCGATAAGATAGGAAGGATGGGAGGAAACGCCTCTCCGGCGGCCCACCACCACGCCACCATCATTCGATACAGTTTTGTATCACTTATAGCTTTGGTCCTCCGTTCTCTCTGAAATAAATATTTTATTACCAGGACGTCCACACTACAATTTTTTTTGAAAACCAAAGAGGAATTTCCAGACGCCTAGAAAAAACTGCTCAAAAGTTAATGATTTTCCAAATATGGACCCATCTCGTCCAGTTGAAATATATCTGTCAATTTTTGATTCGGACACTCTGAATTTCTTCATTTATACTATCTGAAAACATATTCCAGGTGTTTTATTCAACCAGATTGCTTCGAGGGAAGTGAGGGATTTTGTCGTATTGCCGACACATGCCGTGTCGGAGTCTGAATGGCTTGTACTTACCAAATTTGAGGTGTGACAATGATGTGACTGGACGAAAGGTCACCTGAGAAAAAAAGGTGGATTATACTGTACACCTATACGCCTAGTGAAAAGAGAGATACAGTTTTTCTAAAGCCGGTACAAGTATAGTAACATACAAAAAGTAATAGGTTCTACATATCTTACAATTGTTGTACGTATCTACATATGCATAGTTCTGGATGTCCTGTATTAAAGAATATGTAACAAATGGAAGAGAAAAAAAGAGGACAAACAAACATCTTTACAAAATCCTAACCTCTCGCTTCCACCAAGGAAGCCTCAAATATTCATCCGCTCCACATTCCCGTTCCCCCCCTCATTCTCACCAACATCCATCGCACTCCCTTGCTCCGTCATTTCCTCAGGATCCAACCAACTCTCCTCCACCGTCACCTTCACCCTCCTCACATATTCCTTCATATTCTCTCTATACAACTGCGCCGCCTCCGCATTAGCCGGACTATTCGGATTCGGATCATGCAACAAACTCTGTATACTTGTCAAAATCGCTGCTACATCGTAAGTGGGACTCCATCGGTTCTGAAGGATGTCTAGACAAAGCTCGCCGTTGGCGTAGACATTGGGATGGAACATCCGAGAGAGGAATTTGACAGTGGGAGGTTTGTTAGGGTATGATTCGTCGAATGTTAGGAGGAGCTTGAATGTGCCGTCTTCGAAGGGGGTATCACCTGGGGTGGTGGTGGGATTAGAAAGGGGAGAAAAAGAGATGGGTTTTACCGACCTGGACCAAATATGACGGCGTTCCAAAGCATGATGTTGTCAGGTAACGGGCTCCCTGATATCCCACCAGGAGGGTCCGATGACAGCCTCTTGAAATCTCGAATTAGGCGTTTTTTACAGTTGGTAGACTTTTGAAAACATAAGCATCCCATATCAAGAATTGTTGTGTTTCGTTAACCGCTCAAACAAAAGGGCTCACCATCTCGTTCTCGTTATTCAAATCTTCGATAAAGGCCTCAAATCTTGGGTCTTGTGCAGATAGTGTAAATCGTATGCCACAAAAGATCCTCGTGCCTTACGCAAGGCGTTTGTTTGGTTACTTGTTGTCTTACACTCCTGAAACTAACAGAGACAAAGTCAACTGCCGACTCAGGTTTCTGAAATCTCCCTCAGGAGTCAGAGTCTCGTTGGGACTTCGGAGGCTGGAGCATTACTCGTAGGCAATGAGCTGTGTAAAAGTGGACATCGGTTCATACTACTTAGCAGCGCTGGTAACGCATAATGGGTACAATTATATCTCAGAAATTCCGGCGGTTCCGGAAGGTCAAAAGAGTATACAGCATTTATCAAATAGGGTCGAGAGTTGCTTCTGCTTGGAATACTCACCTTTGGCATAGTACTCAGTGTTCAACCTTAGCGAAGATTTCCCCGAGGTACAGGTCGAACCAGTACTGAATACACAACTCCCTCAATAAGTACTTACCAGTTACTTAACCTGGCATTAGTCCCAACTGCATACATACACATTGGGACTGGATACTAGTACCCCAACCCCCACATCGGCCGAAATAACCGTCCAGGTTGGGGATAGTATCGGGTGACTCCGCCGCGGGGTATAAAATTTTAGATCATTTGGTGCGATCTAAACAAAAGCGTTCCGTGTGGATTAGGGGTTTTATAGCATCGAAAAAAAAAATCAGTTTCTGAAGTCGCTTCAGAATCAGAGAATGAAAAATATCAGAATTTTGTGTTTAGACTACATAGGAGGTAGTAACCTTTCTGATTAGTGAGTCCTTCAACCATCATGCATCAGTGGAGCAAAAGGCTCGCATATTAAAAAAAAGAAAACAATCTGCATCATTTCATCAAATAAGCTTCTCGATTTCACCTTGGCCTTAAGCATGCCCAGACATGATGGAAGTCCATTTGGGGTCTTGGAGTCTTCTCCATAGATACCATCTTACTTGATGAGATATAACAATGGACACCAATAAGGAAGAGTCTTTCTTGGCATACAAGTTACTATGGAGTCGACCAAGGGGGTACCAGGAATTTATTCCATCCTTCGGGGGGGTCTGTGAGACCTTTAAATAAATGAATAAATTTATTTTGGAGGTCAAAGACGACGGCCCCCATCTTAAGAGCCTATCCACATACTAATCCAGAGCTTGGGATCTTTTTTTCCACTGCTACAATACTCTGCTTCTGATAAGATACCAATCTTTCATCCCACCTGTCAAGTTTCCATAATGAAAAAATTCTACGTGGGTGTTAGGAATTTTTGCAAGGAGTTCAAGGTTCATGTTATTGATAGCAACCTGAGCCAGACAAAACAGGAACGTGGAAAAAATATACCTCTTATGGACGAAAACATACCTTATTTAGAATAGCAAAAAAAAAAGATATCTACCCCGTGTTGTTGTTATTAAAATCCTGGGAGTCGACGCCTCTATACCGCGAACATCTCGTGGTTCTGCCAAGGTAGATGTTTTATTAAAGACCTCTGAAGTTATCCACGCGTTCGAAGAATCAAAGAAGTCGCATGCCAAGAAGTCAAGCCAAGAGAATCCAAAGTTGATTCTATTGGTTATTCCGTGATGGACATTTGCCAAGGGTTGTTAATATTAATAATCTCCAGTCAAATATAAATACAAAGCCAGATGGTGTCAATGCAGAGAAGCTTTTCTCGGTCGTCGAGTCGAACTTGCCATAGTTGGCGAGGTAGGGGCCTCTTATACCATAATGCCAAGCGATCGATTATGCGGGCCCAGGCGAGATGTCGTCCAACAAAAAACTATAATCGCATGGTAACCCAGATGTTATCTGGATAGTGGCGTTCTTCTCTGCCTTGAGCACGTTGTACATATGCTAACGCACACCTGAGGTGAGTGTTTCTTATGCCACAACTAGTGTACCCATATCCGTTTTCCTCGGTTTAGAAGCTAGTAAAACAGATTATTAACAGTTCTTCTGAATTGGCCAAGAGATCATGAACCTTGCCCAAGTCTCAACGAACCTGAGTGAAAAGTATAAATCACCTGGCAACAGGAGCGCAACAATCTCGCTTGTTACGAAACAAGGAGACCTCAGTGTAGTGGTATATCAGTATCACTACAGTCTGAGCGACCTAGAGTATTTTCTAAATAATGTTACATAAGCGAACGATCAACTTTAATCTATCACGGACGGAGGGTGAAAAAGGTTCTGACTTGGTTGGATCGTTTAGAAAACACAAGGTCGTCTAGATTTAAAGTTTTGAAAAAAAAATCTGCGGAGCTTGTATCTAAGACTAAAGATCTTGACTTCGGCTTTCCGGCATCATTGCATCGACCATCACGACCCCCAGAAACTCTTTATAATCAATAAATTCCCTAGGGTCACACATAAAAATTATTCGGTGTTGAAGTAAAAGCCACTAGAAGCACCTATGTCGTACGAAGTAACGAATTGCTGTGTTTCTGTTGTCAGTATGTATATTAAAACAGACATATGGGTAGGGTTTAACTGTCCGCCAACCTAGATAATTTGTCTTGAGCACTGCGGATGTTGTCTTGAGCACTGCGGATGGCCTTTCAGGAGTTTTTATGCCGAGGTTTCTGATCAACGCCAACGGAAGGAGAGGATCACTCTTGCATTTCGGACTCTTCGCCTCTCAGGGTTAAGCCTTTTGTGGATGGCCATGGGATGGCCGCCTTGCCCTTCGGTAATTTAATTCCAGTAGCCATTATTAGCGCCAATGGCCAAATCCCCTTACCCAAAGTTATCATTGAGAAAACGACAGCATATATAAACGCTAGCAAATCGCACAAATGCATAGGCTCGAACAGAATAAAGTTTTGAAGGATGACGAAAGAGGAACGTTGTCAGAGCGGTAGCCATCCGGTACTAATGTGCTCCCAAGACCTCTTTGAGCGCCCAATGGATATATGGCGTGAGTTTAAGAAAAAGCTGTTGGTTATGACATAGAAAACACAAAAATACCAGACAGCGTGCAGAATGGTATATAAATGTTGGTGGTCATATGCCCTTCCTCGGCGGAAGAAATATATGTAAAGTGTATACCATGGCAGAAGAAGTCAGTGTGGCACAAGTGAAGACGTGAGAGAGAGAGAGGAAATCAACAGGCACAGGGGGAAGGGGTTCATTGTAACTCTATTCTTGCAATGTTTTCAGACGTCATAACTCATCTCGTGTCCGTTCTTCCACCGCCGCCGCCACCTTCAGTCTCTCGCTTCTATCTTCCTCTGCTGGTTCCTGAACGTCATCTTTGGTACCCTGGCCATTGCTTGTGGCGCCTGCCAACAAATTCGCGTCTGCGGTCGCCATACGAGAGTGAATTTTGCCCTCTGCTGCCAAATTCCTTGACAATCGTGCTATTTCAGAATCATATTCCTCCCACTCGGGGATCTGACGAGCACGCGCAAGCTTGGGTTCCTTCTGATAGGGTGATTTAGGAAGGGGCGATAACGATAAGAATGAAAAGATATACGGTCAGTGGGTTTTGACAAAGGTCAATTGTCTTCGCTCTGTGTAGACGACCTTTACTGCACCATGTTTCGCACTGAGTGATGAAACAAGGTTAAATTTAGCAAATGGAGGATCCGTGGATCTTACCCATAGCCAGTCTTCATGTAACGAAAACTTGGATGAAGCATGTTGATGATGAAAACATTAATAAGGCAGAATTGGAACTCACTATCGAAACCTCTCTCTGAAGATTGTTTGGTAAATCTGATGGGAGCAATTCTGGATCTTGTCTTAGAAGGCAGAACGAAGATCATACCTTGATCAAGGTTGGCTAACGAATTAGGATCAGCTGAAAGGTGTTGATATTGTCCTCGAAGGATATCCTATAATCTTATGTAAGTTTTCTGAAGCTTCACAAGACACGAGGTGTTCTCACTCCAGCAGCAAGCTACATCAATAATCAGAAAAATGTCAGGCCACCCAAATATGACGAACGTACCTGTCGGAAGCGTACAAGGTCAATCACATATAGTGCACTATTAAACCGATCTCCATTAGTTCGCCCCGATCTAGGGGTAATTCACGTAAACACACCTGATATGGTACGGCTTGCCCTGCAAGAACTCCTTCCAGTATCCAGTCTTCCAAAATCTGAATCCCTCCATGTCCGTATTATCATCTCCCATAGGCGTATAACCATACGGTGCACCATGAAGATCAAGGTCAACAAGTTCTTTCAAATCAGCACGAACAATCTGGTCCGCGTCAACAAAAATGACCTTTTTCAAATCCATAGGGAAAAGCACGTCTAGGAAGAGAATCTTGTAAGCCCAAATGATCCTTTGCTTTTCTGTTTGTGCTCGTAACCATGATGGCCATTTATATGTCACGAGTTCATATTGAAAATTGTATTTCTCGGCCATGTGTGGAATGAATTCCTGAATGACAAGTCATCATTAATTGAGTGGTTCAATAGAATAGAGATAAGATGAGTGACGTACGAGGAATGAAGGTGATAAGAAGTTCTCAATGAACCAGAATTTTACAGTACTATTGGTGTTGCGAAGAACGCTGAGAATCATGATACCGACAAATCGCTATTGAAATATCTCAGCCCCAGTCTCAAAATGAACTCCATAGACAGTGATTCACCTCATACAGCAAACCCGAAGCAACTGTGAAAATGTTGATGTCTGCTTGCTGATGGACAGGAACCAAATCTTTCGATGTGACCCCTTGCAGTGCAGAGCTAATGAATGACTTGATGCTTGAGACGCACCAGATAAGCATATGGTAGGACAGGAAAAAAGGAAGAACAAACCTAGAAACGACAGTCCCAAAAACGTTCTTTGGACCAACCACTCCACTTTCCTGCTGCAAAACATCCTCATGCTCCATCCCAGGCAACCTCGAAAATCGAGGATACAGCGTCAAGCCTTCAAAGTTCGTCAACGTAATATCACTCCCAATCTCCTGCACCGTCGCACTCTGCCATCCCTCATTCCCAGCACTGTCCAATTTGTACAGCTTCCTTCCTCGTCCTTGACGGATCTCAAGTTGGAAAACTCCAGGCTTTGCTTTAAACTGGAAGTACCCCAGATTGGCAACGATTTGCGTGTCGTCAATCGGGGTACCATCTCTAGTAACCAATTGAACTTGAATACCGCGAGGCGCACTGTTATAAGTCATTTCACGTGCGTGGCCTTCGACGACAAGATAGTCAAGGTGGAAGACAGCGTCAACAGACGTGTCTCCTGGGAAGAGCTTTCCAAGTTGGATATTGTCAAGATCGTACAAGGCTTCGCGAGGACGCACGAGCCATGCTGTTGGAACGTCCATTGCTAACGTGTAAATGGGATCAGCAGGAATATCTTTGAAGATGGCCTTCGAAGGTACTTCAAGACTTAACCTGACATCAGAACATGGTTCCCAATCGACGTAGGAAGACGCACCCGTTTTCATCATATGAGAGAGAGGGAATAAGGTTATAGCGATAGAAACGCTTTAGGGGAATCTGTGAAAAAAATGCTTGAACGGTTTGATTGACAAAACGGAAAGGAGAGGGCATACATCCGTATACCGACCCGGATTCAAGTGAATTTCGATGAAAACTTCTGGAACGTGTGACAACCACTTGAAAATTAAAAATTAGAAGAGCTTTAAAAGGTTGGTAAAAACTCATACCTCTAAGATACTAGACCACTTCTGGGCTGTCTCGCTTAGTGGATCTAGGAGAACTGCAATGTGATAGATGGCTGTCGCGTTATTCCCAAATTCGAAAGAGCTGGGAATTACCAAAATCAACGGCAGTACAAAGGACAGATAGATGATCTCAGCCTACGTATACTGAGATTCAAGTAACTGATAACTCCGTTGCCTGGGTCTCGAAGGGGCATCAAAGAGACCACTCTCACTAGGATCAAGAAGCTGTGAAGATGATACAACGGAAGAAGCCATCGCTACGGCATCAGCAGACAACATCCTAGTGAAATTGGACATTCAAAATTAGCCACGATGAAAAATCTCCAAAAAAAAAGCATAGCGTACTTCTCCTTTGCAATAAGGGGGGCAACATCTTCCATAGCTTTCACAATGGGCTCAGTGCGTTTCCGATATTCGTAATCTTCCAAAGCTTTGAAATCTGCTGCGTGGAACTTTCCTGGTTCGATGGGTCCTACAACCTGAAACAAATAAGGAATCCATGAGAAACTGGTGTCAAGGCATTGATTTTCGACTGATACACTCACCCGTCCATTCACAACCAAAGCCAGTTGACCTGGCGAGAGTTGCAGACCCCGAGCCACAAGTCGACTGGATCTGACATAATCTGCATACTCCTCAGGCGCAACATCATCTGACATAACTCCTTCTGTGAACTTTGCAAAAGCTTCGTCCTTTGTTATAGGGAGTTGTTGTCCCCCGTTGGTCGTCATAGCAGTAGCATCATCCAGTTGAATACCGAGAGCCAGAGCGAGGGTGGCTGGACTAGCATGTCGCATAAGTTCCTTGATATGGAGATGAGATATCAGCCAGGTAGCAGGTGAGCAAGCGCCTTTTTCCAAGCTGATGGGCTTGCTAGGATTGTGGATAAACAAAATGCGGGTTCTCGAGCCGGGAGTCTACACCATACCGGCAAAACAAACATCAGCAAGGGTCAATTACAGTATCAACAGATATCATGAAAACCACACACGAGTGAAGCCAGAGCCTCCTTGATCAATTCTAATCCACCTGGGCTATCCAAATCGGCAATAATAAACAAACTCAAAGGAATAGAATCCGATTCTACAGAAAAAGAACACTAGAATTAGGAAATAGGTAAAAAAGACAGGAGAACAGGGACAAACCCGGATATATGTATGTCAACGAAGAAATCCGCAACCGCGCTTTTGCAAAGAGCTCAGGAAGATTAACAATTTTCAAGCTGCTTGCATCAGAGGGGAAGATATATTGATTTCTTCGTTTACTAGTTGTCGGAAGGTCGTAGAAATAGTTCTCCATAGTCTCGCCTTTATTTTCATCCGACAGAGAACCTTCATACACCTTTGAGAAGAGATGAGATTTTCAGATACATGCAAAAAATAAATAAATGAGGTGTCCCACCTTCTCTTGCAAGAAACTCATCTGCTGGGCGACTTCGATCTGCAGTTGTCGGATAAAGTCCTTCATGAAACGACGGCAGTCAATTCTCAATCCAATTCCCAAATCGATGTAGAGAGAAAACAGTACATACATCATTCATATCAAATTGTTTGCCATTGAAGAAAGCATGACCCAGTGGGGAAGTAGCCGGGGTAGCATCCAATCGGTCCGTATAGGCTGCTATCTTGTCAAAAGGAGCTTGAGCATCGGCATCATCGCCCTCGAGGATGGATTTTAGATCGGGTTTGGGCGCTTCTGGATCACTTTCAAACTCTGCTGCAACGAGGGTATTATATGATGTGCTGACGGCAAGCCAATTAACAGTAGGTGTTTGTAGCTGAGGTGGCAGTTGCATCTGAGCAAGCTAAATAGGGTTCATTAAAAAAGAGATGTGTGGCATACTCGATGGGGTTCGCACATACTGGAGCTAGGAATGCCAATGTCTTCTTTCGCCCATAATTTTTGATAAGGTAGTAAAAGAGCCTTGCCATCTTCTTAGCTGGAAATGTTCATAAGTTTGGTGTTTGAATAGACAGCGTGATGAAGCAATGACGACGTACCATCCGCAGTTTCAGCCTGTGGAACAACACCGAACCTAAGAGGTAAATCTCTGTTGAGGATATTCGCCATAGGCCCTGCGATGAAATTCAAGCTTGACGTATAGGACAGATCCAATACAAGAATGACGTTGAACAAGTTCGCCTTCACGGTAGGCATCGCTCCGGGATACATTGGGCGCAAAAGCTGAAACGCAAGGAAATTATCAGCTAACCACTTCGGACGTCGGAGAGATACACATACCCCAAAAAGTGATGGGTTCCAACGTGCATATCTTGAAACCAAAAACTCATCAGCATGTTAAATGCAAAAAAGGTGTACACGGTGGCCCACCTACTATCCTTCTCCATATCGTTCCACCACATGATAAGATCGCCATCCTCCGGTCTATCACTCGCATCAAATACAGCTCCCATCATTCCACTATCCTTCTGAGAGGAAGCAATGGCCGGATGGGTTAACAACTCAAATGCCTGGGAGTTGGAAATACCATAAGATGTTAACGACTTCACTACTGTTCTCTCCTTCTTCAGAAGTCTCAAAAGTGCGAAAGGATTCACATCTCTGGACTCGGTCTGTGCCCCATTGAACCAGAACAGGTTGCTACCTTGTTGAGCTTTGAGAGAGTTATTGTGAAGCTCTTGTATGACACTTTCGTTCGCAGTTACGCGTCGAGCGAGAGAGGTTGCATATTTCGGGAAATTTTGGGACAGATGAGAGAGGACGGTCAGAGGTTCAGGGGACTCTGTGATTATTTGCGCGGCTTGGACTCCCAGATCTGACATACAGGATTAGATGGTCGGAAAAGCAGAATTTTCATCCCTTACCTGCAAGTTCTTCCGGAGACAGTGGTATACTCGCATCCGGAGCTGTACTATTTTCGGGATGGGCGAGAATAAGAGGAAGGACCGGATCCACTCGTTCGGCAACAGAATTGAAACGCGTCGTAGCCGTTTCTGTTCCAATGATGTCGTGGATAGCGCAGAAACAGATAATAATTCAATGACCTACCACCTGAGCTTGAATGTCGGTCGTCCAAAGCAAGATAATCCATTTTCTTGAGGTCCAAAGCGACTCCATAGCCAGATAGGTAGCTACGACCGTCAGAGCGAGCCGTTGGTGGAATATGACGGAAAATATATTCCACAAGAGGATCTGGTTTGTTGACAATTTTTAATAGGTATGTATGTAGTTCCCGGAAATTTGCAGATGTTAGTGAAGCGTAGAGTATTGCGGTCCTGGGAGGGCGGTCAACAATAAGATCGGGAGGTGGAAATATGTGGTCAAAAATCAAGATTTTAGGTCTTGTTTGTGGACTTGAATTCACGCTTGTGAGGATAGTACAACTGCGATAGCTGACAGAAAGGACATACTTTTTTAAATTCGCAGTGGAGTCTAGATTTTCTACTCCAGCAAGTTGGGCCAACCTGTCTGCATCACAAACAACCTCCCCGTACCAATCCACCCATGATCCGCATTGCGTGCCTCGACTATGATTGTGATGATCTTCGTAATGGTTATAAAAAGCTTCTAGTTTGGGGGTTGCAGCGTGTAGCGCAAGATTCATTTCGACAGCATATAGAGAGCCTGTTTCTTGCAAGATTGCATTGTTGAGAGCAATTTGCAATGCGGCCTGATGTATAGCTTCAGGTGTCATACTTGCACGCAACGCAAGTCCTTCGGTGTCCGTAAGTCGGTCAAGATATGTAAAGAAAGCATCTGGTTTCTCTAGTGTCACAGTCTCTCTACAGATATATTTAGAACGTGCACGTATTGGAACAACTTTGATTCACATACAATATTTCTGCCAGCAGTGGTGGGGCAGGCCAAGAAGACCTCAATGAAACCTTCACAGGTGGACTCTGAGCATTTCCAGTAGTTTGTAGGGCTGCCAGAGATACTCCGAGCAGAATGAACGCGATTTTCATGGTATCACAGGAATATCAGAGCATAGAGTACGTGGTCAATATGAACAACGTTGACCAATCTTATCAGAACGTCGTGCACGTGACCGAGTATCTTTTTTATCTCGCCGTTAGCTGACTAAATCGTATATCTTTTGTAGCATGGAATTCATACCAGGTCCAGCAGTTCACCGAGTTCTGTGTGCTGATTGCGGTAAGATCTTTCATTTTTAAAAATTGGATGTGATTTTGATCGAGTCCTAGGCACACCCATCGTCCCGAATTCTGCCAATCTCTGCGTAGCTTGCTTGCGAAATACGTTGAGCTTTTTTTTTGAGAGCTTCCTATTTTACTTTAAACTTACATATCGACTAGCATTGACATAACAGAAGGAATCCCTAAACAAGGTGCGAGTTTCTCCAGATCGAAAAAATCACTCATGTCACCTTGATCTCAAAAACTTTCACCTTAGCATCTGTGTCATTTTGTCGAAATTGTGAACGATTTCTATCACCACCACAGTCATGGACCCTCGCCAGACCAGAATCTTCAGAACTGTTGGCGATCTGCTTGAAAAAGCTAAAAGGCCTGAATAAAGTGCGATTGACAGAAGCCCACTTCATCTGGACAGAACCTCATTCAAAACGACTACGTGTGTCCATGACGATACAAAAAGCAGTGCGTATAACTCATTTATCTCTCTTCTTCCATATTTAAATCATTTAATCAGGTTTTGACGAACACGATCCTGGAACAAACTTTTGAGATCGAGTACCTCGTTCAACATGGTCAATGTCCGGACTGCGCCAAACTTGCAGCTAAAAACACCTGGAAAGCCGTAGTTCAAGTCCGACAAAAAGTTCCTCATAAACGGACATTCTTATACCTAGAACAGCTTATCCTCAAACACAACGCTCAAAAGGACACAATCTCAATAAAAGAGGTCCGAGATGGTCTTGACTTCTTTTATAGTCAGAGAAGCCACGCCTTAAAAATGGTGGAATTCTTGGCTAGTGTTGCCCCAGTAAAGTACATGCTCATTTTTTATTTTGAAGACACTAACTCAACTGTTACCTTTCTAGATCAAAAACGTCCGAACAATTGCTATCCTCCGATACACATAGTCATACCGCCACATTCAAGTACACTTACTCCGTCGAGATCGTTCCCATATGCAAAGATGATCTCGTCTGCATTCCTCTTAAACAAGCTCGTCTACTGAGCAACATCAGCCCTCTAACAATTTGCATCCGAGTTGGGAACTCTATCCAACTTCTCGATCCAGCTACGCTCCAAAGCTGTGACATCCCCTCCCCAGTGTACTGGCGTGCACCCTTTGATTCCCTCGCAACTGTCAGCGAGCTCATAGAGTTTACTGTCCTCGACATCGATCCAGACAACACACGCACAAAAGGGAAATTTCTCATGGCAGATGCCCAAGTCGCTCTCGCTGGAGCATTTCACTCTACAGGAGGCGCAGATGATGACGACAGCATGGACTTTGAATCCTCAGGCCTCACGAATCAGATATACCACACCCGTACCCATCTCGGTTCCATCCTCCAACCCGGCGACACCGCACTTGGTTATTTCCTGACCAACGCGAATTACAACTCTGATCATTTCGCTTCATTGCCCCCCGCAAGGATCCCCGATGTCATCCTTGTCAAGAAAACCTACCCAAATCGTCGGAAGAAAAGCAAAGCGAGAAACTGGAAATTGCGCAGTATTGCTAAAGAGGCAGGGGAGGATGGTGAGACGAGCGGTGCGAGAGGTGCTGTTGGACGTATGGGAGGGAGAGATCAGAAGAAAGTCGAGGAGGACTATGAGATTTTCCTGCGTGATCTTGAGGAAGATCCAGAATTACGATCTGGGATTAACCTATACAAGGCAAACGAGGTTAAGATGGCACCGCCTGATGCGGAGAAGAAGTCGTCGAGGAGAAAAGTTCAGTATGCCATGGAAGTAGACGAACCGGGTCCAGTGGTGGAACTTGTGCCATCAAGTACGGTCCCGGGTGCGAGCGAGGAAGAGGAAGAACCCGATTTCCCTGAAGTCAAACTAGATGAGCTGCTCGAAGGCTTCGATGAGCTGACGCTGGGCCCTGCGGATGGGGAGGAAACGGAGAATCCATAGGCATTCCCAGGTTGTAGGTCTGTTTCAACATTTTTATTTTTATTTTTGACTAAAAGGTCTTGCTTGATCTGGGTATAGGATAATTCAAAAGTTTGATCTATATGTACCTAGATCTTTGCATAGATAATAAAAGCTACCGCATGAAATTATCTGGAACTTACCGCGTTGGTGATTTGTTGCATGGTATCATATAATATGACCTTCGTATCATTCTCCTCTGATGTGATATGCGCCACAATCCTCCATGTGATGCATTCCAAAATTTTCTTAGTTTTCTTGGTGGTCTTAGTTTTCTTGGTGGCAAGCTTCAAAGCCAATTTTTGATTGATATAACGTGTGATCCCTTCCTCCATGCTTGTGCTGGCAGCGTGGACAACAGGGAACCTTGCGTTCAGGAGGAGTCTTTCAAGACCGCAACGGGGGCATTCTTCTTGATGCACATGGTAAAGTCAATAAACTGTACATTCATTAAACGGCGATTCGAAAAGTTACACAATATCTTTCTGACTATATTTATGCCCACATCTTTCTGAATTCATCGTTGAATTCATCGGCAGCAGCACCCACTATCTCATATACTCTCCAATCGGCATTGCTCACCCTCGCCGGCCTATCAAAGTCAGACTCCGATACAATCTTTTTGTTAGTGGGGCTGGAATCGTTAATATCCCCATCATCGTCGTAGTCGTCTGCTTCCGCAGGGTCGTAAGATCCGTGGCCGTCGAGGTCTGTTGCCTCGGCGGTTTCTTCTGCCACTGACGTCTCCTTAGAAGCCTTTAATAACAATTGCTGCAACGCCGCCTTAACAGTCAATAAAGTCAAAGCGAAGTCTTGCAGGAGGTACCAGATATCGCCTCTCCTAATAGCATTTGCATGAGCCAACGTTGAAACCTGTCCATGGATATAGAAATCTAAGAGATAGGCGTTCAACATGTGTTCATCATGCTTATCGCCCGAAGATGCCGTTAGGTGTGCCATGGAAGGTATTGCATGAGCGTTCAAGTTGATCCCGGATCTCGAAGTCTGCGTGAGTTCGAAGACATTGGCGAAGGAGTCTCCGTGTCCAGAGTTCGCGACGAAGGAAGAGCGAACGATAACGGGGATGGCATTATTCTTTATATGTTTACGAAATTCGGAAGAGGAGTCGACATCCGTTCCACAGTACCGTATCTTGCTGAGAGGAAGGACGTCGTCGACGCCCATCTCTTCTGCTGACCTAGTCGCGAATGCAAGCGCATAGCCCTCGAAAATGCGAAGAATTTCCGCATCATGCTCGACCAAGACTTTTCGAGCAGCTTCAGGTAGCGGAGGGAGAGTGACCATCGAAGGATACTTGGACCGCAACATCTCAATATGTTTTTCCTGAGCAAAGGTCTTGGAAAGGTATCGTCGCCCAAAGAGATTGCACATCAAAAGCATGTAATCTTTTTTCGCAGCTTCGACATCTGACTGTTTGCAGACAGCATGGAAGACGCCGGCCCGCATAAGTGCAACAAGAGCAAGATTGCTAGGCTCAGTATACTAGAAAATTCAAACATCAATCAATTGTGACGGAAGATCATAGCTGACTTACAAAGAGATGCGCTGCCAATGCAAAGAGGTTCATGGGCTGACCACTCTTGTCCAAAAGGCGACTCTGTCTGAGATATTCGATGCTAAATCGAAGATGATGCAAGAGTTGGCTTCGTCCAATGTTGGAGTTGAAGCTGATATGCGGGAGGGACATCAAGCTTTTAACAGCTTTGACTGCATATTCAGCATTTTGTGACCCATCCAGTAAGTTGAAGAGCCGCAGAGTCAGTGTAGATGTTAAAGGAAAAGTTCCGCCTAGCGATGGCAATTTTGACAAGACGATCCGCTGAACTCGGTCTATGGGCAAACCGTAGAAAATCACATTTCCTAATAGATCAAAACCACGCCGACCCGCACGACCTGCGCATTGACGATACTTCAACGGGCGTAAGCAATTCAATCAATTCGCGATAGATTCCAAGAACTCACCATCAAGGCTGTTAGAAATGGTGAATCGCCACAAAATACAGTCGTTTTGGCTGGGGCATTGATACCCAAAGCCAAGGTTCCTACAAGTCGGAGATGTTAACTCAAATGGTAAAAGTATTCAACATGGGACATACCCGTCGCGATTACAACTCGTATGACACCCCGTCTGAACAAACTTGATGGGTATGAGGTCTCAGCTAAATGTCCTCAAAACTCACGCCGAGGATGTGCTTACCCTTCGAGCAAAGTTCTATAATGCTTGTGCATTCCGGCATGGTGCACCCCGATTCCCCGTCGCAGGGCGGCAAACGTCCAAGGAGGAATGCTCGTCCAACTCAACTTCTTGATGTCTTCGTCAAGTTGAGCTTTTGAAGCATGAGAGCCAGTGAAAGTAAATTGCGGTGAAGGATCGTCGGGGTTGAAGGAGCTCTCCCAGGAGGTGTCAGGTCTATCATACACCTTTTCATCGTCTCCTCGCTGTTTGTGCTTTTTGGCCTTTTCCTCGGCGCGCTCCCGTAGCTTCGTTTGAGCCTTCCAGGTCTCCCATCTTATCAGCTTCTGCTTCCATTCTGGGCTGCTGAGACGCCACTGCTCTTCCGCCTCTTCTAGAGCGCTAGTAATATGTTGAGCCATTACTTCACAGTCAGATCTGTCAAAACTAAACAAGAGCCCAGGCTGAATATATGTACAGGTCATTACAATATGCTACTCTGGAAAATAGGCAGAGCTGAACGTACCAGTTCTTCCCTTTTATGAAGATCGGCAAGCAAGATGATCAAATCATTCTTGAATGCAACACGAGATGGTTTGGAATATGCAGATCTCGGATCCAGTTTGATAATCTCTGGGTCCTGCAGCGCGTTTATAACTCCACGCAATGGACTGGATTTATCTTGAGGGTTGAAATGTCGAATTAAATCTGACAGAACCGCTTTCAGCTCAGATTCATAGCGTAGCACATCTTTCTGTCGGAGAAACGTCAAGGAATTCTTGGAAAAGAATGTAGTCGGTTCAAGAGACCTCAAATCATGAGGAATCACACTTTGAAATTGAACTAGAGCCTGGAATAGGGACAAAGTATCCTGGGCTTCCAAGGCAAGGTCCGGGGGCAAAGGTCGTACGCCGAAAGCGAGGAGACCGATTGGGTGCAAAAATCTAGCGCGTTGGGAAGGTTGATGGGAAGATAAACTTGTAAAGATGCCCTTGCCATCGATAAGGTAATAGAACTTCCTTAAATGTGAATATCGATAGGGATGTTCGATAAATGTATGTTTGTAGCCGTGGGCTGTCTGGACGGATGCAAGCCAACGGTTGAAATTTTGTGGTGAACCGATAGTAGCCGAGAGACCACTTTGTTTTCAGAAAACCAGTCAACATGGCAATGAAACGACAGTCGAGAGTTAGACCCACATAATTGGACAAGGGGCTAACAGGATTATTTGTTCCCATACGGCTCCTCCATCCTGATTTCCCATCGAGTGTATTTCGTCTAAGACGATCCTAAAAAGGAGAATAAACAAACTTCAGAAAGAATCAAAAACATCTTACCTCTTTATCCTTGGGGTCCAATTTTTGGCTAACGGAGGCGAAAGCAACATGATCGCCAGCATCTCTGGAACTGTTACAAGGATCTGGCATTTTTGAGGGTCGTGGATCCGGAAGTCGCGTGTATGAATTGCCCAACAGCTCCCTATAAAGAGGAGAAAAGTTGCTTTTAGGAAAGAAAACAAAATATTTCGAATTTGGGAAACTTACTACCAGCCAAGGTCTTGCTGAATCGAGCATACACCTCTGCCGCTATTTGAGTGACGAGGGCTTTCGTTGGTGCAATGTAAACCAAAATATCATCGTCGGAGTTTCTTAGTATCTTCTCCATCGCATAGAACGAAATAAACGTCTTTCCGGCACTCGTGGGTGCTATAAGATTATATAGATTCGGAGAGGTCAATATATCAATCAAAGGTTGGTTGTAATCTAGACTGACCGACCACCAGAAGAGAGTGATCCTGATCGATGCAATCCAATACTTGACGTTGCCATGCGTCTGGTTGAAAGGCAACACGTTTGTCCGGAGCACTATCCATGCTTCGGTCCATGTATTTTCCAAACAAACGGAGCTGCCAGACAATAGGGGGTTCAACTATCGCCATGAATTTGTGGCACGGTTTATTGTTTTTTGAATTAATCAGGTCGATAGCACGGAAACTCAAAGGCCGATCAGGTGCCACCTCCGGGATTGACAAAATAGAGGAGGCGTAGTCGGTAAAACCAAGAGCCTTAAACATTGCCGTCAGAACTAATTTTGCTGAAGACGTCATGACATTTGCATCGCAAATTTCCTTTAGCATGCACACAATAGAAACTGTGTACTTGTCCCTTGTCGTCCCAGAATCTCTATCGGGCTCCTGCAACCATAACTGGAACTCTAGCTGAGCGCGGAATATCCTCATTTCTAGCGTCAGAAGACGGTCTTTCAGCTTGGGGCTACGAAGCAAATTTTTCAGCAATGCAATCTGGTCAGAGAGGGATAGCTTTGATAGCTTCAGGAGTTGAATCTTCCACCACGCCAGCGATTCGTTAGCCTGAGTGACTTCCTTTCCTTCCTTTATTTTCAGTAAAAGCTTGTCTTTTGACGAGAGTTTGGGCGCTATGTCCTTCTTCACATGAGATATCGGTTTCTGCAAGAAAGCAGATCGATAAAACGGAGAAATAAGTAATGGAATCTCGGTGGCTCTCGAAGTAAGTGTTCATACTGACCTTGTTCGCTTCTGATACGCTAGCACGGCGGGATCCTAGCGGGGAAATCACGATCTGTTCCAGTATCCCGCCCGATGCTCCAGTCAAACTAGCTGCTTGGACTTGCATAACTGCCATGAAACGCTGACCCGAGCGAAGTATTCGACGCTTGCTGTATTCATCCGTCGAATTGGGCTTGGATCCGCCAAGATGAGCGGGTAAGATAGTTCTCATACTGTGCCAATGTTGAGTATCAGAGAAAATGGTTTCGTTATCAAACTCTGAGGACGGGGAATCAATATCCGCGTCGTTGCCTGACGTTGAAACGCAAATTTGGGACATATCGCCGTCAAATACTGGATTATTAAATCGAAGAAGTCGATGAGGTTCAATTCTTCTGTGCTGGATGTCCGAAAAATAGTCTTTGGGGATCGGATAACGAGCGTAGAATGCCTCAAAATACAAAGATGGTCCTTCGAGAGCACGCCAGATCGTCTGGGCTTGCGCGATGATGACAGGCCCAACTATGCGGGTAAGATCGGCGGAGGCCCCCTGCGATCCGCAAAATGCAATTAACATGATGAAAATTGTACCATCCATGTCAAACTGGAAGTCGGAACCAGCCAAGAGAACCGCAACTTCGCGAAAGAGGGCAGGTAGAAATTCATGAGAGATGATCTGGGCAAGCTGTGAGGGCAGAATCTGATGTACGTGCCCTCTTTCTTGGACGGTGAGGTTTGGAAGAAGTAAACAATGGACGATAAATAAGTAAATGACTTCAGCAGGAACGCCTAACTTGACGCTTGATAGAAGATTGAGACTGTGGAAGATCTTCGTAGGAGAATTTGCGTGTCCCGTCGAGCGATTTGCCGCTGTGAGAAGAGGTCCTGAACGACGATGTTTGAGTAAAAATTTGACGTGAAGAGCTTCAGTCACTTCAAGAAGAAGTGACTGATCGGCAGTGCGTTTTGGTTCATAAACGAAGGAAAGAATCTTCGAAGAAGAGGATCAGGAAGGAACAAGGAGAAGAAACAATGGCTTCACCTTGGAGTCGCGATATTCGGCGCCTTTCAGTAAAGCTATACCAGTTCCCGTACAAATCATATCCAGAATAAATATACGCTGAGATAGGATTCTTTCAGCTTGTAAGGTAGTTGGTTCTGGTTGACAGACCCCCCCATCGTTCGTCATAAGAAACATCGGCTGACACAGAACATCAATACATGGAACGAGGACGAAGAATCTGAAGCTAAATGATACCTTTCTTTCAGAGCTATACTGGATCCATGAAGGATCATAGGAGCTCTCAAATACATGCACTGGAATATCCAACTTCAAAAGGTGCGCAAATAATAATGACCTAGCTGCTGTTCGTGCAGCAACCATAACTGAGGATCCACCTGTCTCGATAGTGAGATGGCGTGTTTCTGGACGTATTGGGAACGTAAAATCGTTAATTTCAAGAAGCAGATGTCGTTCTAGCATGCTCACCGTTCCAAAAGACGATCTCGAAGTTGGCAGATCGTCTACTGAACTCGCTGAGGATTTTCTCAAGAATCATGTATGCGTGGAGGATCTGGAATGTGCAGTCTTCGATCATGTTAGATGAGGTCGGTGGTATGAATTTTTTTTAATGAACCCACCTGATTTCTGTCCGATTGCAAGCAAAGGATTTTCCAGAACTATCTGAAAGATTGCCTCACCTGGTATTTGTTTCATTAGAATCTTCGAAACGATTCTCATGCAAATCCAACCTACCATCGATGATGAATGGCTCATCGCCAGCATAATCCCCCAATAAGTCCATCCATCTTGCGGATCTGGTTGCGTTTATAAACCATTGCTGGTCAACGTAGTCTAGTGCATCACGGGCTGATTCAAAACCAGAGGGAACGCCTAGGATCTGGTTTGATGTTTCAAATTCCTCCAAGTCCATCTTGCGAGGAGTAGAGTGATGGAGATTGAAAGGGAAGCTTGGCGAGCGCCTATCGTTGGCATTTTTGTCAGAGGGTTTTCTGTCTCGTGACAGAGCAGAACCATAATTGCCGCCGCGTTTCTACACGGCCAGGTGCGAATAAGCGCTCAAGTCGGCAGCGGCCGGATGTAAAGATGAAAACCAGGCCAGTAAGCCATATGATTGCTTGACCTTTATCAAAGGAGAGATACTACTCGGGCTGTATCAGACTAGCAGAGTTCCGCTGTCGGTCGCGATGTGAAGTTGGGAAGTCGCCAGCCTGGGGCGTGTTCAATCTAGCTTCGATCACTGCGGTGCGGTGCGATATGACGATATCGATCAGTCTGCTTTCGAAGGCGATGGCCTCGAAAGCCTTCCCAAGATTGAAAAGATCAATCATGGTCTCTTCAATCAATTATGACAATGCTCTGCTTTTGCGTGTCAAAAAGTATAAAAGGGTCAGGAGATGAGTAAGCCCTTGCTCCGGTCCGGGAACCGGACACAGCGTCTCCTTAAAAGGCTCTATTTGTGTGAGCCTTCTTCTGCCGGTGTTTGCTTGTATCGCTTTGGTAGTACTCACCTTGAAAGGAAAGTACCGAAAATAAAGGGGATGTTTGTGATTTTATTGCTCAACAACGCCTCGGGCAGTCGACCTGAATTTTTTTGAGCCTCTTCATTCGACCTCAAATTAGTTTAATATATTATTTATTTATTTATTCGCCAACCGCCAACTATCCTTTTGTCTCGGTGTTGTTACCTTACCTCCACCCTCAAGTTGTCCTCTTTTACTTCTGCAGATTGTAACATCTGCACCCCAGGTATGCATATTTTCAACATAAGATATAAATTGACTAAGAATACCAACTTTTTCGGCACAGATCGCGCTTTTGGGTGGACTATGAGCTCTTTCAAAAAGCCTTCTGTGTTGGTGATTTCGTGTGATAGCCTGAGGACTGTGACCACAATCACATAAAGTCCTTTGTCTTTCAAAAATTGATTATTCTCAAAGATGTGATTGATTAAATATCGGGAGATATATTCCATGGATATTGTGTTGATCTGGGGGAGACCATAAGACCAAAAATTCTTGCGTATGGCCCTCGAGACGTTACACATATTTGGCACTGGATACTAATTTCTGGGATCAGAATTTCTCTCTAAAAAATCTGTTCTATACATATGAATAATGGATGTATTGTGCTTTTGTAGCACTTGAGTGAAGTTGTGTTTTGTAAGACGAGGTCAGACGTCCCCTTTGTTTTTGGTACTTTGTCCCAAGCCCCTTCAGCGAAGGTTCCCGGACCGGAGCAAGGGCTTGCTCCGAACTTAGAAGGCAGGTGGCATGAACGAGTCCAGACTTCGGAGCAAGCCCGGCTTTGGCCGCAAGCGGCACCTTCGCACCACTGCTTAGTGCTCACTCAAAATTGGGTGTTTTCATAAAATTAAAATTGTATCACAGTCGGTTGGATGTATTTCATTTCCTCTTGTATTTCATTTCCTCTTACGAACTTTTTTTTTTCTACATGAGTTTTAATGGGAGAAAAGGTGACGCATCTGCTTATAATGAATCATTTTGTAGTCATAGTAAATACAGATAGTTTCAGGAAATTCTAGATATATTCTATCCTAGCCACTTGAAATATAAACCGCAGGCATCAGTCACAGGTACGCTACCGGAAACGATAAAGAGATCTGTAAGACTCCAAGTTCGAGGAGGAGTTGGCTGTTTAAAATGTATTAGGTTAGTATTCTTGTGAAATATCGTCTAAGCCTTCACAGTTGAGCGTAGCGGTCCACCGCATATGACTCTCTGAATTCTACCATGAGAGCGATCATCCTGTAACGTAAACGGCCAATAAACGCCCCTCGACCATCTTGAGCGATAAGTTGTTACGAGGCACAAGTTTCTTAGCGCAGCTCTGGCTGCACCTGAGTTCCGTCGTCCAATCACGTCATAGTTAGTATATGAAATCTATTTTTACGATACGTGCTATCGGAGGTGCCCGAAATAATCGGATAGCTTCTCGTAGTACTACGGTGTGGGATAATTCAACACGATGTCACGGAGTGACACACTGGGATTCTCCGTTCAGAAGGCCTTTCCAACTTCAATTGACCTTTACCAAATCGTATATTTAGAATAAGCTAGATGTTATGAAAGTTGTGTATTTTTGGGGCATTTGGGCACCCTCGGAGCGTCGAAGTTAGCCTTGGAATTCTTATTTCTGGGGGGGTTTTAGTAGGTAACTGAAAGATATTCAAGTGGTATCTCCCTGTTGACCCCCTTTGTGTTTTTTTTTTTCCTTCCATGGATTATTTTGTGAAGTTATATGAAGCCATGTTTAAGATGTCGAGATGAAAAGCCTATTGGAGGATGTAACTCTAAATAAAAAAAATGCCAATCCGAGTGATTTGTGCTAGTGCATGTGCAGACCCCTGATTGCAACATCAAATAAGTACGTACCAGCTATTAGAAACTCTTCTCTTCTGAATCTGGGTACCGACCAACGACTCTTCGAGGGATCTTTTCGCTCGCGGTTTTCTCGGCGATTAGATAAACTGCTCAACGACAATCGTTGATGAATCAAAGATGCACACACAATCGATGTTCGCAACTTGAATTCTTGGGCTACTGTTATAATATATGTCAGATCATGGATATGTAACTTTTAATTAAGAAATTTGAGCTTACGAAGCTCGATAACATGGATTATACTAATAACTGACTTCTTCCTTGATCGGCGCTTAAATAATACACATTTTGGTTTCTATCATCAGTCGTCGCTTGGGCGGTCAAAGAGGAGGTTGAAGTAGACAGATAAATAAATTAAGACTGAGTAGAATAAATTATTTGTTATTATGTGATTGGAGGCCGCCGAACTATGGAGCGACAAGAAACAATGCAAGTGCCTATGATCAAAGGAGTAATTAGCGCACATAGATAAAGATTACGTAATCTCCCGAGAAAGTAGCGGTCCGTAAATCGGTTCAAGTTCGGAAGCAAGCTCCTTCACAGGTGTTTATGCAACATCAAAGCTTTCGAAAGGCTCTACAGGGCTCACGGCAGCAGGATGGCTTGCTATTAGCTTGGAACGGGGACGTACTCCCGCGAGACATTTATGATTTGGGCAAGGATAACGGATCAGACGTTTGGCAAAGGGACTGGGTACGAAACCCCCCTCAAACCTATAATGGGTATAAATTCAGATAAAACGTGGTGAAAATCAACAAAAAAATTGCCCAAGCTCCAAAGTATCGGCATGCAAAATTAATCCCCTCTGGACTTCAAGCCAGATCGCAAACTGGAATGACTTGGAAATGTTGAAGTTTGCGGCCGCCGGTGGCAGGTACGGTACGGATGGTGGCTCAAACCAAATGTATGTTGTATACGATTTGAACACGACACTCCGCCTGCGACGGTCTGTTTTAGGTATGTATGGGTCCGGATCAAGGCTCTGATGGTATCGGGTTCTTCTGGGCTCCGGTGACCGCCCACTTCTAAAAGTGGAAGTTGAAGATGACGTTGATGGGTTAGGACGGGTCACGACCGTGACGATCCTGGACCCAAAAGAATGGTTTTCGGAGATAGCCGGCCACCGGTACCTGGATCCAATTTGGATCCAATCGACTGGTCCACTGTTGCCAGCACAGTTGCCAATAAGTATCACACCTACTCAGCAACGATAAAAAATCCACCTTTCCTTGTCTTGAGATATCGTCGCAGCGGTCCTTACGTAGATGACAAGTTTCGAATGTGTTGTTACCAATTATATGATATTTGATCTCTCAAGAGCAAGGTTGAGCTACAGCGGACCCGCCGGACCGCGAAGTCCACCTGTTTATATAACCGATGGTGGCCTTTCTTCACTTATCTTCATTTATCCATATCGCATACACAGTTGCAATGTCAGCAGGGCCCAAAATCGTACTCAACAGCGGCTTCCAAATTCCAGCTATTGGACTCGGTAAATTCCATAAACAGATATGCCACTACCCTTTTTGAATTTATCGTCCTTACCTAAGGAACCTGGCAATCGCATCCAGGGGAGGTGGCAGCTGCTGTGACCTGCGCTTTGAAAGAAGGGTATAGACATATTGATTGCGCGTGGTAAGGTTTCAAGGCCCTCATGATACTCCAATTCGCTGACCCTGAACATAAGGGCCTACGGGAATGAGAAAGAAGTTGGTGAAGGCATTCGTGCCTCCGGTGTCCCTAGGTCTGAAATATTTGTAAGCCACCCGTCGCTCATTTTCCCAAGTAACTCATCCGTTGGCATATTTGTTCTCATTTATGCAGATAACCAGTAAGCTGTGGGGAACGTTCCACAATCGCGTCGAAGAATGCCTAGACCAGAGCCTTGCTAATTTGGGGACCAACTATCTCGATCGTAAGCTAATGATTTCATTGGAGAATTAGAGACCAGAAATCGGAGGCATTAATATATATACCAGTATATCTCATTCACTGGCCTGTCGCGATGAATTCGAATGGGAATCATCCAGTGATGCCAACCCTCCCGGATGGAAAACGCGACATCCTATACGGATGGAATTTGCAAGATACCTGGAAACAAATGGAGGCGGTTTTGAAAAAGGGTCAGTAAACAGTCTCTCATGTAGTGCGTCATGCTCGAGATCTCACTACATATTTTTAGGCAAAGTCAACTCAATCGGGGCCTCAAATTTCTCGGAAATAAAGCTCGAGGAAATCCTTCAAACAGCGAAAACTGTTCCTGCTGTCAACCAGGTGAATAGGTTCTTCTCACTTCATCCGTGAACGCCTGCTGACTTAATCCAAATTGCTAGCTTGAACTTCATGTGTATAACCCCCAACACGAACTTCTTTCATACATGGATTCGAAAGGGATTGTTCCTCAGGCTTATTCACCGCTCGGCTCTTCAAATGCTCCACTTCTGACCGACGAGGTCGTTGTCAAGATTGCGACAAAATACTCGCTGCAACCCTCAGATGTTTTACTAGGTTATCTTCGTATGTCATCTTTCTGCTATGGCTTGTGATGATTCATAAGGTATACGTTAATTTCTTAGTTGCGAAAGGAACCGTGGTGCTTCCAAAATCCGTCAATCCTGCCCGTATTACATCTAATTTTACGGGCGCCGTCGCTGCCGCGAACAAGTTAAGGTTTGAGGACGCCGACCTTCAAACGCTTGACGGATTGGCTGCAAGCGGTAAACAGAAACGGTGAGCCGTTTCAGACATTTGTGTGATTTCAAGTGATACATACTGACGGACTTGCTTTGTAGATTCATAACTCCTCCATGGCGTACGTATTTCTTTCGAACGAATTGCAATAATTTCAGCTCATTTCTTCTATAGCTGTCGAACTTGGGTTTGCCAATTGGCCCACGCTGTGACCACCCTGGCTCGGGTACACCTCGACTCAATACAAGATCGTCAACTTTTGATGGTAGAGCATGTTTCATAGTTGACCCCTAAAACAAGAGCGATAATATCTCAGGTTGTGGTACTCATCGTAATAGACGTCATTTAGATATCCTTTGCAAAGAATTCTGACTAGTCATTTTCACTCGCGATGAATTTCTGAAGTTTGCAATAATGTCAATATGAATTAAGATCCCAATGTCCACGGAAGAGTTACGGGGGAGTGCAATGAATGAAGTAAACTACAATTAGTAGAACAAGATATGTTGACTACGCTATCAGATGGCAAGCGGAATATCGCGTGAACAAGAAAAAAAGGTTAAAGGAACCTACGGAGTTCCGAGTTGAGTATTGGGTTCTGGTAATCCAACAGATAGACTCTCCTGTGTGAAATCAGAGGTGATCTATTGAATTGAATGGATACTTGAGTTTACCCGATGGAGCTCGTCGTGCTATTTTGTGATGACCATCGGAGAACATAAAAAAATTAAGTTCATGGTATAATCCTTCTAAGCTTCAAGTTGGCAGATTGCGTGCTTCATGGGTGAAACGTTTTAGGAACCTGAATATAATCGGGGGGCAGAAATCAAGATTCAAGTTCACACGTTCAGAATCTCTCGAGAATGAAAAAAAAATGATGTCAAGTGTTTGGCGTGGGTAAGCGTGGGTTCGGACTCGGACAGTTTCGGACGCTGTTCGGTGAAGAGAATCGATAGCAACCTTCCGGTTCAAGGCTATTGCGCAGGCGGTAGATTTTATCAGAAGGATATGAACTCGAACGCAGGTTTTAAGTGGAATTAGGTAATAGAATAATCGTGACTCCTTGGTCAATCATTCGAGGAATGCATAAAAAAATGCTTTCCGCCCTACAAGTGCCAAGGGATGGCGACGGAGCGTACCATATTATTGGGTTTTAAGGGGGATAAGGTCAGGGATGCGCACGTGGCATCTAGATATCAGGCCTCCCAATCTCAGCCAATTTTTTTCCGTAAAGTCAACCCAATTTGGCTTGAAACGCTGTTACCAGATTCAAATCATGTAATGATCCTGACTGACCCCGTTGCATTCCTCGATTTCACAGTTTGGCTCTTAACTTTTCGTGGATCGACTCAATAATGATAAAAGGCATGAGATCCTTTGCCACAAACTCAGTATCCCCCACCCCCCCACTTCCCATTCACCTTCAACCTCGTTTGACCAACCATGCCTATCACCAGCCATAGTGGTCGTGATCTCGACACCACTTCCGATGCTATTGACGAAGGTTAGAGCCTGCAGGATGTCTCATGTCCATCGTACTGAACTCATCTTTCCTTTGCAGTAAATGTCATCAAAGGAAAGTTGTGGGATGATAAACCAGAATTCGACGAAGAAAAAGACAAGTCGCAGTTCCGAGACTACGACGCTGCCTGCGACCGAGTAAAAGCCTTCTACAAGGAGCAACACGGTTCGTCGCCCTCTTTAGAACCCGTCTTTACAGTTGAATCATCTAACAGTTATCCATAGAAAAACAAACAGTGGCATATAACATCAAAGCCCGAGTCGACTTCAAAAGCCGAAAAAGAGCTCGTATGGGCGTCTGGGAGGCCATCGAAATGCTCAATACCTTGGTCGATGACTCCGACCCTGACGTGAGTCACCGTCTGCCGCCACATAAATTCTCGTACTGATGACGTCAATTTTTAATAGACTAGCATGTCCCAAATCGACCATCTTCTACAGACTGCCGAAGCCATTCGAAGAGATGGGAAACCGGACTGGATGCAGGTTTGTATTATTTTTGAACCTCGCTTATGAACTGATACTTATAACGTCCTCGCCAAACAGCTAACCGGTCTCTTACATGATCTCGGAAAACTCCTTTTGCTCTTTGGCTCAGAGGGTCAATGGGACGTCGTCGGCGTAAGTTCAAGACGTTTCAGACTTTATGTCTTTCGCTCACATTTAACTTTTAGGACACCTTTGGTATTTTGTTTTCCTTGTGTCCTCGCTAACAAAAAATTCTAATAAACCCTTCAAGTTGTCGGATGCAAATACTCGGACAAAATCATCTACCCAGAAACATTTACAAACAACCCCGATTATTATGACGCTGTTTACTCAACGGAGTGCGGGATCTATCGGCCACATTGCGGTCTGGACAACGTGATGTTATCATGGGGTCATGACGAGGTATTACAGGCCATCTTGAAATCAATTCTGGATTACGAATTAACCTTGTGGTTTACTTGTAGTACCTATATCACGTTTTCAAGGATCAATGCTCTCTTCCTGCCGAAGCCCTTGCAATGATCCGTTACCACAGCTTTTACCCATGGCATAGAGAGGGTGCCTATGCGCACCTTACAAACGAGCGCGACGCTCAAGTATTGGCGGCCGTCCAGGCTTTCAACCCGTACGACCTATATAGCAAAACCGACGAGCCCTGCGACGTCGAAACACTGCGACCATATTATCAAAACCTGATCGCCAAATATTTCCCTCCACTTTTAGACTGGTAATTGTTTCGTGAACTAGATATCATTATTCCTTTTCTTCGATGACGCCTCCTGTATCGATCTTGCTATCATTGTCTTGTTATTGCCTAGTATTTCATTGCAGCTTTCTACTAATTCGCCGTTTGCCATAGATATCATGTTTTCAACTACCCTTGCATTTCTCCCATAGACGCAACTTTCTGACCTAAAACTACTATAGTTATTGCAGTAGATATCCTGTATCCATATGATTAATGTTATTATTCGAAACTCTCATAACCCATGATGCATGACCTCTTATAACCCATAGCCTGGCCTGTTCACTAACTCGGCGGGCGGGTGATGCGTCGCTGTAGCCAGTAGGCGGTCCGAAAATCAACTTATTGATGTTTTTCCCTCGAAATTATTCCTCTAAAACCACTCGATATTTTTTTTAAAAAAGGCCCCTCCAATTTTACAAGAACAATCAAAGCTCGCAAGGTTGAGCTGAATACAAAGCTAGCTCAGAAGGAAACCATTTCGTCGTCGGATGAACCATTGGTTAGACAGTGAAGCAAACACCGTTGACTAGCGCGTTCCGACACCCTCAGGGATCCGAGTCAGCCTCAGACTACGACCGAGGGCTGGAGCGGCTAGACGAAAAAGTCCAACTTGTCGTGATGTCCTCAAGGTACTAAGTCTCAACCATCGGCAATTGCATCGACGACTTAACCGACCCTATTGCGCGCAAACTCGAAGCACTTTTGGGGTCATTCAATAGGCAACTACGCCTTAAGGAGACCAGGTGAAAGATACCTTTTTTTCTGATTTTCTGAATTTTTTTCGCGATTTTTCGAGTCTTTTTTTTAGCATCCCTTTCGAAACCCATCACAACCCACACCGTCCACTAGGGGGGGTATGGGTTATGAGAGGTTTGACTGTATTATTGTTCATTTCGCTGTCTCTGCATCCTGATCCTTATCTGTTTCAGAACATCATCGAGATCGCAGCGCACGTGGTTGATAAGATCCAAAGTCATTGTCAATCAAGGTTTGCTTTATTCCATCATGACTGAACTACCTGCCCCCCCAAGCACTCTCCCTTACCCACCAATTCATACAGATAAGAAGTATATTGCATTGTCTGATTGGTTCGGCCGCATTCCCCAGTCTGTGCTACAATTCTTACTTACTCACCAAACCCCACAGGGATGGCACGATCACCACATATGATTCAAATGATTGTACGTCTGCGAAGTTGAAACTCTATATTTCATCGATCGAATTTCAAAATCAAAATCAAAATCAAAAACAGTTTTAACGGATAACTATGGTTTTGGGAAAGATAGACGGAGGTTGGGGAATCTGGAGATACTTGCCAGCAGGGACACTTTCAGGTACCGTTATAATGGATCTTCTTGAATTAGACGCCCATATATATTATCTATTTTAGGGATGGATTTCACCAAATGTTGGCTAGTGTCGTCGCTAATGGCCATACATTTGAAGAATGTAAAGAGATCTTACGAACTAGTACGTATTCATTTTTATATTACTCTTTTATATCGGGCAAAAAGTCAACGGTCAAATATTTTCCCCACGCCATGGGTAGACATCAAGCTCGATCCTGGCTTCAAGGAATTCTATACCTGGTGCAAGACTAATGATATACCCGTTATCATTGTTTCTAGGCGAGTTCACGACACACACTTTCTCTCTCAATCCTGCAATGAAAAAAAAAAAAATTCTGTAAAAAAAAAAACAGTGGCATGGCCCCACTCATTCGCGCTGTTCTTTCAAACCTGCTAGGAGATACAGCCGCAAACGAAATCGACATCATCGCCAACGATGTAACCCTTTTGTCAGATGGAAAATGGGAAATAAAGTTTAGACACCCTTCCAGGTAAGAGGATATTATCACGCTTTCGTCGCATGGGTTTCCGTCTAACACACGGAGACCTCGTCTAAATGTGGTGGAAGGCATTGTTTTGACAGATGATTGCATTGTCATCATACTTATGAATATTGATATTTTAGTGGATTTGGACACGATAAATCGCAAGCGATTCTTCAATACAGTCAACTTGTACGGCCGCCTACTTTATTCTTCTTTGGCGACGGCGTCTCAGGTTAGTACGCTCTCCGAACCTTTGAACTGAGATCAGAATGAAACGTTTTCTGATGCGCCTAAATCGCAACAACAGATATTTCCGCTGCCAAACATGCAGATTTGTTATTCGTGAAAACAAACCTCAACGGAGAAAATGATCTCCAAGTGTATTGCCAGAGAGAAGGAATCAAGCACGTTTTGTTTGACGATTTCTCAAAGGTTGTACCGGTGGTGGACTCGATTGTGAAAGGCTCAACGACTATTGAAGAAGTTGTCAGGGTCGGTTAAACATAATCCGTCTCATGTCTGATCTGACAGGAGAGGCGGGCAGGGGGGCACTGACACTAGTATCTGCATACTTAGACACGGAGCGTTAAACCCCAAGGGTCCAGATCGATCTGTTACTATTAAAACTGACATACATAGAGTATACTATACAGAAGCAAAGTTCTGTCATACAATAGGAAAAGAGCGGATCCGAAGTAATTCGGGACAAAAGGTATAAACTCGGTGTAACCAGAAAACAGGCGTAAGGCCTAGGCATGATTTGAACATGTTCAGAGCGGGGGGTGGTCCTATGCAGTGGTAATTGGTGTACGTGGAACCAAGGGTCACGGTAAGTCGATTCGCGGAGTATTGTCTAATTCTGCCTATTTGCAGCTAGATGGAAAGGGGAGACCGGAGTGGCGAAACCCTCCCCAAGTTTTGCATGGCATTGCAAATCAAGGAACTCAAAAAAAAAAAGTTTTTTTTTTTCGACCGTTCCCAATTACTACTCGCATGTGTATGCTGTCAAGGAGTTGTTGACGATAGACCATTCATGAGTTTCGTGGTCATTCCAGCAACTGCGCCACCAACCCACCCACCCAAGCGTTTCCAATCCTTTGCGCCCGTATGTACATGATGTCCTTCAGCGAAGCTATGGAATATACCATGGCCACTTCTATCTCCTGCCCGTGACACTTTAACACCATATATGGCCATGGCCACGCCCAAAACGATGACGGTACCCGCCACCATTGTTTTCTTTTCCATATGGTTGAATGGCGATTTCCTAAGCTTATGGCGTTTCCGACGTGCCTTTTTATTTATTTTTTCTTCGGCTTCGGACGATTCTTTCGATTCCATTTGTTGCGGGTCGACCTCGATAAATGGATAGACCACCAGCTCTGGACAAGAGACCATGGTTTCTGCTGTATTGTCTGACGGTAAGGATGAGGGTGATTCCGACCAGGTGAAGACGACACTTTGTGGTCCCATTATTGAAGATAGCGAGAGGTCAGGATGGGATGGGGGAAACGCGCTGTACATTGCGTCGGCGTGTTTGAGTAGGTCGGTAAGGAAATGTTTTGTCAATTTAGGACAGGCTAAACATTCTGGTAGTATGCCATCACTATCTTCAAACTTGACAGTGGTATTTGAAGTAGGGCCACCCGTAGGCATCTCGGGAACCATATCCAAGATATGCTCTTCAGAGGCTGAGCCAGCCTTGCCGTGTTCTGGCGAAATCGCCGAGATTTTTGGAGATGATCTTGCAGATCGTACTTCAGCTTCGTTTTGATCCTGCTGTAAAGATAATTTATCGGAGTCGAGTTCTTGATCGTTCACAGGTCGCTCATGGCGTTCAGATTCTGTCTTAACGCCGTCTAGAATTGTGTTCAGAGCTCTATCGACATGTCCGTCGGGTGCCATCTGAAGCAGCTCCTCCTTGAAAAAGGTGTTATCTAGGTCGTTTAAAGATTCTTCTCCTTTCAATGGGGGTAAATCCTCTGCAGCACTCGCCTCTTTATCAAGCGCGTCGTCTGCGATATTGGGAAGACTGCTTAACAACGAATGTATCATCCCCTCTTCCCCTTCTTCCTCCAAATGCAATACCTCTTCTTTACGTGAAAGAATGATCTAAACCCATCACCGGGGGGTCAGCTTCATCATGGGAGCCAGAACGGAATATGTAGCTTACTGCGGCCGCTAGGTACACAGCAGCTATTGGAGGACGACATAATAGATAATCGAAAACATGTTGGATGAGAGGTAGTGTGGGTATGTCGTGAGAAAATAGAGTTAATAAATTGGGTAACGCGTAGAATGGCAGAGGAGAACTCCTTGGGAACAGTGTGTGGTGACGTCATGGAACTTTCAACAAAAAAAAAGGGAGGAACACACTGTTGAAGAACGTTGATGTAGTCTGGATCAACGAGATGGAGTAAATTCTTGGTGACTCTAGTATACAAATGTCATTTCTCAGATGTGAGGATAGCTAAAATAGAGTACCTTAGCAGTCCCAGTACCGGCTCCAGGCCTGACCCCATTGAGTCTCTGACACGGTGTAAGCTCAGCTTTTCCACACATCCGAATTGTAATTCCTTGGGTAGTGTTAGAAAAAATACAGTAACGATATCATGATATCCCTATGGACCGTAGATTAGATAAATACAGGCGATAAGAAAACCCATGGGCAACACACCTGGAAATAGTTTAATCGAGGTCGTTTTCGGAAAACTGACACAAGCAGTTCATGAAGCTCGGCCTGTAGCGTTTCACGGTCATATTTCGGGCCTTCAATACCTAGCTTCAATGGCTGGTTCAAGAACCTCCAGATAAATTGTTCCCACCCACGGGATACAGAACGAAACTACGGTCTGTGTCAAGACCGATCTGTCGTTCGTCTTGGTGTGGAGGTTTATCCTCCTCTATAGATTCCTTTAGAGGCTTTTTGTCCACTACGGGTTTCGTGTCTGATACATTCAATAGTTTTGGCCTGTACAAAATGTGCGTTAATTATATACTGCCGAGCGTGATAAATTATTTAGTGATGCATAACGCACCAAATTGACACTCTTTCTTCTCCAAACCCTCCTGGTTGTAGGCTTTGCGTTCTAAGGGTCTGCCAGTCAAGGCGGGTATGCTTTTCCATGTGGTTTATTCTTGTATTAGGGGGCATAGTGCTTGAGGAGGAACTGCCGGTGGCAGTGTCGCCAAATTGAAACCTTGATGTTGGTGGGTGTTGTCCATTGACTTCCATTGCTCACCAACGATGTTGAATTTCATCATTACCGTTGATTTCTTGGCCACCGGTGTAGCCAGGCTGAACGACATCTTCGCTCAGCGTTTAGAATCCTTCTTGAATCCTGGGACCTTGAGTTGCAAAGCAGCGTGTTAATACTTCCTTTTACTGGCACGATCTTAGTCCTTTGGGCTGACTGTTTCCACAGAAACTTCTTGATTTATGGATACGGTTGGCTATGTTACAGCGGTGAAAAATTATATATGTCATGAACCGACCATATGGTCGCCCAATAGACTTCACTCTGCATGTGGCCTTTCAGACTTGTCCATTCTTTACAAACGCCACTCTACGATCGTCCTTATCGCTACGTGGAACCTCATGCCAGGCCACGACGATAAGCTCAGAATATTCATGACCGAAAGCGTCGGCAGAATGTTACCGTGTGTATCTTCATTGTCAGCTTCATATCTTCTTTAGCAGGGAGCGAATCTCGTTCCCCCAAAAAATTTCATTACCACAAGGTTATGTCTGCCGGCATGAGAAGCATTCATTTCCCAGCTCTCGAGAATAACGATATATCAGAGGTTCTCTATACCGACATGTGGGTATAAGATTATGCCAATCTATTAATGAGCTTTGCTTACAGTAATACACCGTCCAGCGGGACAATGAGTTAAAATCAGCCTCGGAATGCAAAATAGTATCATTTTCTGTCAATCGGGAGCTACAGACATTAGTATACAACTTATATCTAAATATTACAGAGCATTATATGTGGGGTATAGGGATCAGTGCAAAAGCTGCCAGTGGCGTCACATCACAAGAAGATAACACCAAATATGGAAGGATTAATCTTATCAGTCATCGATCGCATGCCACCATCGAGTCGCAGTACTCCATTTTTCACTTATCTCAACGTAAATTTGGCGTGCCTTGGTTCTTTTAGTGCGCGTCGGTGGATATTAAAGGAGGGGAGGGTTTGGCGTATTGCGCGATCTCACAGATTTGATGACTTCCACATTTGGAATGCGTTATGTGACACGCACTACAGCTTGATGGCTCAAGAACATCGATCCACAGCTGTAAATCATAATCAGGCTGTCGAAGGTCTTTTTAATTATATGTGGTGATATGTATCTAAGAAAAATATGGTACATTTGGTTCTTAAAAACCCTATTTTGTGTATTTTTGACTAGTATTTCGGATTTTACCCTTGTGAAAAGTGGGACAAGCACTTTTTAGAAGATAGGTTGACATATAATGAATACGTTACAATCAGCTCCGAGGCAGCATAGAGAATGAGGAAGGAGAAAAGGTCGACTGTCCACTGGGCGGTGTATGCCTTACTGTTGTATGTCCAGAGCACATTCTCATAATGCATAACGGCGCAAAACCTGATATTGTGACTATTATGACATTGTGACATTATGCTGCACCTAGCGTCAACTGAACCACATTCGAGGACTCTGTCTTCCACAGACAGATAACTTGCAGCTTCTCAACTGGCGACTGAGGTTGAGAGGCCTATGGAATACCGTAACTGATGCAGACTCACATAAATGACCTACCTCTCGAAGGGAGATTCTGTCAGCAATCTTCTCTTGGGAAATGCCTGGGTACGCATTAATTTTATGCATAGACAGTCATCCAGTCATGGTTGGTGAGGTTGACATGCTCTTTGGCAAGATTGGCTGCGCAGATGTCGTCGGGGCATCTTTTTTGACCGTTAGGTGAGTTGTGTGGTTTGTAGGCCCTGTGCATGTTTCGATGCAAACCTTCAACTTTGCGCTTGCAGATGGTCACAGTGGTTTTGCTCTCTCGACTGGCAGGCATGGGAAGATGAGTTTGAGAGAAGAAATGGTGGTGCTGGCGCCCGTGCCGTTGATTAGATTTCATGATTTCACATTGGTTTAGCGAAGGTTATGGAAAAAGTCACTTGGATATATTGCATAGATTAGATATTCTACTATTGCATATTCGGCCCAAAAAGTCTATGCATGATGAGAACATGTACTGTACTGTGTAAAGCATCATGCAATTCTGCCTTAGTCATTTATTTTAAAGAATTATTTCAATGAATTCTTATATTTCTTCCTGACAGTCACGACGAACGCAAATTATAGTCAATGTATTCGTCTGCAACGACAGTAGGCCAGTGTTGTCGAAAGAAAACTGGAATCTGAATAAGCAGTAATAACATTCTCCTCAGCCACCACCACCACCACTGGCGATAGTCGCTGCAGCCACAACAAAGCTGCTCAGGTTAGAATTTCGTAACACCTAACCAGATCGGATTCCAGCTTTTTTTTGATGAGACTACCCACATTTCCGCGTTCCAGCGTACTCGTACTTGGACCTAATTCAATCCAATCACTAGTCCCCTCTACCCTCATATCACAACTCGAGTCTCTGCTGCAAAGTCACAGACTAGAAGATGCCTTTAACTTGGTTGACCAGCGGCGGAAAAAGCTGGAGGAAAGCATCACCGTCGATGAGGACGAGGTAAAACATGGATTCTAAAAGCTCCCGATATTGAAAACCTGACGAGCTTACATGAATTTCAGGCGGAAGAATTACGTTATGTGTATCAACGTATTGGATTCCAGTGTTTCACAGAAACACTGTTCGAAGATGCAGGAAAGCATTTATTCAATGGAGAGCTAGATCCACGGCTGCTAGTCAGCTATTACCCCGAACTCAGAGGGTCCTTATTCACTGCCGACGATGCCATGGACATGTTCGCGGGTGTAGCAGAACATATGCCGCAAGAGAACTCGGTGGACGACATAAGTAAGTCACCCTCTCATTCTCTCATTTCACTCCCACCTTCTCTCTTCTCTCATACTATTCCACGCCTCTTCGCGTGGCTCTCCCCCGACACCCATTGACATATTTTCTCCCTTTCCTTCCACCTGCGCGCCATGTTCCTGTCTTTGGAACTGATTTTCAGTTGTGTCGAACCTAGTCAGGAACTACTCACCTCACTTGGCACCCAATACGCTGTCTGCACCTCCCACAGCGGAGCTGAGGAAGATACTGGGCATGGCTGCGCAGGAGATGCTGTTAGCGTTTCTGAGAAAAAGTCAGACGAGAAGGAGTGTGGCCAGAGGTACGGGAGTAGGAAGTACGGGTCATCCGGTAGATGTTGTAAGTCTATATTCATTCATAGAAAACGTTTGCAGAATGGTGACACCAATATCTTGAAGACAGTGGATACGGTCCTAGTCAAACTATACGCTCGATCTGAGAAAACGAAGGAGCTCCTGACTCTCCTCCAGGAACCTCATGACGTGTCAGTATCGGAGGTTGAACACATACTCCAGGCGACAGGGCAATATAATGCTCTTTGTCTGCTGTACAGACAACGAGGAGATGATGTCAAATTGCTTGAATCTTGGGCAAAGTAGTTTTTTGAGTTGGTTTTCATTCGGCCGTGGACTAAATAAAAGTTACTCAGGCTAATTGACGGTCAGTGGTCGGACGACGACATCAAAGACCCGCAATCACATATGATCGCTTTACTTTCCGAGAAACGTGATAGGGCATTAACCCAGCGCTGGGCTATTTGGCTGACAAGACGAGATCCAGAAAGTGGGCTCAAGGTGAGCTATATTCTTTATTGACAATGACGGTGAAAAATCAATCTAACGAAAACTTTCTAGCTTCTTATGCCTCGAGATACCGGGAAAAGGAGAGAAAGACCAGAAGAAGACATTGCTATGTTAGAACAGATACAAGACGCGAACCCAGCTGCCGCAGTCCGATATCTGGAATATCTGGTTCTACAACGACGAAGTACTGTATGTCCTTGATTTCGGTTACCGATTTTTGGTCCCTATTCACATTCTTACAGTCAAGGAACCTGCATATGCGATTAGCACAGTCATGTGTGACTCAAGTTCTATCCTACCTTCGAGACGACGCTGTGTCCAAACTTTGGCGGGCAAAAGGTGCATATATAAGCTGGAACTTATGCTCATTTTTGCTTCATGGCCCTAAACATATGCACACTTCTAGCATCGTCGTATGCCTCGAGTCGCAATGAATCATCCTTTATTTCATATTTCGCTTCAACGACCCCTGAATCCGATCATAAACGGGCGCGTCTAAAAGCTGTACTGATACTTGCAGGATCATCTTTCTATGACCCTAACGCTATTCGGCAACGGTTGTTGGAGAGAGAGACGATCCTCAAATTCGAGCTGGCTATTATTGATGGGAAGGTATGCTCTGTTCTAACATGTTTCATCGTCGGCGCGCTCTAACCATAAGTAGCTTGGCAAACACCGATCCGTTTTCGAAATACTTATTCACGATCTTGGGGACTCAACCTCTGCAGAAACTTATTGCACTCTAGGAGGAGACATCATTCCACCGAAAGTGGTACAATCAATAGCAAACGACAGTGGTCTACAGGATTGGGCTGCAACTCTGTTTTCAATACCTTTGACAAAAGGCACCAATGGGAAGAATCCAACGGGTCCTACGCCTGTGGCGCGACTAAAGACGGTGAATGAAGAGTTGAAGAGAGAACTGTTGAAGATTCTGCTTGAGGTATATATGGGCGATGAGTTAGTTTTTCTTCTTTATGTTTTAACATATCGAAACGTTGAGGGACTGATGGACAGCCATTCTCTCAGGCGGCCCGATCGTGCAGCCCATCTATTGAATGCCCAAGCTATAAATCTCGATGTGCTTGATGTAAGATTTACTCCTTTCCAAGACCTTTGTTAGGGTCTAAAAACCAGCTTGTCCTTAGGTTATCTCACTCGTCCCCCCAAATTGGCCACTCAATATGATGGACTCCTTCCTTGCACGTTCGTTCAGGCGAACGTTGCACACTCAACTGGAAGGAAATATCATCAAAAATCTGAGTGCTGGCCAGAACCTCCAAGTATGTTTCTGATTTCTCTTCTGCCTGCAGCCTACCTTTCGCATTTTAACCTCCTTCTTTCCTCTCTAGGTCAAGGATTGGACATGGGAAGCTCTCCGAGAGGCAGACCCAACTATCGAAGAGGAGGCCGAAGATAACGAAGATACCGAGGAGGAGGAGGTGGAACCTCGGTCATTTGACGAGAAGCAAACACTCGCTGAGGATGTTGCCGTACACCTTTCAAAAATGGATGTTGGGTTGAATGAGGGACGTGTCAAGAAGATAGAGACTGGCCGGAGAAATGCTAGTGTTGGCGATGATGATCTTACTTAGATCAACATGAGGGATGGTGATTCAAACAATACATATTCATGAGCAGCTTACTGAAATGTTGAATGGCCATCTCACTGCGCTTCATCCTTTGGTACGAGTCTGTCTGACTCGAGACTTGGTTTAGTCTCCATCTCACCGCCACTATCCTATTGCCGAATATTCTTTCACATATGTTTCCGAGCAGCTCCAATAAGGTGTGCATCATGCCACAATATCTGACTGTGCCACACAATGATAGGCGCTCGGTGTACCACTGGTTGTATGATGGGCAAGTGGGCTTCAGCTATCCTGGCGGAATATTTCAATAACTAAAACTGGAATCTGCTTTTTGACATGTGTCCAATGAATTTGAGCCTGACCTCACGCTGGAGAGGATAGAACTCGTTCGGCAAGGAGCCTAAACGAGTTTCCAAGTAAAATTACAGCTTTGAGTACAGGTAGTGCTAAGGGAGTGGAGGGAGGGTAAGCAAAAAGTCGACTCTAGAAAGATAATAAGTAAAAGACCAGAGAACCGTGCTACGACATCCTACCTGGGAAGATGATAAGCAAAAGGATAGAGAGCTGAGACCTCTCAGACCTTTGCTCTGTCATCTTCCCCGGTTTCAGATTATCTCATTAACTAGCCTAATACCGCTGGGTAAGGCCATACCCTACTTAAAACACCCTTGCTGAAGGATAGACATGCTTCTCGCTCAACCGAACGGCTTTTCATTGGCCTCTTGTAAACCTACAGTTTAAATACGATTTATTGCGCGGAAACTGTAGCCACCTACGGTTCCCACGTCACGCGTGACGTGGACATCATGAACTGCATCCGCGACCACGATATCGAAATGGCAGCCAGCACACCTTCAGCAAGCGCTCACGAGATAGTAGTCGCATTGATTGAATAAACTTATTGTCATTGCAGCAGTTGATTCATGTAGCTATTCTCCATCGCACAACTTTTTACCTCAGCTCCTTCCTCCCAATCCGAATTGCATCGCAATGGACCTCGAAGGACTGACTTATCGATCACGATAGGAACCATTTGTCGAAATAACACCACAGAAAAGTGTCCATTGTGCACGAATATCTTTCATCTCCGTGGTAGTCTCGTTCAGAGAGTCGTCATCTATCTCGGCGATCTGCGTGTACGGAGTTCTCTACCGTACAAAACCGTTTCGATGAGAAAATTGCTTGCCAAGTTCTTGCGGCATCTGTCCTGGATGCGATGATATCGAAGTCAGGTTTGAGATAAGCGTTAAGGGTATAGGTCAAGCAACGATCGGGGTTTCGTTGAAGGGTCGAGATTGTGGGATAACGGTCACGGAGAGCAATCGGTAATGGACCTGCAAAAAAACAAAAAAAATGAAGAAAATTTGACGTTTAGTTCAATGAATGCCGTAAGTAAATCAGGAGCAAGCATCTTAAGTACATGACCTGAATCCATTTATCGAAGAGCCTTGATACCTCGAAGGTATTTTTAAACTATGGAAGATTTCCCTTCGTTCAACTGAGTTACTTAACAAGGTAGTTTTTTTTCGAATGATTGGGGCAATCCGCCCTTTGGCAAAGTACTGTTCTTTGTTTGGGGATCAACTTGTTCAATGCGTATGGCCCGGTGCTTACGAAGTAGATGGGAGAAAAAAAAACGCACGAATCGGGGCGACAATCCACTACAGATCAACAGGTGCTTGCGGTGCTGATGGCAGTATCCACATTGATTCATGATTGTCCGATCCACGAACTTGCAGCATCTTTTTGAGGTCGAATCGGCGAAGGATCGCGAAGGCAAGGACGTTCTAATCTGTAAGGTTAGTTATTTTTGAAGTTAGCATATCCCTTCCCAATTGAGGATCCATCCACCGCCCAAGCGACCTTCACATTGACTTGTTAAAAAGGAAAGCAATGAAACCTACAAGCCTGCCCTCTCTTTTTAACCAGCCATTTCTCTATTTCTCGTATTGCAAGGTTGACCAGACTAAAGGAAATTGCTGACAGTTATGAGCACTGCACTGGAAATGGTCGAGGCACCACGCCAGTCATCCTGGGAGTGCTTGCGTGCAGCCAGCAGCAGACGAAGGAACTGCGAGTCAACCCTGAAAGCACTACAATCAAATCCCAAAAAAAAAAAAAAAAAAAAAAAAAAAAAAAAAAAAAAAAAAAAAACTGGAAAAAGAAAATAACAGATCTTCTGCCTTTCAGAAAGTCAGTAAAACAGAAATTGAACTTTACGTCTCTCCTCGGAGTTTATCACTCCGTCTGGGGACTCACGTACCATGATTGAATGTATGGACGACATTGGAGAAGGAGAATCTTGAATCAAGCTGTCGATCAAAATATCGAAAAATATCGAAAATGCCAGCTTTGTCGATAATGAAGGTTAGATTCGGATGGTGGGGAGAGGTTGGATCGTTCAAAGGCTTAACTTATACGTGCAAAAGACTCGAAGGGAAACCTCTGACTTGCTAATGGCGTCACCTGGAGGTAGATGTAGATGACGACAACGGGGCAGAGTCTTATGGGGTTGACGCCAATGACGAAGTTTGTGAGAAGAAAATGACATGAACTACGAATGGCTTTGGGCTTGCATGTCTTGTCACCCTCGACTCTGCTGGCAACCCTTTTTTTTTGAGATGCTCTATAATACCGGTGAATCAGTATGTCAAGGTTAACTGGAAGAAACAAAAAGAAGATATCGGATGATGAGCTCGAGATGGCGCCGCGTCGGAGACTAGGGACAAGTTTAAGGACGCCGAAGACACTGAGGACGAGGACAAGAATGCCGAAGGAGATTTGGACGAGGAATTAGAATTTCAAACTGCCAAACGTTTCAAACTCTCAAGGGCGAGCAAGTCCGGGGGTGAAAATAACATGAGAAGGTCGACAAAAGCTAGAATTATAGCAGAAGCCATCATGGCGTTCGTGGGGGTTAATATTCAATATTTCAATATTCATGAAATTAGCGAAATGGATGTCAAGAGCCCACCACCATGCCTCATTTGACCATACCAATAGTCTCACGATGGCTTCGACAGCGCTCGCCGCTCATATAAGTAATCTTCGTACAACATGGTTGGCTTATAATCATGTCTGGAGGGCATACGCATACGTCAGAGAGAGTGATTGGTAAAAAAAAAAGCATCAAGTAGCAGAAAGAAAACAGATTGTGGAACTTGGGAGACAACTGTGGGTGTCGACGGAGTTTTTGCGGAGGAAGAGAAATTTTTGAGAGTAGATTAAAACATGCGAAGAGCCCAAGCCAGTAACCAATCCACGAAATATATTTTCGCAACAACAAATGCTTCCCGAAAGACCGTAATGAAGATCGTCGGCAAAGGATGAATTATGCGGTCTTGTGGTGCGATGCCTTGATGGCGGCAACCTTGGCCTTTTTCTCGGCAACACGCTTAGCGATGAGGACACTGAAGTGGGAGGCAGGCGTTAATATTTATGAGAAAGGGACTCGGAAAGTTAAACATACTCGTATTCGGCTTTTTGCTCTTTCTGGTGTTCCAATTTACGCTTCTTGAGGGCGTTCAAGTGACGACGACGTTGGAGACGGAGGGGCGTAACCAGTCGTTGAATCTTAGGACTAGTGGGCACTTAGCAAATGATACCTGGAAGAAAATTTGATACTCACGCTTTGGTATAAGGCTTCGCGTCTTCTTTCTTGCTACTCTTGACCTCTCGTCTAACCACATATTTTCTAACATCGTCTTCCTTACTAAGGTTGAAGAACTTCCTGATCTTCGTCGCACGTTTAGGACCAAGTCTCTTAGGGAGAACAGTGTCGGTCAGAGAGGGGATCTCGGCATCACCCTGTTTGACGATGACGAGGGAAAGGACGGCGATATCAGGGCCAACGATACAGCCACGAACTGATTTGCGTCTACGCTCGCCAGTGCGGCGAGTTCGGTAGCAGGAGTGTCCGTCGGAAAGAAGGAGCCTAACACGGTAGGGCAAGAGAACACCTTGCTTCATTGGGAAACCCTGCTTGTCGTTACCACCAGTGATGCGGAAAACGTATCCCTTCCATTCGTCTCCAAGAGAGTCTCCTGGAACTTCTTGTGAGATTTTCTTGTCGAAAAATATACGGCTAGTGACAAAAAAATTGATCGTTAAAACTTTTTGTTGTTGCATAAGTATATTTATACGCACTATCGTTTCTCGTCATCGATGTCGAGGAGTTTTTGAGCCCCAGTTGCGGGGTCTAAGATATACATTGTGTTAAAAAATCCATGATCAATGATTGAGCTCGATGAACATGAAGCTTACTAGCAATATTGAACTTCATACTATGGATGAATGAGCCTCACATAAAGACTATAAACGCCAAGCATACCTTGAGGTTGATTTATATGGTCGCCGTCGACGGTAACGAACCTCTTGCGATGGGCGTTGAAGGGAGGATGAATGGCCTGCTGAATGCCAATTAACACGGACAAACAATAATTCCCTGGGCTGCCAAATTAAGGTTTGCAACTGTATAGTCCTTTCAGCCACCGACCGGCAGATCCCGTCTGCTCTGAACTCTTTTTTTGTCCCTGGTCTGCTCATCACGATCGACAACCAGCAACTCTTCCTCAAGACCGTTCTACCCTTCTCAATAATCGTATGTATATTCAACACTAAATTATCATCCAAATTTTGACTTGCTCTAGAATCAAAATGGGTCGCATGCACGCTCCTGGCAAGGGCATTTGTATGTTTTGCCTTGGGAATTTCTTTTGGAAAGTAGTTCTGATCGACATGAACAGCGTCCTCTGCTCTGCCTTACCGCCGAACACCTCCATCATGGCTCAAAACCACCCCAGAAGACGTTGTCGAACAGATCATCAAGTTAGCCCGTAAGGGTTTGACTCCTTCCCAGATCGGTGTTACCCTCCGTGACTCGCACGGTATCCCCCAAGTTCGTTTCGTCACCGGAAACAAAATCCTCCGTATCCTCAAATCTCAAGGTGCGCTTCTAACCATTCATCCCCTCCATATGCTCATACACTACTCTTCTTCATTTTTTTCCCCACATACTCCCTTCATTCGCATTTTTTGCACTGTGTAATTATTACATACCTTTTGTTTGGGGACAGGACTTGGCCCATCCGTCCCTGAGGACCTTTGGCACCTCATCAAAAAGGCGGTTGCCGTTCGCAAGCATCTCGAAGTTAATCGCAAGGACAAGGACTCCAAGTTCCGTCTTATCTTGATCGAGTCGAGGATTCACAGGCTTGCGAGGTACTACAAGACCAAGCAGCAACTTCCTCCCACTTTCAAGTATGATGCGGCTACCGCTTCGACACTCATTGCTTAAATAACTGTTGTTGCATGTGTCGGGATGTCGGTTATATGGGCTTACTATGATATGTTAAACTATCGCATTCAAAAATGGGCATTATGACATTATCTCCTGAACTTTTCTTTTTGCTGGCCATTTGGATGTCCCTGAGTACATGTGTTCCCCACGATTTGATAATTTCAGGTGGCTATAATGCCTACTACATATAGCATATGAGCGTCTTCGAATGATGACCTTTGTGGCTTGATCAAGATGAATGCAGGGACTTGTCGATTCAGAAGCAAAAAGATTTCAAGCTTTTTTTTCTTTTTATGTGATATTAAATATTTATTCGGCAGGGAACCTTCTGGTATGTCACAGCAGCATTTGATACATATCCGCGATGAAGAGAAAGACCAAGGGGGGGAGAGAGAGAGAGACTAGGATCTATAGTATAAGTTTTAACGAGAAGACGAAGTAATGGAACGCAAAACGACAACAGGATCCATGGAAATCAGGAAAGAGTTGATGAAAAGGACAAGGGATATAGAGATAAAAACTTGTTCGGCAAAGAAAAAAAAGGAAAAGAAAGGAAAAGAGCGTGAATGTCGATGACCTACTTATGGAGGTTCGAAAATTACTGCGTATGGTATGATCATAGCGTGCAAATAATCTAGTGTATAAGTAAAGGAGAGTGTGGCTGATCAGGAAAGGACTCGAAACGGGTCTCTTGACAGGTGTAGGGTTGAATAACAGTGAAAAAAGTGTGGCGTGTGTGGTTTTATACAGTGAGGGGGTATCTATAGAGGTCCGTTCAGAGCGGTTTTCTGGTCAAAGGGGAATATACGGAAGACGGTGATGGAGAAGAGAAAGATGTTAACGAAGCACTGGTGGATAGCTTGGCAACAGTCGAGCATGTCGAAAAAACACGCACGAAAGCCCAACGTTCAATGTTCAACCCCGACAACGACCAGATAAAAAAAAAAGCAAAAAAAGTGCAAGACAAACTTCAAGACTCCGCTTTGAACTTCTCACCTCCCTCTCCTCCTCGCATAATAGCCTTCATGAACGAGAAAAAGCGGTCTCCATATTCATTAGGCGGGACAGGACTGATTTTATGCTGAGATGTATGCATATATCTCAGTAACACAATCAGAAGAACGAAAAGGGAATTCACAAACCCTATCGGCCTTCAACCCTTTCCAAACATGCTCAATCCTCTTACTTATCCCGTACGGCGTCAATATATCGATAACCCCCAAATAATAAATAGTATCCTCCATCGGCTCGTTTCTCTCATCCGTGGCCCTTAGCCCTCCTTCGTCCTGATAGAACACGAACTGCTGTCGATCTCCGGTATCTTCTTCGGGTAATCGGATGGTACGTCTACCAAGACGTTTTGGGTCTGAAGAACGCATGGCGCGACGCATAGCTATGGCTTCAGGCGAAAAGGAACCAACGGTGGATGTAGACTTGGAGCGTCGAGTTTCTGGAATATCGGGCTGATGGAGGGGTTATAGGTCAAATACAGGAATGAACACAGAGATCAAAGTAACAAACCGAAAAAACTTTCAAAGTATTCTTCCTCAATTTGTCTCTATTCCCTCGCTGAATGTTGTGTATACCCACCAACAAACTGTAGTCCATCACATTTATCTTCTTCAAAAACTCTGTATCTCTCCTCAACTGTTCTGTCAACAACGCCCTCTTCTCCGGCCCAAATTCTAACATCTTATGTCTATTGATCCAGTTTAGGTCCTTTAAAACTGCTCTGGGGTTCTTCGCTGCCTTGTCTTCCGGATACGTCCGTCCCACCGTGCTCCCTTTGAGATCAAACGTCTCATGGACATCTTTATGCGGTGGAAACAAGTTGTTCATGATAACGAAATGGATTTTACGGCCCCTTGGTAACTTGACACGATGCAATCCATAAAATCGGCTAAGCAAAGTGTGTGGGTTCGCTTGAACATGTGCGTAATATTCCTTGAGGATGCTTAGCAGAAATTGATGTTCAGAATGTCGTATGGTCTTAATGATAAACCGGTAGTCTCTGGAGAAATAAAAGAAGGAACCAGATTTTCCCGGAGACCCCAGTTCAGAGAGGATGTATTTGGAGGTGAGAGATAGGAGGTAATCGGCAGGGTCAAGTTGAAACGAGTCTTCTCGTAGAGTGCGAAATACCCATGGAGCGTAGTCTTTGAATTTGAAGTCGTATTTAGCAGATGGTGTCAGCTCGTTGCCGATACTGCAAAATAGATTAGGAGGGAGAAAGCGCGCAAGGGAAGAAGAGATGGACGAACATGTCAAAAGAGAATTTATGACGAGCTGTGAAATCTTCGTCCGAAAGGGGTCTCTTAATTTTAGCCTGACACCTTGACACCTGTTCATCAAATTATAAGAAATCAGACCATTGTGCGTTGGATCATAGTCAGAGTAAAAAAAATATAAAAAAACGCACGCCAATCCGTATACCCGTCAACATGTTGTACATCAACACATAGTTCACATGATCTTCACCGATAAGATTCCCAACAAGTGGCATCTCTGGGATAGCAGTAGCAGGCGCAGACCGCTGTTTAGCCCTCTTTGACATACGTTCCTGACGGATACGTTCCGCATGCAACTCAATGTCGTTGGCAAGTTCGATGCTGCCCTCACCCAAAGTCGTATCATCGTGGACAGCATTTGGTTGTGAAACGTTTTTATTGTGTGAATTGGATGGAGGTTTTTTCGATGTTATGGCTGCAGTAGAACCGGTAGTATTCCGTCTCGTTGGTCGGACTAGATAATCCGGTGACAGATATTTATTCCCTGTTGTTGTAGATGTAGATGTTGACGACTCGACAATAGGTGGTGGTGGCGGGTGTGGCGGGGGTTGCACCGTATCACTGGCAGTGACTTTTATAATATGGACTTCTTGAGATGTCGCCAGTGTATAAATCGGATTCAGAACTTCTTGAGATGTCGATAACGTATCAGGATCTCTAACCACTGTGCGAATGGAAGACGAAGAAGAACGGGTAGGTGAGAGGGGGGCAGTCTTGAACGAGGTGGCTGATGGGGAGACGGTAGAAAGGAGACTCTGTCTGTAAGAATCGTTCTTGGTCGATATTGGCGATGGCGATCTACGCATTACAGTGATCACCGTAGCCATTTACGATGACAACCGCCTCAATGTCAAGGTCACTGCCAAAACACAACATCAGTGGCTGTGTCTACACGTGCCTTCCATATAAATACATATTAAAATTTTACTTAGTACATATACATTCAATCGCTGTACATATCATCATCCACAGGTACAGGCTGAGGTGCCACTTTTTTACTGCGCGTCGCTGCGATTACTTCAATTAAAAACATCCTAAGACACAGAAAGAGAGACCAACTTTTCCTTGCAGCTCGCTTCTTTGCAGCAGCTTTCTTGCCTTCAACACGTTTCTCCAGAGCTTGGTCTTCTTGCCCTTGTAATTTATGCTCTTCAAGAATCTAACGAAACAAAACCAGAATCAGCCTTTCAAAACGTTCAGAACCAAGAGAGTCGTCACCTGTTCGAATTCGTTGAGTTCCGAGTCTGGTTTATCCTTGGATTTATTAGCTCGAGCCTTGCAATAACGGATCAACTTTTGTTTTGAAAAAAATGAAGAGGAACCCGACCTTGGCCAGGATTTCAGTAAATCGTTCAAAGACAGCAGGTTCATGCAGCTTGTCACGATAAAATTGTAATCCTTCGATGAGTTTCTTGACCGAGCGCTCCGACTTGAAAGGCAAAAGAGAGAGACAGTATGCAATATCTCTCCACTGACGTGGATCTTCCGTTAACCGGAATCGTTGACACAATTTCTCAACGATGCTCTCCGCTTGTTTCTCCTGTAAAGATTGGACCATCATCATCAGAAGTGTATAGCGAGCAAAGATCAAAATAAACCTTCTCGATAAAGGTGAAAATGTAGCGAAGAGTACTTTGGAATATTTCTTCTTCAACAACATGGTCGCCAGTCGAAAGATGGCTAATAACTGCGACGATGAAACATCTCCAATAAAACGAGGTAAGCAAAAGGACACATACCATCAGGTAGATTGTTATAAATAGCATTCTCTTTCGTCGACAGTTCAGTAAAGAACAACTTCGCCAGGTCGGAAATACGAGGCTCAGGATCCTCTAAACACTTGGCCATCTCGCCCAGCTGTCCTTTCACCTTGATCATACCGTTCAAAATCAGATGAGTAAGGACCATGAGCGTGTTCTTCTTGACCACAAAGTTCTTGTCAGAAAGACCTTTATAAAGCTCGTTACTATTCTCATCGATGATATTGCTGAAAGATACAGCAACATCCCCCAGAGCGATCACGATATTGCTGCGGATATTGGCATCCTTCGAGGTCTCCAGGATTTTAAACAATAATCGATGGTGTTGGTCGCAGAACTGTGAGCTGACACAAAGGAACTTGCTGAAGGACAGAGTGGCAGCGGCACGCAGAGTTCGATTCTGGAAAGCGAATTTTCGATTTAAAAATCGTAACATTGTTCGAGTCTAGAAATACCTTGAATTTGTGTGGGCTACCACAGATGTGCACAATCATAGGACCATACAACGCCAACAGGGATTGAGGGCCATATAGCAGCTCACTCTCTCTTACCCCAGCTATACGTTCCCCTATCTCGTCCTCGGCGTTTCCAGCAACTTGATCCAGTTCTTCGACATCTTTGGCTCCTCGTTGATTGCCACTAGCCTGCTGCTTCTCAACTATATAACGGTAAGAACTCAACAGCCGAGGATAGTAGAACAGCAGGACCAACCTGTTTGTTTTTCATCTTTCTGTCGCTTCCATTCTCGCTCAATCAATTCCAAAAAGACGATTTGTTTGATAGCGACGTGGCCCACCACAAAGAGAAGCTGACTTAACTCGAAGGCCTCGCCAACGTCCTTCTCCTTGTTATCCTGTGTTGTTTGTGTTGTTTGTGTTGTTTGTGTTGTCTGTGTTGCTTGAGTCGCATCTAGCATGCTAGCATCACCAACATCTATCGTAGCATCACCGAGGTGATCATCGTTCATCGCGTCAGGATCCTTGGCCACAGATTCCCCAGCAGCTTTAGGAGGACGACTGAACGCTCGAATTGTGAGTTTCTTGATGAGCTCATTGCAGAATATATCAGGATGTTCTCCGAGGGCATAAACGGTATTGATAGTTTGTTCCGCTAGTCCAAACCATTCTTTTGTTCTGCATGGATTTTGCACGGCGGTCTGTAGTTTACGGAAGATCGGGTTGTCCATGTCAATTCTCAACGTCTTATCCAGCAAAGAGCCTAAGAAAGAGAGAGACTGTATGAAACCAAGGTATGAATAGGTCAAGGTTCCTCAGCACACCTTTAATCTTCTTCGCACTACCATTCAATCGTTGCAAGGCCACGCAGGTATACCGCGCCAATGTCGGGTCCGCCTGTTACCACAATGGATGAAGGGGAAAAAACAAAAAACACAATCCTTACCATTCCAAGAGGTCCAAGGCCCACTTTGAGCATAACATCGACTTTATCGGTCAAAACACTACGTTTTGCCAGTGCCAGCATTCCGAGAATGATAATGGCGCCACGACGCTGAGGTTTCGGGAGATGCTTTTCTTTGCCTACAAGCGAGTCAGAAACAGGCCAGGGTGAGGAACTAGGAGGGGGGAAAAAACATACTGTAAACCTGCCAGAGCTTCGCAATAACGTCGTGATGAATATGGCTTTCTTCCATCATGATTCGCATCATTTCCTCTAAGCTCGTCAGTTCCGCCAACGTGGCATCATAGGTACGCCTGGAGATCCAGCATAAGGGCTGATACACAAGAGGATGACGAAGCACAGACTTACTCGACAAGGTTTTTGGCGATACGGTTGACCTGATCCTTGGGTTCCAGGTCTGCGATGGGATCAAAGTATAGAAGTCGATAGCACTCCAAAAGTCGCTGTCGAATGCCCTTCAGCTCTTTACCATCCTCAGAGGACGAGCTGTTGTTATCCTTCGTCCAAATTAAATGCAACATTCTCTTAATGCCTTCCTATGACACGAATTATTTCACCCGAGACGAGAGAGAGCAAAAACCATACCTTGGCACTTTCGAATTGATATTCATGAGCAACACGGAAGAAATCCATAACTTCCAAAACTTCAGCTTTATTGGTCGATCCCAGAAGCTTGCACATTGGCTCCATAGCTCCTTCAATCTGACGGATGAAAGTCAAGGCATCAGAGTAGTATTTCCTTCGGAGTCGGAGAGCCGTGAGCTCTTGGTCACTATATTTCGCGAGGACCGCTTGTTCTTGAGAAAGAGCTGTAACATCGAGTTCGGATTTACGTGGTTTGAGTTTGGACGCTTTCTTGCGTTTTGACTTCTTGGGAGTAGCGTCCTCATCGTCTTCGCCTACCGACATTTGTGATGGTTCGTCTTCTTCAGTATCCCCGTCACTGTCCTCCTCTTTTTTTCCTTCGCCGTCAGCATCAATCTCCATTGAATCATCAGATCTGGGTAGATATATCAATATGAGTCAATCATGCAGTATAAATTTCATCATACTCCTTAGATTTCTTTTTCTTGCCGCCTTCTTCATCAGTTTCATGGTCTTCTTCTTCCTCCTCCTGCTCCTCTCCTCCCGTATTGACCACATTCCCTATCTGACTCTCGATCTTATTCAACTCTGCCACCGCCTCCTTATAATCTATCTCCCAAGTTTCTAGTTGCAACATTCCACCATGCATCATACCATAAGGGTGTGTTTCCAAAAGACGCACGAGAAGCGCAGCTGCTCCTTTCCTCACAGACGCGACCTTGTCGTCTAGAGCACTCACCGCCGCAGTCGTGATATGTAATCGTTGTTTCGGGAATTTAATGGTTTTTATTTCGGTAAGCTTGGCGAGTACGGCGAATACTTTGGCTCGGACGTATGATGAGAGATCCAGCACACGTTCTAGGAGGAGGTTGAATAATTGATTGATCTGTTTTTGTGTTTGTTTAGCGTCGGCTTCTTGTCCGTCGTTATTTGCTAATTCACAAATTAGAGAGCCGATGACTTCAATGATAGCTTGGCGCATGGGATATGACTGTTAAGAAGGAAAAATCAGACGATTTCAACGAGCAAATTGAGAAAAGCTCCTACCTCAGAGTCTAGTTGCGCTAGCAAAAGGCTGAGTTGTTTGAGAACGGATCGGGGACAGTACTCGGCATATTTCATGAGGAAACGGGCAAAGGCCTTCGGGCCTTTGTTGTCTTGAGCATTGAATGTTTTTGCAGAGATTTCACGAATGATTTCGTCGCCGAGTTGGGAGTAATCGAATTCCTGAACGAGGTATCGTAGGCATTCAGCCATAGGTTCCGAGAGATGCTCGAAGAATTGAAGGGATTGCATCATGTTGATTTGAACGGCCATAGATTGCCCGTGATGCTTCACGGCGAGACATATGACTTTATAGACGGCCATTCTGACCTCTTCCGCCTTCATGTACTGTTCGCTTTCAGTGACATGGTATGCTGGGCGCGTTATACAGCTTTTGTATTGATTCAGGACGCAGAATTATTGGAACGCGAAAAATACATACTTCATGAAGGTATCCCTCTCTGCGGTTGTCGTCCAGATACGCTGACTCTGAAGACGGAGAACCTTGCTGATCAAAGCGAGTGTTGGAGGGATCTGTTCCTGCCATGTCCAGGTTTCGTTCTTCTTAGCAGCCGAACGGCCTGTTCCTCGTCCGGTTGCAGCTTTACCTCCTCTTCCCTTTCGGGCTTTTGGTGCAGGGGCAAGTGGTACATCTTTGTCGTCAGACGCTTTGACCTTTTCTGCGGCAGTGACGAACCAGTGAAGCAAAAACGCGTACATTTCGAGGGGTGTCTTGTGCGCCATGTACGTTTTCGGATCGCCCGTTTCGATGTCGCGCATAGTGGCCTCTAATTCGGCTAGAAGACCAGAAGATATGGAGTCGAGTAATTTGCTCATGATAGATCCTGGAACCATATCGGAGTGTTTCAAAAGACTTTGGTAGGCGTCAAAAACCTCGGGATCTTGAATAGCGTCACTCGAATCTGCCACAGCTTCTACCGCAGCTGCATCAAACAAACAAAAAATAAGTGACAAAGCTTGTTATATGAATTGTTTCCTACCGACCTTCCAGTAAATGCTCTGGATCTTCCGAGCTAAAGTCATGATCATGTTCAATTTCACTAGTACCGAGCTGGAGGGCCTGGAGCTCGTCCTGCAGCTCAAAGTCTTTCATAGGTATCACGGTTGAAGTTAGAGCAATCAATTTAGATTGAATGTGATTCAACGCGTCGCGTTCCACTAGCACGTGCTTCTTAGGTTATGTAAACTGACTCCCACTCAAGATTAAAAGCCACTTTTGACTTGTGCCCAGGACGCCTCTTTTTCGGCTAATCGACTCCCTTTACGCTCCGAGCAGGTGGTTAGAGCCACTTTTAACTTGAGTCCTGTAGTGAATCAAATATTTTAATGCATATTCATAATTTCCCTTACAATCAGCCAAGGAACATGTGTGCAAATGACTGATAAAACACTGCAATACTATTCCCTGGAGTGTTCAGCTTCAATATTTATTGTTGGCAAAAAATCACATAGGCACCCAAATTATGCATATAGATGAGCCTCAGTCCCAATCTAAGGGTCTCAAGGTCAATACGCCAGACCAGGCTGGACTTTCAACACTACTGAATAATACTCTGTAGTTGACAAAGCTGTGCTTATGATCTCTTCAATTTTTTTCCAGCACCACCACACTATAAACCAATTTCTGTTATTCGAAGTTGGGTACATTGAAGGGGACTGATCGGTGAACATGATGGCAGACAGAACATATATTGGAAAGTCTTAGAGATTTCGTGAGACTAGTTTGTGAGACCCAATGACACTAGCATATCCTCCAGCTTTCGTCTAAACCTGCCTGACTTTGGTTCCTCACAAACTATCGGATCGACATTTTGGAACACAACTTCCATGACCGTAACCTCTTCCATCGCGTCAACCTGTATTCGAGACCTTTTCGGAAACATAAAACCAAGCTACTATCGCTTGGGCAGTATACCTCTAAAGATTCAATCAACACGTGAGCGGATATGTAAAGTCAACACGCAAAGCAACCACAAACCTGTTAACGGTGGCGAACTCATGCTGTTCCGCCTTCTTTTTCAACGCTTGACTATCACCTTGCACCACACCCAAAATCTCCTGGGCCAATCGTTCCGGGAAAGTGATACCTGGTCTATAGCGACACGCCTCAAGGATCCATTCAGTTCCTTTCCCAATTCTCTGTCTCTCGTTCAATGCGGTTGGTTTTACTAACACCTTGGCACCACGCTTTTGTCGCAAACATTTTACAGCTGGCGATGCATCTAGAATAGCCTGTTGAACGATAGGCATCGGTGGGGAACGTGTAGAAGACTGGATGAAAAGGAGCATTTGCGAGGTCAATTTGGCAGCTCTAGCGTATTTCCCGCCAAAAGGTTTGTTGTATGGCTCGTTTACGTCTTTCGGTTTTTTGCGAACTTTTTTGCTCATGATATATGTGGTGATAAGCTGAAGCATGGGATGCTTTTCTGGTGGTAAGTGATGATGCATGTCGTCGAGACTAGGGGGTGCTGCCTGTGTTAGTGGGGCAGAATGACCACCAACTTGCTGGGATAACGATTGACCCACGCCCAGAAGATTACGAGCTTCGTCTTCTATTCGTAGGTCGTTTCCGACGTAGCCAGTTGTGAGGGTCCGTGCATACTGAGGCAGCCGTCTAGAGAGTCCAGCAGCCTGCCTCAGCGTCGATAACATGGTCGTTGAGCAGGGTATTGTCACGCGAGTGTGACGGACAATATTTTGTTGTCATTTCAAGTCATACCTTGGGCAATGCAATGTCTTCTAAGAGTCGGCTTTCGATGTCGTGCTGAGCGGAATCATCTTGATCAATGGATGAGTCGTCGATACCGAAATACAAATGCGAACCCGCGGTCAAATTTTCAACCACGCACGCTCCCTTTGCCTTCATCTCTTGTACAAAATGATACTCGCCCACGAAATAAATTCCGAGACGCCCATGCAAAGGCACCTGCCACGCTCACTATTCAGCAAGATCGCATTATACCTTTTTTCAAGAATAATGTGTCTACTTGGGTCAAGCATCCGGAAACTATTTATCGCATCGCATCTTTCGGTCTTCCTCTCGATGACTCAAAACGCCTTCTCAATGAATTCATTCGTGACGTTCAGTCAGATTCCCTGTCCGACCCAGAGAATTACGCCTACTACGGTCTGGAGCGTTTCGGCCATACAAACGACCCATCATCCATAGAAACCATCTACAGCACCATTTTCTTCTCTTGGGCGTCCAAACTCGATGCCGAACATACACGTCGCATCCAAGCAAATACGAAAGTTTCCAGTTCTACACTATCTCTCATCAAACAACTATCCGCTGCAATGAATAGACAATTCCCCACAGACGAGTTTGAGAGAGCTAGAAGCATGCATAGGAAAATTATCATGCATGTAGGTCCGACCAATAGTGGCAAAACTCATCATGCTCTCCGCGCTTTGGCAGCAGCCAAGTCGGGAGTCTATGCTGGGCCTCTTCGCCTTCTTGCACACGAAATCTGGGAACGACTCAACACAGGACAAATCGTACCTCTAGGAGTCGAAGACGACCTCGATTTAAATCAACCCAAAGGACGACAATCACAATACGCACGGCTCTGCAACTTGGTCACTGGCGAAGAACAGAAGATACTCGATCCCACCGCACCTCTATTGAGTTGTACGGTTGAAATGCTATTATATTCTCGAGTTTATGACGTCGCAGTTGTTGACGAGATTCAGATGATCGGGGATTTGGAAAGAGGGGGTGGTTGGTTTACTGCCGTGGCGGGGTTGGCTGCGCATGAAATTCACCTTTGTGGAGAAGAAACAGCAGTACCTCTTGTTGAGAAGTTGTTGAAAGATACTGGCGACGAGTTGATTGTTCGGCGATATGAACGGCTTAGTCCTCTCGTGATTGAAAACGAGAGTCTTGGGGGTGATTTGACCAAGGTCAGGAAGGGGGATTGTATAGTAACATTCTCTCGTTCCAGTATCTTCGGGATCAAGCGACAGGTAGAGGAGAAGACGGGATTGAGGTGTGCTGTCGTGTACGGAAGGCTTCCACCAGAGGTTAGGAGTGAGCAAGCTGCCTTGTTCAACGATCCGAATTCAGGCTACGACGTGATCATCGGCAGCGATGCCATTGGCATGGGACTCAATCTGTACGATCTTTGTTTCCCCGTCTATAAAGCCATCTCTCACAATACACATTTCGTAGTAAAATCAGGCGTGTCATATTCGAAGCTGTCAGCAAATATAACCCCGATGGTTTCGTCTATCTCTCCGCCTCTACCATCAAACAAATCGCCGGACGTGCAGGACGATATGGTCTACATGACGGAGGAGACCCAGGCGGAACTTGTACGACTCTGCATGCCAATGATTATGCCTACCTTCGTCGATGCCTCGCAACTCCGTTTACACCACTTCAGTTTACCCGGATCGGAGCAACAGTCGAGACGGCCACGACAGCTATGGACGTCCTTCCTCCTAAATCATCGCTTAGTACGGTTATAGCCGCTCATAGCTATATTGGCCGAATACCTACCTTCATGCGTTATGCAACTCGCAGCGATCATCACGTTTTCGATTATGTCGATCGTTACTGGACCAGTATGAACATCACCGACCGATTGATGTTACTATTTGCACCCATACCTTGGCGAGACAGAGCCACGACAGAAATCATCCTACAATTCTTAAACATGCACAGCTCCTCCATGTCCGTCGATTTCATGAAAGGTATCAAAAAGACTGGTTACCTTGAGACGATGTTGAAAGTTGAAGATGACATGGCCAAGAAATCTCCTCATTCCGATATCGACACTTTGATGCGTCTTGAATCATTTCATAAAGTTATCGTGTTTTATGTTTGGATGAGCTTTAGAAGTCCAGTGGTGTATTCAGAGTTTTTGATGGTGGCGGATTTGAAGCTTCGGTTGGAGAAGGTGTTGAATTGGTCTTTGGATGGTTTGTCGAAGAAACAAAAATTATTGAGCCCGGCGAGAAGGGCGATCATCCGACCTATGGATTCAGCCAAGTATTTGACGAGGTGGGATGTTCTGTCTGAGAGAGACAAAGGTAGACAAAAGCCCACTATGGGGTTCAACCCGACTCAAACTGTAGCATCTCCATCAATCGCTGATTGATTATACTTATTATAATTCTAAACAAGTATTTTTTGTATATGTTACATACGAATCGCTCTTAAACAACTCTACTTAATAATAGAATACGATGGTGACTATTCTCAATAAGGTGCCCATTTTGCAAAAGTCATGTTTTACAGTAATACTTTGCAGGTTGAGGATAATCTTTGGAACACGGTGTTCAGGATTTGGACATTTACATTATTACAATAACCAATTCCCATAGCCACTCCCATTGGTAAATATGTACAGTGCGTGCCCAAGGACGTTCTCGATTCAGGCATATGCATTTGATATAGTGGCGGAGTCAAGTGATTAGTATTATGCCCTTATAAGCTCGTCACACTCCGTCTCTTTCCACAGTGTATTAATGCGGTCTACCATTCTCAGACTAGCGGAGTCAGTGTCAAAGACGCCTCTGAATCTACAAGAAGCTAGTGCGACTTTGTACCCTCCAATACCGTATGCCCTGCTTATGATTCTTGGCTTGTGATACACACCTTGTTCTCTCTTCTTTTTTCTTTTTTTTTTGGCGTGATGACACAGCCTATATCGACGACTACTCCGTGCCCATAGAATTTTGCCACCAGATATGCGTCCTTTAGGTGATAGCTATGTTAAATCAGGCATATAATTTGCCTCGCATTCGAAATAATCAGGGCTCAATCATCGTCTTGAATTTACAGAGTTCCGGAGACATAGGGAAGTCACGAACCCTGGGCATGTTATTGGCTTTCTATCCCAATGGAAGATGTACCTAGATCAAATGCCACCTGGAGAGCATCCACGAAATTTCTTGGGGAAGAGATTGGATCCTACTGTCTTTGAAAAGGTTCGGTTTCCTCCAGTTTTGCAAAAATAACCTCTCTTTGAATTATTTATCGAAGATGTCTCCTGAACAGCTTGGTCAATTATATGAGCTAATGCACGCCGCCAAGGACGTTTGGAAGCCTGTACCAGAGGGGGACTCGTGATGTTGTATATATGCTCGTTCTGTTCTTTTCAAACGATCTGTCATTGGTCGAGTAAAAAAGTGGAAATCGGTTAGCTACCTCGTTCTTCTGTTATATTACTCACATACTCAATCTTTCCAGTGCCATAAGTACCTCGATGTATATGAGATTTATGCACGCTTCTTCTACATTACTCAGTGCATATGTGCGTGTGCAGATCATCTGTCTTCTGACAGAGTACACAGAACAGGGAAAACCTGTCATTTTCGTCCTCGTGAGCTCAATCGTCTCCTCGTTCCAGTACGAGACGGCAACTCATGACCGGTGACCTGCTGATGCCGTTTACTGGGCTTGCCGAGGTTTTATTCATCCCATGTTACCACTTGATCGGTAAAGCTAATAAAAGTCAACGATGCCACACCTGTGTTGGTCATTTTCCCTAATTAGTCAGGAATGACCTGGGTTTTACTTATATTAAGCCTGCCATCCTTTGCCTAACTCCAGTCCTCACTTTCATCTCACTGTGGACATCGACCGAGCCACTGCACTGTCATCACCAGTCAGAATGTCTTCTTCCACGGTGAGATTTTCGGTCTTGTGTTCATTTGCATGCTGAACCAAAACACAGAGCGTACCCACAAACAACCAACCTTACTCTGACCTCCCTAGTATGAACTCTGTCCTATTTGAGGCAAAGGCTCGCAAGGGTACGTATAACTATCTGGAGAGTTCGGACCAAGTCTTCATCATTCCTGCTAGCGTAGGTTTAACCTTTGACCAGATCGCCAAGGACATCGGGAGGAATGAAGTTTGGCTAGCAGCTGCTTTTTACGGACAAGTTTGCAGCTTTCATTTCGGAAAAAATCTTCCACGATATATAATGTCATACTGTGCAGGCCAAATTTACCGAAGAGGAACTCGTTAAAGTTTCCAAGGTCTTGGAAATCCCTCCGACAGCATCCCTGGGGGCACTAGGAGAGCATTGGTGGCCAAACCGTGGCTTAGGGCCGGTCCCACCCCAGGATCCAGTCATTTATCGACTTTACGAAGTACGTGCAGCGTTTGATATTGAAGACATGTTCGCTGACAATGGCTTCCGTAGGGCGTGCTTGTCTACGGGCATGCGATCAAGGCCCTCATCCACGAGAAGGTGTGTTAAATATGTCCCTCACCAACTCATATGCTTCAACAAAATCCTAGTTTGGCGATGGTATCATGTCCATGATTGACTGCAAGATTACCCTTGACAAGAAGCCGGATCCGAAGGGGGATCGTGTTGTTCTTACTTTCGAGTGAGTAGCTTTTGCTTCCGATTTGCAAGGTATTGGATTGAAATCTGTCTAGTGGGAAATTCTTGCCTTATGCTAAGTGGTAGAGTGGAAGAGCCGCCCCTAGGTTTCTAAAAGTCGGAAGTCAAGTCAAATATTTGCTAAATATATTATATGTTCTTTTCTTGGTTGCGAGACTTTTTGGCCTTTCTAGTGCATGTTGAAAATTTGGACGTCAGGATCATGCATCATCTCCGTTCCGACCGACGATATAAAAGCACTGTCTGCGTTTGTTGCCTGCCTCCTTAGCCTTTTTGAAACTATTATTACACATACTTCAACAAAATACCCAACCCCTAAGCCTCTCACTCTTCTTCGAGTTTCCGAATCGCAGGCGATCTCAAACTCATCCCCTCTTATATCTTCTTCAACATCATCATCTCTTTTCGACAGAATCTCTGGTGCTTCCTCTGGGTGTCTAACCGATCTTGCTTCACATTCCACTCGCAATAACGTTTCAATTTCTCGTTTGAGAAAATGAAGTATGATGAAGATGTAAACGTACCCAACATAACATTCCAAAGAAAACATTTTAGTTCAAGGACGACGACCGGCCAGGAACGTCCTGCTCACTCTTGTAAATCGCTCTAGTTCACAACGTGACCATACCCAAAATTTAGACTAGCGGGTGGATAATCAAAGGACCAATCTAGATACAAAAGACATTAAAAGAGGGTTCCATCAAGTCCCAGAGTCAACGCACATATTTCACGATGAAAACGGTCCTCCAGGTGATTTTCGCACCCAAATCTCTTACTTGCAATTATCCATCTCGTAGGTTGACTCCGAACACAAGTGCTGAGCGCTGAGCTTTGTTTCATCTGTGAAGTCTGATCAGGGTACGATCGTAGATGATCGATGAACATTCAGTTGAGAACGACAAAAGGTGAATAACGCATCGTGTCGTCCTAACATGGATCAGACAGCCGTGTGTCGCCTATGGTATCATTCCTTTTTTCCCGCTCCTTTAAATCCTCATTTCTGCGACAACCCGTTCAATAGTGCATCCCCTTTCAATGGTGCCACGAAGCGGCGGAGTATCAGTCGGCTCGTGTCTCACAGGTTGATCTTCACTATGGTGGCCAGCTACTTATATGACAGCCCCGCGTTTGCGCTTGAATCAATACTTTGGGCGCCTGCATTGCAACAATTTGCAAGATACCATGGTCATAGGTTCTACAAGTGAAGTGGGTAGCAACTTCCAGGTTAAAGTTGTCCATGACCGTTATATGGTATTGTAAAAGTTATAACCACAACCTGCCCGATGATCAAAAGTCAAGAATAACAATACCATCCAACCACTCATCAGGTTCACAACAGACAATTCTACCAACTACGGGGCAGAAGCTCACATTACTAAAACCAGGATTTCGAACAGGGCGATAGAAAAGTGGTGTTACTGAAGTGACTGAAAAAGAAGGAAGTTGCTCATCATATATGTCTGTAACATGACTTTCGATACACCCTGTGGAGTCATCGATGCAAATGGCGACATTCTTATCTTGGCAGATTCGAATAACTTCGGCAGGTTCATCCGATGGGACGTCATACTTCCCCAGCAGGTTTAAAGTAGCATCGGAAATTCTGGAATTGATGGTAACTTCAAAGCGGTTTAGCCTGGGGTGATCAACGGCAGAGTCTATCATGTCGTAGTAAAGGGGTTGAGGGGTACCAGAGTACCAGCCACATGGTGCTTGAAGGAAATGTTTGTAAAAACGTCCCTCAGGAGGTTCGAGGTTAAATACCGGAGACATGACGGATGGGTTGGTACTCGTTGAGAGTGACGATTCTGGAATTAGAGGGGGTATCTTCCAAACAGAGGCACCATAAATGCGAACGAGCGCCAAGGCAGATCCCGCAATTAGAATCTAATCCAAATGGATTAGAATGGATCCAGGGGGACGAACGATAGTGATACCTGGCAATAGCCGTCATTCTCGACACCCCACCGCGCCCACATGTTAGCTTTATAATCCCATACAGTCAACGCGTTCATGTCAGAGAGGAAGATAAGATAGTCGTATGACAGAGAGTACAAATTCATGTCAGGATACGAATTCGGGACACATGTGTGTGCGATTTGTGTAATTTGAGGTGATGTACTCTCGGGATAGATTTCATAAATAATGAATCTGTTTTCGTCGTAAGAATCTTTTGTTTGTTGAGAGCGAAATGTCAATAGCTTACGATGTTGTATTATCTGTTATAGGAGAAGGAATGAATATTCTAAGGCCCAAACCATCTGGTGTCGAGTGAACGAGGTATAGACCATCGAACATCACAGACTCAGTTGCAATAATATGGGGTTCTTTGCCTGAGATGTAAGGAGGACCCAAATCCCAAAGTGCCATCCAGTCACAGGAAAACGAAAACAAATATCGTCCACCTGGCACAAGATATACAGTTTCCAATGACTCCAGGTTCCCGACGAATAGATTATCCATCGTAGGCAATATCAGGCGCCGCATTGCTAAATGAGGCAGCACACCATCAGAGGTTCGCTCCTCCGAGGATGATCTTGTGATCCAGCGATGAGGACCCATCGATGCATGTTGTAGCTCTAGAACAGACATGCTTGCTATGGGAAAGCTCGGTTCGAACAAGGTGTTTTCAATACAGATGCGATGTAAAGCATTCATCCACAATGTTCGTTCCGACAAAGTGAGATACAATGCTCGGCACGTCTAGTTTACTGACATGAGTTCTGAAGGTGGAAAGCTATGTAGTTTTTACCTGGCAGGCTTGAAGTATATCGTACGGCTGGAGATTGGAGAAGATCCGAAGGTGCAGTTCAAGGGGAAGGGCAGTTAAGCGACATGACTTCAGGTTTAGCGGATTCATCAGAGTCCAAAGACCAAGCAAAGTTCAAACGAGAAGCATCAAGGAGACAGGGTTGCGCATCAGTTGTATTTGTTTACTCGGATTTGCCGAGAGGTCTTCTCTAATGAACCTTTGTAGTATGTGGATTCGTAGATTCATATTTACACTCATAATCTTACAATTTCCTGTCCTACAGGTGAATGCCAGTAATCAAACGTAGGCGTAGCAAGACGGTTGTTGGTGTATGTCCATGACGTCTCGAATGGGAATGGTTGGCGCGAGGTCTCCCATCTCCAATCCAAAGTCCAGAGTGACATTACGGAATGGTGGTGTTATCGTTGAGCGTCCAGAGATCTCGTAGAGGCGGGAGGGGAGCATTTGCTGCCAGTTCCACCAAATTCGATCCAAATTTGCGTGGTGGAGGTAAAAAAGTGGGTCTAATAGTATATTCAAACGGTTAGTGATTGTGGAATTCTTGAAGGACTCAATGATTATGGCACGAACCTGCAGGACTAGAATAGAAATTGCTCATCTCACCCCCAACCGCGTCGTGACCTCCGTCGTGGATCTTATGCCCTATTGTGACGGGTCTTCCTTCAAGGTCGATATGGAATTGCTCGAACGTTGGTAAGTTCGTGATCTTGGCTACTTCGGTGGAAGTGAGGTATTGTTTGTACGTATCGTCCACCCCGCGGACGAGGCAATGATCGGTAACTAATTTACCGGGACCCATTCGAACCACATAGGACGCAAATGGGCCATCTTGCACACAACCCACGAAGGATTTGGGGTCGTAAAACTTGGAGGTACCATCCGGGTCTGGCGGCAGAGTGTAGGTGCCAGGAACACCGTTTCCACCAAAACCAGTCGCAGAATCAAAAACAGCTGCTTCAAGTAAGCTTCAAGAACGCATATCATTATCACATCTGCTCGAGGATTCTGTATCAATAGTGGACTTACGGTCTCGATTCGTCTGCGTCCTGTGTCCAGTCCCAATACCTGCAATGTAATGGATCAAATATATGAGAACCTTCATCTGCGACAGGGAAGACGTACGGTGTCGCCCCATTGTACCCGCACTCACCTCTCAGCACATCTTCGTACAATCGCAAGAAACGTCGATGCCAAGGAAGGAATTGACCCTAGGTATACTTTTAGACCCTCTCTCTCAGTGCCATCGAGTACCAAAAGAGACTAACCGTGGCATGTACTCTGTCAGCCACTTCGATGTGCAGTGCTTGAAATTCGTCGAAGCGCGTTCGAACAGCTCCCCCGTGATTATGAAGGGCCGGAAGTGATTGCATACACCTAACGGCAGTAATGTAATTCGTCTTCTCAACATCAGCTAGCGTCCTCCTGCAACAGACGCAATCAGTGGCGTATGAGGGGAGGGTAGGGCAACATACCATTCACGGCGCTGCAGGAGATTCTGGCAGTATTTCTTCGACGGTCCGTGTGAAGAGGGTCTTAACGTTCTATGGCCGTTATAAGCGAGCACTGGGCTATGAGACAGGCTGACGACCCATAGAAAAGCAAGCAACTTGAACAATCGAGGAGATCGGATCATAGGAGAAATAATATTGGATAGTTGGGTGAAAACCCGACCCAGAGGCGACGACACATTTTAAGTATAGTTTTCCTCGCCGCCTGAAGATGGTCAGCCATCCTACCCTTAATTCCATTCAGGACTGAGTGCGTATAACACACTCTAAGCGTGGCATGTGTGAATCTTGTAGGACGCTTTGAAAAGTGACAATTGTGAGGGAGTCAGCCACCAATTGAAGTAACATGGCGTCGACCTGTGAGAACGTTCAACCTAAGTTCATTATTTGAACGTTAAATACTGCAATATTAATTTATCTAAGTAGTCCACGAAGACAAGTTCCTCGATGACCTCTATTACATCCGTGACCGGATCCAATTATTTCTTCACAACTCTTTCAGACGTAAGTATAGCAAAAAGGCTCTTTATGAATATCCATGACTTCGCGTACTGAGATCCATGGGGAGAAGTGGCCCATTTCCAGTTTGGAATCTAGGGTAATGTTTTGAAAGGGCGGTGTGGTCGTGGAGCGTCCTGAGATCTCATATAGACGAGAGGGGACCATCTGCTGCCAGTTCCACCAAATACGATCTAAGTTGGCATGGTGGAGGTAGAACAGTGGATCTAGGTATTCAGGCATGAGCAACTGCTTGCACAATGAATATTTGGCGCGCGCATCACAAACTAACCGGCAGGACTTGAATAAAAGTTACTCATTTCCCCGCCAACACCCATATGAGCACCATCATGCATCTTATGCGTTGGCGTGATTGGCATTCCTTCAAGTTCAATCCGGAATTTCTCGAAGGTTGGTAAGGAAGTAGCGTTTGCGACGGCAGAGGAACTGAAGTATCGCGTATACGTGGAATTTATTCCTCGAACGAGACAGTGATCGGTAACCAATTTTCCGGGTCCTAAGTGAATGGTGTAAGAGGAAAACGGACCGTCCGCCACACATCCGACAAAGGATTCAGGATCGAAAAACTTTGAGGTGCCAGCTTCGTCCTTCGGGAGGGTATACGTGCCAGGGACACCAGTACCACCGAAGCCAGTGGCCGGATCGAAGACAGGTGAGTTGTGAAAACTTATAATAATCAACTTCTTCTGTTGACAAATTAAAAGGCATGGACATACGACGTCGGTTGGTCCACATCTTGTGTCCAGTCCCAATATCTGCGACGAAACAGTAAGTGCCATTGTGACTTTCAAGACAGTGTTACCACGTACGGTGTTGCCCCTTTGTAGTCGCACTCATCACGCAGAGCGTTTTCGTGAAGGCGAATAAAACTTCGATGCCATGGCAAGAAATGGCCCTAAAGCATATGTATTAGATGCTGCGCCTGTTAATAGCGATAGTGAATTGTACCGTCGTATGTACTCTGTCAGCTACATCGATGTGCAGAGCTTGAAATTCATCAAAACGCGTTTTAACGGCCTCTATATGTTGGTGAAGAGGGGGACGAGATTGTAAACATTTGATGGCTTTGATGTAGTTGGCTTTTTCAATGTTATTAAGCTTTCGCCTGCGACAGAACCGTCAGTAACTGGAGATGAGGACAAGTCAATGAAAGACGGCAGGTACCATTCGCGACGTTGTAAAAGATTCTTGCATTTGTTGTTCGACAATTCTTCTCCATAGTCATGGTCGGCAAGTACTGGCACATGGAAGAAGCTGACGGTCCATAGTAATACAAGAAAGAAGCGGGAAGAATGAACCATAGCTTAGGATAAACTTGATTGAATCTCTTGAAGCGACAAAGAGAGATGCGGCCCATTACGATTTATAAAGCGACAGCTGAGGCTCGGTGTTATCAACTGAAAATGGTCAGCCGCCGAGAGAAGTGCCTCCAAACCAAATTCCCTGAGAAAAGATGATTGTTGACTACATGAACAAATGGCGTTAGGATTGTTTAAAATCTTACCCAGCTCCCGAAGGTAGACTTTTCTCTGTTGCACATTTGGAATGGTAACCACATCACCAAATTGTAGAAACGTGTGAGGAACCTGGCAGTCAAAATATGTCCTGGACCTTTCGCCACATGCTGATGAGAAGTCGCCTCCCACATTGACTCCGATGAATCACTATCATTACATCTGACATCTTTTCATGCAATAGCTGAATATGTGTAGTAATGATCGAGTCGTCGGATTGTTTTGTGTTGAAAGAGTCTAGAACTGTCTCCTGGTCTCCATGATCTCTTAGAGTCGACAGGATTCATGGTTCCATGGTTCGCAAGAACAATCATTGAGGCGAGTACCAGGGATTTTATTGTTCGTGGAATTCCGTGATGTCTTAGCATCGACAGGACGCACGGTTCCCTGGTTGAAGTTGGTTCGCAAGAGCGAGTACCAGGGATTTCATCATTCGGGTAACGGCATCTGGAAACGACGGAGTACATACAACTTTTAGTAACTTGAGTTACGATTCAAATAGAACACAAATAGTATTGGAACAGTGGGAGGATGTACAAGGTACGGACACACCACAAAATGGGACAACGTGCTTCGGCTGTCTCCGGCAGCCGGAGTTTTAACTGCCCTAACCGCGAAAAAAAACATATCCCCCCAGGCTCCTAGTCTCGACCCAGCCTCTCTGGTTATGATAAATATATTGGGAAGGATATTCGGAGGCAATAGCCGGAATAACATACCAGAGAGTCTGGATGGACTTCATCATGATCGAACATGCTAGCTTTTCAAACCCCGACTGAATTGACCGAAAAGGAAATTACGCGTCGCGCCCGCCAATATCCATACGTTTGAAGCTGCCTGGACATGTATTCCTTATCTACAGTTAAGTGAATTAATGAAAAACCTTTCAGCTACACTATTAGAACAAAAAACCTCGAAATTAGAGAAAAATCTGTGCCAGAGATCACGATTCACAAATGTCTCAAATACTCCCTCATAGTCTCATAGATGATTCAAAATGCGTTGGAGTCTTGGAGATCCCTCACTGCATGCTATACTTTCTATCCAAATGCCTTCCCAGTCCAAAGTGAAGCAATACCAGGACCATGAGGTTGATTTTTCCCATCTCTCAGATAAATCATTTGAAGTCTTCGGGAAGCAGCCATTTAGATGGCAACTCGAGGCAGCTCAGGCTATCCTATGTGGCCGGGATGTTGTTCTCAACATTGGAACTGGGAGCAGGAAGACACTATGCTTCACGCTACCGCTTCTTCTCAACAATAGCAACATTGCCCTGACTGTCTCCCCCCTCACAGCACTTATGATTGACCAGGCATGTTAATTTTACATTCAAGTACTCAATTTGCTTACCGACTCATAGGCAAATCAATCCAAACTACCTACCATAGCCATATGTCAAGAGACTCTATCTAAACTTGGTGCAGAAAAGGTCTATCAGGTGTTGAATATAATACAAACCATAAGATTCTTATTGTCTTTCTTATTTCCTTTTGTTCTTTTGTCCTCCCCCGTTATCACACTATGACCATTTTGGTCATGCTACTTGAACAGTAGTTACCGGAAATAGATATCTACCTTCGAGTATATATCTTTCCTCATTTCATGTAGTTAACACCTCAGTCCATTATTCCGAGACTGAGGTTAGTACTCTCATATTTACTTGTTACTCAGTTATTAACCATTACTAGTTGTATCTTCTATAGGTACAACTTATGATAATATACAGTCCATTATTCCGAGACTGAGTTGTATCTTCTATATCAGGCATATAGTTTCCTGTGTATTGTGCAAGATATGGCTTACCTCTTGAAAGGATATCACAGATGGAAAATTCCGTGAAGTTCTGGTTTCACCGGAGATAGCAACCTCACAAGAATTCCATAGAGCAGTTTTGTCGAAGGACTCCTTTTCAAGCCTTCTGTGTGTTGTCAATATTGATGAGGCGCACTGCATCAATATTTGGGGAGGTAGCTTCCGCACAGACTACACAGGTCTTGGTGTACTTTGAGGGTGATTTCCGCAGAATGTCCCACTTCAGATCGCATCTGCCACACTCCCGGAGCATGTCCTCGATGATATACAAAGTAAGCTTCAGCTGGCGCAGGATGTCAAGATGATCCAAGTTACCAATGCTCGCCCCAATGTTGCGCTCTCCGTCTGAACCATGAACTATTCCAATGACTCGAAAGCAGATCTACGCTTTCTCATTCCGGTTGTAGCCACCAATGCAGAAGACATTCCAATGACGATCGTGTACTGCAATGAACGAACCACCACTAAGGACTGTAATGACTGGTTACAAGATTGGGCAGAGGAACAGGGTATTCCAAGGGAGTGTGTAGGGTTTTACCATGCACTTGTTGGTGAGAAGCGGAAGTGTGAGGTCAAAGACTCACTGAAAGATGGCATACTTCGGATTCTGTTTGCCACAGAGGCACTCGGAATGGTGCGTGTCCAATGTATTGACTTTAGGTGACTGGCTAAAACAATAAACAGGGTTGTGACCTTCGAAACATTGTTTGAGTTGTCCTTTGGGGTCTACCATCAACATTCTGTGCCTTGGTCCAAAGGGAAGGAAGGGCCGGACGAGACCTATCAAAACCCAGTGAGGCAATATTAATTGTTCCTACGAGCGTCCTCAAGGATGATGTCTCCAAAGAGTTGGTCAGCAGCACTGTAGAACGAGAAGCACTCAAGGGAGAGGCGCTTAACCAGGAAATGACTAGGGCTGAAGCAGAAGTCGTCACCCAAGTTCTTGATGAGGAGGGTGTTCGGGTTGCAGCAGATGTATCAGAAGGCGAGCAAGAAGTTGAAGTCAGTGCAAAGGCGAAAGGTAAAAGAAAAAAGAAGTATGGGAAGGATACAAATATGCATGAAGCTCGAGCACTCTCTCTCTTTGTGAAGACTATCCATTGCCGACGGATTGTTTGGGACAACTTCTTTGAGAATGAAAATAAATGTACATCTAGGACCTGAGTCATTATTACATCAAGGCTGACTTGGAGATTATTCAGTCCAGCTTATCTATGGTGCCACCACCATCTACCAGCCAATTTTCGGTATGCGATGCTGCGAAAATTGCACGCCACATCTCTTTCCTGTTGAGAAAGTTGTTGTCCAAAAGGAGGCTGGTCTCAAATGTGGCAAAAAACGAAAGGTCACTTTTGAAGAGCAGAGTTATATTCGCGACAATTAACCGAATGGCGAGACGACACCTTGATTGATGATTACTATGGGTCTAACAGCGCTCTCTATGGGAGGACTCTATTAGGGGATGATGTCATTGAGAAACTTGCTACATGCAGTGAGCGCATTTGGGACTACTTGCACCTTTGTCGGCATACATGATGGGCTCTCGGACATGATACTACATCAGAATCTCCCAAAAAATGGGGTAGATCACTTCTGGCAACACTGGCGAGCATCTACACAGTTTTGGAGAAGGAGGAAAATGCACGCCATGAAGAATTAGAATTGGAACATGTTATGAACAATAACAGATGAACGCGAACACGAATCATTTTACTTAACCCAAGTCACCCCCGATCAATTCCTCTCTTGGATCCGCCGGTCGAGTGACAATGTATTACCCGATTCCATTCCACACTTTGCTTAGTAATCCCCTTTGACTCATTTCTGTTCCTGAACACTGCCTCCTTTTGTGACTCTTACTATTCCATGACTCCTATTCTGACTCATACTACTAAACCCTTGACCCTGGACACTGCCTTGTAGTTACCTATATAAAGAGCCTGTACTTAGCTGTAGTTCTCTAGTTTTGACCTTAGTACCTATACGGTTCAATCCACTACGCTTTGCTCACAACCTTTGGAAGTGCCCTTTGCCTGAATAGAACTTAGCTCTTTGTTACTGTCTCTGCCCAGCACCGAACGCGAGTGCAAGCTAGTGACACCCGTAACAGAACAAGCTTCGAGGGAGGAAGTGGAGGAGAAAATACAGGCAGAAAAAGACAGGATGAAGAAAGTCATGGAGGCAGAACACAGGAACCAAGGATACTCACAAAATACTCAGAAAGAATGGCAGATACAAACACCAAACAACTTTCAAGGCTTGTAGAAAATTATTAGCAAATTTTATTCATATCTAGAGAGCTCATTTACCACTTCATGGACCATTGAGATATAATCATCTGCATTGCTTCCTAGTGGAAACTCCTCGTCGTCGAGTGAAAGGTCATCAAAGTCAAGTCCCTTCTCAAATCCAAAATCATACTCATCTTCGTCACCTCCAAGATCCGAGCCCTCAGCCTCAGGATCATGGGGTACCACCACCTCAGGTACTCCATGATTTGCTGCATCAACCTTGGTATATGTGAAATTCTGGAAGGCAGCTGGTTTGTTGGGATACTTGGAACCAACAGCAATAAGATCACGGGCCTCCATAATGTCATCCCGTGCTCGTGCTCTGGCCAATATGTTTGGATGCATTGGGACTTGAGGTAGTCAAGGAAGACCTGGATATCCATTGTGGTTGATGGGCTGGTGTGATTTATGCTATTGAACGGTGTCTGAAACTCACTCTGGACCTTTTTGATTACATCACGTAGGGCAAAGATTGAGACAGAGACCATTGAGAGCCATGTCCAGGTGCGATTTGACCCTTTGGCATTGTATATAATCTAGAATTTGAGAGTCAGATACTAGACCTAAGCATTTCGGCGAAACACAAACTTTAGCCCAGAAATTCAAATGCTCTTCAAGAAGGTCCATCTCCTTGAAGCGATTGGGACATCCACTCAGGTTAGCGAGCCAATTCATTAACCATGCTTCTCTAGACTGAAGATAAAACAAGAGACACAAAAAAATACAGTAACATACCGAAGTTTAGGATCCATTCGCTTGAGCCGAATAACCATCGCAAACAGTGCATCTGCATACTTTGGAGTTTTGCCAGTCCCACAAAATGTGAGGAGAGAGTGCATGATGACATCCAAAGCAGTGCCCACATCACCACGTTTGATCGCATATTTCAGCTGTCGGAGGTACAGGCAGTCGCGATTGAAAAGACAGATATTTTCAAGTGAAACATCCTGTCTCCCAGCCTTTGAACGGCGCAAGCAGGCAATGCGGCGGCCTGAGCAAAGCTCATCAAGGACTTGTTTCGCTACAACAGAACATCATGAACTGACTTGGTGTTCATGACCCAGGTCTCAAGCGTGTCCTCTTTGCAGTAGATCCAAAAGCCATCAAGGATGTTGGCTGGAAGGGTGAGATTGAGCATGAGCTCATAAACAGGGCAGAATGGAGGGAGGGATTTCGCTTTCCATCCAGCAGTGATAGCCTTACGACCCAACAGAGTGTTGACCTTCCAGAGCGACCATGGGGATTTTGCATTTGGCTTGCCCCAAAACTCATTTGCAATCATCCGTGTGTGCAAGAACTTGATGTGTAATAGCCCTTCTTGACCCTCTGTGTATAGTCCTACATTATCCAGAAAGTCGGAGTCATCACGATGAATCCCAGACACCTAAGCAATTTTCAAGTTAATAAAATATTTATGATCAAGATAAAAACATACCTTATCAAGTAACGAAAGGCTCAGCTGGTCACCAGCGCAAATAATTATCCCATGCTTCTTGATGTCGTCCTCGGTAAGCCTGAGGGAGTTGCGAAATATGGTGTTGAGCACACCGAGCGTTCCTTCCAAGCTCAACTCATCGATATGCATTGCAGGAAGGGGATATTGCTCAGTTTTGTGCACCAGAATTTGGAGAACTGATGGCGCTGGTTCAATGGCATTCCCAAGGTGTTTTTGGAGTAAAGGGAAGTGATCATAGAGGATGTCCTTGATGTGCCAGAGCTGGCCCAACTGGACATGATCGGCTTCCTCCCGGGTGGGTACAAGATCCTTGGGTTTGATGTCAAGGATGGTATTTCGGCGCTCACATTTCGGTTTTAGAGTGACAGGAAGTCCGCCGTACTCGATGCCATAGAGAGGAACAAGGGTTGCCGTCGTTCCATTGTCAAAATGGTCCTTGGAATCATGCCATTGCTTGCTGACCTTGAATGCAATGCTCAGGTTATTGAGTACTTTACACTCCCCCACACAATCCGAGTGGATCCGAGTAAATTTGGGTGTATTCCGAGCGGAATTTGGAGGTCTTTACACTCCCCCTGGTTTTCCGGACGGACTCCGGTCGGACTAGGTCCGGACACCAGCACTTCCAAACATGAATTTTCATGGTGGAAATTGGTGTAATTTTCCGGTCACTGTCCAATGCAATTCCGGTGATTGTCCGGCCGGACAATTATTCCATTGGACTGTCCGACCAGACTGTCCAATGGAAAATCACCGGAAATAGCCCAAGGAAGTCTAATGGACAATCAGCGGAAAGCAGCGGACA